>ERZ1066136.140-NODE-140-length-75101-cov-14.171481_pt1 | contig 75101 bp, 56 predicted proteins | sample MGYA00382783_ERZ1066136 | MGnify/ENA primary metagenome ERZ1066136 (study PRJEB33369, sample SAMEA5778366) | biofilm metagenome | biome: Industrial cooling water; feature: Water cooling tower basin; material: Biofilm | place: United Arab Emirates | collected... | reverse complement strand
GTCCGATGGTGCGGTACGCACGCGAGACATACAAGATGCGGGGGGACGCGAAGGGACGCGGAGAAATGCGTTGGAAGCAAATGTCTCCGTCCTCCGGTCCCCTCCGTTCCTCCGATGTTCCATGTCGGTTCAGGATCTCGAACTGACAATGAACTTCGGAGAAACGGAGAGGACCGGAGGACGGAGACGGCTGTTTCCAAAGGCGGTTCTCCGCGTTCCCTCGCGTCCCCCCGCATCTCCGCGGCCGTCAGTCCACGGCACCACCCTCAGCGCTACCGCCCGCGCGTCGCGACAGTCGGCTGGCCGTGCACGCGGGCTTCGACGATGATCTCGATGTCGTCGCGCAGGCGCGCGAGGAGGTCGTAGCGCACCGCCGCCTCGATCGCGTCGACGCTGACGGCGAACGTCTCCCACGGCAGGTTGCGGATCCCGACGGCCGAGCCGGGGATGCCGGGTTCGATGCGGTTGGGCATGCGGACGGCGACCACCTGGATCGCGTCGGGCGAGGTGACGTCGGCGATCCCGCGGCCCGCCGGGAGGATCACGGCGACCTTCCACGTCCATGTCGGGATCTGGACGCGCCCTTCGTTCTTGAGCGTCGGCGGCGCGATCTCGTACTCGCCGCCGGCGACGACCCACACTTCACGTCCGTCGAGACGCGCGCGGTCGTTCAGCCAGTTCTCGAAGCCGAGCCACGGCCCCTGGTTGTTGTCGGCCGCCTGCGGGAGGATGTTGCTCAGCAGGAACGTCGCCGCGTTCTCCTGCTCGGTCGTCGTGCGCGACTCGGACTGCACCATGTGGCCGCGATCGTAGCCGCCGTTGCGATAGTCGAAGTCCACCACGCGATACATGCCGGGTGGCAGCAGCGGTTCGGCCGTGAAGCAGTCGCAGCGCGGCGCGCTGCCGAAGTGCGTCGCGTTCAGGTGCCAGCTCACCCACGCCGGGCCGCCGCGCAGTTCGCGATAGCCGGCGACGAACTGCCGCCGGTCGATGCGCACCGTCGAGCGGAAGACGCTGCGCGTGTCGGGCGTCGGCTCGCCGAACTCGAGATGATCGCGATAGACCGCCGGCGTCGGCGCGTCGGCGGCGACGATGGTGATCGACGCCGTGCCGAACACGCCGTTCGACGCCGTCGCCCGGATCGTCGCCGTGCCGACGCCGACGCCGGTGATGTAGCCCAACTGATCGACGCGTGCGACGCTCTCGTCGCTCGACGACCACGTGAGCGCCGGCGGCGGCGAAATGATCGTGCCGTTCGCGTCGCGCACCGTCGCGAAGGCGGGCTTGGTGAAGCCCACGGGAATGCGCGCGGGCGAGTTGATGCTGAGCGTGATCGTCGCCGGCGCACCCGGCGCCGTCACCTGCACCGTCGCGCTCCCCTCGACCCCGTTCTGTGCACGCGCGAACAGCGTCGTCGTCCCGATCGCGACACCCGTCACCACGCCGGCGGGCGACACCGTCGCGACGTTCGCATCGGCGGTGCGCCACGTCACGGCCGCCTGCACCGGCGCGCCCTGCGCATCGCGCGGTGTCGCCGTCGCCTGCCGCGTCTGCCCTGCGACGACGGCGAGCGGATCGGGCGTCACCGTGATCGACGCCACCTCGCCACCCGGATTCGGTGTGCATGCCGTGGCGTAGTCACCCGTCCCCGGCGTGCCGCGGTCACCCGAGCCGTACGTCGTGCCGACCGGTGTGAGCGCCCAGTTCGTGTTGCCGGCGATGATCGTGTTGTCGCCGGTCGCATCGACGACCGCCCAGCTCGCGCCCGAGGTCGGCGACACGCTTGGCGGCACGACAACGCCGTTCGCGCGCGTCGAAAACGAGACCGTGTCGATCAGCGCACCATTGCCGTCCTTGAGCGTGAGCCAGTCGTTCGGGTTGTTGCCGAGCTGGATCGACCCCATCGCGAGGCCGCCCGTGATCCCGCCGTTCGACGCGGGATTGGTGTTGCGCACCACGACCACGAAGCCGCACGCGGGGACGCTGGTGCCGGCGGGGAAGGTGACCCCTTCCGTCGGTGGATTGACCGGCCCCGACGCGAGGCGCCAGCCGCCGATGTCCACCGCCGCGGTGTTCGGGTTGAAGAGCTCGATGTATTCGCCCTGATCGTCTGCGACGCGCGACGGATCGGCCATGATTTCGGTGATCACGAGCGGCCGCCCCGCGAGGGGCGCGACGGCGGCGGCCGACGGCGTCGGTGCGGGAACGGTCGGCGAGACCGGCGCGCGATCGACGCAGCCGGCGAGCACGGCGACTGCGAGCGCCGATGCACAGCGCGTCACGACGCGGTGCGACACGAAGGAAGACACGGATGCAGCCCGGGTGGAGGCGTGGTCGTGCGCCGCGGACGTCGCGGCGCCGCGCGCAATGTCGCGCGCGATCCCGACCCTCGCCATCCGGCGCCGTCTCGATCGCGTCGCGAACGCGACGCTCACCGATGGACGGACGGATGTGCCATCGGATGTGCCGAGCGATGTGCCGATGGATATGCCGATGGATGCGCCCGCCATGCACGGGCGATCGCTCACGTCTCGATCGCGACCGTCTCCACGCCGAGCAGCCGGCCGCGACCATCGCGGCCGATGAGCCAGCACCGCACCTCGACGCGCTCCGCGCGCACGCCCGTCGCCTCGCGCAGCTCGTGCTCGAGAAACGTCTGCAACGCCTCGTACCGCGGGCGGAGCCGCTGCGTCTCGACGTCGTACGGATCGGTGCGATGGGTGTGGCGCGCGAGCATCTCGTCGACCGTGCGCAGCTCGAGCGGTGCGTCGGGCGGCAGGTCGAGCGCGCGCGCGAGCGTCGCATGGTCGAGCGGTGCATCGGGCGCCGGATCGGCGAGCTGCACGACGACGAACGGACGATCGCTCTCGCTCGTGTACGTCAGGCCGGCGACGAGTGCGTCAAGGCGGGCAGCGAGCGCCGCGGTCCCGTCGTGATGCACCGCGCCGCGCACCGCCTCGTCACCGTGCGACACGTCAGCTCGGATAGTGGTAGATCGCGAGATACGCGCCGAGCGCACCGAGCAGCGGCAGCACGTAGTACACCGGCTTCGCCAGCGACGGCGAGCGATACGGCAGCGCGAACAGGGCGCCGACGACGACCCAGATGCCGAGCTTGAGCCAGAGCCACGTCGGGAAGAGCGCGGTGCTCGTGAGGCCGAGCCGCGCCGCCTGTCCGAAGCCACCGGCCATCACGAGCAGCATGCCCAGGCCGAAGAGCGCGCCGGTCAGCGCACGCGTCTTCGACGTCGCCTTCGTGCCGCCGTTCATGCCGTGGATCGCCATGCCGCCGAGGGTCGCCATGACGAGAAAGAGGCCGTACAGATGCAGGTTCTTGTAGAACAGCCCCGTGCGGAACCACGGCAGGTCGCCCGTCACCTGCAGCAGGAAGTGCGTCACCGGTCGTGCCCTCGTCGCGTCGACGAACGTGAATCAGACGTTGAAGCGGAACAGCAGGACGTCGCCGTCCTGCACCACGTACTCCTTGCCTTCGCTGCGCTGCACACCCGACTCCTTGGCCCCCTTCCACCCCGCGGCCTTCACGAAGTCGTCGTACGCGACCGTCTCGGCGCGGATGAAACCGCGCTCGAAGTCGGTGTGGATGACCGCCGCCGCCTTGGGCGCCGTGTCACCGCGATGGATCGTCCACGCGCGCACTTCCTGCTCACCGGCGGTGAAGTACGTCTGCAGGCCGAGGAGCTGATAGCCCGCCCGGATGAGACGATCGAGCCCCGCGCTCTCGAGCCCGAGCCCCTGCAGGAACTCGTGTCGCTCCTCGGGCCCGAGCTCGGCCAGCTCCGCCTCGATGCGCGCGCTGAACGGCACGACATCGGCGTTCTCGCCGCTCTCCTGCACGGCACGCCGCAACGCGTCGAGATGCGGCCCCGTCCCGTCGGCGAGTTCGGCGTCGGTGACGTTGGCGGCGTAGAGCACCGGCTTGGCGGTGAGCAGTTGCAGCGGCTCGAGCAGCGCGAGCGCGTCGGTACCGAGCCCCGCGCGGCGCACCGGCGTCCCCGCCTGCAGTGCGTCGAGCGCCGCCTGCAGCGCCGGCACTTCGGCGGCGGCGGCCTTGTCGCCGGTGCGCGCGGTGCGCTGCTGCTTGTCGAGCCGCTTCTCGACCGACGACACGTCGGCGAGGCAGAGCTCGAAGTCGATCACGTCGCGGTCGCGCACCGGATCGACGCCGCCCATGACGTGCGTGACGTCGGGATCCTCGAAGCAGCGCACGACGTGCACGATCGCGTCCGTCTCGCGGATGTTGGCGAGGAACTTGTTGCCGAGCCCTTCGCCCGCCGCCGCGCCCTTGACGAGCCCCGCGATGTCCACGAACTGCACCACCGCGGGGACCGTCTTCTTCGGCTTCACGATGTCCGTCAGCGCGCCGAGCCGCGGATCGGGCACTTCGACCATGCCGACGTTCGGCTCGACGGTGCAGAAGGGATAGTTCGCGGCCTCGGCCTTGGCGGCCGTGAGCGCGTTGAAGAGCGTGGACTTGCCCACGTTGGGCAGCCCGACGATGCCGAGCTTCAGCACGGGTCGCAGGAGTTCGGGGAAAGCGTCGCGCATCGAGCGCGCCGACACGAAAAGCTAGCGAATCCGGCCACAGTCTCGGGCATCCGGAACCGAAGGGAACCACGGCCGGTGGCCACGGCGCAACGGCCCACGGGTGAACCGCCCACGGCCATGGGCTCGAATCTGGACTGCACCAGTCTTGACCGACCGTGCGCGCTCGAAACTGCACCGATCACACGACGTGTCACCGTGGGCGGTTCGGCGGTGGGCCGTCGTGCCGTGGGCCGTTCCGCCGTGGGCCGTTCCGCCGTGGCCGCAGGCCGTGGTTCGATGCGGTTTCCCCTACATCGAAGGCGCGTCGCCGTTGAAGCGGTTCATCGCGGTGACGATGCCATCGCGGACCCACGTCTCGCACGCGTCGCCCATGCGCGTGAGCTGCGCCTCGACGAAGGCGGTCTCCTCACGGCCGAAGGGCGAGAGCACGAAGTCGGCGAGGTCGCCGATCGAGGCGCGGGGATGGAGCGGCGCGACGCCGATCCGCAGGCGCGGATAGGCGTTGCCGCCGACCTGCCGCTGCACCGACTTGAGCCCGTTGTGGCCCCCCGCGCTGCCGTCGGCGCGCAAACGGATCGCGGCGAGCGGCAGCGCGACTTCGTCCACGACGACGAGCAGGTCACGCGCGGCATCGAAGTCGGCCTTGCGCAGGTAGCCGACGAGCGCGTCGCCGCTCGCGTTCATGTACGTCTGCGGCTTGACGAGCTTCACCACCTCGCTGCCGACGCGTGTCGTCGCCACGAGCGCCTGGCCGTCCTTGCGGAACGTGTCCGCGTGCCAGCGACGGGCGAGATGATCGACCACCCACCAGCCGACGTTGTGGCGGGTGCGCTCGTACTCCTTGCCGGGATTGCCGAGACCGCAGATGACCTTCATGTGCGTGACGACGTGCGGAGCCGACGGGCGATCGGCCGTGCGGGGCAGGGTGAACGGAAACGCAGGCGGGGCGCGGCGCGACGAATCGCACCGCGCCCCGCCCGCACGGCGACGACCTTACTTGTCGTCGGCCGGCTTCTTGGCGCGCAGCACCTCGGGCTCGTTCGAACCCTCGGCCGCTGCGGCGGCATCGACCTTGGGCGCCTGCACGATCGCCAGCGTCTCGCTCGCGTCGGTGAGGAGCGTGATACCCGCCGGCACCGTGATGTCGGAGACGTGCAGCGACTGCCCGATGCCGAGCGCCGAGATGTCGACCTCGATCGCGTTCGGGATGTTCGACGGATCGACGCTGATCATCAGGTGGTCCTTCTGGATGTCGAGGATGCCGCCGCCGGTGCGGACGCCCTCGGACTGCCCGACGAACTTGATCGGGATGCTGACGGTCATCTTCTCGCCGGCGACGATCTCCTGGAAGTCGACGTGGACGAGCTGCTTCTTGAACGGATGCTTCTGCACCTCGCGGATCAGCGCGCGCTTGGTCGCGCCGTCGATCGCGAGCTCCACGACGGTCGTCTCCACGGCGATGCGATCGAGCAGCCGCTCGAGCTCACGCGTGTCGATCGCGAGCGACTGCGCCTCGCGCGCGTGGCCGTAGATCACGGCGGGAACCTTGCCGGCGCGGCGCATGGCGCGGGCGGCACCCTTGCCGGTCTCGGCGCGGGACGTGGCGGTCAGGCTGGCGGTGGACATCGTGGGGTGCTCCGGGACGCGCGACGGCGTCAGTCGAACAGCGAGCTCACCGACTGCTCGCTGTGGGTGAAACGGATGGCCTTGCTGAGGAGGTCGCCCACCGACAGCACGTGCAGCTGCGGGGGGCGCCGCTCCGGCGGAATGGCGATGGTGTCGGTCACCGTCACCTCCGTGATGGGGGCGTCGCCGAGCCGCTGCGCGGCAGGGCCGCTCAGCAGCGCGTGCGTCGCGCAGACGTAGACGTCGCGCGCACCCATGCGCTTGAGCGCACGGGCCGCTTCGGTCACCGTGCCGGCGGTGTCGATCATGTCGTCGGCGATGAGACAGTCCTTGCCGTCCACGTCACCGACCACGTTCAGCACTTCCGACACGTTCGCCCGCGGGCGTCGCTTGTCGATGATCGCCAGGGTGGCGTCCAGTCGCTTCGCGAAGCCGCGGGCCATCTTCGCCGCACCCACGTCCGGGGCCACGACGACGAGGTCCGTCAGGTTCTTGCGGCGGTAGTGCGCCGTGATCACCGGTGCCGCGTAGAGATGATCCACGGGCACGTCGAAGAACCCCTGCAGCTGGTGCTGATGGAAATCGAGGCCGAGGATGCGGTCCGCGCCCGCGCTCTCGATCAGGTTCGCCATCAGCTTGGCCGCGATCGCCACGCGCGGCTGGTCCTTGCGGTCCTGCCGCGCATAGCCGAAGTAGGGGAGCACGCAAGTGATGCGCCCCGCGCTCGCGCGGCGGGCCGCGTCGATCAAAAGGAGCAGCTCGAGCGTGTTCTCCGCCGGCGGGTTCGTCGGCTGGATGATGAAGACGTCCGCACCGCGGATGTTCTCGTCGATCCGGACGAACAGCTCACCGTCGCTGAACCGGCTCAGCGTCACCTTGCACAGCTCGACCGCGAGACAGCGCGCGACCTCTTCGGCCAGCGCACGATTCGCGGTTCCGGAAATGAGCTTGGCGCCGGGCGCCGCGGGAGTCGGGGTCTGCATATGGCGAAGCCCTAAAGTCTAGCCCGGCTTGGAGTTCGGGTCAACGCGGCGGCGGGGGGATGGCGGCGACGCCGACGGTGCCGTGACCGCTCCCCTCGACCACCACCGCCCGCAGGGCGAGCGCTGCCGTCACCGCGCCGCCGCCGGCCACCATCAGCACGTCGGTGACGTCCGGGTAGCGGCCTGGCACGAGGTACTGGCCCACCTCGATGGCCAGCGCGAGGAGGGCGACGGCTCGCAGCCCCGGCCCTCCGACCCCCTGCGCGCGCCGCCCGGCGAGGCACGCGCCGAGCACCCCCCCCAGCCCCACTTTCTGCAGCACGATGAAGACGCTGCCGAGGTCGTGCCGGGCGTAGAGGGCGAGCATCGGGACGAACTGCTGCCACATGAACGGCGGGCGCCCACTACCGCTCCACGACACCGGCCACCAGTTCCACGTGAGCAGGCAGGCGATCGGCAGGAGCGCCACCTGCACGCATCGCGTCGCCGGCGCGGGGACGGCCCGCACCCAGCGCGGCACGAGTGCCACGCCGCCCAGCAGGCCGATGGTGACCGCCACGGCGTGCACCAGTTCGGCACGTGGGTCCGGCGGGATGCCCGCCATGCCGCGCGTGACCGGCACGCCGGCCACGAGCGCCGCGAGCATGGCGACCCACAGGACGAGCTGCGGCAGCCGGAGGCGGCCGCCCCGGTCGCCGACCGCGATCGCGGCCAGCAGGCCGAGCGATCCGAAGGCGATGGCGTCGGGGATGTACGTGATCCAGTCCGCGGGCGGCAGCACCGCCTGCCGCGACTCGGCCAGCCGCACCAGCGGTGACCGCGCCCAGCTCGCGATGCGCGCCGGCCGGCTCGCCGGCGTGAAGACGAGCCCCGTGCAGGCGACGACCAGCGCCATCGCGCCGAGCCATCCCGGCACGCCGAGCAACGTGCCGCGGCGGACGTCGGACCGCATGCGCCGCTCCGCCGCCACGAGCGCCGCCGCACCGGCGAAGGCGCCGAGCGTGTTGGTGGTCACGTCCACCAGCGACGCGACGCGATAGGCGCTGAACGTCTGGAGCAGCTCGACCGAGATGCTCGCGAGGCAACCGGTGAGCGTGGCGAACAGGATCGTGCGCGTCGTCGCCGGTGGCCGCGCCGTGAGCACGACGCTCGTGCCCCACCCGACGAAGAGCGCCACGTTCCGCACGGCATCGATGATGTCGCCCGTGGCGAGCCGCAACCGGAAGGCGCGCCCGAACCGGTACCACGCGTTGGCGGGCTCCGGATCCCACTGCAGGTTGATGAGCGTCGCCAGGGCGATGACCGCGAGGTAGCCCCCGAGCAACAGCGGCCGCCAGCGCAGCGCGAGCGCCACGAGGTCGCGCGCGGGCGGCGTCACCGCGGGGACGAGGAGCGGCGTGCCGCGGCGCGAGCGCGGCGAGGCCGGATCGGCCACCGCGTGCTCCCCGGTCAAACGAGTTGCCCCTGATGGATTCGAACCATCATTCACGGATCCAAAGTCCGTTGTCCTGCCGTTGGACGAAGGGGCATCGACGGCCGTCGGCCGCGCATGCAGTCTAGACCTCCACCGTCGGCGCGGCAACGCGGTCGAGCAGCGTCGTGCGCACGTGGCGTGCGCCGTGGGCAGCCGCCGCGTGCGCGAGGGCCGCATCGTTCGCCTCGCCGTGCACCACGGCGAACACGGTCGCGCCGGAGCCGCTCAGCAGCACCAGCGACGGGGTGCCGGCGAGCGTCGCGCGCCACGCGTCGATCGTGCCGCGCACGTCGGCACGCCGTGCGCACACCACCGGCTCGAAGGCGTTCGCGGCGGCGGCGCGGACGTGCGCGAAGTCGGCGAGCGTCGCGACGTCGTGCAACAGCGCAGACGGCGCATCCGCCCGCGCGGCGCGCTCGGCGGCGAGCCAGCCGTAGGCGGCGGCGGTGTTCACGCCCTCGCCGAAGCAGGCGAGGTGCACCGTCGACGCACCGAGCGGCGGGAGTGCGAGCATCCGTTCGCCGCGTCCCCATGCCAGCGCGCGCGGCGCGTCGAGGGTGAGGAAGGCCACGTCGGCGCCCAGCGCTGTGGCGAGCCGCGCGAGCGTCTCGGCGCCGAGCGGGACGTCGTTGCACGCGTCGAGCGCGCGGAGCACCGCGCCGGCATCGGCGCTGCCGCCACCCAGTCCGCCGCCCATCGGGATGCGCTTGACGAGATCGATCGTGATGGCGCGTTCGTGCCAGCCCGCCGCGGCGCGGTACGCGTTCGCGGCGCGTACCGCGAGGTTGCGGTCCGGCGGCACGTCGAAGGCGACGTCGGCGCGCAACGTGATGCCCTCACCGTCCGCGACGGTGACCGTCACGTCGTCGGCGAGCGTGAGGCGATGGAAGTCGGTCTCGAGCTGGTGATGACCGCCGTCCTCACGTGCGAGAATGCGGAGCGAGAGGTTGACCTTGGCGTGCGCGGCGACGCGCGCCACGCGCCGCGTCCCGTGCGCCGTGCGATGCGACACGTGCGGGTCAGGCGCGCGGTGTCGCCGTGACGGCGATGGGTGACGCGGGCGCGTCGTCGTCGCCGCTCGCGTCGTCCGCACGCCCGTTGCGCACGTCGCTCAACGACAGCCCCATGCGCGCGAAGTAGAGCGCGCCGAGCAGCGTGATCGGCACGAACGAGAGCAGATGGAACGCGACCGCCCACGTGACCGCGAGCGCGGTGCCGACGCCGTACAGGCGCAGCCCTTCCTTGGCGAAGGCCTCGAACGGGCCGAAGAAGCCGGGCGAGCTCGGGATCGCCACACCGACCGCGATCAATCCCTGCAGGAAGAGCGCGGCACTGAACGGCGCCTCGATGCCGACCGCGCGGAAGCCGAGCCAGAAGGCGAGGGCGTTGCAGAGCCAGTGGACGACGGTCCACGCCAGCACGCGCGCCAGCCGCGACGGTGACCGCAACGACGCGAAGCCCTCGGCCGCCTGATGCACCAGCGCGGCGACGCGTGGGGCGAAGCGCGGCGCCACCGCACCCACGACACGCGTGACGATCGACTCGAACAGCGCCGGCCGCAGCGCGAGCAGCAATGCGCCGGCGAAGGCGACCGCGATGACGACGATACCGAGCGAACCGAGGAGCGACGACACGTCGCGTCCCGCGACCTGCGCCCCGCGCGGGAAGGCGGGATCGAGCATCGCGCCGCTCATGAGCGCGAAGACGACGAGCGCATCGAAGACGCGGTCGAGCGCGATCGACGCGAACGCGGAGGCGAAGCTCACGCGCGGCTCCGTGCGCGCGAGCGCGAAGGCGCGCGCGAACTCGCCGGCGCGCGCGGGGACGAGGTTGTTGACCATCATCCCGATCGCCGTCGCGTGCCACGCCGTGCGAAAGCGGAGGCCCGGCGCGATCGGTTCGAGCAGCACGATCCAGCGCGCGGCGCGGAGAGGGAAGATCGCCGTCGCCGCGACGACGCTGCCGAGGAGGAGCAGCGGATCGGCGGCGCGCAGCCGCGCGAGGAGCTCCGCCGGATCGACGTCGCGCAGCGTCCAGCCGAGGAGGAGCAGCGTGAGCGCGGCGCCGATGAGCGCCTGGAGACGGCCCTTCGTCATGGGCGACTGCGGGTCAGTGCGACGCGCCGGCCAGTTCGACGAGGTCGAACAGTTCGGCGAGCAGCGCCGGATCGGCGGGGGTGGCGGACGCGCGGAGCTGCGTCACCAGGTGCCGCGCGCGTCCGAGCGCACGGGCGCCGCGGTAGACGAGCATGTCGATAGGCACGATGTCGGGCTCGCCGTCGGGGGCGGTGCCGATCGCCGGCGCGCGCGAGGGCGATTCGGGCAGCGCGCTCAGGTCGAGCGGCGTCGCCTCGAGATCGCGCAGTCCTTCGAGCGAGGTGCCGAGGAGTTGCGACAGCTGCCGACCGCTCGGCGTGGGGCGCCGGACCGACGGGGTCGGGCGTGCGGTGACGGCGCGTGTCGCCACCGGCGTGCCGCGCCGCATCGCCGTTCCGCCCAGCGGTGTGAGGCGCGTGCGGGCCGGTGTCGGCGCGGGCGCGGAAAGCGGTGTCGCCGCGACGACGACACGGCGCAAATTCGCGAGCTTTTGCGCGCGGTGCGTGCCGTGATCCTCGCCTTCGGCCAGGAGCGCGAGCGCCGCGTCGAGGGCACCGGCCGCGGCGGCGGGGAGCGGGGCGCTGGCGTCGAGCACCGCCTCGCAGAAGTCGCGCACGTCGTCGAAGCCGAAGCCGGTCGCGATGTCGCGCAGCGAGGCGAGCACCGGCTTGAAGGCCGACACGAGATCGGCCGGTGCCTCGTGCAACGCGCCGTGCCGGAACGGGGCGAGCCGCGCGCGCAGCGAGCCGACGAGGGGTTCGACCTCGCGGGCGAAGCGCTCCGCGGCGGTGACCGGCGGCATGGGCGCGCGTACGACGATCGCGTCGCTCGCGTCGTCGGGCGCGAGGGCGAGGATCGGGACGATCGGGAGCGCGGCGTCGGGTGCGCCGGGGAAGTGCGCGGCGGGTGTCGGGATGCCGGCCGTGGACGGCGGCGTAGGGCGGCCGGGGACCGCGCGATTGATCGGTGGCGTCGGGACCGGCGTGAGCGGACCGCGACGCACGGCGGCGACCGGTGCCGGCGATGCGAACATCGGCGCTTCGACGGGTGGGCGCACCGGCGTGACGTCGGCACGCGCCGGGGTCCGCAGCGCGTCGCGCGCGGTGGGTACCGCTGCGGGCTGCCGCGCGATCTCCGGTTCGGTCCCCTGCCGTCGCGCCGACTCGTGGTCGATCGCGTCGAGGGTGCGCGCCAGCGCGCGCGCCGCGGACCGGGCCCGCGCATCGTGACCGTCACCCCACATGCGTGCCATCGGCACGAGCGCGCGCAGGTCGGCCACCGCGGCGACCATCGCCTCCTGCAAGGCCGGCGTCCACGCGATACGCCCTTCGCGCAGCAGGCGCGCGCCCCGCTCGACGCCCTCCGTGGCCTCGGCGAAGGAGCCAAGGCGCGCCATGGCGGCGCTGCCACGCAGTCCGCCCGCGAGCTTGAGGAGCGCGGCGCTGTCGGGCCCCTGCGGCTCGGGCGACGCGACGAGCCGAGCGAGTCGGTCGACGTAGTCGCTGGCTTCGAGCACGAAGAAGTCGAGGAGGCCGACGGACATGGGGCGGATAGGGCGTGGGGGAGGCGACTCCGCGAGGGGACGACCGATCGCGCCGGAAGCTACACGGCCCGTCCGCGGGCCGCGTCCATGACGGCGCGGAGTTCGTGCACGGCACCGGTGATGCCGATGAAGACGGCGCGGCCGACGAGGGCGTGCCCGATGTTGAGCTCCTCGATCTCGGCGATCGCGGCAATCGGGCCGACGTTGGCGACCGAGAGGCCGTGTCCTGCATGCACTCGAAGGCCGAGTTCGGTGCCGAGTCGTGCGGCATCCCGGAGCGCGGCGAGCGGGGCCGGGTCGCCCGGGTGGTGGGCGTAGGGCCCGGTGTGGAGTTCGATGGCATCGACGCCGAGACGTCTGGACGCTTCGACGGTTGGGAGGTCCGGCGCGATGAACAGCGACGTCCGGATGCCCGCGTCCCGCAGCGCGCCGAGTACGCGCGCGAGCTGCGCCGGGTCGTGCGTCACGTCGAGCCCGCCCTCCGTCGTGATCTCCTCGCGGCGCTCCGGAACGAGCGTCACCTGATGCGGACGGAGGCGGCGGGCGATCGCCGTCATCTCGTCGGTCGCGGCCATCTCGAGATTGAGCACCGTCGTCACCGACGCCGCGAGCCGCTCGACGTCGGCGTCCTGGATGTGCCGGCGATCTTCGCGCAGGTGGACCGTGATGCCGTCGGCGCCGGCCTGCTCGCACCAGCGGGCGGCTTCGACGGGATCCGGCGTGGCGCCGCGGCGTGCCTGCCGGAGCGTGGCCACGTGGTCGATGTTCACGTAGAGGCGCTGGTACCGCTGCGTTGGTGTCGCCTCGTCCCGCGGATTAGCTTCGCCCGCCATGCGCATCGCCCTGTGGAAGAAGGATCTCGTGACGCGCCGCATCGTAGCGGCGCTCGCGCTCGCTGTCGCGGGGTGCCGCTCGGCGCCGTCGCCGTCACCCGTCCCCGGTGCGCCGTCGGCCTCCGCCGGGGCGGCGAGCCCGCGCGCAGCGGCCGAACGGTTCCTGCAGACGATCCGCGAGCAGGACATCCAGGCGACGTCGAACATCTGGGGGTCCGAACGCGGCCCGGCGCGCACGATCATCGCCGACCGGAGCGAGCTCGAGAAGCGGATCATCGTCCTGCAATGCAACATGCAGCACGACCGGTTCCGCATCCTGAGCGACCTGCCTGGCGACAAGTCCACGATGCGCACGCTGCGCGTCGAGCTGACGCGCGGGACGCTCAGCGCGACCACGACGATGTCGGCCGTCCAGGCCCCCGACGGGCGCTGGTACATCAACGATCCCGACATCCGCCCGCTCAAGGGTTTCTGCGCCGACGAGCCGCAGCAGCGACGCCCCGCGCAACGCCCCTGACCGCGACGCCGGCGGGGCGGCGTTGGTCGCCGGATTAGTGTTCGCTCAGTTCGACCAGGACACCGGCCGTGCTGGCGGGGTGGAGGAAGGCGATGCGCTTGCCTTCGGCCCCCAGTCGCGGCACCTCGTCGATGAGCCGGATGCCGGCCGCCTTCGCGCGCGCCAGCGTCCCCTCGAGATCGTCCACGGCGAAGCAGACGTGGTGGATCCCGGGGCCGCGCTTGGCGACGAACTTGCCGATGGGCGAGTCGGGGGTCTCGGCCTCGAGCAGCTCCACCAGCGACTCGCCGGCCTGCAGGCCGGCGATCCGCGCGCCATCGGCGTCGTCGAGCGGGACCGTCGGCATGCCGAGGACGTCGCGGTAGAAGGGGAGCAGCGCCGCGAGGTCGGCCACGGCGATGCCGATGTGGGCGATGCGGGTGCCCCGACGCGGGGTATCTGCCATGGCTGGTCGAGGGTGGCGCGGCGCCCGGGGTGGGTGCCGGTCAGCAGTCACGTCGGCGCGCCGGTCGCGCGCCGCACACGGATCCAAGGGTAACGACGATGGCGAACGTACAGGCGGTCACCGACGCCGATTTCGAGGCCGAGGTGCTGAAGCACGACGGCGTGGCCGTGGTGGATTTCTGGGCGACGTGGTGCGGCCCGTGCCGCATGGTGGCGCCGATCCTCGACCAGCTCTCGGCCGAGTACGCGGGGAAGGTCAAGGTGACGAAGATGGACGTGGACGCGAACCCGCGGACGCCGACGAACTACAACGTGCGGTCGATCCCGACGCTGATCTTCGTCAAGAACGGCCAGGTGGTCGATCAGGTCGTCGGCGCGCTCCCGAAGGCGCAGCTCGACACGTACTTCAAGAAGCACGCGGCCTGAGTGCCGCGAAGGCGACGGGCCCCGCATCGGCGACGGTGCGGGGCCCGTCGTGTTCCGCGCGTGTCGCCTCGCCACCGTCTCGACGGCGTGCCGGCCGGTCAGCCGCTCGCATGGCGACGGGCGTGCGAGGGGTGCCGAGCCCGGTGGGGTGACGGGCATCTTGGGTCACCATGACGTCTCGCGGCACGCTCCACGTCGTCAGCACGCCGATCGGCAATCGCGCCGACCTTCCGCCGCGCGCGATCGAGGTGCTGCGCGCGGTGACGCTCGTCGTCGCCGAGGACACGCGGCACACGGCACCGCTGCTCCAGTGGGCCGGCGTGACGACGCCGCTGCGTAGCCACCATCAGCACAACGAGGCGCGCGAGACGCCGATGCTCGTGGCGCGGCTGCTGGCCGGCGACGACATCGCGATCGTGACCGACGCAGGCACGCCCTGTCTCTCTGATCCGGGCGAACGGTTGGTGGCGGCGGCGGTGGCGGCGGGTGTGCCGGTCGCGCCGGTACCGGGGCCGTCGGCGTTGCTGGCCGCACTGGTCGCGAGCGGGCTGCCGGCGGTGCCGTTCACCTTCGTCGGCTTCCTGCCGCGCGCGGCGGGTGAACGACGGACCGCGCTCGCGGCGGCGCTCGCACTGCCGCACACGGTGGTGTTCTACGAGGCACCGCCGCGCGTCGCCGACACGCTCGCTGAGATGGACGAAGCCGGCGCCGGGGCGCGTGCGGTGGTCGTCGCGCGCGAGCTGACCAAGCGGCACGAGGAGTTCCGGCGCGGAACGGTGGCCGAACTCGCCGCGTACTACCGCGAGACCGCCCCGCGCGGGGAGGTCGTGCTCGTGCTGGCGGGGGCGCCGGCGCCGATGGTGGATCATGCCGGCGCGGCCGACGTCGCCCGCCGGCTGCGGAGCGAGGGGGCGACGGTGCGCGACACGGTGGCGCGACTGCAGGCGGAGTTCGGCCTCGCGCGGAACGAGGCGTATCGCCTCGCGCAGGGTGACGGCGACGCATGACGCCTGGCGCGGTATCGCGCGGCCGGCGCGGCGTGGTCGTGTTGCTCGTGCTGTCGATGGCGTGTCTCGCGTCGCTGCCGTCGCGCGGTGCGGCCGCTGCTCGTGTCGCGCGTGGTGATGCGACGCGCACGGAGCCGTCGGGCCATGGCCGCGCGCGCGTTCCGGGCCGGGTCGCCGTGGCGCGGCTGCAGTACGGCGGGGGCGGCGACTGGTACGCCAACCCGACGTCGCTCCGCAACCTGCTCCGTGCCGTGCGCACACGCACCGCGCTCGCGATCGACACGGTCGAACGGACGGTCACGCTGCGCGATCCGGCGGTGATGGACTACGACATGCTGCACGTGACCGGTCACGGCACGATGACGCTCGCGCCCGACGAGATCGCGCGGCTCCGGCAGTACGTGCTGCAGGGTGGCTTCGTGCACGTGGACGACAACTACGGCCTCGACTCGAGCTTCCGGCAGATCGCGCGGCAGGCCTTCCCGGATCGCGCACTCGTCGACGTGCCGCTGTCGCATCCGATCTACCACGTCGTGTACGACTTCCCGAAGGGGTTGCCCAAGATCCACGAGCACGACGGCAAGCCGGCGCGCGGCTACGGGATCTTCGTCGGGGACCGTCTCGCGCTCTACTACTCGCACTCGGCCGATCTCGGCAACGGATGGGAGGATGTCGGTACGTATCGCGACGATCCGCCGGCGCTGCACGAACAGGCGCTCCGCATGGGCGTGAACCTCGTCACGTACGCGGTGACCAGCCGCGTGCTCCCGTGACGGCACCGGCGCAGACGACGGTCGTGGACGGGGCGTCGGCACGGCTCGCGACGCTCGTTTGCCACGAACGCGACACGCTCGCGTCGCGCATCGCCGGTGCGCGCACCTGGGCGCTCGCCGCGGCGACGCTCGCGACGGTCGCCATGGGCGTCGCGCTCCTCGGCGCCGGGCGCTGGTTCACGCTCTGGCGCTGGCTCCCGCTCGCGTGGTGGCCGATCGCGGCCGGTGCGGGACTGCTGGCGTGGCGCGTACTGCGTCGGCGCGCGCCCGTGCCGGATGCCGTGACGCTCGCGCGCGCGATCGAAGAGGCGCGCACGCTCCGCACCGGCGAGTTGCGCGTCGCGCTCGAGGGTGATGCGCTCGGCGCGTTCGGTGCCGCGGCGGCACGTCGAACGCTCGACAAGCTCGGCGTCGCGTCGCTGCGCGGTCCGCTCGCGCCGGCGCTGCTCGCCGCGGCCGATGCGCACCGCGCGTCGTGGCAACGCATCTCGCTCGGTGCGGCGGCGACGACGCTCGTGGCCACGGCGATCTGGCCCGACGGGATGCGCGCGTTGGCGTTGCCGCTCGCGGCGGCGCGCGGCGCGTTGCTCGCACCCATGCGCATCGAGGCGCCGCGCACCGCGCTGGCCGGCACGCGGCCGGTGGTGCGCGTGCATGCACCCGATCGCACGCGCGTCACGGTCGTCGTGCACGGATCGACACCGCGTGAGGATGCGCCGGTGCGCCTCGTCGCGCCGGTCCGTGACGGCGTCGCGATGCTCACGCTCCCGGCACTCGTGCGCGGCCACGTGATGCTGCAGGCCGACGATGGCCGTGCACGCACGGGTGGTGTGGGCATCGACGTGACCGAGACACCCGCACTCGGCGACGTGACGGCCGACGCGGAGTATCCGGCGTATCTTGGCCGCGCGAACGAACGGGTGCCGCTCGCGGGCGTATTGGTCGTGCCGCGCGGGACCGTGCTGCGCATCGCCGCGCACGGGTCGGTGCCGGTGCGTGATGTCGCGCTGCGCGCGGACGACGGCGAGACGATCTCGCTCGCGCTCGCCAGTCAGCACGAGGCGCGCGGCGCGCTGGTGGCGACGCGCAGTGCGCGCTACACGTGGCAGGCCACGGGCGCGGTGCCGCTGGCACGGCTCCCGGCCGCATTCGCACTCGACGTGCGCCCGGATTCGGCACCGGTCGCCGAAGTCGCGAGCACGGCCGACACGCTGTTCGCCGGGAGCGACGCGCTCACGCTCGAAGTGCGCGCCGCGGACGATCACCGGCTCGCGAGCGTCGCGCTCGAAGTGCGCGCGAACGGCGTGGTGCGCGCGCGGCGCGCGCTGCTCGCGGAACCGGCGGCGACTTTCGGCGCGCAGGTACCGCTCGATCTCGGGGCCCTCGGTGTCGCGGACGCGGCGACGGTGACGGTACAGGCGGTAGCCGTCGATGCATCGCCGTGGCGGCAGGTCGGGCGGAGTCGCACGCTCGTGGTGCGTCGTGCCACGGTGAACGAGCGCCGCGCCGCGGCCCGCGCGGCCGCCGACAGCGTGGCGAGCGCCGCGGCGGCGCTCGCGCGGCAGCAGGCGTCACTCGCGCAGAAGACGGGTGACGCCGCGCGCGGGTCGGCACGCCAGCGTGGCGACAGCGGACGCATGGACTTCGACGCACGCGAACGTGCGCAGGCGCTCGCACAGCAGCAGCGCGCCTTGCAGCAACAGGCGCAGCAGCTGCAGCAGCAGGCGAAGGCGCTCCAGGAGGCACTGCGCAGCGCGGGTGCCCTCGATTCGTCGCTCGCGGGGCAGCTCGCCGAGGCACAGCGACTGATGCAGCAGGCCATCTCGCCGGCGATGATGGAGAAGCTGCGGCAGGTGGAGCAGGGTGCGCAGCGGCTCGACCCGCAGGCGACACGCCAGTCGCTGGACGACCTCGCGCGGCAGCAGCAGGCGCTTCGTGAACAGCTCGAACGCAACGCGGAGATGCTCAAGCGGGCTGCGCTCGAGGGGAGCATGGAGACGCTGCGTGACGAGGCGCAGGAGCTGGCACAGCGGCAGCGCGCGCTCGCCGATTCGGCACGGCGCGGCGCGGTCTCGCGCGATGGGGCGCAGCGGCTCGCACAACGGAGCGAGCAGCTCGCGCGCGACGTCGAGCAACTCGGCAAGCGGCTCCGGCAATCCGATGCGCAACCCGGCGCGCGTCGCGCCGATGCCGCGCGTGATCAGGCGCGTCGCTCGGCCGATCAGCTGCAACGCGTCGGACAGGACCCGGACGCCGCGACACGCGCCGCACAGGCGATGGACGACGCGGCGAAGCAGCTCGCCGAGGCGCGCGACGAGCAGGTCGACGCGTGGAAGAAGGAGACGACCGGCGAGATCGATCAGGCGGTGAACGAGCTGATGCAGCTCGGCGAGCAGGAGCGTCGCATGGCCGATGCGGCGCAGCGGGCCGGTGTCGATCGCGAGATGGCCGGTCAGCAGGCGAGTCTGCAGGCCGGCGCGCAGGCGGCGGCCGAGCGGTTGCGCGAAGCGGCGCGTCGCTCGCAGCACGTGTCGCCGGGATCGCAGCGCGCGCTGCAGGACGCGTTGCAGCGGCTCTCCGAAGCGACGCGTGCGGCGCAGCGTGGTGCGACGCCGCCGCCGAACGAGCGGGCGCAGGAGCCCCCTGCCATTAAGCCGATGCCCGAGACGCGCATGCCGCCGGGTGGTGCACCGCAGGGTGGCGCGCCGCAGCCGGGCGCGCAGTCGCCGGGGCGGAGCGCAGGCGAGCAAGGCACCCCGGGGGGACAGCAGGGGCGACAGGGCGCGAACGGCGAGCAGGGTGCGCAGTCGGGGTCCGGTGAGCAGCAGGGCACGACGCCGGGATCGTCGGGCTCGCGAGCCGGCACCGAAGCGGCGACGGCGATGCGCGACGCCGCACAGGCGCTCGATCGCGCGGCTTCGAGTCTCGTGCGCGATCGCGAGCGTGCGAACCGCGCACGCAGTGCGTCGGGCATGCCCGAGATGCTCGAGGAGCTCGCGCAGGCGGCGAGGCAGCAGCAGTCGATCAACGGGCAGGCCGGCGCGATGTCGATGCTGCCCGGCGGCGAGAGCGGGGCGCAGGCGCAGTCGCTCGCACAGGCGCTCGCGCGCAAGCAGCGGCAGATGGCGCAGCGACTCGACGACGTGAGCGGCTCCGATGGCAGCGGGCGCGCCGAAGCGCTGGCGCAGGAAGCGCGTCGCCTGGCGGATGCGATGGAGCGCGCGGCAGCGGATCCCGAGACGGCGCGGCGACGCGAGGAGTTCTACCAGCGGTTGCTGAGCGCCGGGCGCACGATGCGACGTGACGACGTGGACGAACAGCAGCCACGCGAGTCGAAGCCCGGCATCGGTGCGGCGACGTACCTGCCGCCGGCCGGGACGGCGCGCGGCGCGCCGGCGGCGCCGATCGCACCGCCATCGTGGGACGCACTGCGCGGACTCCGCGAGGACGAGCGTCGGGCGGTGCTCGACTACTTCGAGCGGATCAATCGACAGGCGCCGGCGGTGAAGCCGTGAGCACGCGCACGTGCATGCGGCGCGCGCGCCGCGTGCCGACGCTCGTGCTCTGCATGGCGCTGCCGCTCGGAGCGCAGCGACCCGGCGCGGACTCGCTCGTCGTGCGCGGCTTCGATCTCGAGAGCGCGCAGCCACGCGAGGCACTCGCCCTGTATCGTCGTGCGCTCGCCGGCGAGACGCTCGTGCCGGCGCTGCTCGGCATGGAGCGCATCTTCATGGAGGCGGGGCAGGGCGATTCGCTGCTGGCGCCGATCGAGATGGCGGTGCGCGTGCTGCCGCGCGACGGCGTGGTGCGCGCGGTGCAGTTCCGCACGCTCGCCGCGCTCAGGCGCGAGGACGAATTGCGTATCGCCTTCCGCAGCTGGGCGCGCGCGGCGCCGGGCGAGCCGGCGCCGTTCAAGGAGTACGCACGCACCCTGCTCGAACTCGGGCAGGCCGACGCGGCCGATTCGGTGCTCGACGTCGCCACGCGCGCGATCCGCGACCCGCGCGACTTCACCGCCGAACTCGCGCAGGTCGCCGCGGCGCGCGGGCGGTGGGCCGACGCGGCGCGTCGCTGGCGCACGGCGCTCGTGATCGAGGAGGCGCTCGTGCCGGCGGCGGTCGCCGCGCTGGCGCAGGCGCCGGTCGCGCCACGCGACACGATGCGCGAGGCGCTCCTCGCCACACCGGCGGCCGTCGCACCACGTCGTGCGCTGGCGGAGCTCGAACTCCTGTGGGGAACGCCGCGGCGCGGTTGGAGCGCGCTCGCCGATCTCGTCCCGACGCAGGAGACCGCGCAGGCATGGCGCAGCTTCGCCGAGTCGGCCGAGGAGCGCGGCGCGCCGTTGGCGGCGCGTGACGCGTGGCTCGCGCTGCACCGTCGCCAACGCGATCCGGACGCGCTGCTCCGCGCGACCGTCGCGTCGCTCGACGGCGGCGACGCGTCGGCAGCGCTCCCGATGGCTGTCGAGGCGCAGGGGCTGCTGGACCCGAAGCTCGCGCTTCGTGACGCGCTTCCCGCGCGGTTGCGCGCGTTGGCGGCGCTCGGTCGCGCGGCCGAGGCGAGCGCGCTCGTGGACTCGGTGCGTCCGTCGCTGCCGGCGATGCAGCTCCGCATCCTCGAAGGGCAGCTGGCGTGGGGATTCCTGCGGGCGGGGGATGTCACGCGCGCACGTCCGCTCGTCGCGCGCATGGACGACGACGAGGCGAGCGCGCTGCTGGCCGTCTACGACGGCGATCTCGCCACCGCCCGCGAGAAGCTCGCCGGTGCCGACGCGAGCAACACCCTGCTGATCGTCCCGCGCACGCTGCTCGCGCGCAGCACGGTGCGCCGTGCGCCCGCCACGGGCGCGGCGCTCGCGCTTCTCGCGAAGGGTGACAGCGTCGCGGCGATCGCGGCGCTCGAGGACGCCGCGTCGGAGGTGTCGGACGCGGCACCCTTCGTGCTAGCGCTGGCGGCGCGCGTGCGCACCGCGCGTGGCGACGTGCCGGGGGCGATCGCCGCGTGGCGGCACATCGTGACCACGCACGTGAACGCGCCCGAAGCGGCCGAAGGCGACCTCGCGTGGGCGCGGCTGGCGCTCGCGTCGGGTGATGCGGCGACGGCGACCGCGCGTCTGGAGCATCTCATCCTCACCTATCGCGCGAGCGCGCTCGTGCCGCAGGCGCGGCGTACGCTCGACGAGGCGCGCCGTCGCGCCGGAGGAACGTCGTCGTGATCCGTCGTCGTGTGAATCGCGGCCTGCTCGCCGCCTGTGCGATCGCATTCGTCGCCGGTGCACGCGTGCTCGCGGCGCAGCACCTGCTCGTGCCCATGGACGACGAGCAGCGCAACCATCTCAAGGCGTACGGCCTCACCTACGCGGCGTTGCAGCGCGGCGAGAAGGGGGAGTGGCTGCTCAACTACCGCGGCGGCGCCTTCCTGCTCGGCGACACGCCCGCGTCGCGACGACGTGCGGCACTCGACGGCATCGCCGTCGCGCCGATCGACGACGGCACGCTGACGGCGATCCGCGGCGAGATGGCCGGCGGCAACATGGACGCCGTGCCGCTCGAGAAGGCGCCACGTATCGCGATCTACACGCCTCCGACCGCGCAACCGTGGGACGACGCGGTGACGCTCGCACTCGACTACGCCGGCATCCCGTACACGCGCATCTGGGATCCGCAGGTGCTGCAGGGCAAGCTCGCGGAATTCGAGTGGCTGCACCTCTTCCACGAGGACTTCACGGGGCAGTTCAACAAGTTCCACATCTCGTACCGCGGCACGCCGTGGTTCGTGAACCAGGTCAATCGCGCCACGGCCGATGCGCGGCAGCTCGGCTTCGCGAACGTCCCCGCGCTCAAGAAGGCGGTCGCGGAGCGGATCCGCGCGTACGTCGAGAACGGTGGCTTCCTGTTCGCGATGTGCGGCGCCAGCGAGACGCTCGAACTCGCGCTCGCCGGGTCGGGCGTGGACATCGCGAATTCGTTCGCCGATGGCTCGCCGGTCGATCCGGAGGCCGACCGGCGCCTCGACTGGTCGCGCGCGTTCGCGACGCAGGGGGCGCGCCTCGAGCCGAACGGCCTCGTGAACGCGATGAGCGACATCGATGGCCACCAGGTCAACGTCCCCGGCCGACGCCGCCCCCTCGGCACGTTCACGCTCTTCGCGTTCAGCGCCAAGCTCGATCCGGTGCCGACGATGCTCGTGCAGGATCACCGCTTCGTGCTCCCCGACTACTACGGCGTGACGACGAGCTTCACACGCTCGCTGCTCAAGCCGGGGACGCGCATCCTGGCGACCGTCGACGGCGCGCCGCTCGCCAAGTACGTGCACGGTACCTACGGCAAGGGGGCCTACACGTTCCTCGGCGGCCACGACCCCGAGGATCCGCAGCACGAAGTCGGCGCGCCGCCGACGGATCTCGCCCTCTATCCCACCTCGCCCGGCTACCGGCTGATCCTCAACAACGTCCTGTTCCCGTCCGCGCAGAAGAAGCCGCGGAAGACCTGACGTCGGCTCCGGCTCCGCGCGTCGATGCCGTCGGACGAAGTGCGCTAGATTGCACGAATGCCCGCGCCCGATACCGAGAAGGCCTTCCGCATCACGCCGGGCGTGGCCAGGGCGATGCGGACGACGATCCGGCTGGCGGGTGGGCGTGAGGTCGCCTTCGCCTGCACCATCGACGCGCAGGGGATGGTGACGAGCGCGCGCGCCGTCGCGCGGGGGACGTCGGATGCAGTGCTCGCGCTGCCGGGCGTGGTGCATCGCGGCGAGATGATGGTGCACAACCATCCGTCCGGCTGGCTCGAGCCGAGCAAGGCCGACATGGCGATCGCCGCGCGCCTGCACGACGACGGCATCGGCTGCGGCATCGTCGACAACGACGTCACCGACCTCTACATCATCACCGAGGTGCCGCGGCAGAAGGCGGTCGTCGTGCTCGACCCCGAGGCGCTCGCGGCCGACTTCGACATCGGCGGCAAGCTGTCGCGCGGCTTCGCGCAGTACGAGCCGCGCGACGGGCAGCGCGCCATGGCGCGCGAGATCGCCGCGACGTACGCCGAAGGTGGCGTGGCGCTGCTCGAAGCCGGGACGGGAATCGGCAAATCGATGGCCTACCTCGTGCCGGCGCTCCGCTGGTCCGCGGCGAACGGTGAACGCACGATCGTCAGCACGGCCACGATCACCTTGCAGGAGCAGCTCGTCCGCAAGGATCTGCCGTTGCTCGCACGCGTGCTCGACGATCAGCCCGTGCGCTACGCCCTGCTCAAGGGATGGCGCAACTACCTCTGCCTCGCGCGGCTGTCGCTGGCACGCGCCCAGGGTCGCACGCTGTTCGACGCGCGGCAGGAGACGGAGCTCGCGCAACTCGCCGACTGGGCCGCGGTGACGAAGGACGGCTCGCTCGCGGATCTTCCCACGCCACCATCGCCGGAGGTGTGGGACGAGGTCGTGGCCGAAGGCGACCTGTGCACGCGCACCAAGTGCCCGCACTTCGAGCAGTGCTTCGTCTTCCGCGCGCGACGCGAGGCGGCGGCGGCCGACGTGATCGTGGTCAATCACTCGCTGCTCCTCGCGGATCTCGCAGTGCGCCGGCAGACGGGCAACTGGGGCGAGGCCGCGGTGCTGCCGGCGTACAGGCACCTCGTGGTGGATGAAGGCCATCACCTCGAGGACGCGGCCGCGTCGCATCTCGGGGCGACGGCGTCCAACCGTGCGCTCACGCGACTCCTCAACCGGCTCGAACGGCGTGGTGGGCGCGGAGGCGGGTCGAACGAGAACAAGGGGCTCTTCGCCTCGCTGCAGACCAAGCTCGATGCCCTCGGTGATGCGTTCAGCATCGCGTCGCTCGACCTGCTCGAGGTGCGGCTGCGCCCCGCGCTCGGCGAGGCACGCAGCGCGGGGCAGCGGCTGTTCGAGGGGATCGAGGCCTGGCTCGATGCGCAGGGCCAGACGACGCTCCGCCTCACCGAGGCGCTGCAGCGCGATCCCGTCTGGGACGACGTGCTGAAGGAGGCGCTCACGGGGCTCGTGCAGGCGCTCGGCCTGCTCGGCGACGGCGTCGCCGTGATCGAGCAGCGCCTCGAGAACACCGGCAACGCCAAGGACGAGACCCTGCTCGCGCTGGTCCTCGAGCTGCGCGCCGTCGCGCGCCGCTGCGAGAGCTTCGTCGCCGCCGTGCGTGGTGCGCTCGAGCCGCCGCCCGATGCCGCGCCGACCGTCCGCTGGGCCGAGCTGCGCGGTCGTCCGCCGTCGTCGTCCGACATGACCATCGCCGGTCCTGTCGAGGGGACGACGACGACGATCCAGTTCGATCGGTCGGGCAGTCCGATCCGCCGCACGGTGGTGCTCCACAGCGCACCGCTCGATCTCGCACCGCTGCTCCGCGAGGATCTGTTCGGCCGCGCGAAGAGCACGATCGTCACCAGCGCGACGCTCACCGACGCCGCCGACTTCGGCTTCCTCGTCGGGCGCCTCGGCCTCGACGACGACGCGATCCGCGTGCGCACGGCGCAGCATCCCTCGCCGTTCGACTACGAACGCCACGCACTGCTGGTGGTGCCGAGCGATACGCCGGCGCCCAACGTCGACGGGCGTGCGCATCTCGATCACGTGGTGCGGCACGTGGCCGATCTGGCGACGGCGAGCGACGGCGGCCTGTTCGTGCTCGCGACCAGCCACCGCGACGTGCGCACGATCGCGGCGGCCTTGCGCGCACGGGCCGATGCGGGTGCGTGGCCGCTCCTCGTGCACGGTGAGGACGGCCGCGACACGCTCCTCCGTCGCTTCCGTGAACACGGACGCGCGATCCTCGTGGGGACGGCGACGTTCTGGGAAGGCGTCGACGTGCCGGGTGACGCGCTGCGCGGCCTCGTCATCGCCAAGCTGCCGTTCCGCGTGCCCAGCGAACCGGTGGTCGCGGCGCACTGCGAGGCGATCGAGGCGCGAGGCGGCAACAGCTTCGGCGAGTACATGCTCCCGCACGCGACGCTGCGTTTGCGTCAGGGGGTCGGCCGGTTGATCCGCACCGCCACCGATCGCGGCGTGATCGTGCTCGACGACGTGCGCGTCGTGCAGAAGCAGTACGGGCGACGCATGCTCGACGCGCTGCCGCCGGCACGCCGACTCGTCGCCCCGTGGTCCGACGTCCGTCGTGATGTCGCGGCCTTCTACGCGCGCGGCCGCTGACGCACGCCGCATCCACCGCCCCCATCGTGCACCGTTCCGACATGTCCAGCACACCGACCCGTCCCGGCAAGATCGTCTGCGTCGGGCGCAACTACGCGGCGCACGCCCGCGAACTCGGCAACGACGTGCCCACGACGCCGCTGCTCTTCCTCAAGCCGCCGAGCGCCGTGATCGGCTTCGGCGAGGCGATCGAGCTGCCGCGCGCGAGCGCACAGGTGGAGTACGAAGGGGAGATCGGCGTGGTGATCGGCACGCGGCTGCGCCGCGCCGACGCGGCGACGGCGCGCGACGCCGTGCGCGGGATCGTGGCGCTCAACGACGTGACCGCGCGTGATCTGCAGAAGACCGACGGGCAGTGGACGCGCGCCAAGGGCTTCGACGGCTTCTGCCCGATCGGCGTCGAGTGGACGGGGCCGTTCGACCTCGATCACCTCGAAGTCGTCACGATCGTCAACGGCGAGGAGCGACAGCGTGGGCATACGGGGCAGATGGTGTTCCCGATCGCGACCCTGCTGGCCTACATTTCATCGATCATGACGCTGGAGCCGGGCGATGTCGTCGCCACCGGAACCCCGGCCGGCGTCGGGCCGCTCCGGCACGGTGACGTCGTCGAGGTCGTCGTCCCCGGGATGAGCCGCCTGCTGAACCCCGTGCTCTCGGTCGAGGACTGATGCCGCGCGTCGCCCAGCGTCTGCAGACGCTCCCGGAGTATCCGCTCGCGTCGATCCCGCAGAAGAAGCGTGCGCTGATCGAGCGCGGGGTGGACGTGATCGATCTCGGGGCGGGCGATGCCGATCTCGCACCACCGCCGGCCGCCGTCGAGGCGCTCCAGCGTGCCGCCGAGACGCCGCACCTGCAGCGCTACGGCTTCGGCCTCGGCAACCCGGCGTATCGCGAAGCGGTCGCATCGTTCATGCTCGAACGATTCGGCCAGCGCGTGGACCCGTACACCGAGGTCGTCCCGCTCATCGGGAGCAAGGAGGGGCTGAGCCATCTCGCGTTCGGCTTCTGCGGCGCGGGGGACCTCACGATCGTGCCGCAGCCCGGTTACAACGCGTATGCCGGCGGCACCTTGCTCGCGAACGCGACGCCGCACGTCGTCGCGCTGCGTCCCGAGCACGACTTCCTCGTCGATCTCGACGCGCTTGGCGACGACGTGCTCACACGTGCGCGTATCGTCTATCTCAACTATCCGAACAATCCGACCGCGGCGATCGCGCCGATGGACTACCTCGAGCGCGTCGTCCGCACCTGTCGCGAGCACGACATCCTGCTCGTGTACGACAACGCGTACAGCGAGATGGGCTTCGACGGCTACGTACCGCCGAGCATCTTCGAGGTGGACGGTGCGCGCGACGTGGCGATCGAGTTCCACTCGCTGAGCAAGACGTACAACATGACCGGATGGCGCTGCGGCTGGGCCGTCGCGCGACCCGACATCGCGGGCGTGCTCGCGAAGGTGAAGAGCTTCGTCGACACGGGCGCGTACATGGGCATCCAGCAGGCGGGGGTCGCCGCGCTCGCGAGCAGGGAGTCGTTCGTGCCGCAGAACGTCGCCGTCTTCCAGGGACGTCGCGACGCGGCGGTGCGCGCGTTCCGCGACGCCGGCTTCCAGTGCGAGGTGCCCAGGGCGACGATGTACCTCTGGATGCCGCTCCCGGAGGGGGTGCCGAGTCAGCTCTTCGCCGATCGGCTGCTGCAGGAGGAGGGGGTCGTCGTCATGCCCGGTTCGGGCTTCGGGGCCGGCGGCGAGGGGTTCTTCCGCGTCTCGTTCATCGCACCGGCGGAGCGGCTCGCCGAGGCGGCCGTGCGGGCCGGGCGCTGTCTGGCGGGCTTCGGTGTAGCAGCGTAGACCATGTTCGAACCCCGCCGCCCCGAGCCGCGCTCGCCCCGCGCGATCGTCCTCTCCGTCGCCATCCATGTGGTGGTCGGGGCGGCGTTCCTGCGCGTGGCCGTGGGCGTGACGAACGGAGGCTCGTGGTTCACGATTCCCACGGCCGAGAAGCCGGTCGAGGAGCGGCTGACGTACGTGGAGCGGCCGCGCGCGATCCGCGTGGACACGGCCGGCGGGGGCGCACCGAAGATCGCCGGTGTCAGGGCGAAGCCGCGCACGGGAACATCGGTCGCGCCGAATACGGTGCCCGTCGGCGTGGGGCCGGTGTCGGGGCAGGGCGGCAGCGGTGGTGGCACGGGGACGGGCGAGGGGACGGGAAGCGGCAGCGGCGTCGCGACCGGGATCACGCCGGAATACGATCCGCGCCTCAACGTGCCGCCCGCGTCGCCGGAGCGTGTCGCCCGCACCCCCAAGGAGCAGGTCGACAGCGTGATCAAGGAGCGGTTCCAGCGTTACGCCGATTCCGTGGCCGTCTATGGCGACGCGCGCCGGCCCGGCGACTGGACCTTCAAGAAGGGCGGCAAGACCTACGGCTGGAACGAGCGCGGCATCGTGCTCGGTGACGTGACTATTCCCGCGCCGCTGCTCGCCCTGTTGCCGCTCAACCGTGTCGGCGGCAACGGGCAGGCGTTCCTGCGACGCGAGGACCAGGCGGCGATGCACGACGCCATCCAGCAGGGGGCGCAGCGGATGATCGCGGCCGACGAGTTCCGCGAGCGCGTCAAGCGGATCCGCGAGCGCAAGGACCGGGAGCGCGAGGCCGCCCGCAAGTCGGGCGAGGTGCCGGTTCTCCAGCAGGAGCGCTGAGGCGCACGATCGGCCGTCGGCGCGCAGGGTGCCGACGGCCGATCGGGGCGGCGCGTGCGATGGTCAGGCGGCGTGCGACGTCCGTCCGAGCGGACGGCAGACGCGATCGCGGCGTGGCGTCAGCGGCTGCCGGAGGATCACGCGCTGCCGCTCGGGCGGCACTCGTCGGGGATCGCTCAGATAGATCTGGTGATGCCGGCCGTCGAGCGTCAGCCCTTCGGCTTCGGCATACGCGCGCATCGCCGCCGCCGGCCGCGGCTCCGCTTCGACCGGCCCGGTCTGCAACTGTTGGAGGCAGGGGCCTTCGTCGAGCTGCACCAGTTCGACATCGGCCACGAGCGGGTGACGGCCGCGGGCCAGCGTGAGTCGGGTGGCCGCGTCGCGCAGGATGCCGGCCGTGACGGCGTCGGGCACCGACAGGAGAAGACGCCAGCGCCACCGGTCGGTCGGCGCGTCGGGGAAGACACCGTCGGGTGCATCGACCCACCACTGTGCCTCGAGCCGCGCCGGCGGATGCAGCACGCCATGTCGCCGAGCGATCGCACGCAGGGTGCGATCGGCGAGGCGCAGTGCGTCGAGCCGCGCATCGAAGCCGTTCCCCCAGGGCTCGCCGCTTCCCTCGATCGCGAGATACCAGGCCGCCCGTGGCGTCACCATGGCCGGGGAGTGTGACGTACGACGAGCGGGGATCTGGCGAGCGATTTCGTGAGTGCGCAGCACGACTGCCTCCGATTCAGGTCACGCTGACACTCCGGGGCAACAAGCATCCCGCCGTGGCACGCGAACACTCTCGTGTTCAGTCGTCCAATGCGATCGAACGCGGGAAGTACATGCGTGGAAATGGGATGCAATCACTGGCTTCGAGTCGATTCGAGATGTATGGCGAACTCGGCCGTGAGACGAATGTGCGCGTCGGTCGCTACGTCACGTCGCCACTGGCATGGCTGCATCGGGGACACCACGGCGGAAGTGTCGGGGCGCGATTCCGCGTTTCGGAGCAAGCGCGACGGCGGAAGACGCCTGATGCAGCGGCCGGCATCCCCGGGATGCGCGATCGTGACACGAGGCGACGCGATCGAACGCACGTCCATACGAGCGCGGGCGTTGCCGAGGAGACCGCCATGGTGCAGGAATGATGCGGGCGCGCCATCGTGACGCCCCCACGCGCCCGCATAATGTCGCCGGCTCAGTCCGCGGCCACTCGCTCCTCGGCGTGCCTGCCGGCCGCGATCCGGAACAGTCCGCTCACCCGACCGAGCGTGGCCTCGTGCCCCCACGTCGTCAGCCCGGCCGCCACGAGCTCGACCCCGTGACCGCGGCGCACGGCCACGAGGTCGTCGGCCGAGCCCGCATCGTGCGGATCGACCAGGGCGAGCGTGCCGGCGATGGCCCCCGGCACCGACCCGCCGACGATGCGCACGAAGTAGGCGTCGTCGTTCGGGAGCAGCCGGCGATCGACGACCAGTGCGTCGTCCCGGTGCGAGGGCGAGGGGATGACACCGTCGGCGGGAAACGGGTCATGGAGCGGGATATGGACCGTCGCGCCCGTCCCCGGTGCACCGAGGATCGTGAGGCCGCGCGACCGCGCACGGTTCCGCTGCACCCACCCCTTCCGCGCCAGATTGCCGAGCACGTCCGACACCGTCTTGGTGGACTTGATGTCGAACGCGCGGCCGATCTCGCGGACGCTCGGCTGGTAGCTGTGCTCGGCCAGGTAGGCCAGCAGGTAGCGGTAGACCTTCTCTTCGGTGGGCGTCAGCGGTTCGGGCATGGGATCCTCGCGCCGGCTGCGCGGGCCCGCCCGATCCTCAGGCCTGGCCCGCCTCCGACAGCATGTCGAGCGTACGCGCGATCCGCTCCAGGCTGCGCTCCCGGCCGACGAGCACGAGCACGTCGAAGATCCCGGGACTCACCGAGAGGCCGGTGAGCGCGACACGCAGCGGGGTGAAGATCTTCCCTGCCGCGATGCCGCGTGCCTCCGCGAGCGACCGCAGGGCCGACTCGAGCGGTTCCGGCTCCCAGGCCGATGCCCCCTCGAGTGCCTCCCTCGTCGCGGAGAGAATGTCGGCACTCGCGCCCCGGTCCTTCAGCAGCGCCTTGGCCACCGCGTCGGCGTCGTACTCCACCTCGCCGAGGTAGGGGCGCGCCTGCCGCACGACGTCGTCGATGGTGCGCGCGCGGACGCGGAGCTGCTCGACCAGGTGCGACGCCCACGCCGGGTCGCCGTCGAGTCGTTCGGCGCCGGGCACCCCCGCGCGGTCGAGCGCGCGCCGGACCACCGGGAGCACCGTGTCGAGCGGCAGCCGCGAGAGGTGCTGGCCGTTCATCCACTCGAGCTTCTTGGGGTCGAAGATGGCGGCCTTCTTCTGCAAGCCGTCGAGCGAGAACTTCGCCAGCAGCTCGTCGGGCATCATCACTTCGGTGTCGTCGCCCGGGCTCCAGCCGAGCAACGCCAGGAAGTTGCACATCGTCGTCGGCATGATCCCCTCGTACTGCCAGTCGCCGACCGCGGTCGCACCGTGTCGCTTGCTCAGCTTCTTGCCGTCGGTGCCGTGGATCATCGGCACGTGGCCGAAGCGCGGCAGCGGTGCGCCGAGTGCCTCGTAGAGCAGGATCTGCTTGGGCGTGTTCGAGATGTGATCGTCGCCGCGGAGGACGAAGGTGACGCCCATGGCGATGTCGTCGCTGACGACGGCCATGTTGTACACCGGCGTCCCGTCCGAGCGGAGGATGACGAAGTCCTCGATGTCCTTGTTCGGAAAGGCGATGTGGCCGTGCACGGCGTCCTCCCACTGCGTGACGCCGTCGGGGACGCGGAAGCGGATCGCGTACGGGTCACCGCGCTCGACGCGCGCGGCTTCCTCGGCGGGCGTGCAGGCGGCGAGGCGGCGATCGAAGCGGAACGGTTCCTTCCGCGCGTCGGCCTCGGCGCGCAACCGCTCGAGCTCCTCGATCGGGGTGAAGTCGCGGTAGGCGGCGCCGGCGGCGACGAGGCGCTCCGCATCGGCCTTGTGTCGCGCGACGTTGGCGCCCTGGTAGACCACGTCGCCGTCCCAGTCGAGGCCCAGCCAGCGGAGCCCGTCGAAGATCGCGCGCGTGCTCTCGTCAGTGCTGCGGGCCTTGTCGGTGTCCTCGATACGCAGGAGGAAACGTCCGCCGGTGCGTCGCGCCCAGAGCCAGTTGAAGAGCGCGGTGCGCGCGCCGCCGACGTGCAGGAAGCCGGTCGGGGAGGGCGCGAAGCGGAGGACGGGCGGGGCGTCGGACGACGACATGCGGAGCCGGCGGGTGAGCGAGAACCGGGCGGCGTCGGCCGGGCCCGAGGGCGGGCCGGTCGCCAGGGCATCGGCGGCGCCGGGGAAGTCCGGGGCCGATAACGGAACGGGCCCACCGAAGGTGGGCCCGCCGAGCGGAGCGAGAGGGATTCGAACCCTCGATAGAGCTTGAGACCCTATGCCGGTTTAGCAAACCGGTGCCTTCAGCCTCTCGGCCATCGCTCCGGACCTACGGAAGACGGGTGAACATAGCGGGCGGGGAGCGGCGAGGGGAGGGGCGGGCGGGTCGGCACGGATCCGTGTGCGGGCGTGTGCAGGTGGTCGCGTGCGCACGTCGTTGCCGGAGTGCGCGTGCGCACGCGTGCGCGCGACCGCATGCGCGCGGCGACGCGGGACCGTCGATCGTGCCGCCGTCCGCATGCGATGACCTCGACATGCGTGACGCTGTTGTCGCACGGTGCCGCCACTACCGTGGTGCCTGCGCCACATCCGCGCCGATCCCGACCGTTCGAAAGCTCGCAATTCGAAGGAGTTCGCCGAGATCGACAGCGTGGCATGTGCGATGCGCGGGGCGGGGCAATCCTTTCCCCCGGAGACCGTGCATGCCCGTTCCCGTCGTCCGTCGACACCACCTCGTCGTCTGTACGCTCGCCGCCCTCCCGTTCCTCGCCGGCTGTGCCGCCGACGCACCGTTCACCGCCCCCGAGCCCGCGGTGCGCGCCAGCGTCCAGTCGTTCACGCTCGCCGGCACCGACTTCCTCGTCGCCGGCGCCCCGGTGGGCAGCTTCGGCGCCTTCGTGGTGAACAACAGCGGGCGCGCGACGACCGAGTTCTGGGACAACCTCTCCGCCGATCGGCCCGCCGCGGGCACCGCCTCGCAGAACTGCAACGTCGGCCACTGGGCCAGCGGCACCTTCTCCACAACGTGCGAGAACGACGCACCCGGCTCCGACGTCAACATCCCCGCCGCCGGCACCTGGACCCGCTACTGGGGCGACGGCCCGCAGTCGCGAGATCCGTCGGCGTTCATGTTCACGGGCGCACACCAGTACAAGGTGCGGCTCCTCGCGTCGTACGCCGGCAACAGCAGCGTCGTCGGCTACTACACGCGCATCGGCGGGAGCTACCAGTTCACGCCCGTCGCGCCGTGGGGGCTCAAGACCATCGGCACCGAAGTCACCATCCCCGCCGGCGCCGATTGGGGGCTCTTCATCGGCAACCGCTTCAACCCGGACCTCGCCGGCTGCGGCACGGGGCCGAATGGTGAGCGCTACTACTGCTCCGACGCGAACGGCGGCTTCACGCCCACCACACCGCCGGTGCCACTGCAGCAGCACGCGCTCTTCACGAACGGCGCGGGGAGCGCGTTCCTCGTCGGCATGGAAGACAACAGCGTCGAGACGCTCCCCGAAGGCACGTTCTACGACTCGGACTACCAGGACTACATCTTCCGCATCGAACCGGTCGTCGCCCCCGGCGGTGGCCCGGTCGGCGGCTGCTCGCCCGGCTTCTGGCGCAACCAGCGCGGCGATGCGTGGCCCGGTGGCTACTCGCCGAACACGCTCTTCACCGCCGTCTTCGGCGAAGGCGCCAACCCCGAAGCGTTCGCCGGGCGCACGCTCCACGAGGTGCTCACGCAGGGCGGCGGTGGCCTCACCGCCCTGGGACGCCACACGGTCTCCGCGCTCCTCAACGCCGCCACCCCGAACGGCGTCATGAACTACGAGCTCACGCCGCAGCAGGTGATCGACAAGTTCAAGGCGGTCTACCCCGGTGGCGACTACGGCGCCCTCGCCGACGAGTTCGAGGCGCTGCAGGACGAGAACGGTCGCGTCTGCACGGTCCCGCGCGTGAACGTCAATGGCGGCGGTGGCCGCCGCCGCTGAGACGGCGCGGTCGCACGTTCCAACGCTCGGCATCGCGAACACACGGGGTCGACGCGCACGCGTCGGCCCTGTCGTCGTTGCGCGACCGACGTCTCCCGTACGTCCTGCGCACGTCGGCCCGATCGCGGCCGACGCGATGCACGCATCGCGCACGCTCCACGCGCGCTCGCCGCGCGCCCTGCACACGCCGCACGCCGCACGCCCGCCTTGCCGAGCCCCGCACGCTGAGCGACCGTGCGTACGACCGCCACGCACCGCTGCTCCCCCCGCCATCCGACCCGTATGCCCCCCTCGACGCTCGGCGAGTTCCTCGGCACGCTCGTCCTCGTCCTCCTCGGCAACGGCGTGGTCGCCGCAGTCCTGCTGGAACGGTCCAAGGCGAAGGACGCCGGCTGGATCGCCATCACCGCCGGATGGGCATTCGCCGTCCTCGGCGGCGTCCTCGTCGCCACCGCACTCGGCGCACCCGGCGAACTCAACCCGGCCGTCACCGTCGCCAACGTCATCCTCGGCACACGCACCACCACCGACGCGGCGGCACACATCACCGCGCAATTCGCCGGCGCGATCGCCGGCGCCATCCTCGTCTGGCTCCACTACCTCCCGCATTGGCGTGCCACGGATGACCCGGCACGCATACTCGGCTGCTTCGCCACTGCACCCGCCATCCGCTCGACACCGGCCAACCTGACGAGCGAGATCATCGCCACCGCCCTCCTCGTCATCGCCGCCGGCGCCGCCGGCACCCGCGGCGTCGCCGGGACCACCCCCGCCACCAACCTCGGCCCCGCCCTCGTCGCCGCACTCGTCTGGGGCATCGGCCTCTCCCTCGGCGGCCCCACCGGCTACGCCCTCAACCCCGCCCGCGACCTCGGCCCCCGCATCGCCCACGCCCTCCTCCCCATCGCGAACAAGGGTCCATCCGACTGGGCCTATGCGTGGATCCCAGTCGCCGGTCCACTCCTCGGCGCGATCCTCGCAGCGATCGTCTGGGGTGCCGTCTTGCCCGTCTGAGCGCGCGAACGCACGAGGCACGCGAACCCGCGAGTGCATGCGATTGTGCTCGTCCACGCCGGCGTCCGAGCGTATCCGAACCACGGGAACGCAGAGGACGCAGAAAGTGCGGCGAGGACGCAGAGGCATCGGTTCACGACTTCCTGCTCACCGCCAGTAATCCGGAGTGAAGTCGTTCACCACACGATGGATGCCTTGTTTCATGCGCGGAACATTGAAGTTGAGCACGAGACCGAGGTGCAAGCGCGTGAGGCGCAGGTAGGACAGCAATTGGGCACGGTGCACCGGCATCAGCTTGTCCACTGCCTTCACTTCCACGATCACGGCGTCGTCGACGATCAGATCGAGCCGGTACGAGAGATCGATGTCGAAGCCCCGGTACTCCACGGCAAGCGTCACTTCCGAACGCACCGCGTGATCCTGCAGCCGCAGCTCGTGCGCCAGCGCCTTGCTGTAGGCGTGCTCCAGCAACCCCGGACCGAGCACAGCATGCACACGCATCGCCGCGCCGATCACTGCACCACTGACCGCATTCTCGGCGTCCGATGGCATGTCGACTCCCGGAAGGATCCGTCGTTGAGTGTGCTTCTTCGCAGGCCGCGTGACGCGTGCTTCGCATCGACGCACCTCTGCGACCCCGCCGTCATTTCTGCGACCTCTGCGTTCCTGCAGACCGATGGGTGCACAGGGATGATGCATGCCGATGGGTGACCGGGCATAACCGAAACCGCTCTTGGCTGTGGCGTTCGCCCGCACGTTCGCGGGCGGGTGTGCCGGCGGTTAGCTTCGCCGGTGTTCGCCGCCAGGGGTACGCCGGGAGACCGGCGTTGAGAGAGTCCCTTGGAACCTGATCCGGTTCACACCGGCGGAGGGAGCGCGGCGTGGTGACGGGGCGCCGCGGGGAGTGCGGTGGGGCCGCCGTGCCGCGCCGAGGCCGACCGACGCCTCGGAGTCCAGCATGGCCGCAACGCTGCACCCTGCCGTCACCTCGTCGGGTAGCGCCTTCGCCGACGCCTTCCCCAATTCGACCAAGGTCCACGTCGGTGCCGAACACGGGCTCGCGGTGCCGATGCGCGAGATCGCGCTGTCGGGTGGGGAGCCGGCGCTGCGGGTGTACGACACGTCGGGGCCGCAGGGATACGACGTGCACGAGGGGCTCCCAGCGCTGCGCGCGGACTGGATCGCGGCGCGTGGCGGGGTGGAGACGACGCCGCGGTCCTGGCGTCCCGATCCCGCGCGCGATCGCGCGATGATCGCGCCGGGCCTCGTGCGGCAGCCGCTCCGGGGCACTCGCCCCGTCACGCAGCTGCACTACGCCCGCAAGGGCGAGATCACGCGCGAGATGGAGTTCGTCGCCCTGCGCGAGGGCATGGACGCCGAGTTCGTGCGGAGCGAGATCGCGCGCGGCCGCGCGATCATCCCGGCGAACATCAATCATCCCGAGCTCGAGCCGATGATCATCGGACGGGGCTTCGCGGTGAAGATCAACGCGAACATCGGCAATTCGGCCGTATCGTCCACGATCGAGGAGGAAGTCGAGAAGCTGCGCTGGGCGACGCTCTGGGGTGCCGATACGGTCATGGATCTCTCGACGGGCAAGGACATCCACGTCACCCGCGAGTGGATCCTCCGCAACAGCGCGGTGCCGATCGGCACGGTGCCGATCTACCAGGCGCTCGAGAAGGTCGGCGGCGTCCCCGAGGAGCTCACGTGGGAGCTCTACCGCGACACGCTGATCGAGCAGGCGGAGCAGGGCGTCGACTACTTCACCGTGCACGCCGGTGTGCTCCTGCCGTACATCCCGCTGACGGCGAACCGCATGACCGGGATCGTGTCGCGTGGCGGTTCGATCATCGCCAAGTGGTGCCTCGCGCATCACCGCGAGAATTTCCTGTACACCCACTTCCGCGAGATCTGCGAGATCATGGCGGCGTACGACGTCTCGTTCTCGCTCGGCGACGGGCTCCGGCCCGGCAGCATCGCCGACGCGAACGACGAGGCGCAGTTCGCGGAGCTCCGCACGCAGGGTGAGCTCAACCGCATCGCGTGGGCGCACGACGTGCAGGTGATGAACGAGGGGCCGGGCCACGTGCCGATGCACCTCATCAAGGAGAACATGGACAAGCAGCTCGAGTGGTGCGGCGAGGCGCCGTTCTACACCCTCGGGCCGCTCACCACCGACATTGCGCCCGGCTACGATCACATCACCAGCGCGATCGGGGCCGCGATGATCGGCTGGTTCGGCACGGCGATGCTCTGCTACGTCACGCCCAAGGAGCACCTCGGATTGCCGAATCGCGACGACGTGAAGGCCGGCGTGATCGCGTACAAGATCGCCGCGCACGCCGCCGATCTCGCCAAGGGGCATCCGAATGCACGGCGCTGGGACGATGCGGTGAGCAAGGCGCGCTTCGAGTTCCGCTGGCGCGACCAGTTCAACCTCGCGCTCGATCCCGTGACCGCGCGCGCCTATCACGACGAGACGTTGCCGGCCGAGGGCGCGAAGGTGGCCCACTTCTGCAGCATGTGCGGGCCGAAATTCTGCTCGATGCACCTGACGCAGGAGATCCGCGCCAGCGCCGCGGCCGGCTTGGCCGCGAAGGCCGAGGAGTTCCGCGCGGCCGGTGCCGAGCTGTACGTCCCGGCCGACTGATCACGCGTCGGAGCACGGCCGGAACGACAGGAACGCAGAGAGCGCAGAACGACGGGCGAGGTCGCAGAGGTGCGTGACGGAGCGATCATCGCTCGCTGCACCTCGGCGACCTCGCCTCTCGTTCTGCGTCCTCTGCGTTCCCGCCGTCAGGGCGGTGAACGGAGCCGACCGTCAGCGGCTGGACGGTGTCCGTGCGTAGATGCACACACCTTACCGACCGACGCATGCGCCACTCGACCCGACTCGCGTTCGCATTCACGATCCTCGCCCCCGGTGCCCTCGCCGCGCAGGGGACGCCACGGCTCGACATCGATTCGCTCTACTCGCTGCCGTCGCTGATCGGCACCGCGCCCCGCGGCATGGCGTGGTCGAGCGATTCGAAGGCGATCGCGTTCCTGTGGAACGACGAGGGCACCAACTTCCTCGACGTGTGGACGACCGACGCGGCCGGGAGTCCGCCGGTGCGCGTCACGCGCATGCCGCGGCCAGTGATGCCTGCGCCGTCGACGGACTACGCGGTGCTGCAGGCACGGTCGCGTGCGGAGCAGGATGGCGGCGTGGCCTCGGTGCAGTGGCGACCCGGTCGACGCGAGCTGCTGTTCGCGTTCCGCGGTGACCTGTGGCGCGTCGTGCCGGGCAGCGAACCGATCAACCTGACGCGGACACCGCAGGGCGAGGGTCGCGCGGCCTTCGATCCGGGGGGCACACGCGTCGCATTCCTGCGCGACGGCGATCTCTGGCTGCTCGCACTCGATGCGCCCGACGCGGTGGCCGAGCGCGTGACGCGGTTGGCCGCCGATGGTGTCGACGTCGAGAGCTTCAAGTGGTCCGCCGACGGGACGCGCTTCGCGCTCGTCGAGACCGATCGCCGAGCGATCCGCACGCGCAACATCCCCGACGTGCTGCTCGACGAAGCGCGCATGGTGCCGCAGGGACGCGCCTTTCCCGGCGAGCCGTCGGAGCGGCGTCGCCTCGGCGTCGTCGCGGCGACCGGCGGTGACGTCCGCTGGCTCGATCTGGGGAGCGAGCCGATGGACGTCATCCATGGCTACGCGTGGTCACCGACGCGTGGCGAACTCGCCGTCGACAAGTCCGACGTCTTCGTCAAGGATCGTCGCATCCTGCTGGCCGACGCCGAGTCCGGGTCGGTGCGGACGCTGGTGCGCGAGCAGGAGCCGATGAACGTGAGCGCCGAGTGGTGGATCGACTGGCGGCCGGACGGTGCCGCCTTGTTGTTCACGTCCGATCGCGACACCGACTATCACGTGCACGAGGTGTCGCGTGCCGGTGGTACGGCCCGCGCGATCACGCGTGGTGCGTGGGCCGTCTTCGGTGCGGCGGTGATGCCGCGCGGCGTGGTGGTGGTCGGCAACCCCGGTCGCGCTGAGGAGCGGCATGTGCTCGTGGCGAACGGGCGGGGAAGCGAAGCGGTGCGAGTGTCGGTGCGCCCCGGCACGCACACGCCGGTGGTCTCGCCCGACGGGCGGCATGCGGCCGTCGCGTATTCGAGCGATTCGGTGCCACCCGATCTGTTCGTGACCGCGCTCGATGCGTCGGTCCCCGAGGTGCGACGTGAGCGCCGCGTCACGCGGTCGCCGCGCGCCGAGTTCGCGCGGTACCGTTGGGTCGAGCCCCGCTACGTGACGTTCACCAGTCCGGTCGACGGCGCGACGCTGCATGGGCGGCTCATGCTCCCACCGGATCACGTGCCGGGTCGACGCTATCCGATGATCGTGGGCTCGGTCTACAGCAACACCGTGCGCAATCAGTGGGGCGGTCGGACGGCGCATCCGCTGTGGGGGCTCGATCAGGTGCTCCTGCAACGTGGCTACGTGCTGCTCGCGGTGGACGTCGCGGGGAGCTCCGGTCACGGCACCGCCTTCCGCCGACGCATCCGGCTCGACTACGGTGGCATCGACGTCGAGGATCTCGCTGCGGGCGTGCGCTGGGCGATCGCAGAGGGAATCGCCGATTCGGCGCGCGTGGGCATCTGGGGATCGAGCTACGGCGGGCTGCTCACCGCCAAGTCGCTCTTCACCAAGCCGATGCTCTACCGGGTGGGCATCGCCGGCGCACCGGCGACCAACGTGCGGCACGCCTTGACCGGCGAGCAGCGCGTGATGATGCGACCGCAGGACGAACCGGCCGCGTACGACCGCGCGAGCGCGCGCACCTTCGCGTCGGGGCTGCAGGGATCGCTGATGCTCCTCCACGGCATGCGTGACAACGTCGTGCTCTGGCAGGACTCCGCCTGGCTCGCGCAGTACCTGCTTCAGCTCGGACGCGACGTCGATTTCCTCGTGCTCCCCGACGCCGGCCACGGATGGGATCTCGAAGGCCTCGACCAGACGCGCTTCGCGTTCCGCAAGATGCTCGACTACTTCGCGCGCCACCTCGGCACCGGTGCCACGCCCTGACTTCTCATCGCGTCGGTGTCGTGTGTCTGCTGGTAGTGCGTAGATCCGGCGCGGGCATCATCGCTCGGTTCGCACGGCAGGAACGCAGAGGGCGCAGGGATGACGGCGAGGGCGCCGAGGAGCGCCTTGGGTGGATTCGTGAGCCGCTGCGCGGTGCGAGTGTCGAGTTCGCATCGACGACCGTCCGTCGCTGAACTGCCATGACACGGAGACACGGAGACTGCCGGAGACCAGAGGGCGCGCGCCGCGCGCGACCGTGCCGCAGGCGGTGACGTCTTGTGGATGGGCGCCGCTCGCGAGGAGCCTCCTCGCGAGCGGGGCCCATCCAAAAACGCGATGTTCGCGGTGCGCTCACGCCCACGGCGCGCACCCTCCGTTCTCCGGCAGTCTCCGTGCCTCCGTGTCGATGCTGTTCCTCGACCCGCCACCAAGGCTTCGCGACACGCACGTCTGCGACCTCGCCGTACGTTCCGCGTCCTCTGCGTTCCCGTCGTTCAAGTCGCGAAAAAGCGAACGCAAGATCAGGGCACCGGCGGCGTGCGGATGCCGTTGCCGAAGAGGGCCGAGAGGAGCACGATCGTCTTCGTCGCCGGCAGCGCCGAGGGCGCGTGGGCCCATTCGGTGAGCGTGTGCTGGTTGCCGCCGTAGGAGCGGCCGAGCGAGATGCTCGGGATCTTGCGCACCACGCCGACGTTGGCGTCGGTGCTGCCGGTCGCGATCGCGTCCGGTGCACCGGGGGCGCCGATGGTGATGCCGAGTGCGCGTTGCACGTCCACCGCGGTCTGCACGAGCGGGTGAGCGCGTGCGCCCGTCAGCTGCGCCGTCGTTCCGCCGGCACCGTTCTTCTGTTCGACCTCGACGCGCAACCCGACCTTCTCGCGTTCGGCCGCCTCCTTCACGATCCGTCCGATCGTGCGGTCGAGCGAGTCGAGCAGGAGCGGATCGGGGGAGCGGAGGTCGACGGTGAAGTAGAGTTCCTGCGGAATGCCGTTGAAGATCACACCGCCGTGCACCTGCCCGACATTGATCACCGCCCCTTCGGGCAGGGCGGGGAAGCGGAGTGCGTAGATCCCCTGGATCGCCTCGGCGAGTGCCTTGACCGGCGTCGGCTTGTTGCGCGAGGTGACGGTGTGCGAGCCGGCGCTCGTGAACACGTACTTCGTCCAGTGGATGCCGAGGGCGCCGTAGTTGACGGGGCCGAGCCCCCCGTCGAGGGCGATCAGCAGATCGGGGCGCGCGTTGTGCTGGAGCCAGTATTCCATGCCGCGGAGCCCGAGCTCTTCCTGCACCGTGGCGACGAAGACCAGGTCGCCCTTCGTGCGCACCTTCGCGGCATCGAGCGCGCGGATCGCGGCGAGCATGTTGGCGACCGACGCGCTGTTGTCGAAGATGCCGGGCCCGCGGAGCGTGTCGCCCTGCCGGGTCACGGTGAGCCTCGTCTCGAGCGGATGGACGATGTCCATGTGCGCGGCGAAGACGATCGTCGGACCGCCGCCGGTTCCGGCGCGCACACCGGTGACGTTGCCGATCGAGTCGGTGGTGACGCGAAGGCCCTGTGCCTCCATCGCGCGACGCACGTACGCGGCGCGCTCACCTTCGTGCCGCGACTTGCCCGGCATCTCGGCGATGCGCACCCACTCGTCCACCTGCGAGCCGAAGCCGCGCTCGAGTGCCGCGAAGGCCGCGCGCACGTCCGGACGCCTGAGGATCGACGCGTCGTACTGCGTCGGGTATCGCTCCTCCATCTGTGCAGCGAGCGGCGCGGCGAGCATGGTGGCCAGCGCGGCGATCAGCGTGAGGGACGCGACGCGTGCGACGGAGCGGGGCGAGCGGTGCATGCGCGTGCTGGTGGCAGGTGAAGGCGAGGCGGCGGGCGGCGATGGTCCCGTGGGCGGAACGGCGGGCCCTGTGAGGGGCGCGCATCGGCCGGGATGTGACGCCGTCCGCCCCACCGGCTAGCATAGCGCCCATGCCGACCCGCTCCCACCCTCCGGTCGCACCGTGCCTGCGCCCGCGGCATCGTGCCTGTCCCGGTGTCACGGCAGCCACGTGACGCCGACCCTCCTCGACTGGGGCGTCGTCGTCGCGTCGCTCGTCGTCTCGTTCCTGCCGGCGGTACTGCTCGCGCGTCGCGCCGGCACCGACGCGAGCGAGTTCTTCGCCTCGGGGCGCTCGGCGCCGTGGTGGCTCGTCGGCGTGTCGATGGTCGCGACCACATTCAGCACCGACACCCCCAATCTCGTCACGGATCTCGTCCGCACCGATGGCGTCGCCGCCAACTGGGCGTGGTGGTCGTTCCTGCTGACGGGGATGATGACCGTGTTCCTGTACGCGCGTCTCTGGCGCCGCTCGGGCGTGCTGACGGACCTCGAGTTCTACGAGTTGCGCTATGCGGGACGCCCTGCGCGGATCGTGCGCGGCTTCCGTGCGGTCTACCTCGGTCTGTTCTTCAACTGCGTCATCATGGCCACCGTGAATCTCGCGGCGGTCAAGATCGCCAACGTGGTCCTCGGTTGGCCGATGACGCAGACGCTCGTCGTCTGCGCCGTGCTGAACGTCGCCTTCGCCGCGACGAGCGGACTGTGGGGCGTCATGGTCACCGACTTCATCCAGTTCGGCATCGCCATGGCGGGCGCGGTGCTGGCGGCATGGTATGCACTCGCCCAGCCGGAGGTCGGCGGCCTCGCGGGGCTCATGGCGCGTGTCCCACCCGATACGCTCCGCCTGTTGCCCGACTTCGGCGACTGGGAGCTGACGCTCTCGGTGCTCGTCATCCCGCTGACGGTGCAGTGGTGGTCGGTCTGGTATCCGGGCGCGGAGCCGGGGGGCGGGAGCTACATCGCGCAACGCATGCTCGCCTCGCGCTCCGAGAACGACGCGCTCGCGGGGACGCTCTTCTTCAACGTCGCGCACTACGCACTGCGCCCGTGGCCGTGGATCCTCGTCGCGCTCGCCTCGATGGTGATCTATCCGACGGTGGACGACATCCGGCGCACCTTCCCGTACGTCGATCCGGCGCTCCTCGGCCACGACATGGCGTATCCGGCCATGCTGCGTTTCCTGCCGTCGGGTGTGCTCGGCCTGATGATCGCGGGGATGCTCGCCGCGTACGTCTCCACGATCTCGACGCATCTCAACTGGGGCACGTCGTACCTCGTGCACGACGTCTATCGCCGCTTCGTCCGACCGCAGGCAAACGAGGGACACTATGTCGCCGTCGGGCGCCTGGTCACCGCGCTCCTGATGCTGGTGGCGGCGCTCCTCACCTACGTCCTCGATACGGCACGCGGCTCGTTCGAGCTGATGATGTCGGTCGGGGCGGGGACGGGACTTCTCTACCTGCTGCGCTGGTTCTGGTGGCGCGTGAGCGCGTGGAGCGAGATCGCGGCGATGGTCACGTCGTTCCTCGTCGCGGTCGGGATGTTCGTCGCACGGCAGGCGAGCATGACGATCCCGTCGCACGTGTCGCTCATCACCGGCGTGGTCGTCACGACCATCGCGTGGGTCGCGGTCGCGTACCTCGGCCCGCGCACCGACGAGGCGACGCTCGACCGGTTCTACCGCACGGTGCGCCCGGGCGGGCCCGGTTGGGCGCCGGTGCGCTGTCGCACGGGGCTCGCGCCCGCGGGCGACTCGCTCGCGCACGCCGTCATGGCCTGGGGCCTCAGCTGCGCCTTCGTGTACGCCCTCCTTTTCGGTACGGGCAGTCTGCTCTACGGCGCACGAGGGCAGGCGATCGTCTGGCTGGCGGTGCTCGTGGCGAGCGGCGCGGGGCTCGCACGCATCCTGCCACGCATCTGGCGCACGGGACACGACGACGCGCGCGTCCCCTGACCACGCGACCGACACGCACCGACGATTTGAGGGTGGGACGATGGCGACGACGAAGGCGGTGATCCTCGCGCGCGGACTCGGGACGCGCATGCGTGCGGCCGACGGCGAGGCGGTCGTGGATGCCGCCCAGTCGCAGGTGGCGGACACCGGTGTGAAGGGGATGATCCCCGTCGGGCGACCGTTCCTCGACTTCGTCCTCGCCACGCTCGCGGACGCTGGGCTGACCGACGTCTGTCTCGTCGTCGCGCCCGAGCACGACGCGATCCGCACTCACTACGATGCGCTCGCACCGCGCCGGGTGCGGCTGCACTACGCAGTGCAGCTGGAACCACGTGGCACCGCCGACGCGGTGCTGGCGGCCGAGCCGTTCGCGGACGGTGCGCCGTTCCTCGTGATGAACGCCGACAATCTCTATCCCGTGACGGCATTGCGAGCGCTGGCCGCACTCGGTCGTGACGGCGTCGCCGGCTTCGATGCACATGGGCTCGTGGCGGAGGGGAACATACCGGCCGATCGGATCCGCAAGTTCGCGCTCCTCGTCGCCGACGCGGAGGGTACGTTGCGCGACCTCGTCGAGAAGCCCGACGACGCCACGTACGATCGGCTCGCTCCGGTGGCCTCGGTGGGGATGAACCTCTGGTCGTTCACGGCGTCGATCTTCGAGGCCTGCCGTCGAACGCGCCCGAGCGCGCGTGGCGAGCTCGAACTGCCGGACGCGGTGCGCATCGCGATGCAGGAGCTCGGCGTGCGGTTCCGCGTCGCGCCCGCATCGGGCGAGGTGCTCGACCTGTCGAGCCGGCGCGACATCGCCGCGGTGACGGCGCGGCTCGCAGGGCGCGAGGTGCGCCTCTGACGGGACTCGCGCGGGGCGTCGCGCCCGTGTCCGCGCTACTTTCGGACGCATGACCGACGACCGCCAGCACCTCGCGCGCCTTGGCCTCGGAGCCGAGCGTGCCGCCGCCGTCGCCGCGAACCTCGCGCGGTGCGACGCGGCACTCGACGACATGGGCGCGAGCGACGCCCGACATTCGGCGTGGATCCCCGGGCGCGTGGAGCTGCTGGGCAAGCACACCGATTACGCCGGCGGGCGATCGCTCCTCTGCGCCATCGACCGCGGCTTCGCGGTGCGCGTCGCGACCTGTCTCGACGCGCGGGTCCGCGCGATCGACGTCGTCGCGGGCGAGCGCTGCGAGCTTCCGCTCGACCCGGCCGCGACGGCGCCCGTCGGGAGCTGGGCGAACTACGTCGCGACCGTGGTGCGCCGCATGACACGCAACTTCCCCGAGCTCGTACGCGGCGTCGATCTCGCCTTCGCGAGCGATCTCCCGGTCGCGGCCGGCATGAGCTCGTCGAGCGCGCTGATGATCGCGGTGTCGGTCGCGCTGGCCAAGTCGAACGACCTGCGCTCGTCGGAGACCTTCCGCACCGCGATCGCGACGCGCGAGGAGCTCGCGTCGTACCTCGGCACGGTGGAGAACGGCGCCACCTTCCGCATGCTCGCCGGCGACGCGGGCGTCGGCACCTTCGGCGGGAGCCAGGACCACGTCGCGATCCTCTGCAGCGAGCAGGGACAGATCATGCAGTACTCGTTCGCACCGGTGCGTCGCGAGGCCGCCTACCGTTTCCCGCCGGGGCACGTGCTCGCGATCGCCGCCAGTGGTGTCGTCGCGGTCAAAACCGCCGGCGCGCGCGAGGGCTACAACCGCGCGGCGACGCTCGTGCGCGGACTGCTCGCGGCGTGGAACGCGTCGACATCACGCAGCGACGCATCGCTCGCCGATGCCGTGCGCAGTGCGAGCGACGCGGCCGATCGGCTGCGTACCGTCGCACGCGGACTCGACGACGGCAGCGATGCGCATCAGCAGCGGCTCGAGCAGTTCCTGCTCGAATCGTTCGAGCTGATTCCGGCAGCGGCGCACGTGCTCGCACACGGCACGCCGGCCGCACTCGGCCCGATCGTCGATCGGTCGCAGGCCGCGGCGGAGCGGTGGCTGAGTAATCAGGTGCCGGAGACGATCGCGCTCGCGCGGCTGGCGCGCGAACAGGGCGCGCTGGCGGCGTCGGCCTTCGGCGCGGGGTTCGGCGGGAGCGTGTGGGCGCTCGTCGCGGAGAGCGATGCGCCGCGCTTCATGGCCGCGTGGCGCGACGCGTACGCATCGGCATTTTCCGACGCGGCCACGCGGGCCGAGTTCTTCGTGTCGCCCGCGGCCGCCGGGGGACAGCAGTGGTGAGGCGTGCACCGGCGAACACGAGCGCTTGCATCGCCGTCCGACCGTCGATCGATTCACGGAGCTGTGCATGACGAACGATCCCGCCGACCGCTCGCGCCGCGAGTTGCTCCGCACCGCCGCACTGGGCAGCGCTGGGCTCGCGCTCGGTACGCACCCGCTCGCCGCGCACGACGCGTCGTGGCCGGGGCCCATCGCCTTTCCCGAACCCGCGGCGGCGGGCGCGAGCATGATGGGTGTCCCCTTCGAGCCGCGCGCGACGGTACGGATCGGCATCGTGGGCACGGGACTGCGCGGGCGCTCGGTGCTCAACGAATGGCTGGGCGTGCCCGGTGTGGCGATCACGGCACTGTGCGATCTGGTGGGCGAGAAGGTGGATCGTGCGATGGCGATGGTCACGAAGAGCGGGCAGCCCGCGCCGGCGCGGTACGTCGGCGAGCGCGCGTTCGAGGCGCTGGTGCAGCGCGACGACGTCGATCTCGTGTACACGGCGACGCCGTGGGAATGGCACGTGCCGGTCTGCGTCGCGGCGATGCGGACGGGGAAGCACGCGGCGACCGAAGTGCCGGCGGCCTACACGATCGAGGACTGCTGGACCCTGGTGGACACGTCCGAGCGGACGCGCCGGCACTGCGTCATGCTCGAGAACTGCAACTACGGCTACAACGAACTGCTCGTCCTGCAGATGGTGAAGGCGGGGGTGTTCGGGAATCTCAAGCACGCCGGTGCCGCCTACAATCACGATCTGCGCGCGATCCTCTTCGAGTCAGGCGACGAAGGGCTCTGGCGGCGTGCGCATCACACGCGCCGGAACGGCAACCTCTATCCGACGCACGGTCTGGGGCCCGTCGCCTTCATGCTCGGCATCCACCGAGGCGATCGGCTCGACTATCTCGTGAGCATGAGCACGCCCGAGCAGGGGCTGACGAAGTGGCGTGCCGACCACGAGGCGTCGAACGCCGCCGTGTCCGCCGAACGCTACGTGACGGGCGACCTCAACTCGTCGCTCGTGCGCACGGCGCTCGGCCGCACGATCCGACTCGAGCACGACGTGTCGAGCCCGCGCCCCTACTCGCGCATCAACAGCATCCAGGGCGACCGGGGGATCTTCGAGGACTACCCCGCGCGCATCTACATCGAGGGCGAGGGACGCGCGCACGCGTGGGCGTCGCTCGACGCGTACAAGGCGACGTACGAGCATCCGCTCTGGCGCGAGCTCGGCGAGAAGGCGCGCGGGGCGGGGCACGGCGGCATGGACTACATCATGGCGTGGCGCCTCGCGCAGTGCATGCGCGAGGGGCTGCCGCCGGACATGGACGTCTACGACGCGGCGGCGTGGAGCGCGCCGGGCCCGTGCAGCGAGCTGTCGGTCGCGCGTGGCAGCGCGCCCGTGAAGATCCCCGACTTCACGCGCGGGCGCTGGCGGGACGGGCGCGCGACGCTCTGACCTGGCGTCGTGTGCAGCGTCGCGCGCCGCGGCGCGTGCACGTGGCGGATCGCATCAGGGGCGCGAGAACCAGGTCGCGACGTCGAAGCCGGCCGGGTTGATCTCGAAGTACTGCGTGAGCGTCCAGCGTCCCGTCGTCGGATAGAAGGGCGGCGGGTACTGCAGCGCACAGGTGTTGAACGAGATGTCGCTGTTGATGCCGTGCAGGTTCGAGCCGCTCATCGTCCCCGTCTGCCCGGCGCGCCCCTGGATCTGCCCGCCGATGGCGCGCAGCGTGCCGCGATTCACGAAGCGGTTGGCCGGCAGGCCGCCCGGCGGCTGCGGGCGTTCGGCGGCGACCGACGTGAGTCCCATCGAGACTGCGTGCACGGCAAGGTCGGGGCGGCGCGTGTCCGGATCGAGGTCGCGCCGTGGCCAGAGCCAGTCGTTGCCGGTGCTCCCCGTACGGCGCGTCTGCGGCGTGACGAGCAGGTTGTCGGCCCAGAGCACCGACTGTCCGCTGAACAGGCCGATGATGTCGTTGTCCGGATTGCAGCCGCCCGCCGTCGTGCCCGGGCTCGTCGCCTGCACGAGGTTGTGCGCGACGTGGATGAAGTTGCGTGCGGCGACCGTCACGCGGCCACGCACCGTGCCGCTCACCGCCACGCGTCCTTCGACGAAGATCACGCCTCGGAAGTCGGGGTTGAGCTCGGGGCTGAGCGGCCAGAGGAAGGCGGCGTCCGCGCGTCCGGCGATCGCCGGCGGGAGCGCCACCGGCGTTCCCGTCACGCGCGGCAGCCACTGCCCCGCGCCGTCGTTGGCGAGGAACGTCCCGGCATTGAGTCGTTCGTCGCCACCGAGGAAGCAACGCGCGGTCGGCGCGGCGAACTGGGCGACCTTGTCCTGCATGCGCGTCTGGTAGTCACCCGTGGCACGGGCAGGGATCATGGCGAGCACGCTGTCGGCGCGGATCACCTCGCGCATCTGGCCGTGCACCAACCCGTCGCGCGTGCGACCACAGTTCCACGAGTACAGTACCGAGTCGAGCGGCACACCGGTGCTCGCGTTGAGCGCGCCCACGGGAAACGCCGATGGACCGGCATACGCATATCCCTCGCCACGCGTCGTGTTGTTCAACCGGTAGACACGGAACCACCCGTCGTTCGGCCCCGTGGTGTTGCCGTCGCCGTCGGCGTCGAGCGCGAGGAACTCGATGCGGAGCGTCGGGTTCACCGCGCTCGCGAGCGTCGGCGTGAAGCGGTAGCCCGCCGTGGCGGCGATGGCGCTCAGGCGATCGAGATCGGCGGTGCTCGGGAGCGGGATGCGGGCGACGCGTTCGCGCGGCGGCCCCTTGGTGAAGAGCGCGGCGGCGTGGCCCTGCACGACGCGGTGCGTGGTGACGTCCTCGCGGAACGTCGCCTGCGGCCACGGTGTGTTGGTCCAGACGCGGATCGTGTCGTTGCTGTGCACCGGCCCCGCGGCGACCATCCCCTGTGCCCAGAAGAGTGCCGCGCCGTCGGCACGACGACTCAGGTCGGTGAAGTCGGCGTAGCGCGCGAACGACTCCTGGTAGATCTCCGCGCGTCGGATCGTCTGGTTGCCGGCGCCGTCGCGCACCACCGAGATGATGTGGCCCATCACGCCGAATTCGCCGGTGTTGGCGAGGCCGTTGGTGTTGCCGCGCCGGCCGACATAGGTCCAGCGACGCGCCGCGTGCGAGTTCGGGATCGCGACCCCGTCCTCGACCATCCCGTAGCCCACCATCGGCACCGAGTCGATGCGCGCGTTGAGCCGGTTGCGCGCCTCCTCGATGCCGGCCAGCGCCGCGTCGTCGAGCACCGCGGTGCGGTCCGACGCCCGCTGCGTGAGGAAGGTGTTCATGCCGAGCATCGACGCGTGCAGCGCGACCGCACCGGCGATGAGCATGATGAGGAGCACCGTGAGCAGGGCGTAGCCGTCGCGCGCACCGGCGGCGCGGTGCGGGGCATCGGCAGGGCGGTGGCGGGTCACGGCCACGACTCCGTGTTCGAGATCGAGAGCGTAGAGACGTTCGGGGTGCAGTCCTGCACGGCGACGGCGTACTGGTAGGTGCGTCCCGTCTCGCCGGCGGTGTCGCGCCAGCGGTACTCGGTCGCCGAGGTGGCGGCCACGGTCACGTGCGGTTCGCCCCAGTCGGGCGTGCCGGCCTCACGCCGCCAGATGACGTAGCGCACCACGTCGCGCTCACCGCCGGTCTGGTCCACCGCGGCATCCCATTCGACGTCGATACCCGCCGGCTCGGAGCCGCTCGGCCCTTCGTATTCCGCCTCGACGCTGCGGCCGAAGAGCGGGACACGGCCGCAGATCCGGCGCAGCCGCGGCCGCACCGTGTTGGGGAGCGGCACCATGTAGTTCACGAGCGACGAGCGCACGGTCGTGCCACTCTGCGAGACGACTTCGTAGTTCACCTCGACCGCACGCAACTGGTCGATGCGCGTCGTCGTGGCGGTCCCCGTGTCGGGCGCGAGGCCGCGGCTCGCCACCGTCTTGGCCAGTGGCAGCCACGCGCGAGGCACGGTGTCGAGCGTCGCGTTCACCACGCCGTAGCGCGAGGGATCGTACCAGTAGCGGAAAAAGGGGCGTCCCGCGCGACGGCGCACGCCGCGCAGCAGGATCTCCGGCTGCATCCGGTTCACGCGCCGTAGCAGGTGGTAATCACCGGCCGTCGGCGTGGTGCTGTCGGGGGCGAACCAGAAGGTGATGGTCTCGGCGTCGCTGTTGATGAAGACCTGCGTGTTCTGCGAGTAGTCGGAGAGCGGATACGTGAACGACGGCGCCGAGCCCGAGATGGCGGCGGCCGACGCGGCGCGCATCGCGCCGACGGCCGAGTCGGGCGCGTACGGGTCGACGTACACGGCCCCGGTGAGCGCGATGGAGTCCTCGACGTTGGTCGTCAGGTCGGCGTTGAAGGCGTAGACCGAGTCGCTCGCGTACGCGATCATCGGCTGCAGGTCCGTGACGTTCGTGCCGGTGGTGCGGATCTCCTGCCGCAGCAGGTCGCGGCCGAAACGCACATTCTGCACGAGCCCCGAGCGTTCGCTCATCGTACGGAAGCTGCGCGACTGGCTCGCGAGATAGCCGAAGCCGGCGGCCATCACGATGCCGAAGACGAGGAGCGTCGTGAGCAGTTCGACGAGCGTGAAGCCGCGGCGCACGGAGCGCGTCGTCGTGGCGTGGCGGTTGCGTTTGGAGCGTCGCGTCATGGGGCGGTCACCGTGATCGTGCGGACGACGTCGGGGTTGAGCGCACCGACGCGCACGCTGCGGACGGTCACCGTGAGCCGCTTGACCGCGCGGCCGCCGGTGGTGTCGACGACGACGCCGGTGGTACGTGTCAGCCCTTCGAGTGGCGCGTTGTACGTCGCGCCCGACAGCGACTCGAGCGTCGCCCAGGTGGGCCACGTTCGTGCCATCGCGATCTGCGCGTCGGCCAGCGCCTGCGCGCGTGCACGGAGCGACGTGTCGGCGACGGTGGTCGAGAAGCGCATCGAGCTGAGCCCCATCCCGACGACGCAGCAGAGGAGCAGCGTGACGGCGACGAGCAGCTCGACGAGCGTGAAGCCGTGGCGCGGCGACGCACCCCGTGCGTCGCGACCGCCCGGGCGCTGCGGAGCGAGGCGTGCGGGACGCTGTGGACTTCGTACACATCGGCGCATCAGAACGTCCTCCGCCAGTCGCTCCCGCTCCAGCGCCACGATTCGGGACGTCCCGACGCGCGCGCCACCTCGATGAGGCGCGCATCACGCGCGCGATCGTTTCCGCCGGCCAGTGATCGCGCCGACGTGATGTAGAAAAACACCGCCCGGTCGGCCGCCCCGTTGCGCTGGAAGACAAGGCAGGGCAGACCGCCGCAGTCGTGCATCGGCGACATCGTCGTGTTCGCGCCGCCGCGCACGGCGACCAGCGAAGGGCGGCCGAACTTGACGCGCTCCGTCAGCACGACCGCACGCGTGCGCTCGCCCGCATCGGGGCGATCGTTGCCGTTCACGTCCCACGTCAGGCGGAGCGTGTGCGCCGCCGTGTCGAAGGACACCAGCACGTTGTGCTGGCGTGCCACCGCCTCGCGCTGCGCCGCCAGCAGCGTCGTCGTCGTCGCCTGCACCGCGCCGTCCACGTGGAAGCGCTCCACGTCGAGCCGCGGCACCGCGACCGCGGCGAGGATGCCGATGACGGCGACGACGACCAGGAGTTCGATGATCGTGAAGCCGCGCACGCGTCGGGGACGCGCGGGCGTGCGGCCGAGAGGTGGAGTGGCGGGCATGGAGCTCCTGGTCGTGCGGACGTGCGTCGAGCGGTGCACCCCGTCCGGCCGTCCTCGGCCGACGGTCACCCGCGGACCAGACGAGCCCACTGCCCGGCGGTCACGCGTCCGTCAGGTCCGGCCGGTCACGCCGGAGCCGCTGGCCCGCCCCGCTACCCTTCCGCCCATGGCTCTCCTCGCGCTTCGCGACGTCACCATCGCCTTCGGCGGTCCGCCGCTCCTCGACGGCGCCTCGCTCGTCCTCGAACGCGGCGACCGCGCCTGTCTCCTCGGCCGGAACGGCACGGGCAAGAGCACGCTCATGAAGCTGCTCGACGGCACTCTCGCCCCGGACGCCGGTGAGGTCGTCCGGCAGGCGGGGGTGCGGGTCGCGCGGGTCGACCAGGAGCTGCCCGCCGGTGATCACGGCACGCTGCGCGACGTCGCCCTCGAGGGCCTTGGCGAGACGGGCCGGCTGCTGGCGCGCTACCACGAGGTGTCGGCTCGAGTCGCCCGCGACCACGCCGACGCCGCGCTCGGCGAACTCGATCGCCTGCACCAGCGCCTCGATGCGGCGCAGGCGTGGGAGGTGCAGTCGCGTGTGGAGACGGTGCTGCACCGCCTCGGTCTCGACCCGGATGCGTCGTTCGATGCGGCGTCGGGCGGGCGCAAGCGTCAGGCGCTGCTCGCGCGCGCGCTCGTCGCACGCCCCGACGTGCTCCTCCTCGACGAACCGACCAACCACCTCGACATCGACGCCGTGCGCTGGCTCGAGGAGCATCTGGCCGGCGCCGAGACGACGCTGCTGTTCGTCACGCACGATCGCGCCTTCCTGCGCCGCGTCGCGACGCGGATCGTGGAGCTCGATCGCGGTCGCCTCGCCGAGTGGGGGACGAGCTACGACGACTACCTCGCTCGCAAGGCTGCGGCACTCGAAGTCGAGGCGCGTGAACAGGCGCTGTTCGACCGCAAGCTCGCGCAGGAGGAGACGTGGATCCGCACGGGGATCCGCGCGCGCCGCACGCGCAACGAGGGACGCGTGCGCGCGCTCGAGCAGCTCCGTCGCGAACGCGCGGCACGCCGCGAGCGCACGGGGACCGCGATGCTGCAGGCGCAGGAGGCGGAGCGCTCGGGGCGCATCGTCATCGAGGCGCGCGACGTGTCGTACGCCATCGCCGGCCGGCCGATCGTCGAGCGCTTCTCGACGACGATCATGCGCGGCGACCGCGTCGGGCTGATCGGCGCCAACGGTGTCGGCAAGACGACGCTGCTGCGGCTCCTGCTGCGCGAACTCACGCCCGACGGCGGTACCGTGCGACACGGCACGGGGCTCGAAGTCGCGTACTTCGATCAACTGCGCGAACAGCTCGATCCCGAGCGCAGCGTCGCTTGGCAGGTGGCCGAGGGTGGGGAATGGGTGCACATCGGGGGCGAGCAGCGCCACGTCCTGTCGTACCTGCAGGACTTCCTGTTCACGCCCGACCGCGCGCGTACACCGGTCCGTGCGTTGAGCGGCGGCGAACGCAACCGGCTGCTCCTCGCGCGCCTCTTCACGAGGCCGTGCAACGTGCTCGTGCTCGACGAACCGACGAACGATCTCGACATCGAGACGCTCGAGCTCCTGGTCGACCTGCTCGATGGTTTCGGCGGAACGGTGCTGGTGACGAGCCACGATCGCGCCTTCCTCGACGACGTGGTCACGAGCACGCTCGTCTTCGAGGGGGCGGGGACGATCGTCGAGCAGGCGGGCGGCTGGAGCGACTGGGCGCGCGTGCTCGCGGCACGCGACGCGGCGGCGCAGGTGGCCGCACGCGTCGCCGCGCAGAAGGTGCGCCCCGCGCCGCCCGCGCCGGCGATGCCGCGCAAGCGCAAGCTGAGCTTCAAGGAGACGGCCGAGCTCGCACAGCTTCCGGATCGGATCGATGCACTCGAGCGCGAACGCGACGCGCTCCATGCGCTGCTCGCCGCCCCGACCGTGGTGCGCGACGGTGCGGCATCGAGCGCCCATCGGGCGCGGCTCGCCGTGGTGGACGCCGACCTCGCCGTGGCCGCGGCCCGCTGGGAGGAACTCGAAACGATCGCCGCCGACGCGTGAGCGTCACGGTCGCGCTCCCGGTCGCGATATTGCACCATACCCGGTGTCACCGCCCGACCCGGTCGTACCCGTCCGCCAACCGACACCGTCCCATGCCCGCCACGCGCGTCTCGCTTTCGCTCCCTGACGGACTCCCCGACCTCTTCTGTCCCGCGTGCGGCGAGCCGGTCTTCGACGCCGAGGAAGGCCCGGCGGGTGAGACCTGCGAGCACGTCCGTTTCATCATCGACGCCGAGGGCGAACTCTCGATCGCCGAGCCCGACGGCATGGACGAGGAAGAGGAGACGCGCCAGGAGCAGATCCTCGCGCTGGTCGAGAAGACGGAGAGCTGGGACGAGTTCCTCGGCGGCGTGACGAGGCTGCTTCCGTCGAGCGTGATGATCCTCGAGCTGGCCGATGCGGGCGAGGGCGGCGACGACGAGCCGGCAGGGCAGGTGATCGTGGCGCTCGACCTCGCGACGCCGGCGTACGAGGACGAGGAGGACGACGAGGGCTGAGCTCGTGTGGGCGTTTGGGTGCTCGTTTGGGGACAGTCCCCTCTGTCCCCGACGGGGGACAGAGGGGACTGTCCCCACCGAACGATGATGCCCGCGCCATCGTGATTAGGTCGCGCTGCGACGGCGCTCTGTGCTCCTCGCGCCAGCGCGCGGGCCTCCACCGGGGACAGTCCCCTCTGTCCCCGACGGGGGACAGAGGGGACTGTCCCCACGAAACGATGATGCCCGCGCCATCGTGATGTGGTCGCGCTGCGACGGCGCTCGGTACTCCGCGCGCCAGCGCGCGGACGGGGGGTGTGGGATTCGAACCCACGATGCCGTTGCCGGCACGCCGGTTTTCAAGACCGGTGCAATCAACCGCTCTGCCAACCCCCCGATGTGCGCGCGATCACGATTCGTGACCGCGCGCGCCGTGCACGCGAACCGGCGATCCGGTGATCACCGAGTCGCATGCACCGCCGTCACCTCACTTCGGTGACGTGTCTCCACCCAGCGGCACCACCGGCGCCGGCCCACCCGACTCGCCGGCCTTGGCCGCGCCCTGCTGGACGAGCGACTTGCCGCCGAACCAGTCGATCGTGCGCGAGCGCACCGCGACCGAATCGGCGAGCGCCAGCACCTTGGTCGCGCCGGCGTCGTTGCCCTGTGTCCGGAGCGCGTCGTGCAGCACGAGGCCGACGCTCACGTAGAGCGCGGGAATGCCGGCCGAGGGCTTGTCGACCCAGTCGCCGCGGTTCGTGATCGAGCGATGACCGAGGAACGTCTCGTTCCAGAGGCGCGCCGTGCGTGCGACGTCGATGAAGCCCTCGCCCTGGAGCAGCAGCGTGTCCTTGCCCGGCGTCGGCACGCGCGGCGAGAGGCGGCGTGCGAGCCCCTGCGCGATCATGTACGGCCCGAAGCCGAGCGACTGCGGATAGCCGCCGGCGGTGCGCGAGAAGTAGACGGGACGCTTGCCCCAGTTGTCGCGGATCATCTGCAGCACGAGGATGTCCGCGCGCTCGAGCACGCCCTGATTCAGGTTGCGCGGGTCGATGATCGCCTCGAGCGAATCCTGCTTGAACATCTGCGGCTGGTCGAGCTGCAGGTAGAGCGGCACGCTGTCGGCCTGCTGCGTCGTCAGCGCGAGCACGGAGCCGCTCGGCTTCGTCCACGTGCCACCGCGATAGACCGCGGGGCCGGCCGCTGCATCGTACGCAAAGACGGGGCGGCGGATGAGCTGGCGCGTGTACCAGTCGGTGTTGAGGAGCGACGTGTTCGCGACGGTGACGTCCTTGCGGATGCCCTCGACCTCCTGCGCGTACCAGAGCGGAAAGGTGTCGTTGTCGCCGACGGTGACGAGGATGCCGTATGGCTCGACCGAATTGAGCAGGTCATGCGCGAAGTCACGCGTGTCGCGCTGGCCGGCGCGGCTCGCCTGCGACCAGTTGCCGATCATCGGCAGGAAGGCGAGCGCCAGCACCGGTGCCGACACGGCCCACGACCGCTCGCTCGGCGCGGTGATGCGCTGCCCGCCGAACTCCACCTCTTCGGTGCCGAGGAAGCTCGCGACGGTCTCCCAGAGGAAGATCAGCCCGAGCGCCGCCCAGACGCTCCACGTGCTGAAGCTCCAGAGGTAGAAGTAGTCGCGGTCGCGCACTTCACGCGGGACGCTGTCGCCCAGATCCGGCGCCTGCGACGCGCCGTACTTGAAGTTCATGTAGTAGACGAGCAGCAACGTCAGCGTGAAGACGAGCGGTCCGAAGAAGTAGAAACTTCGTCGGTCCCGCTTGAAGTGCACCCACCCGCCGATCACGCCGAGGCCGAGGAAGAGGATGCCGAGCGCGTTCTGCAGCCCCGGCTGCTCGTTGTGCGCGTCGCGCAGCCACTGCCACTTGAAGTAGAGCCACCACATCCCGATCTGCGCCGAGAAGGGCGCCTGCCGCTCGCTGAGCTTGGGCTTGCCGTACTGCTCGCGATTGAAGTTGTACATGAAGCGGTCGTACGTCGTCTTCGACAACGTGCAGCTCACTTCGAAGCCGTTCGTGCAGGCGGTGGGTTCGCCTTCGTTGATCGCGGGGAAGTGCGCGGCGCGGATCGGCTGCGTGAGGAACGGCGTGGTGCCGAGCCCGAGGAGCGCGATGCAGGCGACGATGAGTTTCCAGCGAAGCACGATCTTCGGCTGGCGGATGAGCACCGCGAGCCCGACCGCCGGCGCCGGCAGGAAGCCAGCCGGGTGGTTCGCGTAGCCCAGGCCGATCAGGAAGGCGATCAGCATCAGCAGCCGGTCGCCCTGCGCGCCCTCGGGGTCGTCGCACCAGCGCACCGTCAGCCAGCTGACGATCGCGAAGATGCCGAGCGAGACGGTGTAGACCTTCTCGTTGACGACCGACTGGTTCCAGACCGTGAACGCGGTCGCGCCGATGAGCGCCGCGAGCGACGCACCGAGGATGCGCTGCCAGCGGCGGGTCAGCCAGCTCACGAGCACGCGCTCGGTGATCAGGAACCACGCTCCCGCGGCGACGGCGCTCGAGAGCGCGGCGAGGATGTTGATCTTGACCGCGAAGCTCGCCCCCGGGATCGGGAGCTTGCCGAAGACGTTGCCGATCAGGATGAAGAACGGGTTCCCCGGCGGGTGCGGCAGGCCGAGGACGTAGGCGGCGGCGATGTACTCGCTCGCGTCCCACATCGCCGTCGAGGGAGCCAGCGTGACCAGGTAGAGCAGGAGCACCGCGAGCGAGACCAGGCCGGCGGCCAGATACGACGGGCGGTAGTCGAGGTCGGCGTGGCTGACGGTCGCCGGCGAGGCGGCGCGGTCGCGCAGGGCGGCGACCGAGGCGGCGGAAGCGGACATCTACCTGCTGGAGGAGGTCGTGGGCGATGGAAGCCCGAAAGATCGCCCGGCCGGTGCCGGGGGGGCAGTGGCGCCACCTCTCCTGACCCCGTTCCCCGTGTCCCGGTTTCCGTGCCTCGGGCGCTCGCGTGGGCTCCGTTCCGAACTGCATGAACGCAGACGGGCTCCGTTCCGAACTGCATGAACGCAGAGGGCGCAGAACGAACGGCGGGGGCGCAGAGGGTGCGGCGTGGCGAGCGTTCGTCGTTCGAAACAGCCTGACACGGAGACCCGGAGACGACCGGAGCACGGAGGGCGCGTCGAGCGGGCGGTCGTTCAGCGCGCACCATGGGTCCTTGGATGGGCGCCGAGCGAGCGGTGCCTCCCGTGCGCTCGGCACCCATCACAAGAGCGTCACTCCAACCCGCGCACGGCTCGCCACGCGCACCCTCCGTGCTCCGGTCGTCTCCGGGTCTCCGTGTCCGGGCAGTTCACGGGCGATGCACGCTCGCCGCACCCTCTGCGCCCCCGCCGTTCGTTCTGCGCCCTCTGCGTTCCCGCCGTTCAGGATCGTCGCAGAACTCCCGCCGTTCACGATGGTCGCAGAACTCCCGCCGTTCAGCAACGGCGCAGAAAACGAACGCGCGAGTGAACGCTCAATGCCGGAAGAGGCGCGCGGACGTGAAGACCATCGCCATGCCGTGTTCGTCCGCCGCCGCGATCACTTCGGCATCACGCACCGAGCCGCCGGGTTGCACGATCGCGGTGACGCCGACGGCGGCGGCCTGGTCGATGCCGTCGCGGAAGGGGAAGAACGCGTCGGATGCGAGCAGGCACCCGGTGGTGTCGTGGCCCGCGGTGCGCGCCTTGTGGCCGGCGAGGAAGCTCGCGTCCACGCGTGACATCTGTCCCGCACCGATGCCGATGGTCGCCCCGTCCCGCACCAGCACGATCGCGTTCGACTTCACTCCCGCCACCGCACGCCACGCGAAGGCCAGCGACGCCGACTCGGCCTCGGTGGGCTGCCGCTTCGTGACCACCTGCCACGGAATCGCACCGGTGGGAACGAGCGGGCGCTCCTGCACGAGCAGGCCGCCGCGCACGCGCTTGTAGTCGAGCCCACCGGCGTCCTGCGCGGGCACCGTGCCGACGAGCACGCGCAGGTTCTTCTTGCGACCGAGCAGTTCGGCCGCCGCGTCCTCGATCGCCGGCGCGACGATGCACTCGAGGAAGAGCGACGACATCGCCTCGGCCGTCGCGAGATCGATCGCGGTGCTGAACGCCACCACGCCGCCGAACGCCGACGTCGGATCGCAGGCGAGCGCCCTGGTCCACGCGTCGAGTGGCGTGGTGCCGACAGCCAGGCCGCACGGTGTCGTGTGCTTGATGATCGCGCACGCGACCTGCCCCGCGAACGGCTCGATCGACATCAGGGCGCCGTCCACGTCGAGCAGGTTGTTGAAGCTCAACTCCTTGCCGCCGAGTTGCCGGAGCGAGGCGAGTCCGGCGCCCGGCCGCTCGACGTACAAGGCGGCGCGCTGCTCGGGGTTCTCGCCGTAGCGGAGCCCCTGTGCCTTCGTGAACGCGAGCGGCAGCGTGTCGGCGAACGGATCGTCGGGGCGCACCTGTCCCTGCATCCACGTCGCGATCGCCGCGTCGTAGCTCGCGGTGTGCGCGAAGACCTTGCCCGCCAGCTCGCGGCGCAGGATCATCGCCCCCTCCTCGTCACGCGCGTCGAGCGATGCGACGACGCGTGCATAATCGGCCGGATCGCAGACGACCGTCACGCTGGCGAAGTTCTTGGCGGCCGAGCGCAGCATGCTCGGGCCACCGATGTCGATCTGCTCGATCACGTCGTGGGGCGTGACGCCGGCCTTCGCCGCCGTCTCGCGGAACGGGTACAGGTTCACGACGACGAGGTCGATCGCCTCGATCCCGTGCGCCTCGACCGCGGCGACGTGTTCCGGCAGGTCGCGACGATACAGCAGCCCGCCGTGCACGACCGGATGCAGCGTCTTCACGCGCCCGTCGAGCATCTCCGGAAAGCCCGTGACCTCGCTGATGTCGCGGACCGGCAGCCCCGCATCGCGGATCGCCTTCGCGGTCCCGCCGGTCGAGACGAGCTCGAAGTGATGCGCGACGAGTGCGCGCGCGAAGTCCACGAGACCGGACTTGTCGGAGACGGAGAGGAGGGCGCGGGGCATGGGCACGGGACGCGCACGACCGCGCGCCGATTGACGATGTGGAAGGGGATGTCGCGTGATCGGTCAGCGCGCGAGCGCGCGATCGAGATCGGCTGCGAGCCGGTCGCCGACGGACAACGAGAACGCCTCGGCGTGCGTGCCCGTGAGGAAGGCGCCGTGCACCGTGCCGTCGTCGTCGAGCGCGAGCGATTCGCCGCAGAGCAGCTCGACCACGCGTGGCAGCAACTGGTGCTCGACGCGGAGCACGCGCGCCGCGAGCAGCTCGGCGGTGTCCTCCTCGAAGACGGGGACCGGCCACTGCGCGATGATCGCGCCGCGATCGTAGACCTCGTCGACGAAGTGCACCGTCGCGCCGGTGACGCGTGCCCCGGCGGCGAGCACCGCCGCGTGCACGTGCCGACCGTACATGCCGGGACCGCCGAACGCAGGCAGCAGTGCGGGATGGACGTTCACGATGCGCCCGCGGAAGGCGCGCACCACCGGGGCGGGGACGAGCGCGAGGTAGCCCGCGAGCACGATCACCTGCACGCCATGGCGCTCGAGCGTCGCGAGCAACGATGCGCCATCGCGCGGATCGTTCGGGATCCACGTCGCGATGCCGCGCGCGTCGGCCTTCGCCAGTGCACCGGCACCGGCGCGGTTGCTCACCACGAGCACGACCTCGCCGGCCGCCGCATCGCCGAGCGATGCCTGGTACGCGAGCACCGCCTCGAGGTTCGAGCCGCCGCCCGACACGAAGACCGCGATCCGCGTGCGCGGTTGCGCCCGCACCGTCATGCGGCCCCGCGACGCTGGCGATGCGTGCGCACGATCCGGTCGGCGGCGGCACCGAGCGTCGTCGAGACCAGTGCATCGTCCCGCGAGCGGAGCAGCTCGGTGTAGGGCGTCTCCGCGTTCGGCACGAGTATCCCCGTCGCGCCGAAACGCACCGCCGGGGCGACGTCGCGCCACCGATCACCGACGTAGAAGGACGCCGCGAGATCGAGACCGTGTTCGCGCGCCGCGCGCTCGTAGAGCAGGGGGCTCGGCTTGCGGCACGTCTCGCTCTCCGGCACGTCGGGCGCGTCGGGGCAGTGGTACGTCGCGAGCAACGTGATGCCGTCGGCGGCGAGCATCGCGTCGAGCGCGCGCGTGACCGCGGCGAAGTCGCCTTCGGTGAAGTAGCCGCGGCCGATGCCGCTCTGGTTGGTCACCACGACCAGCGCGAGCTCCGCGTCGCGCAGCTTGCGCAAGGCGTCGGGCACGCCCGGGAGGATGCGCAGTTGCTCGGGGCGGCTCAGGTAGTGCGCGTCGTGGATGAGCGTCCCGTCGCGATCGAGGAAGACGGCGGCGTGGCTCATCGCATCCGGTCGAAAGGAGGGCGCGTCGGTGGCCGGCGCGTCGTGTCCGGAGGAACGGGGCGTCGCGTCGTGTCGCGCGGCGTCACGATGGGGCGTCCGGACGCCGTCGTGTCGCGCGGCACCGGCGTCCCGCTCGCGGGCGTCGCACGCGTCGGTGTGGTGTCGCGTCCGGTTCGCGGCGCCGCGCTGTCGGCGGGTGCCGCGCGCGGTACGACGAGCGTGCGCGTCGCCGGTGCCGTGGCGCCGAGCACGCCGCGAAGCCCCGTGACCGTGATGCGATAGTTGCCGGCCGTGAACGGGTCGCGCACGCGTACCACCAGCTCGGTCGCGAGGGGCGCGCGCTTCGAGACGGGGAGCGGGGCGCGCACCACCGTGTCGGCGCGCTGTGTCGGGTCGAGCGTGCGGCGCGGGCGACGGCTCGTGTCGGACGCGGCCCGCACGCTGTCCTCGCGCGCCTGGCGCGCACGCTCCGTCGTCCCCGAGATCACCTCGGCGATGCCGACCACGCTCGAATCCGGCGCGACGATCCGCACGAGCGTCGTGTCGATGCGCTGTGCGGGATCGAGCGGGCGATCGAACGTGAAGAGCACCGTCACCGAGTCGCGTCGCTCGAGCGCCTGGATGCGCGGCGCGATCGTGTCGCGCACGACGACGTAGAGCTCCGCACGTGCCGAATCGGTCAGCGAGAGCGTGGTCGAATCCCACGGCTCGCGTGGATCGAGCGTGCGGTTGGGCGTCCCCTTCTCGTCCACCGCGCGCAGCAGATACGTACCCGGCGGCACGGTGCGCAGCTCGAAACGCCCGGTGCTGTCGGACGCGGTGACGTAGGCGAGCGTGGTGTCGCGCCGATCGACGACCTGCACGAGCGCGCGCGGCAGCGGCTTGGCCGATACCCAGTCGAAGACGACACCGCGGATCGCGGTCGTCGGGAGCGTCGGGCCGGTGCTGAAGCGGAAGGTCAGCCCTTCCTTGTTGACGTTGTTGCGCAGGTCCTGGATGCCGGGAAGCACCGAGATCGTGTACGGCGTGTTGGGACGCCACCCCTTGCTCGGCCGGATCGCGAGGCCGGTGCGTCGCCAGCCGACGTCCACGGCGCCGTCCCACGGCGACACGAGCACGAGTCGCGACAGGTCGCCACCGCCGGCCTGTTCGGCGATGACGTCGTCGAAGCGGACCAGCACGCGATTGGGCCGCACGTTGACGGCGTTCGACTCGGGCAGGATCGCCACCACGCGCGGGAAGACCTTGTCGTCGGGACCACCGGGCGGCTGGCCCGGCGACGCGCACGCCGCCGCGATCGCCGCCGTCGCCAGCGCCACGATCACCGCGCGCCGCACAGTGCCTCGATCTTGGCGGTGATCGCCGCGACCTGTACGGCGAGATCGCGCTCCTGTGCTCGCGCGCCCTCGACCACTTCGAGCTTGGCGCGCGCGGTGAAGCCCTCGTTCGCGAGCCGGCCGCGCACGCCCTCGAGCAGCTTCGCCTTCTGCGCGAGCTCGTCGCGGAGTCGCTGGCACTCCTTGCCGACGTCGATCACGCCCTCGAGCGGCAGCACCACCTCGGTGCCACCCGAGAGCACCGACTGCGCCGACGCACCGCCGGGCGCACGCGCTGCCACCGTGACGTCGGCGCGCGCCAGCGTCGCGATCACGGGGAGCACCGCCGTCGCCGCATCGCCCGTCCCGCGCGCCGGCACGATCGTCACCGCGACGCGATTGCCGGGCGCGATGCCGTACTCGCCGCGCAGCTGCCGGATCGCCACCACCGCCGCCTGCGCCATCGCGAACCCGTCGCCCGAGGATGGCACGCCGTCGCGCGCACGCGGCCACGCGGCCGTCGCGAGGAAGGCCGCGCCGCGATCGCCCGTGGCGAGCGGCGGCAGCTGCGCCCAGAGCGTCTCGGTGACGAACGGGATGATCGGCTGCAGCAGTCGGAGCGCACCATCGAAGGCATGCGCGAGGATCGCGCGCACGACCTCGGCGTCGTCGCCACCGGCGGCGAGGCGCGGCTTGGCCGCCTCGAGATACCAGTCGGCGAGCTCGTTCCAGACGTAGCGGCGCGCCGCATCGGCGTACGCGTCGAGACGGAGCCCTTGCGTGCGCTCGGCGTCGCTCCACGCACCGGTCGCACCGGGGCGCGCGGGACCGAGGGCCGCATCGCACTCGCGGATCGCCACGTCCAGACGTTCGAGGATCCAGTGATCGGCCACGGTGAGCCGCGCGGGCTGGATCGCGTCGATCTGCAGCACCGGCGAGGTGCCGACGCGCGTCAGCAGGAATCGGCCGATGTTCCAGAGCTTCGTGCCGAAGTTGCGGCCCGGCGCGAACGACTTGTCGAGGTCCTCGTGATCGAGGAGCACGTCCACGCCGAGCCCCATGCCGGCGACGAGTGTCCACCGCAGCGCATCGGCGCCGTAACGCTCCACCACGTCGAGCGGGTCGATGCCGTTGCCGAGCGACTTGGACATCTTGCGGCCGGTGATGTCGCGCACCGTGCCGTGCAGGTAGACCGTGTGGAACGGGACCTGGCCGTCCATGAAGTGCATCCCCGACATGATCATGCGCGCCACCCAGAAGAAGAGGATCTCCGGTGCGGTGACGAGCATGTCGCCGGGGTAGAACGCCTTCAGGTCGCGGCTCGACGCATCGGGCCAGCCCATCGTGCTGATCGGCCAGAGCCAGCTCGAGAACCACGTGTCGAGCACGTCCTCGTCCTGCCGGGCGGCGGCGCCGCAGTCGGGGCAGGTGACGATCGGTTCGCGCGACGCCTTCGGTGCCGCACCGCATGCGTCGCAGTAGTAGACGGGAATGCGGTGGCCCCACCACAACTGGCGCGAGATGTTCCAGTCCCGGATGCCTTCGAGCCAGTTGACGTAGACCGCTTCCCAGCGCTCGGGCATGATGCGGATGCGCCCGTCGCGCACCGCCGCGAGCGCCGGTTCGGCGAGCGGACGCATGCGCACGAACCACTGGTCGCTCAGGCGCGGTTCGACGACGGTGTCGCAGCGGTAGCAGTGCCGCACGGCGTGCGGATGCTCGTCGATGCGCACCAGCAGCCCGCTCTCCCGGAGCAGCGCGACGATGCGCGTGCGCGCCTCGAAGCGATCGACGTCGACGAGCGTGTCGGGGACGCGTCCCGCGGCGTCGGCGCCGTTCGTCATGCGGCCGTCGGGCGCCATGATCACCGGCATCGCGAGCGCGTGCCGCTTGCCGACTTCGAAGTCGTTCGGATCGTGGGCCGGCGTGATCTTGACCGCCCCCGACCCGAAGTCGCGATCGACGTAGTCGTCGGCGATCACGGGGATGCGCACGCCGGACACGGGGAGGAGCAGTTCGCGCCCGACGAACGCGGCATACCGCTCGTCGTCCGGATGTACCGCCACGGCCACGTCGCCGAGGAGCGTCTCGGGGCGCGTCGTCGCGACCGTGATCCCCTGCGCCGGATCGTCGGCGAGCGGATAGCGGATGTGATACAGCTTGCCCGCCGTGTCGGCGAACTCCGCTTCCTCGTCCGAGAGCGCGGTCAGGCAGCGCGTGCACCAGTGGATCACGCGATGGCCGCGGTAGATCAGGCCGTCGTCGAAGAGGCGCACGAACGCCTCGGTCACGGCGCGCGACAGCGCCGGCGACAACGTGTAGCGCGTGCGCTCCCAGTCGGCGCTCGCGCCGATCGCCCGGAGCTGGCCGAGGATCTGCCCGCCCGTCTTCTCGACGAAGGCCGCCGTGCGTGCCACGAACGGGTCGCGCCCGAGGTCCGCCTTCGCGAGCCCTTCGGCCGCGAGCTGCTTCTCGACGATGTTCTGCGTGGCGATGCCCGCGTGGTCGGTGCCGGGGAGCCAGAGGGCCTCGTCGCCGGCCATGCGGCGCCACCGCACCAGGACGTCCTGCACCGTGTTGTTGAGCCCGTGGCCCACGTGCAGGATCGCCGTCACGTTGGGCGGCGGCATGACGATCGTGAACGGCGTCCGTCCGCCCTCGAGGACCGCCGCGGCGTCCACGTGATGCACGCCGGCGTCGGTCCAGCGGGCGTAGAGCGCCCCCTCGACCGCGCCGGCGTCGTAGGTGGCGGGCAGCGCATCGTCGGCGCCCGGGGCGGGCGTGGCGGTGGTCGGATTGGCCATGGACGGGGAAGCTACGAGCCCTGGCGAGGGGCGGAGGCGGGCGGGACGCGACCGGTCGGAGGGCGGCGCGTCGCGATCGGCGGGTCGGGTCGGCGTCGGCTCAGCCGGCGTCGCGTGGGCCGCGGACGACGAGCCGGTTCACGACGGTCGAGACGCCGATGGTGCCGCGCGCGAGCGTCGTCGCGTGCCGGATCTCGGCCGGCGAGTCGACCCACCCCGCCAGCTCGACGATGCCGGTGCCGATGGCACCGATGTCGATCGGACGCTCGACGAGGATCGGATCGTTGCGGAACGCCTCGAGGACGCGTGCTTCGACGTCGGCGGCCGGGGCGGCGACGGCCGTGCCGCGCGCGCGGGCGCGGCCTGCGAGCGTTTCGCGCATCGGACGACGGGTGTCCCGGTCGGGGGCTGTACCGTCGCCGTCACGATCCCGACGTCGCGGACGCGCGCGCGGGAGCAGTTCGTCCCCGCGATCCGCGAGGAGCGCCCCGACGACCACGCCGGCCACCACCCCCGCGGCCAGTGCCGCGAGGCGACGGCCCCACCGGGCGTCCCGGGCACGAGACACCGGGGACGGGAGTCGCTCTTTCGCACGCGCCATGTCCGGGAGTATATGTCACCCGTCACGACCTCGCACCGCCACGAGACGAGCCGGCGCGGGGTGACGTCCTTGTGAACGGGATCGATCAGTCACGGACGTCCTCGCACCACACCGAGCCCCCGTCCCCCGAATGTCCGTTGCCGCGGCCGTGCTTCGCCTGACCCTGCCCGATGGTGCCGTGCGGGAAGTACCCGCCGGGACGCTGCCGTCCGATGTGGTGGCCACGATCGGTGAGCGCCTGTTGCGCGCCGCCGTCGCCGTCACCGTCGATGGCGCCGTGCAGGATCTGCGGACACCGCTCCGCACGGGCGGTGCGTTCCGCGTGCTGACGGAGCGCGATGCCGATTCGCTCGCGGTGCTGCGCCACTCGTGCGCCCACCTGCTCGCGACCGCGGTCCGTCGCCTCCGCCCCGAGGCGCACATCGGCTTCGGCCCTGCGATCGACGACGGCTTCTACTACGACTTCCAGGTCGCGACGCCCTTCACGCCCGACGATCTCGCCGCCTTCGAGGCCGAGATGCGCCGGATCGCGGCCGAGAAGTTCCCGTTCGTCCGGGCCGAGGTCACGCGCGACGAGGCGATGCAGCGCTTCGCCGACGATCCGCTCAAGCTCGAGCGCATCGCCGATCTCCCCGAGGGCGAGATCATCAGCACCTACACGGACGGACCCTTCACGGACCTGTGCCGCGGGCCGCACGTGCCGGACACGGGGTGGCTCAAGCACTTCACGCTGCTGCAGACCGCGGGCGCGTACTGGCGGGGCGATTCGTCGCGCCCGATGCTGCAGCGCATCTACGGCACGGCGTTCTGGAAGAAGGACGAACTCGAGCAGCATCTCCACCGGCTCGAGGAGGCGCGCAAGCGCGACCATCGGCGCCTCGGCAAGGAGCTCGACCTCTTCCAGCTCCACCCGATCGCTCCGGGCGCCGCGTTCTGGACGCCGCGCGGCACGACGCTCTACAACACGCTCGTGGACTTCGTGCGCGACCGGCAGCGCGACGACTTCACCGAGATCAAGACGCCGCTCCTCTACACGAAGACGCTGTGGGAGCAGTCGGGGCACTGGGGCAAGTACAAGGAGAACATGTTCCTCGTCCTCGACAACGAGTCGGGCGAGCACGACATGTCGCTCAAGCCGATGAACTGCCCCTCGCACCACGTCTACTACGGGTCGCAGAAGCACTCGTACCGCGAGCTGCCGATCCGCTACACGACGTTCGACGTGCTGCACCGGAACGAACTCTCCGGCGCGCTCTCGGGGCTCGTGCGCGTGCGACAGTTCGCACAGGACGACTGCCACGTCTACCTGCGCGAGGATCAGATCGCGTCCGAGGTGCGCTTCCTCCTCGACTTCATCCTGGGCCACTACGCCGCATTCGGGCTGACGGCGACGCTCAAGTTCGCGACGCGCCCCGAGCAGCGCATCGGCTCCGACGAGATGTGGGATCGCGCCGAGACGGCGCTCCGGCGTGCGCTCGAGGCGACGGGGCTGCCGTACGAACTCAAGCCCGGCGACGGTGCGTTCTACGGGCCGAAGATCGACTTCGACGTCACCGACTCGATCGGGCGCGCGTGGCAGCTCGGGACGATCCAGCTCGACTACGCCGCGCCCGAACGCTTCGACCTGTCGTACACCGGCGAGGACAACGCGCCGCACCGGCCGGTGGTGATCCACCGCGCGGTCTGCGGCTCGTTCGAGCGCTTCCTCGCGATCCTGATCGAGCACTTCGCCGGGGCGTTCCCGGTCTGGCTGGCGCCGGAACAGGTGCGCGTGCTGCCGATCAGCATGGAGACCGAAGCCGTGGCGCAGACGGTCACGAAGCGGCTGCGCGATGCCGGCGTGCGTGCCCACTGCGATGCGACCAACGAGACGCTCAACTACCGCATCCGCCAAGGGGAGCTGCTCAAGCTCCCGTACATGGCGGTGGTCGGCAAGCGCGAGGTCGCCGACGACACGCTCGCGGTGCGGGCGCGCGGCGCGGGGCCGAAGCAGGAGGTCCTGCCGGTGGACGCCTTCATCGCACGTGTGCTCGACGAGACGCGCCGACGCACCCTCGGCCCGGTGGCCGGCAGCGCCGGTGCGCGGGACGATGCCGGCGGCGGTGGCGCCGTCGCCGCCGACTGACGCTCGCGACACGTGCCCCGCATGACGCCCGTCCAGCCCACGCCCCAGTCGGTCATCCGGGTCTCGCAGCGGCTCACGCCGCTCGCGGGCATCGCGGCCGTGGGGCCGGATGGCGGCGTGCACGACGACGATCGTCGTCGCTCGGGGTGGCGGAGCTTCTGGAGCGTGGACGATCCGGTGCTCCGCGATGCGGGGCTCCGGGCGGAACAGGAGATCGCCAAGGTCAGACTGCTGCTGGCCGGGCTGCTCTGCCTGATCCCCCTCAACGCCGTGCTCAAGGACGCCAGCCGACAGGAGAACTGGATCGGCCTCGCGATCGCCGCCGCGAGCGTGTTGACGGGCTTCGGCTTCCTGCTGCTGACCCGCGCCGACGTCGTGCCGCGGTGGGTGGGCTTCGCCGCCTCCATGCTCGACGTGACGTGGGTCAGCATCGGACTGGCGCTCTACACGGTGATCGGTCGACCCGATATCGCGGTGAACTCGCGCGTCGTCTTCGAGGTGTACTTCCTCTGCATCGCGATCACCTGCGTGCGCTACGATCGCCGCGTCACGCTCGTGACCGGCGCGCTCGCGATGCTGCAGTACGGGCTGATCATCTGGATCGCCACGCGCGATCTGGTCTCGCCGACCGACTGGGCCGGCGCCGGCAACGGCCACTTCGATCCGGCGGACCAGCTCGCGCGGCTCATCCTCCTCGGCATGGCGACGGCGATCAGCCTGCTGATCGTCAAGCGCATCCAGCAGCTGCGCGTGCTGTCGGTGCGCGACCGGCTCACGGGGCTCGTCATCCGCGGCTACTTCGACGAGCGGCTGGGCGAGGAGTTCCGGCGCTGCCAGCGCACCGACTCGCCACTGAGCGTGGCGATGCTCGACCTCGACTACTTCAAGTCGTTCAACGATCGCTTCGGCCACGCGGTGGGGGATCTCGTGCTCGCTGCGGTCTCGCGGGCGGTGCGGCAGCTCGTACGGGTCGAGGACGTGGTGGGACGTTACGGGGGTGAAGAGCTCATCGTGATGCTGCCCGGCCTCGACAAGGCGCGCGCGGCCGAGCGGATGGAACAGATCCGCCGGGCGGTGAGCCGCGTGCGACTCGAGCACGACACGACGCCGGTCCCCGGGCCGGACGAGAAGGCCGCGCCCGTCGCGCCGGTGCTCACGGCCAGCATCGGCATCGCCTCGTGGCCGGAGGACGGCGTCTCGTCGATGGAGGCCCTCGTGTTCTGCGCCGACTCGCGGCTGCTCAAGGCGAAGGCCAGCGGGCGCGATCGTGTGGTGGCCGACCAGGTCGACGAGTCGCCGTCGGTGTCCGGTCGCGCGAGCTGAGCCGCACTCTATCTCGTCCCGCCGGCCCCACGGCAGCGGCCCCGGCGGTGCTGGCACGACAGGGCGGCGGGGACGATACTTCCGCCCACGCACCGGACCCGGCGGTCGTCACGACGACGTGACGACGCCGACGGACCGGCCAGGACCGACGGCTGCAGTCGCCGTCGGCGTCCCTCGTTGGGAGTCACCGCATGGCACTGCTACGTCCGACTCGGGGTCGCCTCGCGGCCCTCCTCGCTGCGCTCACCCTGGTCGCCGCCCCCGTCCACGCGCAGGCCACCGGGCGCGTGGCCGGCAAGGTCAGCGCCGAGGGAGGGATCGGCCTTCCCGCCGCGACGGTGCAGGTGGTGGGGCAGCCCCTCGGCACCTTCACGCGCAACGACGGCACGTATTCGCTCTCGCTGCGGCCGGGGAGCTACACGCTGCGCTTCCGCCTCATCGGCTACAAGTCGGAGACGGCGCAGGTCACGGTGACGTCAGGGCAGACCAGTACCGTCAACGCGACGCTCGACCGGCAGGCCGCCAACCTCGAGGCGGTGGCGGTGGTCGGCACGCGCGACAAGGAGCGCACGGTGACGCAGTCGCCGGTCCCGGTGGACGTCTTCAGCGCGGCGGAACTGCGCGCGACGGGACGCACCGAAACGGCGCAGATGATCCAGGCGGTCGCGCCCAGCTTCAACTTCCCGCGCACCGCGATCGCCGACGGCACCGATGCCAATCGTCCGGCGACGCTGCGCGGCCTCGGCGCCGACCAGGTGCTGGTGCTCGTCAACGGCAAGCGTCGACACACCTCGGCGCTGATCAACGTCAACGGCACGATCGGTCGCGGCCAGGCCGCCGTGGACCTCAACGCGATCCCCGCCAGCATGATCGAGCGCATCGAGGTGCTGCGCGACGGCGCCGCGGCGCAGTACGGCTCGGACGCGATCGCGGGCGTGATCAACATCGTCCTCAAGAAGACCGCGCCGACGGAGCTCAGCCTGCAGGGCGGGCTCACCGCGCTCGGTGACGGCGGCAACATCGTCGGCTCGGTGAACGGCGGCCGGCAGTGGGGGCAGCAGAGCTACCTGCACGTCGGCGCCGAGGTTCGCGATCGCGGCTTCACCGATCGCTCCTCGGGCGACTTCCGCACGCAGTTCGGCGCGACCGATCCGCGCGAGCTGACGGCCAACCGGCTGACGCACCGCCACGGCGACGCGATCTCGCAGGACATCGTCGGCATGTTCACCGCGGGCACGCAGCTCGGCGCGACGGAGCTCTACGCATTCGGCGGGCTCGGTCGCCGCGAGGCGCAGGGTGTCGGCTTCTGGCGCCTGCCGCTCAGTGCGGCGCAGACGGTGCCGGCGCTCAATCCGAACGGCTTCCTGCCGAAGATCAACAGCACGCTCTGGGACGCGTCGGCGGTGGTCGGTGCGAAGGGCAAGATCGCCGGCTTCCAGTGGGACCTGAGCCAGACGCTCGGCCGCAACTCGCACAACTTCTTCATCACCAACACGAACAACGCGTCGTTCGGCCCCGCGAGCCCGACGGAGTTCAACTCCGGCACGCTCGTCTTCAGCCAGGGGACGACGAACCTCGACCTGTTCCGCGCGGTCGACATCGGCGTGCCGCTGCGCGTCGCGTTCGGCGCGGAGTACCGTCGCGACCAGTACGAGATCGAAGCCGGCGAGCCGATGTCGTGGCAGAACGGCGGGCGTGACCGCTTCGGCAACGTCTCCGCGACGCCGGCCGGTGCCGGTGCGCAGGTCTTCCCCGGTTTCCGCCCGACGGACGCGAAGAACGTGTCGCGCTCGAACACGTCGCTCTACCTCGACCTCGAGAGCGACCTCGCCAAGTGGCTGCTCGTCGGCGCCGCGGTGCGTACCGAGGACTACTCCGACTTCGGTCGCCAGACGACCGGGAAGGGGACGTTCCGCTTCGCGCCCGTGAAGTGGGGCGCGCTGCGCGGCGCGTACGCGACGGGCTTCCGCGCGCCGTCGCTGCAGCAGAACTGGTTCACCGCCACGAGCACGAACTTCATCGGCGGCGTGCCCTTCGACATCCGCACCTTCGCCGTCGCCAGCCGCGAGGCGCAGCTCCTCGGCGCCCGTCCGCTCCAGCCGGAGACGAGCACCAACAGCAGCATCGGCGTGACGCTCACGCCGACGTCGGCGCTCACGGTCACCGTGGACGCGTACGACATCCGCATCGACGACCGCATCGTCCTGTCGGACAACTTCATCGGGCAGGGGATCCGCGACTTCTTCGCGGCCAACGGCATCACCGGCATCGGCGGCGGTCGCTTCTTCACGAACGCGATCGACACCAAGACGCGCGGCCTCGACGCCGTCACGAGCTGGGCGCGCGACTTCCGCGGCCGCGGCCTGCTCCGCCTGAACGCGGGCTTCAGCCGCAACTACACCACGGTGACGGCGGTCAAGCAGGTCACGCCGCCGCAGCTCGGCAACCTCGACGAAGTGCTCTTCAGCCGCGTCGAGCGCGCCCGCATCGAGATCGGTCAGCCGCGCTCGAACGTGATCCTGAGCGCGTCGCACGAAGTGAGCAAGTTCACGTTCAACGTGCGCACGCAGCGCTTCGGCGAGGTGACGGTGCGCAACCCGACCGCCGTGCCGCCTGCGCGCCAGGTGCCCGACCAGACGTTCAGCGCCAAGTGGATCACCGACGTCTCGCTCGGCCTCGCGCTCCGGCCCGGCGTGCAGTTCACCATGGGCGCGGACAACGTCTTCGACGTCTACCCCGACCAGAACAGCGATCTCGGTGACATCGCCACCAACTACTCGGGCAACTCGAACTTCGGCATCTTCCGCTTCAACGGCATCTCGCCGTTCGGCTTCAACGGCCGATTCGCGTACGCACGCGTGAACGTGCGGTTCTGATCGCGCATTCCGCGCCCGTGTGCCGTCGTCGTCGTCGATGGTGAGGACGGCGACGGCAGACCGCGGAGAAGCGGGGGAACGCGAGGGGACGCGGAGCACCAACCTGGCAAAAGTCGTCTCCGTCCTCCGGTTGCCTCCGTTCCTCTGATTTTCCTTGTCTGTTCGAAATCGTGAACTGACTGGAAAGTTCGTAGGAACGGAGACGACTGGAGGACGGAGACGACTTTTTCCAAGGCGTTCCTCCGCGTCCCTTCGCGCTCCCCCGCATCTCCGCGGTCTGCCGTTCACCGCATCGCGTACTACTTCGGCCGCCAGCGCGGCATCGCTAGCTTGCGGCCGCGCGCTCGCGTCGTCCTTCACTCAGTCGAGATCATGCTCCGTCGCCTCGCCCTGCTCATGCTCGCCATCGCATCGCCGCTCGCCGCGCAGGGTGGGCTCAAGCGCATGAATCCGTGGGTCGATCTGGCCGGCGGCATCTGGTACCATCGCGAGCCGATCCTCGCGGGGGAGCGGGCCATCGACCGCATCGGCTCGGCGGGCGTCGTGCGCGTCGGGCGGCGCGCCAACCCGACGGCCACGAACCACTACGTGCTCTCGTTCCAGTACGGCCGCTCGCCCGATGCCACCGGCTTCGACGCGAGCGCCGCGCGGCTCGGCTACACGCAGTGGTCGCTCACGGGTGGCATCGAGAACGACAGCGACTTCGGCCCCTTCCGCCTGGGCCTCGGCGTGGAGGTCGGCTGGGGGAGCTTCCGCGAGGAGGTGTCGAGCAACGGCCCCGCGCCGACGGGCACGCGACTCAACACGTCGACCAACCTCGTCATCCTCCCCACGGTGACGCTGCGCGACCGCCTGAACGGACCGGTCGGCTTCGTGGTGCAGGCGCGCTTCCCGCAACTCGTGCAGGGGATCGGCGGCGGGTCGTCGCCGTTCCGGCCGTACTACGTGATCGGTCTCTCGCTCGGACGCTGACGCGAGAGGCGACGGCACCGGGCGCCCCCCGAGCGGAGCGGGTATCGGCGTCGGCTAGCTTTCGGTGTGCCGCGCCGAGTTCCGGCGGCGGCCGTCCGACTTCAGCGATCCGTCGTCCATCATGTCGTCTCCCGAGACCACGCCGGTCATCCTCGCCGCCCGTCGCACGCCGATCGGGCGCTACCTGGGCGGCCTCGCGCCGCTCACCGCGCCGCAGCTCGGCGGTCTCGCGATCAGGGCCGCCGTCGAGAGCGCAGGCGTCCCCGCGGACGCGATCGAGCAGGTGATCATGGGCCACGTGCTGCAGGGCGGCACGGGACAGGCACCGGCGCGCCAGGCGTCGCTCGCGGCGGGGCTGCCCGTCGGCGTGACCGCGCTCACCATCAACAAGGTCTGCGGCTCCGGTTTGCAGGCGGTGATGCTCGCCGCGCAGGCGATTCGCGCCGGCGATGCGCAGCTGATCGTCGCCGGTGGGCAGGAGAGCATGAGCAACGCGCCGCACTACGTGTACGGCATGCGCGGCGGCATCAAGATCGGCGACCAGTCGCTGGTCGACGGGATGATCCGCGACGGGCTCCACTGCGCGACGTACGGGTGCCACATGGGCGGGCACGCCGAGTACACTGCACACAAGGCGCAGGTCTCCCGCGCCGATCAGGATGCCTTCGCCGCCGACAGTCATCGCAAGGCGATCGCCGCGCAGCAGGCCGGGAAGTTCGATCTCGAGATGGTCCCCGTGACGCTTCCCGGTCGCAAGGGTGACACGGTGATCGCCGCCGATGAATCGCCGCGCGCGGACACCACTGCCGATTCCCTCGCGAAGCTGCGGCCGGCCTTCCCCAAGGACGCGCCCACGGGCACCGAGGCCGACGCGCTCAGCGTGACCGCCGGCAACGCATCGTCGCTCAACGACGGTGGCGCGGCGCTCGTCGTCGCGAGCGAGGCGTTCGCGACCGCGCACGGGCTCCCCGTGCTCGCGCGCATCACCGGCTATTCGACCGGCGCCGTCGATCCGCGCGAACTCTTCTTCGCGCCGGTGACCGCGGTGCGCACGCTGATGCAGCGCAGCGGCACGTCGATCGGCGACTACGACCTGATCGAGGCCAACGAGGCCTTCGCGTCGCAGGCGCTGGCCGACGGGCGCGAGCTGGGCTGGGCGTGGGATCGCGTGAACGTGCACGGCGGAGCGATCGCGCTCGGTCATCCGATCGGTGCGAGCGGTGCGCGCGTGCTCGTGACGCTGCTGCACGCGATGCGCGATCGCGACGCGGCGACGGGGCTCGCGACGCTCTGTCTCGGTGGCGGCGACGCGGTCGCGCTCTCCGTGTCGCGCTGAACGCCAGTCCCGCACGCTGCACGCATTCGCCCGGCGACGATGCCGTCCGGCGCGGTGAACGACGACCTGCTCGAGCGGCTCTTCTTCGCCGCGCCGGGCCGGCTGCGCGCGGGCTTCCGGCTCGCGCTCTTCCTGCTCGCGTGGATCGTCGCCACCGGCCCGGTGCGCGGCATCGTGGGCATGCTGACGCCGACCGCCCTCGTGCCGTGGCTCACCGGCTGGTTCGCGCCGGCGGCGGCGGCCGGTGCGACGTACGTGCTGCTCCGTCGCGTCGACGAGCGCGAGTGGCACGTCGTCGCACTCGATCGCGTCGCGTGGCGTCCGCAGGCGTGGCTCGCAGGACTCGCGGTCGGCACGGTGGCGATCGCGGTGCCGGTCGGGCTCCTCGTCGTGACCGGCCTGCTCGCGCGCGCACCTGGCACCGACGGCGATCTCGCGAGCGCGATGGTCGCGGCGGCGTGGTCGTTCCTGCCGGCGGCCTTGAGCGAGGAGCTCCTCGTACGCGGTTATCCTTTCGCCGTGCTGCGCGATGGGCTCGGCTGGCCGGCGGCGACGGCGGTCACGTCGATCGCGTTCGGCCTGCTGCATCTCGGCAATCCGGGGGTGTCGGCCCAGGCGATCGGGCTCGTGATCGCAGCCGGCATCTGGCTCGCCATCGTCCGTCTCGTCACCGGGTCGCTGGTGGCGGCGTGGATGGCGCACTTCGCGTGGAACTGGTGGCTCGCCGGCGGCTTCCATGCGCCGGTGAGCGGCCTGCCGTTCCCGACGCCGGGCTGGCGTCTCGTCGATGCCGGCCCGGATTGGCTCACCGGCGGCACGTGGGGTCCCGAGGCGGGGCTCCTCTCCGCGCTCGGCATGATCGCCGGGCTCGGCGTGCTGACGTGGCGCCCCTTCACCCGGCGCGACTTCGCGGGCGCGCCCCGATCGACCCACGACGGCGGCCCGCGCGGCCGCACGGAGCACGTCTCATGAGCGACCGCATCGCGGTCATCGGTGCCGGCCAGATGGGCAACGGCATCGCGCACGTCTTCGCGCAGTCGGGTTTCGCGGTCACGATGATCGACGTCTCGCCCGTCGCGCTCGAGAAGGGGCGCGCGACGATCGAGAAGAACCTCGACCGCCAGGTGAAGAAGGGGACGATCGACGACGCCGCGAAGGCCGCGACGCTCGGCAACCTGCGGCTCGCGGGTGATCTCGCGGCCGTGAGCGAGGCCACGCTGATCGTCGAGGCGGCGACCGAGAACGTCGACCTCAAGTTCCGCATCTTCGCCGACCTCGATGCCGTCGCGCCGGCGGGTGCGATCCTCGCCAGCAACACCAGCTCGATCAGCATCACGCAGATCGCCGCGCGCACGACGCGCCCCGAATCGGTGATCGGCATGCACTTCATGAACCCGGTGCCGGTGATGCAGCTCGTCGAGGTGATCCGCGGCATCGCCACCAGCGACGCGATCACCGAACGCACCGTCGCGCTCGCGAAGGCGGTCGGCAAGGTGCCGTGCGAGGCGAGTGACTACCCGGGCTTCATCGCCAATCGCATCCTCATGCCGATGATCAACGAGGCCTTCTACTGCCTCATGGAAGGCGTCGGTACGGCCGAGAGCATCGACACGGTGATGAAGCTCGGCATGAACCA
>ERZ1066136.138-NODE-138-length-76192-cov-22.042568_pt1 | contig 76192 bp, 58 predicted proteins | sample MGYA00382783_ERZ1066136 | MGnify/ENA primary metagenome ERZ1066136 (study PRJEB33369, sample SAMEA5778366) | biofilm metagenome | biome: Industrial cooling water; feature: Water cooling tower basin; material: Biofilm | place: United Arab Emirates | collected... | reverse complement strand
CGACGAGCTCGAGACCAAGCTGTTCGATGAGCCAGGTGGCGGCCCCGCGGCCCCGCGCAAGCGCGACGACGAGGGTCCGATGCGCCCCGAGCCGCCGCCGCAGGCCGGCCAGATCGACAGCGACGAGGAGGAGGGCTCGCCGACGGTCCAGATCCCGCCGAGCGCCGCCGCCGTGATCCTCGCCGCGAGCGTGTCGCAGAACGCCGCGCCGACGATGCCCGCGCCGCCGATGACGCCGCCGATGGCGACCCCCGGCACGCGCACCGGGGCGCCCGGCCGGCCGGTCGCCGTCGCGGCCGCGCCCGCCGAGGTCGAGGTCGAGGACACCGAGACCAGCAAGCGCCGCCCGCCGATCGCGCTGTACGCCGGCGTCGGCGTCGGCGCCCTGCTGCTGCTCGTCGTCGTGTTCGTGTTCGTGCTCGGCGGCGAGTCGGGCAAGCCGGCCGACCCCGGCACGCCGGTCGCGGCCGACACCGCCGGCCAGCCCGCGGCCGCCTCGGTCGGCTCGATCCAGCTCGACGTCAAGCCGGCCGCCGCCAAGGTCACCGTCGACGGCACCGAGCACCCCGGCAACACGCCGCGCGTGATCAGCAACCTGTCCCCCGGGCCACACAAGCTGGTCGTCTCGCAGGACGAGGGCTTCCTCCCGTACGAGCAGGACCTCACGATCGTGTCCGGCCAGCAGCTCGCGCTCGCGGTCAAGCTCCAGGTCCGCGACGTGACGATGACGATCACCACCCAGCCGCCCGACGCGACGGTCAAGCTGGTCGAGGCCGGCGGCGCCCCGCAGCCGGTCGCCAAGGGCGGCGAGAGCTTCAAGCTGTCGCGCAAGCCCGGCGTCGCCTACAAGGTGCTCGTCGAGGCCCCCGGCTACGAGGCGAGCGAGGTCCCGCTGACCTTCACCGGCGAGGCCGCCGACGGCGCCAACGTCGTGCTCGTCAAGGCCAAGGCCGCGGCGCCCGACACGCCGCCGCTGCAGCCCGAGACCACCGAGAAGGTCAAGCCGGGCGGCGACAAGCCCAAGCCCCCGGCCGGCGACAAGCCCAAGCCGAAGGCCAAGACCTCCGAGCTCAAGATCGGCGGCGGCCCCGGCATGCCCCCGCTGACCGTGTGGGTCGACGGCGAGAAGGCCCCGAAGGCGACCCCGGTGATGGTCAAGGTCGCCCCCGGCGGGCACACGGTCAAGTGGAAGCTCCCCGACGGCAAGACCGTCAGCAAGAAGGTCTCGGTCGCCGACGGCGAGAGCCTCGTCGTCAAGCCCGACGTCTGAGCCGTCCTTCGGGGCATGCCCCGAACGTCCTGCCTCTCGGGACAGGTCTCCAGGGACCTGACCCGGGAGGCGAGCCGCTTTCTCGCCCCGCCGTCCGCCTGGCCCGCGCGCTCCGCCGGCCGCCCGCACGCCCGTCCGGGCGCGCCTGCGAGAGGCCAGCCTCGACCGGCGCGCGCCGTGTGGTAAAACGCCGCGCGTGAGCACAAACGCGCGTCCCCAAGGCGGCCCCGGCAGCGTCTTCCTGATCGACGGCAGCAACTTCATCTTCCGCGCCTTCCACGGCCTGCCGACCAGCCTGACCACGCCGCAGGGCGTCGTGATCAACGCCGTCCACGGGTTCGTGCGGATGATCCAGGCGATGCGCAAGGAGTTCGCGCCGGAGATGTTCGTCGCCGTGTTCGACCACGACGGCGACACCTTCCGCAGCCAGCTCTACCCCGAGTACAAGGCCCACCGCCCGCCGATGCCCGAGGACCTGGTCCCGCAGCTGCCGCTGGTCCGCGGCGCGACCGCGGCGCTCGGCCTGCCGGTGATCGAGATCCCCGGCGTCGAGGCCGACGACATCATCGCCAGCTACGCCCAGGCCGCGCAGCGCGCCGGCCACCCGGTCGTGATCGTCTCCACCGACAAGGACCTGATGCAGCTCGTCGACGCCGGCGGCCCCGGTCGCTCGCCGATCGTCCTGTGGGACTCGATGAAGTCGAAGCTGATCGGCCCCGACGAGGTCGTCGAGAAGTGGGGCGTCGGCCCCGACAAGCTCGGCGACCTGCTCGCGCTGACCGGCGACAGCTCCGACAACATCCCCGGCGTCCCCGGCATCGGCCCGAAGACCGCCGCCGAGCTGCTCGCGCAGTTCGGCACGCTCGAGGGCGTTCTCGCCGGCGCCGCCTCGATCAAGCAGGCCAAGCGGCGCGAGGTGCTGCAGCAGCACGCCGCCGACGCGCGCCTCAGCCACAAGCTCGTGACCCTGCGCTGCGACCTGCCGCTCCCGCGCCCGTTCGCCGAGCTGCGCGACAACGGGGCCGACCCCGCGGCGATGGAGGCGTTCTTCGCCCCGCTCGGCTTCCGCTCGCTGCTCGGCGGGCTCCGGGCCGCCAAGGCCGCCGAGAAGGGCCCCGAGGGCCCGCTCGAGCTGCGCCCCGGCGCCGCGCTGACGATCGATCGCGCCCGCTACCGCGCGCTCCTCGACGCCGCCGAGCTGACCGCCTACGTCGACGCCGTGCTGGCGACGGCCGACCGCGTCGCCCTCCAGGTCGTCGTCGACGTCGGCGAGTCGATGCGCGCCGCGCTGGTCGGCGTCGCGCTCGCGCCCGGGGGCGAGCGCGCGCCCGCGCCCGCCTACGTGCCGATCGGCCACACCGGCGACGTCTTGCTCTCGAAGCATGTCCCGAGGGACATCGCGCTCGCGCAGCTGCGCCGCGTCGCCGAGAGCAGGCCGCTGGTCGCCCAGGGCGGCAAGTTCCAGGCGATCGTGCTCGGCCGCCACGGCGTGCCGCTCGGCCCGATCGTCATGGACCCGAAGATCGCCTCGTACACGCTCGACCCGGCGCGCACGAGCCACAGCCTCGCCGACCTCGCCAGGGACCTGTTCGCGTACACCTGCGCCAACCAGGAGGACGTGCTCGGCAAGGGCAAGAAGGCGCTGACCTTCGATCGCGCCGACGTCGAGCGGACCCTCGGCTACGCCTGCGAGCGCGCCGAGCTGGCGCTGCGGGTCGGCGAGCACCTGCGCCCGCAGATCGACGAGGGCGCCGCCCTGCGCGCGCTGTTCGACGAGCTCGAGATGCCGCTCCTGCGCGTCCTCCAGCGGATCGAGGAGCGAGGGATCCGCATCGACGCGCAGGTGCTCGCCCGCCAGGCCGAGGCGATGGGCCTGGAGATCGCGGCGCTGCGCGCCAAGATCGCCGAGCACGCCGGCTACGACCTCAACCCCGACTCGCCGCAGCAGCTGCAAAAGTTCCTGTTCGAGGACCTCGGCCTCGAGACCTCGCGCAAGACCAAGACCGGCTTCAGCACCGACGCCGCGGTGCTCGAGGAGCTCGCGGCGTACCACCCGGCCGTCAACCTGATCCTCGAGTACCGCGGCCTCACCAAGCTCAAGGGCACCTACCTCGACACCCTCCCGCAGGAGGTCAACCCGACGACCGGCCGCCTGCACACCAACTTCCGCCAGGCCGTCGCCCAGACCGGGCGCCTGTCGAGCAAGGATCCCAACCTGCAGAACATCCCGATCCGCACCGAGGTCGGCCGCAGGATCCGCGAGGCCTTCGTCGCCGGCCCCGGCAAGGTGCTCGTCACGCTCGACTACTCGCAGATCGAGCTGCGGATCTTGGCCCACCTCTCGGGCGACAAGAACCTCGTGTCCGCGTTCCGCGACGGCGTCGACGTCCACCGCCGCACCGCCGCCGAGGTGTTCGGCGTCGACGAGAAGGACGTCACCGGCGAGCAGCGCCGCGTCGCCAAGGCCGTCAACTTCGGCGTGATCTACGGCCAGACCGCGTTCGGCCTGGCGCGCCAGCTCGGGATCCCGCGCGGCAAGGCCGGCAGCTACATCAAGGTCTACCTGGAGAAGATCCCCGGCGTGACCCGCTACCTCGACGAGCTCGTCGAGCTCGCGGCCCAGCGCGGCTACGCCGAGACCATCTTCGGCCGCCGCCGCCGGATCCCCGAGCTTGCGCGCAAGGGCGCGCAGCGCGGCTACGGCGAGCGGATCGCCCGCAACACCCCGATCCAGGGCAGCGCCGCCGACATCATGAAGCGGGCGATGATCGCCGTCGACGCCGCGCTCCAGGACAAGCCGTGGGCGCAGATGCTCCTGACCGTCCACGACGAGCTGATCTTCGAGTGCGACGAAGCGAAGGTCGCCGAGCTGGTAGCGATCGCGCGGCCGCTGATGGAGGGCGCCGCCGGCGAGCGGCTCAGCGTGCCGCTGCTCGTCGAGTCCGGCAGCGGCCCGAGCTGGGCCGCGTGCAAGCCGTGACCGCCTCGCAGCGCCCGTCGCTCACGCCGCCGCCATGTTCGCGGCGGCCTCGACGGTGGCGATGAAGCCCTCGGGGTCCTGCAGCGAGAGGTAGAGCTCGCGGCAGCGCCAGGGCAGGGGTGCGCGGACGCGCTGCGGCTGCGTGAAGTGCAGGCACACGATGCCCTCGAACGAGCCGACCACGCCGACGCGCCCGCGCCCGCCGACCCGCAGGCCGAGCCCGCCCCACCACGGCCAGCTCGAGCGGCTGACGTGCTCGATCTGCTCGAGCGGGAAGCTGCCGCGGAACAGCAGCCCGAACTCGACCGTCACCCGCCCGCCGCCGACGTGCGCGTGGGCCCGCTCGCCGGTCGCGCGCAGCGGGAACAGCAGGGGGCGGAGGAGGGGCGTGATCCGGATCGGGAAGTCCATGGCCGCGGGCGTCAACCATAACACCGCGCGTGCGGATCCGGCCCTCGGAGTGATACCGTCGACGGCGATGCACCCGCCGACCGACCACGCGCAGGCCGCCGCGCTCTTGCGGGCGGCGCCGATCCCCGCGGCCCTCCGCGACGTCGCCCGGATCCTGCACGACGCCGGCCACGAGGCGGTGGTCGTCGGCGGGGCCGTCCGCGACGTCCTCCTCGGCCGCGCCCACGGCGACTGGGACCTCGCCACCAGCGCCACGCCCAAGGAGGTCCAGCGGCTGTTCCGCCGCACGATCCCGACCGGCGTCGCCCACGGCACCGTCACCGTCGTCCACGGCAGCGGCGACGAGCGCCTCCACCTCGAGGTCACCACCTTCCGCGGCGAGGGCCGCTACGAGGACGGCCGCCGCCCCGCCGAGGTCCGCTTCCTCCGCGACCTCCGCGAGGACCTCGCCCGCCGCGACTTCACGATCAACGCGTTCGCCTGGAGCCCGATCCGCGAGGTCTTCACCGACTGCTTCGAGGGCCTCTCCGACCTCCGCCGCGGCATCATCCGCGCCGTCGGCGACCCGGCCCAGCGGTTCCAGGAGGACGGCCTGCGGGCGATGCGGGCCGTCCGCCTCGCGGCTGTCCTCGAGTACAGGCTCGACGAGGCGACCGCCGACGCGATCGGCGGCGCGCTCGACGTCCTCGACAAGGTCAGCCGCGAGCGCGTCCACGTCGAGCTGTTCAAGCTGCTCGCCGCGCGCCGCCCGGTGCTCGGCCTCGAACCGATGGCCGCGACCGGCATGTGGGACCGCGTGCTCGCCCCGCTGCCGCAGGCCGAGCGCCTCGCCGCGATCGATCACGTCGAGCGCCTCCCGCCCGACCCCGTGATCCGCCTCGCGCGCCTGCTGTGGCCGCTGCGCGACCGCCGGGCCGACATCGAGGCCGTGATCGACCGCCTGCGCCCGAGCCGCGACGAGCGGGCGCGCGTGCTCGCGCTGACCGATCCTTCGCTCGCCTCGCTGGCGACGCTGCGCGACCCGGCCGCGATCCGCCGCGTCCTCGCCGGCCTCGGCCGCAAGTACGTCGCCGACGCGGTCGCGCTGCACAGCTGGGAGTGGGCCCAGGCGGTGACGATCGACGAGGCGATCCGCGGCGCGCCGCTCGCCGTCGGCGAGCTGGCGATCGGCGGCCGCGAGCTCGTCGACGCCGGCCTCGCCGTGCCCGGCCCCAGGCTCGGCCAGATCCTCGCCGAGCTGCTCGATTGGGCGCTCGAAGACCCGCGGCGCAACACCGCCGAGCAGCTGCTCGCCCACCTCCGCGGCCGGGCGAGCTGATGCGCGCCGTGCTACGTTGAACGAATGAGCGGGTTCTCGGCGGTCGCTCTGGCCCTCGCGTTCGTCGTCCGTCCGCCCGTCGCCGACGAGCGCGACGAGGAGGTCGCCGGCGCCGTGGCGGCGAGCGACAACCTGCGCGACTGGGCCGACCGGCGGGCGACCGCCGGCGACCTCGAGGGCGCCGCCGACTTCTACCTCCGCGCCTACGACCGCCTCGCCTTCGCCGACGACGCGCCGGACCTGCTCGACCTCGCGCACGAGCCGCTGGAGAAGGCCGTCAACGTCGCCGCCGAGGCCCAGCGCCGCGCCCCCGGGCGCACCGATCTGCTGTGCCAGGCCGACCGCCGCGTGATCCGCCACGCCGTCCTGCTCGCCGACGCCGGGCGCCTGACGCCCGCCGCGATCGTCGCGCTGCGGATCGCCCGCGCCCGCCTGCAGGGCCGCCTCAACGACGCCTCGGCGATCTGTCCGCGTCCGAATGTCGGCGGCCCGCCGTCGATCCAGCTCCACGCCGCCGACGCCTACCAGGGCGGCTTCACCGGCCCCGTCCTCGAGCCCGGCGCGCTCGCCCGCGCCACCATGCTCGCCGCCGTCGCGGTCACGCCCGGGCCCCCGCGGATGTCCCGGGCCGAGCGCGGCCGCCTGTGGACCCGCGCCGGCGTCGGCCTGCTCGCCGCCGGCATGATGACGATCAGCCTCGGCATCGTCCTCGCCGCCGACGAGCGCCCCGCCTCGGCCGCGCTGACCTTCGTCGCCGGCACGACCGGCTTCGTCGCCGGCTTCCCGCTGCTGATCCTCGGCGACCGCCACCGCCGCGCCGACCTGTCGCTCGGCCCGGGCCGCGTCGCCCTCGCGTTCTAGTGCCGCGCCCAGGGTCTAACGACGCCGCCTCGCGCCGGGATCATCGTCGCTGGCGAGGCGGCGAAACGAAGTTGTACTGGACCGTACTACGAGTTTCGCCAACGAAGCCAGCGGCGATGAGACCAAGCGAGGTGGTGTCGTTAGGCCCTGGGCGCGGCACTAGCGCCGCGCCCCGGACCGCCGGCGCCGGCAGGCACCCGGGAGGGCGAGTTCATGGCCATCTGTCCCGCGCGCCTCGCGGGCAGGCCCGGTCGTCCGGTCTCCCCGCGAACTCTTCGGACATGTCCTCACGGACAGCTACACGAACGGCGAGCGGAACGGCGGCCGCTTCGGCGTGTTGAGCCCGAGCTCGGCGTAGCTGGCCCGCAGGTACACCGCGTCGAGCGCCGCGACGTCGTCCGCGGCCTCGCGCAGCGCCGCGCGGGCGGCCGCGCGCCACAGCCCGCGCGCGTCGGCCCCCGCGGTCGCCAGCGCGCGCGCGCGCAGCTCCGGCGGCAGCGCAGCGCCGTGCGCCGCGACCCCCGGCCCGACCGGGCGGATCGCCGCGAGTGTCTCCGGGGACATGTCCGCGAGCGCCTGCTCCAGCGTGCAGCAGCGATCCTCGGACAGCCGCGCCGGCCCGGCCTCGCCGACCGCGAACGTCGCCGCGTAGACCTCCCCGCGGCGCGCGTCGAGCAGCGCGAACGCCGTGCCCTCGGCCGACCCGGCGATCACCGCCAGCGTGCTCAGCCCGAAGATCGGGCACCCGAGCGCCAGCGCCAGCCCCTTCGCGGTCGCCAGCGCGACGCGGCAGCCGGTGAACATGCCGGGCCCGCGCCCGCACGCGATCGCCCCGAGCTCGGCCGCCGCGACCCCGGCCTCGGCGAGCAGCGCCGCGATCCGCGGCCCGAGCAGCGCCGACGCCGGCCCGGCGTCGTCGTGCGTCGCGTGGGCGATCAGCTCCGCGGCCCCGCGGTCGCGGTCGACGCGGCCGAGCGCGAGCGCGGTCCGCGGCGTGGAGGTGTCGAGCGCGAGCAGCCACGCGGTCATGATCAGTCGAACCAGATCCGGGTGATGTCGTTGCGCAGCGCGATCAGCAGCAGCACGAGGATGATCACCAGCCCGACCGCGCTGGCGATCTCGCGGGCCCGCTGGCTGAGCGGCTTGCGGCGCAGCGCCTCGAGCGTGAAGAACAGGAGGTGCCCGCCGTCGAGGATCGGGATCGGCAGCAGGTTGACGAACCCGAGGTTGATCGACAGCAGCGCCATCAGCAGCAAAAACGGCCCCGGACCCTGCTCGGCGGCCGTCCCGGCGACGTTGAAGATCCCGACGATGCTGCTGAGCTCCTCGACCCCGCGCTCCAACGTCACCATCTGCCGCAGCGTCGTCCACATCATCCCGAGCCGCGCCAGCGTCTCGTCGACGGCCGAGCGGATCGCGAACGTCACGCGCCCGCGGATCGGCTCCGGCGGCGGCACGTCGCGCTTGGCGTACGGCTCCGCGCCGAACCACAGGTACTTGCGCTCCTCCTTGTAGATCCCGCGGTGGCTCTTGATCTCCTGCGTCACCGTGACGGTCCGCGGCGGCTCGCCCGGCGACTGGACCCGCAGGTCGATCGGCTTGGTCGCCTGGCGGTCGAGCAGCACCGCGACCGTCTCCCAGCGCGTCACCGGCTTGTCGCCGACCGCGAGCACCCGGTCGCCGGGGCGGATCCCGGCGCGCGCCGCCGGCGAGTCGGCCGCGACCGCGCGGACGAACGTGTTGACCGGCAGGATCCCCGTGCTCGCGCCCGCCTGCTGGCGCGGCAGCAGCCGCGCGTGGTGCGACGAGTACCAGAGGTAGGTCCCGAGCTCGCCGCGGACCGGCGTCGCGCGCAGGTACGTCAGCCGCAGCAGCGCCGAGCCCTGGCGCTCGAGCTCGCGCTCGAGGTCCTCGATCGTCTCGACCGGCTCGCCGTTGATCGACGTGACGATGTCGCCGGTCATCAGCCCCTGCTCGTACGCGGGCGAGGCGGTGTCGATGATCCCGATCTGCGGCGCGTAGACCCACGGGAACACGCCGAGCAGCCCGCGCGCCTCCGGCTCGCCGAGCGCGTCCTTGACGACGCTGCGGCGCGGCGTCACGAAGCGGTCGAAGCGGACCCCGTCGCGCTCGATCTGCAGCTTGAGCTCGCGGTCGGGCGCCTCGCGGACGTGGTCCTGCATCTCGGCCCACGAGTGGATGTCGGTCCCGTCGATCGCCACCACGCGATCGCCCGGCATCAGCCCGCTGGTCGCCGCCGCCGAGTCGTCGAGGATCGTCCCGATCGTCGGCGGCGCGACCACCGTCTGGCCGAGGAAGAACGCGAAGTAGAGGAGGAGCGGCAGCAGCAGGTTGAACAGCGGCCCGGCGCCGAGGACCAGGTAGCGGGCCCACAGCGGCCGGTTGCGCAGCGCGCGGTGGGCCTCGTGCGGCGCCAGCGGCTCGTCGGGCGCCTGCCCGAGCAGCGTCACGTAGCCGCCGAGGGGGATCGGCGCGATCCGGTACTCGGTCTCGCCGATCTGCACCCGCGCGAGCGCGGGCCCGAAGCCGAGCGAGAACCGGACCACCTTCACGTCGACCAGCTTCGCCGCGAGCAGGTGGCCGAGCTCGTGCACGAAGATCAGCGGCCCGATCAGCAGGATGAACGCCAGGAACTGCGTCATCGTCCGCCTCCGCGGCCCGCGGGGCAGGCGAGGGCGCGCGCGCGCGCTGGCGGCGGCGGGCGGGTCATGGCTGGCTAGTGGATACTCGACTCGGCGGGCCAGGCCGAGCGCGCGGGGGGTGACGGCCCTCACAGCCCGCGCGCGGACCGGGAGCCCGTGCGGACCCGCCCACTTTGCCCGCGCGCCCGGCGAGCGTCCGCCGTACACTTTCGTCGCTCCGACCCCCGCGCGTCGCGGGCAGGCCGCGCCTGAATCCCTGCGCCGAACGCGTCGTCACAGGCGCCTGTCCAGAACTCCACGAGGATCTTCATGCTCCGCACCTCCGCCATCTTGATCGCCAGCTTCGGGCTGCTCGCTGCTTGTGCCACCTCTTCGGCGAATACGTCGAACTCGAACCCGCCGGGCGACGCCGGCAAGGTCAATTACGACGTCGGCGCCCAGCCTGGCGCCGGCGGCAGCGGCGACGGCGGGGCCGCCGGGGGCGACAGCGCCGGCGACGCGGGCGGCACCGCGGTCAAGGGCCGCGACACGACCCTCACCCGCGGCGCGACCACCGGCCCCAAGGTCGTCAAGCGGGTCGCCGCCGCCAAGCCGCCGAAGCCGGAGGAGCCGGCGGAGCCGGCGCCCACCAAGCCGGGTCGCAAGGGCCGCGTCGTGCCCAACGGCCTGCTCGCCGAGGTGTTCGCGGTCCCCGCCGCCACCGACAAGCTGCCCGACTTCGCCGGCCTCACCCCGTCCAAGCTGTTCATCGCCAACACGATCGACAGCGTCGCCGCGACCGGCCTCGCCGGGCTGCCCGCCGGCGTCGCGGCGCCGGCCGCGATCCGCTTCACTGGCTCGCTCAACGTCACCGAGGCCGCCGAGTACAAGCTCTGCACCACCAGCCAGGACGGCTCGCAGCTCCTGCTCGAGAGCACCGTGATCGTCGACAACGACGGCGTGAAGACGAACGGCCCCGCCGAGCTGTGCGAGCTCGTCGCGCTCGACCCGGGCGAGTACGCGCTCGAGGTCCGCTCGTTCCACGTCAGCGGCCCGCTGTTCGTCCGCCTCACCTGGGCCAAGGGCAAGGACGGCGCCGCCGAGGTGATCCCGACCCGCAGCCTGTTCAAGCCCGCCGGCGCCGACGACCGCGTCAAGGCCGGCAAGTGAGCCCGGCGGATCGGCCCTGACCGATCCGCCCTGTCCGCGCGGCCCTGTCCGCGCGTTCCTGTCCCCGGGGGCCTGTCCTCCGGGGCTTGCCGTTTGCGGCTCACTCCTCCGGCGGGGCCGACGCGTCGCAGACGATCCGGGCCCGCCGGCTGCGCGGCCCCTCGGCGACGACGACGAACTGCCCGCGCCCGGCGCGGAGCACCGCCGCGCCCTCGTCGATCGCCAGGGTGCCGACGATCGACTCGTCGATCGACAGCCCCTCGATCGGCGCGACGTACCAGTTGCGCCCGGCGAGCTGCCCGAGCGCGACGCGGCTGCCGAGCTGGAGCAGGTGCGAGTCGAGCGTCTTCGGCAGCAGCGCGATCACGTCGCCCGCGCCGCTGGTGCCCGACCCGAGCAGCTCGGCGCGGAACAGGTAGTCGGACATCGTCGCGCTCGCCGCCGACGTGTCCGGGCCCGGCAGGAGCCCGGCGATCACGTACAGCCCGAGCGGGTCGGCCGCGAGCTGGGCCGGGGAGGGCAGCACCGGCCCGTCCGTGATCCACGCGACGTGATCGCGGCGGGTCAGGATCGGCCGCTCGGCGCCCGCGTCGCGCTGGAGCACCACGCTGACGATGTGCGTCGAGAACACCGGCGGCGTCTCCGGGTCGATCGGCGCGGCGTCCCACGGCGTCGAGATCGCCAGCAGCAGCGCCGCCCCGGAGATGCTGCCGGGCTCGGCCATGTCGAGCAGCGCGACGTCGCGCGGGTCGTCCCACAGCAGCGGGCAGTTCAGCTCGCTGAACGGGGTGCACTGGGCGGTCGCCGCCAGCGTCCAGCGCTCGCCGAGCGCCAGCTCCGGGGTCAACGCCGCGAGGTGGATCGGCACCTCGCCGACCGTCGCGCTGCGGGGCACCGCGACCAGGTGCGGCGCGTCGCCGAGGAACACCACGCGGCGGGTCCACGCCCCCTCCGCGGCGGGGAAGTCGACAAACGTCGCGCTCTCGCGGACCGTCGCGGCGGCCTCGTCGATCTGCCACGCGCGGAACCCCTCCGCGCGGTCGAGCGCGAGCCACACCTGGCCCTCGATCGGCCCCGGAGCGAGGTGGAAGTCGTCCGGCTCGCCGAGCGCCGACAGGTCGATCGCCGGCATGTCCTCGGGGACACGTCGCAGCTCGAGCCGCCCGTGCGCGTCGGTCGCCAGGTACCACGCCGCGTCGGCGCCGCTGCGCGCGATCGCGGCCGCGTGGACCCGCGAGCCTGCGAGCACGTCGGCGTCGGCGACCTCGATCGCGATGGCGTCGCAGACCCGCCCGACGTCGAGCACGAGGCCCGGCGCCGGCCCGGCGGCGCAGGCGGCGAGCAGCGCCGCGGCGAGGATCGCCCGCATCGCCGCGAGCATACGCCGCCGGCCGCTCTCCCGCACCCTTCCGAGCGCCGCGAGCCTGCGCCGTCGGTTGCTCACCCGCACACCGCGCGGATCGCCGCGATCGTCGCCTCCGCCAGCACGTCGAGCTCGCGGTCGTCGATCACCAGCGGTGGCAGCCAGTACACCGTATCGTGCAGCGGCCGCAGCAGCACCCCGCGGGCGAGCGCGGCCTCGCGCACGAGCAGCCCGATCCGGCCGTCGCGGGCCGCCGGGCTGCCCGGCCGCGGCGCGACCTCCAGCGCCGCGATCATGCCGGCCTGGCGATCGGCGACGACCGCGGGGCAGGCCGCCGCGACCGCCCGGCGCCGCGCGGCGATCGCCGCGATCCGCCCCGGCAGCCGCTCCAGCAGCTCCGCCTCGCGGAACAGCCGCAGCCCCGCCAGCGCCGCCGCGCACGCGATCGGGTTGGCGGTGAACGTGTGGCTGTGGAGGAAGCTGCGGGCCGGCGCGCCGCGGAAGTCGGCGTCGAAGCCGGCGCGGATCAGCACCGCCGCGAGCGGCATCACCCCCGCGAGCCCCTTGCTGAGGCACAGCAGGTCCGGCTGCACTTCGGACCATGTACTCGCGAACATCCGCCCGGTGCGCCCGAGGCCGACCGCGATCTCGTCGGCGATCACGTGGATCCCGCGCGCCTGGGCCGCGGCGGCGATCCGGCGGTAGAACCCGGCGCCGGTCATCGTCATCCGCCCGGCGCACTGCACCAGCGGCTCGATCACGATCGCCGTCAACTCCTCGCCGTGCGCCTCGATCGCGGCGAGCGCGGCCGCCGTCTCCGGCGCGTCGGCCCCGAGGTCGGTCGCCAGGTCGGCGTGCTCGTGCGCCGGGTAGCCCGGCGCCGGCAGCTCGATCGGCGAGAACAGCAGCGGCGCGAACGTGTCGCGGTACGCGCCCGCCCCGCACAGCGCGAGCGCCCCGAGCGTCTCGCCGTGGTACCCGTTTCGCAGCGTCGCGAAGCGGGTCCGCCGCGGCTCGCCGCGCTGCTGCCTCGCCTGGTAGCTGAGCTTGAGCGCGACCTCGACGGCCGCCGAGCCGCAGTCGGCGTAGAACACCCGCCCGTAGCCCGGCGGCGCCGCGGCGATCAGCGCCTCGGCGAGCGCGACCGCCGGCTCGTGGGTGAAGCCGGCGAACATCACGTGGTCGAGCCGCTCGACCTGCTCGCGGATCGCCGCGACGATCGCGGGGTGCCCGTGGCCATGGACACAGGTCCACCACGAGGCGATCGCGTCGAGGATCGCGCGGCCGCCGGGCTCGTACAGCCAGCAGCCGCGCGCGCGCTCGACGGCGATCGGCGGCACCCGGTCGAGGTCGGCGAAGTGGGTCGCCGGGTGCCACACGTGCGCGCGATCGCGGTCGAGGAGGCTCGTCACGGCGCGAGCCTTTCCCGCGGGCTCCCGGCCGTCAAGCGCCGCGGCCCGCGTGACCCTCGCCGCACCGGCCGCCCGCCGGCCCCATTGCACCGGCGCGGCGGCTCGCGCACCCTTGCGAGGGGCGCCGTCCGCGAATCAACGGCCGTGCGCCGCGTCACGAGGTTCGGACATGCTTCGCATCACCCAGGCCCTCCGCTCCGCCCTTCGCCCGCTCCATCGCTCGCTCGGCCTGTCGCTCGGCCTGCTGGTCGCCTCCGCCGCCGGCGGCTGCGTCCTCTACGGCGAGCCCGACGACTACAAGACCTGCGCCGAGGTCGCGTGCGGCAACAATGCCAGCTGCGGCGACGGCCAGTGCTTCTGCGACCCGGGCTACACCGGCAACCCGTACACCGGCTGTCAGGCGGACAAGCCGGTCGTCGACGAGAGCTGCGCGAAGGACTGCGGGCAGAACGCCTACTGCTCCGAGGGCGAATGCTACTGCGAGCTCGACCACGTGTACGTCTGCGGCCCCAACGCCGGCTGCCTGCCGGAGGCCCGGCTGTGCGACGACACGCCGGACTGCCCGAATTCCGCCGACGAGGAGGTCGCGGTCTGCTCCCCGGCGATCTTCCAGGAGTGGCTGCTGACCGACTCGTGCGACGACGGCCTCGACATCGAGTGGCGCCTGTTCTCGCAGGACCGCGACTGGGCCTGGCCGGACATCGATTCGACGTTCCGCACCGCCGGCTACGGCATCGACGTCTACCAGATCGTGCAATGCTTCGAGGGCGAGACGATCTGCTTCGCCGGCCAGTCGGGCGCGACCACCTGGGGCTTCAACCTCGACGGCAGCGGCTCGTGCGAGGCGTGCTGTGCTCCCTGCGGCAGCCAGCAGACGCTCGACCTCGGCTTCCTCACCTGCCAGTGACGAAAAAACGGCGGGCTGCGCCGCGTCGTGCTCCAGGGGGCCGCGGGCCCCCTTGCATTTATGGCAGATTGCCGCTACGTCTCCCCCCGTCGCCGGCGTTTGCGGCACTCGTGCGCACGTTCCCGGGATTTTGACCCCAGCCGGTGCGCCCGTGGTGGACTTCCATGACAGAGATCGCCCAGCTCTTTGAATCCGCGTTGAGGCAGAACCGGGCCACGTTGCTCCGCAAGGCCGCGATCAACACCGTGGCGAAGATGCCCGCGTCGACCCGGCTCAGCGAGCTGCTCGGCAGCGAGGCCGGCGCCTCGATCCGCCAGCTCTCGCTCGCCGAGCTGCGCGAGGCCCTCGGCGGCCTCGTCCAGCTCGTCCAGGCCGAGCCGCGCGAGCCGGCGCGCACCGTCGTCCCGGCGCCCGCCCCCGACGCCGGCGCCGGCGAGAGCCGCGAGGTCGTCGTCTACAAGCAGATCCTGACCGCGATCGAGCACGAGCCGCTGACGATCGGCCAGCTGTCCAAGCGGATCGACTGCGACATCGACGAGCTGCGCGGCTACCTCGCGTGGATGAAGAAGATGGGCAAGATCGACAGCACCGGCCGCGCCCGCGCCACCCGCTACCACCTGCCCGTCGGCGCCTGAGGCCCGCGGCGACCATGGACCGCTCCGAGCTCATCGAGCAGGTCGCCGCCCTCAAGCACGACCTCGGCAAGTACGTCGCCTGGATGTCCGCCAACCTCGGCGACGAGCACTGGCAGGGCCCCGTGCGCGACGAGCTGGTCGAGGCGCTGCGGCGCGACCTCCTGCGCACCCGCACCTCGGCCGAGGGCGCCCCCGAGGCCGCGTGGGACGTCTGGGCGCGCGTCGCCGACGCCTGGCCGCGCCCGCTGCCCGCCCCGGAGCTTGCGCCGGTCGAGGCCGCCGTGGCGACCCTGCGCGCCGCGGAGCCGGCCCTGCGCGCCGGCGACCGGCCGGCGATCGCCGCGGCGCGCCCGGCGATCCGCGCCGCCCAGCAGACGATCCGCGCCGCGCTGCAGCAGCTCCACCGCCGCCTGCTGGCCGAGCGGGGCTAACATCGCGTCATGCCGTCGATCCTGATCGTCGACGACGAGGACAACTACCTCGAGTTGTGCCGGCGCTACATGCCGGAGCACACCTTCTTGCCGCCGGCCCGCAACTACCGCGAGGCCGCCGCGGCGCTGCGCCGGCACGCCAACCAGATCGACCTGGTCCTGCTCGACGTCCACTTCAACATCCCCGACGCCGAGCTCCTGCCGCACGACCGCGCCCCGCTGCTGGCGAAGGGCGGCGACCCGGCGAAGCAGCTCGAGCGGCTGCGGCGCAGCCAGGGCCTCTACATCCTCGACCAGATCCGGCAGACGCACCCCGACCTGCCGGTGATCGTCATGACCTCGCAGGGCGACCTGCCCCTCGAGGCAGACGCCGAGCGGCTCAAGGCCCAGGACTACACCTACCTCCTCGACGACGACTACCTCGACGCGCGCGCGCTCAAGCTGCAGATCGACGGGATCCTCGCCCGCCGCGAGCGCCAGCTCGCCGCCGCCGACGAGCCGTTCTACTGGGGCAGCTCCGCGGCGATGCTCGGCCTGCGGCGCCGCCTGTCGATCCTCGCGCGCGGCCGCCTGCCGGTGATCATCCAGGGCGCGACCGGCACCGGCAAGAGCCTCGTCGCCCGCGAGTTCATCCACCCGCGCTCCGGCCGGCCGGGCCCGTTCGTCGCCGTCGACCTCTCGACCCTGCCGACCGACCTGATGGCCGCGCACCTGTTCGGCGTCGTCAAGGGCGCCTACACCGGCGCGACCAGCACGCGCGAGGGCGTGCTCGCGCGGGCGCACGGCGGCACCCTCTTCCTCGACGAGATCGGCAACCTCGGCCTCGAGCTGCAGAAGTCGCTCCTGCTCGTCCTGCAGGAGGGCGTCTACCGCCCGATCGGCGCCGTCAAGGAGATCCAGACCGACGTCAAGCTCGTCGTCGCGACCAACGAGAACATCGCCTCGATGGTCCGCGCCGGCCGCTTCCGCGAGGATCTCTACATGCGCCTCAACCCGGCGACCGCGGTTACCCTGCCGGGCCTGCGCGACCGTCGCGACGACTTCCAGGAGCTGCTCGAGTGGTTCATGCGCCGCGTCACCGCCGAGTCGTACAACCGCGAGCTCCTGGCCCAGTACGCCGAGCAGCGCGGCCTGCCCGCGCCGGCGCCCGGCGAGCCGCTGGCGATCACCGTCGGTCGCACGATCCCGCCGAGGAGCGACGCGCGCCGGCTGCACATCTTGCTCCACCCGAGCAGCTTCAAGCTGCTGCAGGACTTCGAGTGGCCGGGCAACTTCCGCCAGTTCGAGATGACCCTCTCGAACCTCGTCACCTTCACGCTCGTCGACCTCGTCGACCGCCCGGAGCGGATCGAGCCGGAAGACCCGGGCCAGGTCGGGCGTCCTGACATCATCCCGATCTTGCCGCGCACCGTGACCGACCTCCTGCGCCCGATGACGCTCCCGGCCGAGGACGACCTCGCCGACGACGACGCCGTCGCGCGCGCGGGCGACCCGACGCGCGTCACCGTCGCCCTGCGCCCGGCCGAGTCGCTCAACGCCGTCTCGTGCGCGGTCGAGCGCCAGTACCTCGAGCACCTCTACGAGCGCTGCGGCGGCGACCTCGGCCGGATCGGCGAGCTCCTGCTCGACGACCCCGGCGCCGGGCGCAAGATCCAGCTCCGGATGAACCAGCTCGGGATCAAGCTGCGCCGGCTGCGGCGCCGCGAGGGGTAGGGGAGGCATGGCCCGCGCGTCGACGAGCTCCAGGACGCACCTCGGGACATGGCGGATCGCGCCTGTCCTCGCGGTCACGGTCCTGGCGGCCGCTGTCCTCGGGGCCATGTCGCCGGCGACCGCCGCGCCGCCGCCGGCGCCCCAGCCGACCGCGCCGAAGGCCGCCAGGAAGCCCGGCAAGGCCGAGCCGATCGACTTCGACTTCGACCCGCTGTCCGAGCTGCCGATGCCGCCCGGCGACGGCGAGACCGGCGGCGAGGAGTACGTCGAGCCCGGCGGCCTGACGCCCGAGCAGCGGATGGAGCAGTTCGACATCCACATGAGCCGGGCCGCCCGCTTCGAGCGCGAGAACCGGCCCGACGACGCCCTGCGCGAGTACGGCGCCGCGCTCAAGATCCAGCCCGGCGACCCCGGCGCGCTGCGCGGGCGCGCCTACCTGCGCATGCGCCGGACCCGCGAGGGCCAGTGCCCGCGCAAGGCGATCGACGACCTCAAGCTGCTGCGCACCTACGACCCGCGCGGCCTGTGGCTCGCCGAGCGCGGCGCCCTGGTCGAGTGGATGGGCCGCTGCGGCGACCGCTTCGACGACGAGCGCCTCAGCCTCGCGCTCGAGATCGCCGAGCAGGACGCGAAGGCCGACGGCCGCCCCGCCGAGATCCGCTACACGATCGCCGAGCTGCTCAGCCGCGAGGCCGAGGAGGCGAGCTCCGTCCGCGAGCGCGACGTCCAGCGCGAGGCGGCGCTCAAGCAGCTCGACCTCTACCGCCGCGAGTGCGCCGCCGCCGGCCGCAAGCCGAGCGCCGACGCCCTGCGCCTGCAGGCCGAGCTGATCCTGAGCCGCAACGACCTCGAGGGCGCGATCGCCGTCAACGAGGAGCTCGCCGCCGCCTACCCCGGCACGCCGCTGGCCAAGCGCGCCAAGCAGCAGGTCGACGAGCTGCGCCTGCAGGTCGAGCTCAACAAGCTCGAGAAGGAGCAGGGCGGCCGCCCGAGCGAGGTCGCCGAGCAGAGCTACCGCAAGGCGCTCGCGGCGATGCGGGCCGGCGACCTCGCGCTCGCCGAGGGCGAGCTCAAGGCCGCGATCGCCAACTCGCCGTGGTACCCGAAGGCGCACTACACCCTCGGCCAGATCTACGCCCGCACCGAGCGGATCTCGCAGGCGATCGACGAGCTCAAGATGGCCGTGCGGATGGATCGCTTCGACTACGAGGCGCACATGGCCCTCGGCCTGATCTACAAGAAGCAGTTCGCCGGGGCCGAGGACGCGCGGGCGATCGAGCACCTCGAGAAGGCGCTGCTGCTGCGCCCCGACCTGCACCACCTGCACCTCCTGCTCGGCGAGCTCAACGCCCGCACCGACCGCGAGCAGGCGCGCCGCCACTACGAGCGGTTCCTCCGCGCCGCCGCCGACGACGACCCCGACCGCGCGCAGGCCAGCCGCGCCCTGCAGGACCTCGGCAAGGAGGTCAGCCCCGAGGAGCCGCTCTACCTCAACGAGCCGCCCGACAACCTCCAGCGGCTCGACCCGCGGCTGCAGCGGATGATCAACGAGGCCTACCTGCGCGTCTCCGAGGAGGGCGACCTCAACCAGGCCGAGAAGATCCTGCGGCGCGCCCGCGCCAGCTTCCCGGGCGAGCCGGTCGTCTACAACGAGCTCGCCAAGGTCGTGTACGCGCTCGACCGCGCCGGCGACGCGCGCCAGTTCTGGGAGCAGAGCCTCGCGCTCGACGAGGAGCAGATGGACGTCCACGAGCGCCTCGGCGCGCTGCTCGAGCGCGACCTCCCGGCCGAGTCGACCCGCCACCTGCGCAGAGCCGCCGAGCTCGGCTCGGCGACCGCCCGCTTCCGCCTGGCGATGCGCCTGTGGGACGACTTTCGCCTGTTCGAGGCCTCCGAGCAGCTCGACCGGTTCCTCCGCGAGGCCGATCAGTACAGCCTCCACTGGGAGGCCGCGCACCGCCTGCGCGCCCGCATGGACGCGGTGTTCCTGCGGATCTACCTCGGCGCCGGCGCGCTCGCGCTGCTGCTCGTGTCGATCCCCGCGTGGCAGGTCTACCGCCGCCTCCGCGGCGCCTCGCTCGCGCAGCTGCTGGCGCGGGCGCCCAAGAGCTTCCCCGAGGTCGCGCGGATCTTGAGCCTCATCCGCCACGAGATCCTCAAGCACAACACCGCCTTCCTGTCCGACGTCGGCCGCGCGCTCGAGATGGACGAGCCCGACGGCGAGGCGCGGGCCGCCGTCGTCGCCCGGCGCCTGTTCGGCGCCCCGCGGATCGGCGCGCGCGACGAGCCGGCCACGCGCGGCATCTACGGCCGCTTCCTCGGCTACGTCGAGGAGCTGCAGAAGGTCGGCCGCAGCTACAACGTCAACCTCAACCTCTACCGCAAGGACCCGATCTTCAGCGCGATGATCGCCGCCTTCGAGGACCTGCGCGGGCTCGAGGTCCTGCAGACCGCGCCGAGCCGCGAGCGCGCGACGCTCAAGCTCGAGTGGGCGCGCCGGCTGTCGAAGAGCGGCCACGTGCTCGGCCGCCAGGCCTTCGAGGCGCTGTCGGGCGTGATCCGCTCGCTGTGCATCGTCGACGTCACCGAGGCCGTCGTCCGCGAGGTCTTCGCCCAGGTCGTCGCCGAGCCGCAGTTCGCCCGCGTCCAGGTCGGCGAGCTGCAGGTCGCCGGCGAGGGCGCGCGCGTCCGCGTGTTCCGCACCGACCTCGAGGACATCCTGACCAACGTCCTGCGCAACTCGCTGCAGTCGAGCGTGCTCTACGGCCCGAAGCCGATCGCGCTCGGGATCGACCTCGTCACCGAGATGGACGAGATCACCGGCCTGTCGACGCTGGCGATCCGGATCAAGGACAAGTCGAGCGAGCAGCTGAGCAACGAGATGCTGCGCGGCCGCTACGTCGAGCGCGGCATGGGCATCACCGCCGACCTCCTGTCGCGCTACGACGGCTCGATCGCCGTCGAGCCCGAGCCCGGCTGGCAGAAGGCCGTCGTGCTGCGCTTCTTCACCGTGGAGGGGACATGAGCGACATCAAGGTGCTCGTCGTCGAGGACGGCGACGAGTACATCACCAACCTGACGACCTTCGTCTCGCGCGGGATCGCCTACACCCAGGCCAAGAGCGGCGTGCAGGCGTGCGCCCTCTTGCCGTCGTTCGCGCCCGACCTCGTCTACCTCGACATGCGCTTCGATCGCACCCCGATCGAGGCGCTGCTCGGCGACCTCGTCGCCCTGACCGCGCGCTTCAACGGCGACGTCGCGCGCGCGCGGGCGTTCCAGCAGGACAACCAGGGCCTCTTCATCCTGCGGGCGCTCCGCGACGCCGGCTTCCGCGGCCCGGTGATCCTCTCGTACGACTTCAGCGCCGAGGAGCGGCGGTTCCGCGCGCTCTCGGACAAGGACCCCGCGCTGTTCTACTGCCCCGACTTCGCCGACGCCGGCACGATCCTCGCCGCGATCCACCGCGCGGTCGGCCGCGCGCCGGCCGCGTGACAAATCGCGGCGCTTGCTGCATCGTCCGCGCATGAGCCAGCAGCCCGCGATCCGCGTGATGATGATGCCGCGCGACACCAACGCCCACGGCACGATCTTCGGCGGCCACATCCTCAGCCTGCTCGACCAGGCCGGCGCCGTCGCGGCGCACGCCGCGGGCGCGCGCAAGGTCGTCACCGTCGCCGTCCGCGAGGTCGTCTTCAAGGAGCCGGTCCACGTCGGCGACATCGTCAGCCTCTACGCCGAGGTCACGCACCGCGGCCGCACCTCGCTGACGATCCGCGTCCGCGTCGAGGCCCACGAGCCGATCGGCGGCCGCACCGTCGAGGTCACCGTCGCCGAGCTCGTCTACGTCCAGATCGACGACCGCGGCCACCCCGTGCCGCTCGCCCGCAACGCCCCGGCGGCGGGGGCACTTCCGCACGCGCCCGCGGAGTGATACGTTTCGGGCATGAAGCGCCCGTTCTCCATCCTGATCGCCCTGTGCCTCGCCGTCACCGCCGGCGGCTGCGCCGAGCAGCCCGGCAAGAAGAAGGAAGAGGACAGCAAGGACGGCAAGGTCGAGACCAAGGCCGTCGACAGCGGCGGCGCCAAGTCCGACGCCAAGCCGGCCGCCGAAGCCGCGAAGTGAGCGCGTGCGCCTCCCGCTGCGCCACCCGCCGAGCGGGCGCGACGCGCCGCTGCGGCGCTGCGCCTACCTGACGGCGCTCGCGGAGCACGCCCACGGCCTGGCCCTCGGGCCAGCCGCCGATCTCGTCGCGCCCCGCGGCTCGCGCGGCCGCTACGGCAGCGCGCTGCAGTGGCACTTCGGCATGGAGCCGCACGACGGCCTCGACCGCCTCGACTGGGAGGACCGGATCGAGCTCAAGCTCGTGTCCGTCTGGCGCGCCCGCGAGGGCGCGCCCGCCTGCGACAAGCTCAAGGTCTGCGACCTGACGATCGACCCCTGGCACAAGCTGAGCAACGTGCTGTTCGTGTTCGCCGATCGCCTGACCCGGGTGATCGTCGGCCACCGGTTCTTCCGCCTCGCCGGCCCGGTGCGCGAGCGCCTCGAGCTCGCGTGGGGCCAGGACCCGCACTTCGATCGCCCGCAGCTGTTCGTCGAGGCGCGCGAGCAGGACACCCGCCAGGCCCCGGCCTACTACCTCAGCGCCGCGTGGCTGCGCGCCGCCGAGGTCCTGCCCGACGCGCTGCCCGGCGTGTTCCCGTTCGACGCCCGCTGGTGGTCGACCGCGCGCACCGGCGCCCGCGGCCGCGACCCGTGCGCGACCCTGTGGCGCGGCGAGCCGGGCGAGCCGCTGGTCTGCCCGCGCTGCGCCGGCCCGATCCACGCCGACCTCGCGCGCGTCGCCCGCGAGGGCTGGGCCCCGGCCGTCCACGCGATGCCCTTCGGCGGAGCCTGCGCGCTCCGGGCCCACTTCGTCCTCGACGCCGCCCGCCTGGCCCTTCCGCCAGGTGCGCCCGGCCGCGCCACGCTCGAGGCCGCGCTCGAGGGTCGGCTCGCGCCCGATCAGGTCGAGCGCCTGTCGGACCACGTGATCGAGCCCGAAGACCACCTCCACGGCTGATCCGGCGGCCCCCGCACGCGCGGCGGTTAAAATCGAGAACCCGAGGCGCCGACCAAAGCACCCCGGGTCTCCCCCAGATCTAAGATGTTGCTACAGCACCGACCAAGCGAAGCGCGACAAGCTCAACGGGAGACTCGAGACCTAAGCGAAGGACCAATACGCAAGCGAACGGGCAAGCCAGACGAAGCTAAGAAACCGCAGGGAAGCCAGTCGAGAAGCCAAGCGTAAGTTCGTCAAACCAGTTTCGAGAAGCCAGGCGCAGGTTAAGTCTTGGGAAAGTAAGTTCTTGCCAGGCCAAGTCAGGGAGTAAGCGGGAAGGGAAAGCCAGGCGGATAAGTTAAGGCGAAGGGGCGGGGCGACCGCCCGATGCCTCGCCCTGAATGCACTCGGTAAGCCAAGATGGCAAGTGCTTGAAATCCTTGGTGCCATCTTGTCGCGCGCGCCGTCGCGCGGCGCCCCCCATGACATGCATGTCAGGTCCGGCGCGCTGGGGCCCCGTCCGGGGCATGACATGCATGTCGTGCCCCCGACTCCAGGACACCGACGCCGCGACATCGCCTGCACCGGGCGCATCTGCTAACTACTGGCGCCATGACCACGACCCCGGGCGGCGCGCGGCCGCGCGTCACCATCATCGGCGGCACCGGCTACGGCGGCGCCGAGCTGATCCGCCTGCTCCGCTGGCACCCCGCCGTCGAGCTCGTCCGCGTCACCAGCATCGACAGCGTCGGTGAGCCGCTCGAGGCGGTCCACCGCAACCTGCCGAGGACTGGCCTCGTCTTCGAGAACATCCCCGCGGCCGAGGCGGCCCGCGACGTCGATGTCGTGTTCCTCGCGCTGCCCCACAAGGTCAGCGCGACGATGGGCGCCGAGTTGGCCGGCGTCGCGGCGCGCGTGATCGACCTGTCCGGCGACTTTCGTCTGCGCGACAAGGACGAGTACAGGACCTTCTACGGCGACGTGCACCCGCACCCCGAGTACCTCGGCACGTGGGTCTACGGCCTGCCCGAGCTCAACAAGGACGCGATCCGTGAGGCCCGCCGCGTCGCCTCGCCCGGCTGCTTCGCCACCACGATCGCGCTCGGCCTCCTTCCGCTCGCCCACGCGGGCCTTCTGTGCGGCCCGATCCACACCGTGGCGATGACCGGCTCGTCCGGCTCCGGCGCCTACGCGCAGATCGGCACTCACCACCCGCTGCGCGCCGGCAACCTCAAGACCTACAAGGTCCTGAACCACCAGCACACCCCCGAGATCGAGCAGACGCTGCGCGACGGGGCGGCCAGGGCCGGCCACACGAGCGCCGCGTTCTCGCTGCAGTTCGTCCCGGTCTCGGCGCCGCTCGTCCGCGGGATCCTCGCCAACAGCTTCGTCGCCGTGCCCGCGAGCTTCGACGCCAAGGCGGTCGCCGCGATGTTCGCCGACTACTACCGCGACGCCCCGTTCGTCCGCGTGCTCGGCAGCAAGGTCGGCGCCGAGGTCGTGGCGATCAAGGGCAGCATGTACGTCGACCTGTCCTGGACCTTGGGCCAGGTCGATCCCTCGACCAACACCCGCCAGCTCGTGATCACGACCGCGCTCGACAACCTCGTCAAGGGCGGCGCCGGCCAGGCCGTGCAGTCGATGAACCTGATGCTCGGGCTCCCGGAGACGCTCGGCATCGACGCCCCGGGGATGTGGCCGTGACGACCGCCGTCCTCAAGTTCGGCGGCGAGGTGATCGCCGACGCCCGCGCGCTCGCGGCCGTGCTCGCCGACGTCGCCCGGCTGTCGGCGTCCGGCTGGAAGCTGGTGATCTGCCACGGCGGCGGCCCGCAGGCGAACGCGCTGCAGGAGCGGCTCGGCCTCGTCCCGAAGAAGGTCGCCGGCCGCCGGGTCACCGACGCCGCGACGCTGCAGGTGATGAAGTACGTGCTCGCCGGCGAGCTCTCGGTCGACGTCGTCGCCGCCGCGCTCGCGGCGGGCCTCGCGGGCGCGGTCGGGATCTCGGGCGTCAGCGCCGGCCTGGTGGCGGCGCGCCGGCGGCCGCCGGTCAAGGTCAGCGGCGGCGGCGACGAGCCGGTCGACTTCGGCCTCGTCGGCGACGTCGTCGAGGTCCGGACCGCGCTCGTCCATCACCTCTGGGCCGGCGGCTACACCCCGGTGATCAACACGCTCGGCGTCGACCTCGCGCCTGCGGGCGACACCTGCCCGGTCTACAACATCAACGCCGACACCGTGTCGTCGGCGATCGCCGGCGCGCTGCGCGTCGACCACCTGTTCCTGATGACAGGCGTGCCCGGCGTGCTGCGCGACAAGGACGACCCGACGACCCGGATCGACCGGCTGACCGCGGCCGACGCCCGCGCGGCGATCGAGTCCGGCGTGATCGTCGGCGGCATGATCCCGAAGGTCGAGGAGGCGCTCGCCAACCTCGAGCTCGGGATCGGCGCGGTGCACATCCTCGGCGCCGGGGCCGGGCTGCTGCAGGCCGCCGCGGCCGCGCCCGGCAGCGTCGGCACGGTCCTCGTCGCTTGAGGCGCGTCGCCCGAGGCGCGTCGCCTGATAGACTGCCGGGCATGCCCGACCCAGCCCTCGGCCAGGCCCTCGCGGCCGCCGTCGACGCCGCCTTCGAGGCCGAGCAGGTGCCGCTCCTGCAGCGCCTCGTCGACCTCCCGAGCCACACCTACGCCCGCGCCGACGTCGAGGCCTGCGCCCGCGCGCTCGACGAGGCCGCCGCGGCGCTCGGCCTCACCTGCACCAAAGTTCCGGACCATCTGGACAAGTTCGCCGACCACCGCGTCTACGCCCCGCCGGCCGCCGGCGACGGCCCGGCGCTCGCGCTCGTCGGCCACATCGACACCGTGTTCCCGCGCTCGCTCGGCTTCTTGCAGTTCCGCCGCGACGGCGACAAGGTGTTCGGCCCCGGCGTGCTCGACATGAAGTCGGGCCTGACGAGCGTGCTGTTCGCCCTGCGGGCGATCAAGGCCGCGGCCCCCGAGCAGTTCGCGGCGCTGCCGGTCCGCTTCGTCGTCGTCAGCGACGAGGAGGTCGGCTCGCCGAGCAGCGCCAGGATGTACCGCGAGCTCGCGCCGAAGCTGACCGCTGGCCTGGTCTTCGAGTCAGGTAGGGAGAACGACACGATCGTCACCCGGCGCAAGGGCGGCGGCCTGTTCACGATCACCGTCCGCGGCAAGGCGGCCCACGCCGGCAACGACCACGCCGCCGGCGTCAACGCGATCCACGCGCTCGCCTTGATCGTCGACCTCGTCGAGCGCCTGACCGACTACGAGCGCGGCGTCACCCTCAACGTCGGCCTGATCGAGGGCGGCACCGCCAAGAACACCGTGCCCGCGCTCGCGCGCTGCCAGGTCGACGCCCGCTTCGAGACCGTCGCCGACGCCGAGCGCGTCACCGAGGCCCTGAAGGGCCTCGCCGCCGACCCGTTCGCCCTGCTGCCGCACGCGCCCGCGCGCCTGCGCGGCGTCTCCGTCGAGGTCGAAGGCGGCGTCACGCGGCCGCCGATGGAGGCCTCGCCCGCCAGCCAGCGCCTCCGCGGGGTCTACGAGCCCTACGCTGCCGCCTGCGGGCTGCAGGTCGGCGAGTGCCCGCTGCAGGGCGGCGGCTCCGACGCGAACCTGCTGGCGGCGGGCGGCGTGCCGTGCATCGACGGGCTCGGCCCGTACGGCCAGTACTTCCACCAGACCGAGGAGTGGAGCAGCCTGGACAGCCTCCGCCGCCGCACCGCCGCGCTGGCCTGCTTCCTGGTCGACCACGCCGGCACGCCGTTCCGTGGCTAGCGTCGCCGCGGCGCGGCCAAAAGGGGCCGGACGAGCGGGCGGCGCCGCGCGCGGGCTTGCGCGATCCCGCGACTCCGTGAGAAATTAGGCGTCCGCGCCGATGAGCGACGCCGACATTCTGGGCCTCCTGACTGTCGTCCTCTGCCTGGCCGCGAGCATGTTCTTCTCGGGCTCGGAGACGGCGATCACGGGCCTCGACGTCCATCGGGCCCAGCGCCTCGTCGAGGAGGGCGGGCGCGCCGGCCGGATCGCCGCGTTCTGGGTCCGCGATCCGGTGCGGGTGCTGTCGACGATCCTCGTCGGCAACAACGTCGCCAACACGCTGATGGGCGCGGTCGTCACCGCGCTGGCGCTGCGCCACCTCGGCGGCGGGCCGTGGGGCGACTACGCGGTCGGGCTCGCGGTGTTCACCACGACCGCGCTGCTGCTGGTCCTCGGCGAGATCACGCCGAAGGCGCTCGGCAAGCTGTACGGCGAGCGGATCGCCCTGCCGGCGCTGTGGCTGCTGAGTGGGCTCAGCCGGCTGATGGCGCCGGCGCTGTGGCTGCTCACCGCGATCACCGGCGCGCTCGTCCGCCGCGCCGAGAAGCAGGCCGGCAGCAGCAGCCCCGCGCGCGTCACCTCGGACGACATCGGCTACCTCGTGCAGGTCGGCCAGCGCGAGGGCTCGATCGAGCCCAACCAGGCGGCGCTGCTCGCCGGGATCGTCCGCTTCGAGGCCAAGATCGTCCGCGACATCATGATCCCGGAGAGCCGCGTCACCGCGGTCAACCTCGCGTGGAGCGTCGCCCAGGTCCGCGAGGTGGCGATCCGCTCCGGTCACAGCCGCCTGCCGGTCTACGAGGGCCAGCTCAACAACATCAAGGGCGTGCTGCACATCAAGCAGCTCGTCGGCCTCGCCGAGACCGAGCCGCTGACCCGCGTGCTGCGCCCGCCGGTGTTCATCAGCCAGACGATGCGCCTGCACGACCTGCTGCAGCGGTTCAAGGAGCAGCGGGTCCACCTGGCGATCGTCGTCGACGACGCCGGCGACGCGGTCGGCATCGTCACGCTCGAGGACGTGCTCGAGCAGATCGTCGGCCAGATCTTCGACGAGACCGACCGCGCGCCGCTGACCCCGACGACCGAGCTCGGCGGCGCCGTGATCGTCGACGGCCAGGACAGCCTGACCCGCCTCGAGGAGCGCCTCGGCGTCGACGTGCCCGACCTCGAGGGCGTGATCAGCGTCGGCGACCTGCTGACCAACCTCGCCGGCCAGATCCCGATCGCCGGCTCGGTGTTCGTGTGGGAGGGCCTTCGCTTCAAGGTGCTCGAGGCCGACGCTCGCCACGTGATCCGCGTCCGCGCCGAGCTGACCGGCGGCGACGAGCCCGACGAGGATTGATGGCTGTCCCCCGGGACAGGTGGTCCGCGGCCCGCTCACCGACGCGCGCGCAGCTGCACGACGATCGCCCCGAACTCGCCGTCGACGTCGAGCTCGGGCGCCCACGCGACCACGTGCTGCTCGCCCGCCTGCGAGGCGAACCACTCCGCGAGCGCCTCCTTGAGCACCGGCTCGCCCGGGCTGCCGAGGCCCTTGCCGGTGACGATCCTCAGGTACCGCGCCCCGGCCAGCCGCTCGCGGGCGACGAACGCCGCGACCAGCTCGAGCGCCGGCTCGCGTCGCAGGCCGCGGACCCGCAGGGTCGGCAGCCGCCCGCGCCGCGCCCGCGCGACCAGCTCGGCGCCGGCGGCCGCGCGGTCGAACGGCGCGCTCGGATCGTCGCGCCAGCGCTTGCCGGCCCACGCGCGCCCGCGCAGCGCCGTGAGCGGGGCCGGGTCGGCTGGCGGATCGGGCCTGCCCGCAGGGGCAGGTGAGGACAGCGGATCGAGCATGCCCGCAGGGATAGGCGAGGGCGCCGGGCTCGCTGCCGTCGGGGTCCGTGGCCGCGCATCCGGTCCGTACGACGCGCGCCCGCGCGGCGTGAGCGGGGGCTGCGCGCCCGGCGGATCGGACATGCCCGCAGGGACAGGCGTGGGCGGCGGACTCACGGCCGCCCTCGCGGCGTTCGGCGGACGCGTCGCGGCGGACCCCGCCGCGCGGCCGTCCGGCGCCTGGTCTGTGGGACCTGGCCTCGGGGGCAGGCGCGTCACGACCCGCAGCGCGCTCAGGTCGAGCGGCTCGCCGGTCGCCAGCGCCGCGAACGCGGCCTCCATCAGCTCGGCCTCGCTGATCAGCCGAGGCGGGGGTGGTGGGGGCGGCGGCGGGGCAGAGGGCGCCGGCAGGCCGTCCGGGAATCGGGCCGCGAGCGCGGCGCGCAGCGCCTCGCCCGTCGGATCGGGCGGCGGACCCTGGCGAGGGCGCTTGCGGCGGGTCATGCCGACAGTGTAGCGCGGCCGCACCGCCGACCGCGCCCGCGGGGCCGCGAGGTCGACGGTGCACCCGAGCCCCGGCGCAGGCTCAGCGGCGGCGGCGGCGGCGGGCGAGGCCGAGCCCGCCGAGCGCGAGCATCCACACGGGCATGCCCTGAGGGACATGGTCCGAAGCGCAGTTGCAGCCCTTCTCGTCGTCGCCGTCGTCGATGCCCTGGCTGGTCGCGCCGTCGCTGGCGCCGCTGTCGCCGCTGGCGCCGCCGCTCGAGCCGGCCGACGAGTCGGCGCCGGTGGTCGGCTCCTCGCCGGTGGTCGGCTCCTCGCCGGTGGTCGAGGGGACCGGGTCGACGCCGACGTAGATCTTCGCCTCGTCGAAGCCGACGTTGCCGTCGTGGTCGAGCGCCTCGACGCGGATCGTGTAGGCGCCCTCGGGCACCGGGAACGACCACTTCCTCTCCTTGTAGTACGCGGGCAGCTCCTGGCCGAGCTCGGGGACCATCAGGCGCCAGCCGAAGCCCTCGAAGTTGTCGCTGACCTCGACCTCGATCGTCACGGTGTCGCCGGGGTTGAGCGTCTGGCCGTCGGTCGGCGAGAGCAGGGTGACGGTCGGCGCGACGTCGTCGACCGAGTTGGGCCCGAAGAACGCCAGCAGCTCGGCGACGTCGTTCTGCGCCCCGCCGTTCTCGCCGCAGAACTCGTCGTGGATGTACTCGCAGCCGATCGGCCCGGTCGCGGGGTTGTACGGCGTGCAGCTTTCGGCCCACACCTTCTGCCCGAGCGTGGCGTACGGGAACATGATGTTCTGCTCGCCGTCGATGTGGTCGAGGCCCCACGCGTGGGCGGCCTCCTGCAGCGCGGTCGTGCCGAGCACCTGGATGTTGCCGGCCTGCTCGGTGAACGCGAAGGTCGTGTCGCGCCACCACTGCTCGCCGCAGTCGAGGTTGCAGGCGACGCCGAGCACGCCGTTGGGCAGGCCGATCACGCCGGGCGAGCCGCCCATCATCACCATGCTGTAGGGCAGGTGCTTCGGCGGCACCGCGTCGTACGCGACGCGCACGCCGTACGGCTCCATCGCCTGCTCGAACACCTGGATGATCGCAAGCGCCTCCTGCTCCGAGCGCTTGAAGCCCGGGTAGTCGACCATGCCGCCCTGGATGCACGGCGACTGCATCTCCGAGGCGACGGTCCCGCTCGTCATCTTGCCGCCGAAGAAGTTGAGGAAGATCGTCTGGCGGTGCGGCGGCTCGTCCCACGCCTTCGTCGGCCGAGGGGCCGCCGAGAGATCGTCCTCCGCCATCGCCCGCGGCATGACGACGCTGCCGGCGTGGAGCAGATCGTTCTCCTTCAGGTGCGCCTCGAAGGCCGCGCGCCGGGCCGCGAGCTCCTCCTCGGTCGGCGCGGGCGGGTCGTTGACCGGCTGCCCGAACAGCGTCGGCGCGTCGGGTTCGGCGGCGGAGGCGAGCGGCGCGAGAACGAGCGCGGCGGGGAGAGCGACGAGGGCGATCGACAGACGGGGCATGACAGTCGACTCCGACCTTATCACGGCGCGCGAGTCCGCGAGCCCGATCCGCGCCGGCCGGCCCCGGCGCACGGTCACTGTCCTTTGGGACATCCCTGGTGCTCGTGCCCTCACCCGCGCCGCGCGGGCCTCCGGGGTGGCCCGTCCTCGACGGCGGCGCGGGCCGATAATCGCGCGACGCCGGAGGCCGCACGCGAGGCGGCCTCTCGGAGTCTGACGTCCGCGCCCTCGCGGCGTGGCGGCCCCGCCGTCGCCTCCGCGGCGACACGCGCGGCGGCAGCCTCGGGTGGTCCCCCTGCCTCGCCGCGGCGACACGCGAGTTCACGGAGAGCCGGGCCTCGGCGCCGTTGACAGCCGCCGCGAGGTCCGGAAATGATGCGACCATGGATCAGCGACGATCTGCGCGCGCGCGGCGGTGGCGGCCCTCGGACGGCCTCGCCCGTTCATGGCCTTTGGGACTGGTCCTGGCCGCGGCCTGTTACACCGGGGCGCCCGGCGCCGACGGCGGCGACACCGACTCCGCCGGGCCCGGCGGCGCGACCGACCCCGCGAGCACCGGCGCGGGCACCGGCGGCACCGGCGACACCGGCGAGGCCGGACCGCCGGCGCTGCCGCAGAACTCGCGCGTGCCGCGGCTCAGCCACCGCCAGTGGGAGAACACGATCCGCGACCTCTTCTACCTCGACGCGGCGACCGGCAAGTCGACGCTGTTCATCGGTGACCCGGTCAGCGGCGGCTTCGACAACAACAGCGAGAAGCTGGTCGTGTCGGCGACGCTGTGGACCGACTACCAGCGGGCCGCCGAGGAGATCGCCGAGCAGGTGATCGCCGACCCGACGATCGTCGCCGCGATCGTGCCGGCGGTCGAGGGCGACAGCGACACCAAGGCGCGCGCCTTCATCGAGCAGTTCGGCCGCCGCGCGTACCGGCGCCCGCTCGCCGTCGACGAGGTCGAGCGCCACCTGCAGGTGTTCCAGCAGGGCGCGGGGCTCGGCGGCGACGACCCGTTCCTCGAGGGCGTCCGCGTGGTCCTGCAGACCTTCCTGCAGTCGCCGTACTTCCTCTACCGCGTCGAGACCAGCGACGTCGCCGACGCCAACGGCCGGATCCGCCTCAGCGGCTGGGAGATCGCCAGCAAGCTGTCGTACATGCTGTGGGACACGATGCCCGACGACGCGCTGTTCGACGCCGCCGCCGCCGGCACGCTGGACACGCCCGATGGCGTCGCCGGCGAGGCCGCGCGGATGCTCGACGACCCGCGCGCGCGCGGGATGGTCGCCTCGTTCCACGCCCAGAACTTCAAGGTCGACTCCTACAAGAAGATCGTCAAGAGCGTCGACAAGTTCCCCCAGTTCGACGAGTCGATGCGCGACATGATGGTCACCGAGACGATGATGTTCGTCGAGGACGTCGTGTTCGAGCACCCGGCCGGCGACCTGGCGACGCTCCTGTCCGCGCCCTACAGCTTCGTCAACGCCGCGCTCGCGCCGCTGTACGGCGTGCAGGGCGAGTTCACCGACGGCTTCGTCAAGACCGACCTCGACCCGACCCAGCGCGCCGGCGTGCTGACGCAGCTCGGGTTCCTCGCCGCCAACGCGAGCTCGACCGAGAACGACCCGATCCACCGCGGCGTGTACCTCAACCTGCAGATCCTGTGCACCGGCCTGCCGCCGCCGCCCGACGTCGTCCCGCCGCCGCCGCCGCCGATGCCCGGCGAGAGCCTGCGCGAGCGGATCGACCGCCACACCGGCATCGGCACCTGCGGCGAGAGCTGCCACGGCTACCTGATCAACCCGCTCGGCTTCGCGTTCGAGCAGTACGACCCGCTCGGCCAGTGGCAGACGATGGACGCCGGCAAGCCGGTCGACGCGACCGGCTCGTTCAACTTCGCCCAGGGCACCCAGAGCTTCGACGGCGGCGTCGAGCTGGCCAAGCTGATCGCCGCCAGCGACGAGGCGCACCGCTGCTACGTCGCGCACCTGCTCGAGTACGGCTACGCCCGCGTGCCGCAGCCGGCCGACAACAAGGAGATCCTGCGCCTCGCCGAGGCCTCGCGCGACGGCCTGTACTCGATCAAGGAGCTCATCCTCGAGCTCGCCAAGAGCGACGCGTTTTTGTTCCGCGCCCCGGTGGAGGAGTAAGCCCATGCGAATCCGGCCCCAGTTCACCCGTCGCGCCTTCCTCGCCGGCATCGGCGGCGTCGCCGTCGGCCTGCCGTTCCTCGAGAGCCTGCGCCCGCGAGCGGTCCGCGCCGCGACCGATCGCCCGCGCTACTGCGTCTACGTCCGCCAGGCCAACGGCGTCGCCCAGGCCGACAACGGCGAGCCCGAGCGGTTCTGGCCGCACAACCTCGGCCCGGTCACCCAGGAGAGCCTGACCACGGTCGACGCCGACCGGGCGGTCAACGAGCTCGCCGCCTACGCCGACAAGCTGCTGATGGTCCGCGGCACCCGCTTCGCCTTCCCGGGCAACAACTGCGGCCACTCCGGCGGCGGCAACCAGTGCCTGACGGCCGCGAAGGTGTCCGACATCCCGGCGGGCAACGAGTCGCTGGCGATGGGCGAGTCGGTCGACAACCGGATCGCGCGCGAGCTCAACCCGGCGGCCAACCCCGACCCGCTGACGCTCTACTCCGGGCGGATGGCCGGCTACATCAACGAGGTCCTCAGCTACCGCGGCCCGAAGGACCTCCGCGCGGCCGACCGCAACCCGTGGAGCGTCTACACCAAGATCGTCGGCATCACCGGCCTGCCCGAGGAGGTGATCGCCCAGATCAAGGCCCGCCGGACCAGCGTCAACGACCTCGTCCGCGAGCAGATGCAGGCGCTGATGAGCAAGCCCGACCTCAGCGCGACCGACCGCAACCGCCTCGAGATCCACTTCGACGCGATCCGCGACATCGAGGTCGAGCTGCTGTGCGAGCTGCCGTCGGCCGAGGAGATCGCGGCGATGGAGGCGCAGCAGGACTACGACGGCGCCGACGCGCTGATCCAGACGATCACGCGGATGCAGATGAACCTGATCGCGTTCGCGTTCGCCTGCGACTACACGCGCGTCGCGACCCTGCAGATCGGCGACGGCAACGACGGCACGCAGTACACGATCGACGGCGTCACCCTGCCGCGGTTCCACCAGATCTCGCACCGGATCTACAGCGACGGCTCCGAGGGCGACCCGATCCCGGACGCCCAGGGCAAGCACCACGTGATCGATCGCGAGCACGGCAAGATGTTCAAGCACCTGCTCGACCGCCTGAGCATGTACGGGACCGACACCGGGACGCTGCTCGACGACAGCGTGGCGATCTGGTGTAACGACCTCGGCGCGGGCGTCAGCCACACCTACAAGAACATCCCCTGGGTGTGCGCCGGCAGCTGCGGCGGCTTCCTCAAGACCGGCCAGTACATCGACGCCGGCGACGTCTCCCACAACAAGTTCCACAACACGATCCTGAGCGCCGTCGGGCTCACCAACGACCAGGGCGAGTACGTCGACGACTTCGGCGACCCCGAGCTCGAGCCCGGCGTGATCGCGGCGATGATCGCCTGAGCGCGCCCGCGCCCCCTGCGCGAGCGGGCGCAGGCACGCCGTCCGCGGCCCCGGGCTGGCGACCCGGCCCGGGGTGCCGTAGCTTGGATGTCGTGCCCGCGAAGCTGCTCGCCGCCCTCCTGTGGCTGTCCCTCTGGTCGGTCGCGGCGGGCTGCGGGCAGCACCGCGTCGGCGAAGTGACGCTGTCGGAGGGCAAGGCGGCGCGCCCGCTCGCCGACCTCGCGGTCGCCCGCCGCGGCGCCGCGGCCGTCGCGGTCGTGTCGACCGACATCGGCCGCGGCCTCGCGTTCGTCGTCGACCCCGACGGCTACCTGATCACCAACCGCCACGTGATCGAGGACGCCGACCACATCGAGGACGTCACGTTCCCCGGGCTCGACCCGCAGCGCAGCTTCGCGGCGGTGCGGATCGTCTACATCGACCCGGCCCGCGACCTCGCGCTGCTCAAGCTCGACGTCGAGGCGCCGCTGCCGTCGCTCGCGCTCGCGACCGACCGGCCGGCGCCGGTCGAGGACTACCTGCGCTCGGCGGACCGCGTGGTGCTGCTCGCCCGCCCCGGCGAGGACGAGCCCGGCGGCGGTGAGCGGCCGAAGGGCCTGGTCGCGCGCACCGGCGAGGTCCGCGATCTGGCGGTGTTCAACCCCGCGGTCGGGCCCGGCGCGTTCTTCGAGCTGTCGCAGGCGGTCCGCCGCGGGCAGAGCGGCGGCCCGGTGCTCGACCGCTACGGCCGCGTCGTCGGGGTGGTCAGCTGGACGTGGAAGCACCGCGCCGGCGGCTACGCGATCCCGATCGGCGAGGCCGCGCAGATGCTGGCCGAGCGCCCGGCGATGGACACGGCCGCCGAGCAGGCGAGCCGCGCCGAGGCGCGCGCCCGCGGCTTCTTGAAGTCGATCCAGGGCGGCGACCTCGAGGTGGCGCGCCGGATGATGTCGCCGACCTACAGCCGCAAGGTCCGCCAGCGGACGATGACGACGATCGCCGAGCAGATGCCCGGCGAGGGCCGCGAGGCGGTCCAGCAGTTCGTGGCGGCGCTCGAGGGGATCGTCGACGCGCAGCCGGCCGGCGCGGAGGAGCTGCCGTTCTCGCGGGTGCAGGACGTGGTGCTCCGCACCGGCTCCCGCAGCTTCATGGAGGCGCTCGGGGTCGAGTCGACGCTGTCGAAGGAGCAGGTGATCAGCTTCTTCTTCGAGTTCGCGCAGGCGTACGTCAGCTCGCGCTTCTTCGCCGAGAGCGACGCGGAGACGGCGATGAACGCGGCGCTGCAGCGGCTGCAGACGGTCGACGCGGCGCGGACGTTCGCGTTCGCCGAGGCGTCGACGCGCTTCTCGACCGGAGACAAGGTCGAGGTGGAGCGGGTGGAGCTGGTGCCGGGGGCGTACGCGCCGCAGGCGGTGGTGACGCTGCGCAAGAGCCCGACGGCGAAGGTCGCGGCCGGCAGCCGACTGGTGATGCAGATGCGGCTCGAGTGGGGCGACTGGTACGTGGCGGAGCTGCAGACGATCGGCGCGCCGGGCTGAGCCGACCGCGGAGGGCAACTTGCCGAAGGCGGCTCACAGCGGGCCGGGCATGCGGGTCTTCGTCCAGGCTTCGGCATCGGGGTCGACTTCGTCGCCCCCGATCGCCTGCAGATGGACGAAGACCCGCATGCCCGGCCCGATGCACGCCGACTTCGTGATCTGCGTCGTCGCCGGTCCGTCGCTCCGTTCGTGCGCGTGGAGACGCGAGAGCCCTCGCCGCGAGACGGTTGCTCGTTCCTCGCGCCCGGCTCGCAGCCCTCTCAAGTCCCAGCCGGCTCCTCGATGTCGGATCGCGGCGATCCGCTCGCGGCCGTGGTTCGCGCGGGTGAAGCCGCCGAGGTTGTGCGGTCCGGGACAGGCTGCCGGTGCGGGGCGAGCCGGGCCGCCTCGGCGCGGAGCGTGAACGCGGCATCGGCTGTCCGATGAGCCAGGCGAGGCCGCGCGAGCTCGGGGGGCGCGAGAGGGCGGGGCTGCGCGGTGCCGCCGTGTCCTTCCGCCGTCAGCTGCGGATCGGCGGGGCCGCGTCGCGGCCGCGCCGCGCGGCCGGCTTGAAGGACTTCGGCGCCCACTTGATCTTCGGGGTCGCGCGGCCGACGGGCTTGCGGTCAGCCTTCTTTTTCGAGAGGTCGCCGGCCCACTCGATCTTGGGGGTCGCACGGCCGACGGGCTTCGGGTCGGCCTTCGCCTTGGTCAGGTCGCCGGCCCACTCGATCTTGGGGGTCGCACGGCCGACGGGCTTCGGGTCGGCCTTCGCCTTGGTCAGGTCGCCGGCCCACTCGATCTTCGGCTTCGGCTTGTCTTGACCCGGAAGCCGACCGATCCGCGCGACGGCGGGCTTCTTCTTGGTCAGGTCGCCGGCCCACTCGATCGTGGGCTTGTCATCCTTCTTGTTCAGGTCGCCGGCCCACTCGATCGTGGGCTTGTCACTCGGCGCGACGGCCGGCTTCGCCGGCTTGGCGGCGTGCGTCGGCCTTGCCGCCGTGAGCACGCGCCGGGCCGGCTTTCCGGGCCCGTTCACCGCGGCGTAGGGCGTCGCGGGCGGTCCGCCGAGCGAGTACGAGAAGCTGCACGCGGGCAGCGCGAACAGCAGGGTGAACAGGAACAGAAACTTGGCACGCATCTCGACCTCGCCGGTCATCAACGCGGGCCGACTGCGCATATTTAAGCGGCTCACGCGCCCGCGCGCCGTCAGCTCACGGCGCGCCCGCCGACCGTTGCACGTGCAAGGACCGCCACGCATGACGGTCGAGCCCGGCGAGGTTCCATCGGTTCACTTCGTCGTCGAACGTCGAGGACGCCCACGACGCTCCCCGGGCCCCGCCTCACCGGACGCGCGAACCCGACGGGCCGCGGACCCTACCGCTCCATCAGCTGCGCGAGCGTCTTGCGGACCAGGTCGTCGAGCGACCCGCTGACGTTGCCGGAGGAGGCCACCTTGGCGAGCGCCGTCTCGACCTCCTTGAGGCGCCAGCCGAGGTCGACGAGCACCTGCTTGGCCTCCTCGTCGATCGCCGCCGGCGCCGCCTCGGGCCTGGCCTTCGGGGCAGGTGACGTCTCGCCGGCCAGCTCCTCGGCCAGCGCCGCCACCTTCTCGCCGAGCGACAGCAGGATCTGCTCCGCCGTCTTCTTCCCGATCCCCGGGACCTTGGTCAGCATGTCCTGCCGGCCCTGGACCAGGTGGTCGACCAGCTCGGCGAGCGGGAACCCGCCGAGGACCGCCATCGCGTGCTTCGGCCCGACCTTCGGCACGCCGTTGAGCAGCAGGAACAGCTGCTTCTCCGCCTGCGACGCGAAGCCGAACAGCGACAGCTGGTCCTCGCGCGCGTACGTGTAGATCCACAGCGTACACAGCTCGTCGGGCTCGCCGACGGACGCGAGCGTCTGCAGCGACACGCGGACCTCGTAGCCGACGCCGCCGACGTTGACGATCACGAGACCCTGGCGGGCGTCGCGGTGGGCGACGACGCCGGACAACCAGCCGATCATGAACCTGTCCTCCGGGGCAGGGTGGGGGCGTGCGCGTGGCACAGCGCGATCGCCAGCGCGTCGGCGGCGTCGGCCCGCGGCGGGCGGGCGAGGCCGAACAGCAGCTGGACGCGCGCCGTGACGTCCTCCTTGGTCGCGCGGCCGTGGCCGACGACCGCGCGCTTGACGTAGGCGGGCGGGTACTCGGCGACCTCGAGGCCGCGCTCGGCGGCGACGACCATCACCGCGCCGCGGGCCTGCCCGAGCTTGAGCGCCGAGCTGGCGTTGACGCCGTGGAACGCGGCCTCGAGCGACAGGATCCGCGGGCTGAACTCCGTGATCAGCTCCGCGATCGCGCGGGCGAGCAGGGACAGGCGGGTCGGCATCGGGTCCTTCTCGGGGAGCGTGATCACGCCGCACTCGACGTAGGTCGGGCGGGCGCCCGGGCGGTGGTCGACAAGGCCGTAGCCGACGACCCGCGTGCCCGGGTCGACCCCGAGGATCCGGACGCCGCTCGCCGACTTCACCTCAGGGACCGTGCTCCTCCATCACGTCGTCGGGCAGGGTCGCGTTGGTGTAGACCTTCTGGACGTCGTCGTGCTCGTCGAGCTTGGCCCACAGCTTGGCGACCGACACCGCGTTGTCGCCGGCGAGCGCGGTCTCGTTCTCGGGCTTGACGATCCACTGGACCTCGCCGGTCGCCTCGAGGTCGGCGAGCTCGGCCTGAAGGCCGGCCAGGTCGGAGGGCGCGCAGTAGATCGCCCAGGTCTCGTCCCAGTCCTGGATGTCCTCGCCGCCGGCGCCGAGCGCCCGCTCCATCAGCGCCTCCTCGCCGATCTTGCTCTTGGCGACCTCGAGTATGCCCTTGCGATCGAACATCCACGCGACCGCGCCGTTGCTGACCAGCTCGCCGCCCGCCTTGCCGAACAGGTGCCGGATCTCGGCGACGGTGCGGTTCTTGTTGTCGGTCAGGATGTCGACGATGAAGCACGAGCCGGCCGGCCCGCGGCCCTCGTAGGTGACGTTCTCGAACGTGACGCCGGCGAGCTCGCCGGTGCCCTTCTTGATCGCCCGCTCCTGGTTCTCCTTCGGCATGTTGGCGGCCTTGGCCGCCAGGAGCGCGGTGCGCAGGCGCGGGTTGCCGGCAGGGTCGCCCCCGCCTTCCTTCGCGGCGACCATGATCTCGCGCGCGATCTTGGTGAAGATCTTGCCGCGCTGGGCGTCGAGCGCCCCCTTCTTGCGCTTAATCGTGGACCATTTGCTGTGGCCGGACATGCTGGGCGCTTCTCGTACCACACGGGCCCGGCGGGGAAAAGTCCGCCCCGGCGCGCCGCTTCGGACCGACCGACGCCGGCACGCCCGGGCCCTCGCACGGGCCCTGGCCGCGCGGACCAGGCCGGGGCGAGGGGCCGCCGGACAGGCCCGTGATAGCATCGCTTACCCCGGTGCGACCGGGCCGGGAGCGGACGATGCGACGGGCAGGGGGTGCAGCGGCGGCCGTGGCGGCGGGGTGCCTCGTCGGGTGCTTCGTCGACATCGACAACTATGTCGTCGGCGGCGCGTCGACAGGCGGGAGCACGACGACCGACGCGCCGACGATCGGCGGCGCGACGACCGACGTGCCGGGCGGGACGGCGACCGCGCCGACCACCGGCGAGCCGACGAGCGCGGGCCCGTTCGAGAGCACGAGCTCGACGACGACCGCGGCGACGACCACCACGGCGGGCGATGGCACGACGACCGGCGACGCGACGCAGGCCGCGACCGGCGCGCCGATGACGACCGAGCCGCCGCCGCCGTCGTGCCCGGCGCTCGACGCGTTCGTCAGCCCGCACACGCAGGACGCCGCCTGCGACGCGTGCCTGCGCGAGCGGTGCTGCGGCGCGTTCGAGGGCTGCGGCGGCGCGTGCGTCGGCGTGTGGAACTGCGCGCACAACGAGACCTGTCTGGCCGACTGGGGCAGCTGCCCGGACTTCGCGGCGAACAAGCCGGCGTTCGACGCCACGACCGCGTGCATGAGCGACAAGTGCCAGGCGGTGTGCAACCACGGGCCGTGCGCCGCGCAGAACGCGGCCTGCTTCGACGACCCGGCGTGCGCCGCGATCGGCGACTGCTCGGACGTGTGCATCGCCGGCTGCGCGGCGGACGACGCCGGCTGTCCGCTCGCGTGCTGGGGCGCGTGCAAGCAGATGCACCCCGGCGGCGCGCCGGAGTGGGACGCGTTCTGGGCCTGCGTCGGCGACGCGTGCGCCTGACGGGGCGGCCCGGCCGATCGGTCAGGTATCGTCGACGTGGACGGTGCGGCGCTCGCCGAGGCGCTCGCGCAGGCGGGCGACCAGGCGCTCGCGCAGGCCGGTGAACCGGCGGGCGGCGTCGCTGCGGTGGACGGCCTGGGTGATCGCGCGCGGGTCGCCGACGACGACGCACAGCTTCCGCGCGCGGGTGACGGCGGTGTAGAGGAGGTTGCGGCGGAGCATGACGTGGTGCTCGCCGAGCAGCGGGACGACGACCGCGGGGAACTCGCTGCCCTGGCTCTTGTGGATCGACACGGCGTAGGCGAGCTGGAGCGCGTTCAACTGCTTGCTGTCGTAGGGGACAGGGTCGCCGTCGACCTCGACGACGAGGGTCTGCTTGTCAGGGTCGACGGCGGTGACGATGCCGATGTCGCCGTTGAACACGCCGCGGTCGTGGTCGTTCTTGGTCTGCATCACGCGGTCGCCGACGCGGAAGATCCGGGTCGTGCGGCCGGCGAGCTGCAGCTCGGGCGCGCCCCTGGTGTGCTGCTCCTGCAGCGCGAGGTTGATCGCCTCGGTGCCGGCGCGGCCCTTGTGCATCGGGCACAGCACCTGGACCTCGGTCCGCGGGTCGAGGCCGTAGGCCTTCGGGATCCGCTCGAGCACGGCCTTGACGACGAGCTCGTGCGCGCGCTCGCCGTCGCGCGCGTGGACGACGTAGAACTGGCCGCCCTCGGCGCGGTCGGGCTGCGGGACCTTGCCGTGGAGGATCGCGTGCGCCGAGGTGACGATCGACGAGCCCTCGGCCTGGCGGAAGATCTGGGTCAGGCGGACGACCGGGATCGGCGAGTCGGGGCGGTCGGCGGCGGCGATGATGTCGCGCAGGACGTTGCCCGGGCCGACCGAGGGCAGCTGGTCGGCGTCGCCGACGAGCAGCAGGCGGTGCTGCGGGGTCATCGCCAGCAAGAGCGACTCGGCGAGCGGGAGGTCGAGCATCGACGCCTCGTCGATCACGACCAGGCCGGCGGGCAGCGGGTTCTGGGCGTCGTAGAAGAACTCGCCGGTGCCGCCCTGGATCTCGAGCAGGCGGTGGATCGTGGTCGCGCGCTGGCCGGTCGCCTCGGCGAGGCGCTTGGCGGCGCGGCCGGTCGGCGCGGCGAGCAGCACCGCGGCCTTGTTGGCGAGCGCGGTGTCGATGATCGCGCGGGTGACGGTGCTCTTGCCGGTGCCGGGGCCGCCGGTCAGGACGACCAGGCCGGCGTCGCGGATCGCCGCGATCGCGGCGAGCTGGCCGGGCGAGAGGCCGGCGGGCGGGTCGACCGCGGCCCACCTCGGGCGGCCCTGGCCTGCCCCGAGGGCAATGTCCGTCAGGACATCCGCGACGTGGTGCTCGGCCTCGTAGAAGCGCGGCGGGAAGCACATCGGCGGCAGCGGTCCGCCGTCGTCGCGGGCCCGCTGCTCGAGCACGAGCGCGCCGGTGCGGACGAGGCCGAGCGCGGCGGCCTCGATCCGCGAGGGCGCGAGCTCGAGCAGGCGCTCGGTCGCCTGGACGAGCGCGGGCAGCGGGAGGGCGCAGTGGCCGTCGAGCTCGGACTGCTCGAGCGCGTGCAGCAGGCCGGCCTCGATCCGCTCGTCGCTCTCGAGGTCGACGCCGAGGGCGCGGGCGATCTTGTCGGCGGTGATGAAGCCGATCCCGCGGACCTCGCGGGCGAGGCGGTAGGGGTGCTGGCGCAGGGTCGAGAGCGCGGCCTCGCCGAACCGCTGGGCGATCGCGTCGGCGAAGTGGGTCGGGACGTCGAGCTCGAGCAGCTGGTTCTCGATCTCGGCGACCGGACCCTCGCGCGCGGCGTGGTGCGCGACGATCCGCTCGAGCGTCTTCGGGCCGATGCCCTCGACCTCGAGCAGGCGGCGCGGCTGCTTGTCGAGGATCGTCATCGTGTCGAGGCCGAAGCGCTCGATGATCTTGGCCGCCTTCTCGGGGCCGAGGCCGGGGTAGCGCTCGAGGCGGCGCTGGATCCCGGGCAGCGTCGTCGGCGCCTTGGCGGCGATCCGCGCGAAGTTGAACTGCTTGCCGTACTGCGGGTGGTGCGTCCACTCGCCGGCGGCCGAGACCTGCATGCCCTCCTCGATGCCGTTGGAGCGGCCGACCCAGGTCGTCGGCGCGACCTCGCCGGGCCGCTGCACGCGCAGCACGGTGTAGCGGCTCTGCGGGTTGTAGTGGACGACCTTGAGCACCGAGCCCTCGATCCGCTCGCTCGGGTCGGGCTGTTCGGGCTGCGGCATGCGGCCGGGGAGCATCGCCGACGGCGCGCGGTTCGGCAAGCTCACGGGCCCGCGCCGGGCGAGGCGGCGCCCTCCGGGTGCGGACGCCAGGCGGCGGGGATGTCGCACGCGCCGGGGTCCTTGACGACGGAGCGGCCGGGCTGCGCGCCGGGGTCGCCGGCGCCGCCGTGGCTGTCGAGGAGGACAGGTCCGTCCGGACCTGCCTCCCAGACCAGCGCGAGCGCCTCGCCCGGGCTGTTCTTGAGGCCGCCCCGGGCGAGCGAGGCGTCGACGCGCAGGAGCGAGGTCCCGGCGGGCGGGGCGGGATCGCTGCCGTCGGCGGGGTCGTAGGCGGCGGGGACGACGAGGTGGCGCTGGCCGGGCGACGAGCTGAAGGCGGGGAGGGGATCGCCGCCCGTGAGGTCGAGCGCATCGGGCGGGCCGTCGACGAGGCGCAGGCCGGTGACGGGGAGCGCGTCGCCGGCGGGGCGGAGGTCGACGAGCTCGACGAACTCCTGGGCGGGCTCGGGGCCGCGCGGGTTGGCGAGGAGCTCGGCGAGCGCGAGCGGGGGGGCGGCCGGATCGAAGCTGGCCCCGAGGACATGTTCCGAGGTGCGCTCGCCGAGGCGGCCGGCGAGGTCGGTGGCGACCAGGCGGGCGGTGATCGCGGCGCCCGGCGGGCCGGTCAGCGGCAGGGCGAGCTCGACCGGGCCGGCGGGGGTGACGAGCTCGCGCGCGTCGTCGGCCGCGGCGAGCCGCACGTGCAAGGGCTCGCGGGCGAACAGGCGCGCGCGGAGGCAGCGGCCGTGCAGGTCGAGGGAGAGGGTGGAGAGGTCGGGCGGGGCGAGGTCGGGGCCGGGGCCGGCGCGGAACATGCCCGGCTCGGCCGGGTCGATCGCGGAGCGGCCGTCGCGGTCGCGCAGGGCGCCGCCGCCGAGCCGGTAGACGACGCCGGGGGCGAGCGGGGCGGCTGGCCTCCAGGACAGGCAGAGGTCGGGGACCCAGCCGGGGCACGGCTCGGGGTCGCGGAGGAGCAGGGCGGTGCCGTCGTCGGCGTGGAGGGTGAGGGTGGCGGCGGGGTCGGGCGCGACGGGGCGCGGGAAGGCGGTCTCGACCCGCGCGAGGTCGGTCGGGACGAGGTCGGCGGCCGGCGGCGGGGAGACGAGCCGCGGCTCGGGGCCGGACGAGCCGGGGCCGGCGGTGACGAGGTCGCGGCGCCAGACGGCGGCCCGGCCGTCGTCGTCGACGAGCGGGGCGCCGCGGCGATCGCGGGCGAACAGGAGCAGGCTGTGGCGCGCGTGCGGGGCGAGCGGGCGGCGCGGGGTGATCTGTACTTCGGACCCTGTCCCGTCGGCGCTGTCGGTGAGGACAGCGTCGATCGGGATGACGTCGGCGAGGGGGTCGCCGCGCTCGAAGGCCCGCAGGTCGCTGGTGGTCAGCGGGTCGGTCTGGCACCGGCCGCGCTCGCACGAGCCCTCGCGGCAGATCGGGGTGAGGGCGCAGCTGTCGACGGTCGGCCAGGCGAGGAGGGCGAGGCGCAGGTGGGCCGGGTCGATCGGCTCGGAGAGGCGCACGAGGAGGGTGTGGCGGACCGGGACCTCGAGGGTCCGCAAGCCGTGGAAGGTGCCGCCGACGACCCGCGGACCGTCGAGGTCGGCGTCGATGTCGAGGTCGATGCAGCCGGCGCCGAGGGCGAGGGCGAGGGCGAGCGGGGTTCGGGTCATGCAAGGAGGTCGCGCCGGCGGGGGCTCGCCTTGCAGATCGAGGGCGTGAGGCGGGGGGCCAAGCCGCGTTGGGGGGGGCGATCCGGGGACGCGGGGCGTCGGGGTCCGGAGGTTCGCGTCAGGCGGAGCGAGAGGGTCTGTCTCTTGAGACAGGGGCTTCAGCACAGGGCGAAGCGGACAGACGGGGCCGGGGTGAAGAGGATCGTCAGCAGGCCGAAGGCGAGGATGTTGAGCAGGTACATCAGGGTCGCCAGCGCGGCCGAGCCGGACCAGCCGGTCGCGGCGGCGTCGCGGCGGGGGTGGCGGTGGACCCAGCCGAGCAGGTAGATCGGGGCGAAGAGGAGCCAGACGACCGCCTGGGCGGCGAGCGCGAGGTGGAGGATCAGCTCGCGGGCGTCGGGACCTGCCCGATCGAGCAGGAAGGCGGCGACGAGAGAGGCGGCGGCGGCGAGGCCGGCGGGGGCGAAGCCGAGCAGGAACACGCGATCGATCGGCCAGAGCAGGGTGTCGTCGGGCGCGTCGGCGGCGGACATGCGAGAAGTTTCCCCGCGTCGGGCGGCCCGGGCAAGCGCGGCGGGCGGCGCGTGGGTGCGGCGGGCGGTCGCGGCGAGCGGACGGGTCGCGAGCGGAGGGCGGAGGGCGCCGGTCGCAAAGGGGGGCGAGCCGACGGACCGCGGGCGCGGGGCGCCTGGCGCTCCGACGGGCTGCGCGTGGATCGGTCGGGCGATCAGACGAACAGGAGGCGCAGGGCCTGGTCGCGCGGGACCGCGGCGATCGTGGCGAGCTCGAGGAAGAAGTCGCGGCCGAGGTCGGCGCGGCTCGAGGCGGAGACGAGCGGGCCGAGCGCGCGGAGGACGGCGAAGCGGCGCTCGCGCGGGAGGGCGGCGAGGCGGGCGCCGACGTGGTCGAGCTTCGGCGCGGCCGCGAGGTACTCGGCGGCGAGGACGTCGCGGCGCTCGGCCGAGAGCGGCAGGCGGGCCAGGAGGGCGCGGTACTGGTCGATCTCGTCGGGGTCGAGCACGCCGTCGTGGTGGATCATCACCGCGGCGAACGCGGCGATGTGCTCGCCGAGGTCGGCGGCCTGCTCGGTCCATTGGCGGCGCCAGCCGGCGAGCTCGTTCGCGCTGACGCCGAGCTGCGCGGCGATCTCCTCCATGACGGCGACCTCGGCGGGGCTCGCGTCGCCGTCGGCCAGCGCCATCGCCCAGGCCTTCTCGAGCATCTGCTCGGTGAACGCGGGCAGCGGCGGCGGCAACTCCTGGAAGGTCGCGCGCAGGCCGTCGTGATCGCGCAGCAGCTCGAGCCAGCGGCGGTGCTCGTCCTCGGACAGGTGCTCCTCCAACATGGCGAGGATCAGGTCCGACTCGCCGTCCTTGAGGTCACCGTCGGCGTGGGCGATCAGGCCGCAGGCGACGAGGATCCACTCCTGCTCGGGGGTCAGCGTCATGGCTCGTCTCCCCGCCGAGGGTACACAAATCGCAGGCGCGCGTGGGCGCAGATCCGCGCCCGGCGGTCAGGGCGCGCCGCAATAGCGCAGGCAGACCTCGGGCGGGTCGGCGAGCTGGTAGACGAAGAAGTCGCCGCAGTTCCGGACCGAGATGTCGACCTGCCAGTCGCAGTCGGTGTCCCAGACGAAGCAGACCGTGCGGCTGACGACGCCGTCCTCGGGGGCCGGATGGGCGCCCATCATCCAGCCCGGGGCGTCGGTGCCGCAGGCGTAGGGCTTGGCGGGGTCGGTCGCCAGCCGCGTGCCCGCGGGCAAGAGGAAGCGGTACCACTTGCCGCCCATCGCCTTGTCGCACTTCTCGACCTTGCCGGGGCCGTCCCAGAATTCGAGGGCGCGATCGGCCTCCTTGAGCTCGACGTAGCCCTTGCACTCCGGCGGGACCTCCTTGTCGCAGGCGGCGTCGCAGCCGTCGCCGGGGGCGAGGTTGCCGTCGTCGCACTCCTCGAACTCGGCCTGGAGGACGCCGTCGCCGCAGCGCGGGCCGAGCTCGGCGCAGCCGGGCATGCAGCCGTCGTACTTGCCGTCGTTGACGGCGTCGTCGCAGACCTCGACGCCGGCGTGGACGAAGCCGTCGCCGCAGCTCGCCTGCGCGCAGGTGGCCAGGCAGTCGTCGGTGTTGTCGGGGTTGCCGTCGTCGCAGGCCTCGACGCCCTCGTGGAGGTAGCCGTCGCCGCAGGTCGCCAGCAGGCACTCGACGCAGCCGTCGCCGGGATCGGGGTTGCCGTCGTCGCACTCCTCGAAGACGGCGTGGGTGAAGCCGTCGCCGCAGCTCGCGGGGGTGCAGCTGTCGAGGCAGTTGTCGGCGTTGTCGGCGTTGCCGTCGTCGCACTGCTCGCCGGGCTCGATCTTGCCGTTGCCGCAGGCCTGGGCGGGCGCGGAGGTGCAGGCGTTGCTGCAGGCGTCGTCGTCCTGGCCGTTGCCGTCGTCGCACTGTTCGGCGCCGAGCTGGACGAAGCCGTCGCCGCAGCGGGCCTCCTGGCACAGGGCGGTGCAGGTGTCGGAGTTGTCGGTGTTGCCGTCGTCGCACTGCTCGGCGCCGAGCTGGACGAAGCCGTCGCCGCAGGTCGCCTGCCGGCAGTCGCTCAGGCAGTTGTCGGAGTTGTCGAGGTTGCCGTCGTCGCAGGCCTCGCCGGGGTCGACGTCGCCGTCGCCGCAGAGGACGTCGGACGGACCGCCGGTGACGCCGGTCGTCGGCGCGTCGACGGTGGTGTCGGTCGCCGCGTCGGTGGCGGTGCCGGTGGTCGCCAGCGAGTCGCTCGCGGTCGCCGAGGGCTGCTGCCCGGTGGTGTCGTCCGAACAGCCCGCGGGGCCGACGACGAGCGACGAGAGACCGGCCACGCGCACCCAGACCGCCATCCTCCGCATGCTCCGTCCACTACCACCCTTCGCGCGGGCCGGCAACCGCGCTCGCGGCCGCACGCGTGCCCGCAGGCCCGTACGTGCGAGGCGGCGGCGAGGGAGGATCGCGGGGGTGTTCGACGGGAGGGGCGAGCTCGCGGCGGGGGTGATGTCCCGAGGGTGATGTCCCGAGGGGTGATGTCCCGAAGCTGCCCCGAAGCTGTCCCGAAGGTCAGCGAGCGCGGTACACGATCCGGCCGCGCGTCGGATCGTACGGGGTCACGCCGACGGTGACGCGGTCACCGAGCACCACCTTGATCCGGAAGCGCCGCATCTTGCCGGCCAGGTGGGCGAGCACGTGGTGGTCCTTGTCGATCTCCACCCGGAATAGCCCGCCTGTGAGAACCTCGGTCACGGTTCCCTCAAATTCGATCAGATCGTCCTTGCTCATTCGCGGGGGAGAGTATGGGCCGGACCCCGACCATGCAACAGGGGGAGCGCGCCCGGCGGCGGACGAACGTCACCGCGAGCGGTCGTGCGTTTGCGCGCGGGCCGGTCACGGCGGACGCTCCTCGTTCACGCTCGTTCGCCGTGCCCGGGTGCGCCGCGCGGCGCAGGCCGGCAGGTCACGGGGCCGCGAGCAGCCCGCGCAGCTCGAGCTCGGCGACGATCGCCGCGGCGTGGCGCTCGGGCGTCGCCTCCGGATCGGCGACGAGGCGCAGCTCGGGCGCCTCGGGCGGCTCGTACGGGGCGTCGATGCCGCTGAAGCCGGTGATCTCGCCCGCGCGGGCCCGCCTGTACAGGCCCTTGGGGTCGCGGGCCTCGCAGACGGCGAGCGGCGCGTCGACGAAGACCTCGAGGAAGCGCCCGGCGGCGATCCGACCGCGGACGCGCTCGCGGTCGCGGCGGTACGGGCTGATCGCGGCGACGAGGACGATCAGCCCGGCGTCCTGCAGCAGGCGGGCGGCCTCGCCGAGGCGGCGCACGTTCTCGGCGCGATCCGCCTCGGAGAACCCGAGATCTTCGCAGAGACCGAAGCGCAGGTTGTCGCCGTCGAGGATGTAGCCGTGGCGCCCGCGGGCGTGCAGCGCCTGGTCGACGCGGGCGGCGATCGTGCTCTTGCCGGCGCCCGAGAGCCCCGTCAGCCACACGACGGCGCCGCGCTGGCCGAGGCTGCGCTCGCGTTCGTCGGCGGTGACGGCGGCGTGGTGCCAGCGGATGTTGGTCGCGACCTGGTTCACAGCGCCCGGGATTGTATGGCATACGGCGGTCCGCCCGCCCAGGAGGAAAAATCTCCGCGGGCCGGCCCGCATACTTGACGGGGATCTGTGCCGGAGTAACCTTCCGGCCCGTTTGGGGACCTGTGCGACGCGCCCGACGTGGGCGCCGCAGGTCGCGCAGGGAGCCCCAGGAGCGCTTGGATGACTGTTCGGACCTTCGACGACGACTGGATGCAAGGCCGCGTGCTCGCCCGCAAGGGGACGCGCAACGACGAGGACGGGGACGCGGCCGGCGCCGGAGGGCTCGGGTCGATCACGCCCGGCGACCTCGCCGCCGAGGCGCGCCGCAAGTACCTCAACTACGCGCTCAGCGTGATCACGTCGCGCGCGCTGCCCGACGTCCGCGACGGGCTCAAGCCGGTGCAGCGGCGGATCATCTTCACGATGTTCTCCGACCTGTCGCTGACCCACGACGCGCGCCACCGCAAGAGCGCGAAGGTCGTCGGCGACGTGATCGGCAAGTACCACCCGCACGGCGACACCGCGGTCTACGAGGCGATGGTCCGCCTCGCGCAGGACTGGGTGATGCGCGCGCCGCTGGTCGACGGCATGGGCAACTTCGGGTCGATCGACGGCGACGCGCCGGCCGCGTACCGCTACACCGAGGCCCGGCTGACCAAGGTCGCGTCGGAGCTGCTGTCCGAGCTGACCAAGGAGACGGTCGACTTCCGCCCGAACTACGACGGCACCGGCAAGGAGCCGGTGACGCTGCCGGCCCGCTTCCCGCACCTGCTCGTCAACGGGTCGACCGGGATCGCGGTCGGCATGGCGACCAACATCCCGCCGCACAACCTCGGCGAGGTGGTGCGCGCGGCGATCGCCTTGATCCCGCTGCTGCCGCCGGCGAGCGAGGAGCCGGAGGCGGCGGAGAAGCGGCGCAAGGGCGCGCTCAAGGAGGCGCTCCGGTTCATCAAGGGGCCCGACTTCCCGACCGGCGGGCGGCTGGTGGCGACCCGCAAGGAGCTCGCGGCGCTGTACGAGGAGGGCAAGGGCTCGTGCAAGCTGCAGGGCGAGTGGAAGGTGCGCGAGGAGGACAAGAGCACCTTCATCGTCATCACCTCGGTGCCGTACGGGATCGAGAAGGCGGCGCTGGTCGAGGAGATCGGCGAGATCGTCGCGGCGAAGAAGCTGCCGGCGATCGTCGGCGTGCAGGACCTGAGCACCCGCGACGTCCACGTCGAGCTCGAGCTCAGCCGCAAGTCCGGGGCCGAGCCCGAGCTGGTGATGGCGTACCTGTTCAAGCACACGCGGCTGCAGGTGAGCGTCAAGTACGACTTCACGTGCCTGGTGCCGGTCGCCGGGGCCGACGTCGGCCGGCCCGAGCGGCTCGGGCTGGCCGAGGTGCTCGAGCAGTTCCTGCTGTACCGCTACGACACGGTCCGCCGGCGCTTCGAGTACGACCTGCGGAAGCTGCGCGAGCGGATCCACATCCTCGAGGGCTTCGAGAAGATCTTCGACGCGCTCGACGAGGCGATCCGGATCATCCGCAAGAGCGACGGCAAGGCCGACGCGGCGCAGAAGCTGATGAAGGCGTTCGCGCTCGACGAGATCCAGGCCGACGCGGTGCTCGAGACGCGGCTTTATCGACTGGCGAAGCTCGAGATCCAGAAGATCCGCGAGGAGCTCGAGGACAAGCGCAAGCAGGCGAAGAAGATCGAGGGGATCCTGCGGAGCCCGGACAAGATGTGGGCCGAGATCAAGGGCGAGCTCGAGGCGCTGGCCCAGGAGCACGGCGAGGCGCGGCGGACCAAGATCTCCGACGAGGACGTCACGGAGGAGTTCACCGCCGAGAGCTTCATCGTCAAGGAGGACGCGATCGTGCTGGTCACCCGCGACGGGTGGATCAAGCGCCAGCGGACGATCAACCTCGCGAGCACGCGCATGCGCGAGGGCGACGAGGCGCTCGCGCTGGTCGGCGGCAGCACGACCGAGTCGGTGGTCCTGCTGACCAACAAGGGCTCGGCGTACAACCTGCGGATCAACGACGTGCCGCAGTCGACCGGCCACGGCACGCCGGTCCAGCAGTCGTTCAAGTTCAAGGACGGCGAGCGGCTGGTCGCGGCGGTCGGGACCGACCCGCGGGTGATGCCGGAGTTCGCGTTCCCCAAGCCGGAGCTCGGCGAGGAGTACGAGGAGCCGTACCCGCACATGGTTGCGGTGACGCGCCAGGGGATGGCGCTGCGGTTCTGCCTGTGGCCGCACAGGGACCCGAGCACGACGCGCGGGCGGATGTTCGGCAAGCTGCGCGACGGCGACGAGTTCGTCGCGGTGTTCAAGGTCTACGCCGAGGACGACGTGTGCGCGCTGACCCGCGCGGGCCGGTTCCTCCGCTGCAACGCGCAGGAGATCAGCCTCCTGGGCGGGCCGGGGCTCGGCGTGATCCTGATCCGGCTCGACGACGGCGACGAGGTCGTGTCGGCGTTCCCGGCGACGACGCCGATCGAGATCGAGAAGGCGACCGGCGGGTCGATGAAGCTCAGCCCCGACAACCGCGAGACGGTGTCGCGCGGCGGCAAGGGCACCGAGCTGTGGAAGCGCGGCGCGGTCAAGCGCGTGGTGATGCCCGAGCCGGCGCTGCCGAACCTCGAGGCGCTCGCCGAGGCCGAGGCCGCCGGCAAGAAGAAGGTCAGCAAGAAGGCGTAGCCGGAGGAGAGGGCAGGCCATGGCGAAGGTAACCAGCAGCTACGACGCGTCGTCGATCCAGGTGCTCGAGGGCGTCGATCACGTCCGCAAGCGCCCCGGCATGTACATCGGCGGGGTCAGCAAGGAGGGCCTGCACCACCTGTTGTGGGAGATCCTCGACAACGCGGTCGACGAGGTGATCAACGGCCACGCGACCCAGATCGAGGTCACGCTCGACAAGGACGGCAAGGGCGCGACGGTGACCGACAACGGCCGCGGGATCCCGGTCGACCAGCACCCGACCTTGAAGGTGCCGGCGATCGTCGCGGTGTTCACCAAGCTCGGCGCCGGCGGCAAGTTCGACGGCAACAGCTACAAGCACTCCGGCGGCCTGCACGGCGTCGGCGCGGCGGTCGCCAACGCGCTGTCGGAGAAGCTGGTCGCCGAGGTGTGGCGCGACGGCTCGAAGTGGCAGATCGAGTTCGAGCGCGGGGTCCCGTCCGGCAAGCTGAAGAAGCTCGGCAACGCCCGCGGCTCGGGCACGAGCGTGTACCTGCGGCCCGACCCGCAGATCTTCGGCAAGGCGACGATGTTCGACGCGGCGGTGATCCGCGAGCGGCTCGAGGCCAAGAGCTACCTGCACAAGGGGCTCAAGATCACCTTCGTCGACCACACGAGCGGCAAGACCGAGCAGTTCCACCACGCGGAGGGGATCTCCGAGTACCTCAAGCGGCTCGTCGAGCTGCGCCAGAAGGCGGGGGTCCACCCGGGCATCTTCTACCTCGAGCGCCAGGAGGAGCCGAAGCTCGAGGTCGCGTTCGCGTGGACCGAGGCGACCGACGACGCGATGTACTCGTTCGTCAACGGCGTGCCGACGCCCGACGGCGGGACGCACGAGCAGGGCCTGCGCGGCGCGCTCGGCAAGGGCATCCGCGCGTACATGCAGACGCACAAGCTCGAGCCCAAGGGGCTGGCGATCGGGCTCGAGGACATCCGCGAGGGCATGGTCGCGATCCTGAGCACGTACGTGCTCGAGCCCCAGTTCCAGAGCCAGACCAAGAACCGGCTCAACAACCCGGAGGTCGCGTCGCAGGTCGAGGGCGCGATCCGGCCGGCGCTCGAGCAGTGGCTGCACGAGAACCGCAGCACCGCCGAGGCGATCGTCGCGCGCGTGATCGCGTCGGCGCGCGCGCGGGCGGCCTCGCGCGCGGCCAGCCAGCAGGTCTCGCGCAAGGGGCCCGGCGGGATCCGCCTCGGGCTGCCGGGCAAGCTCGCCGACTGCTCCGAGCGCGACCCGATGCGCTGCGAGCTGTTCATCGTCGAGGGCGACTCGGCCGGCGGCTCGGCCAAGATGGGCCGCAACCGCAAGACGCAGGCGATCCTGCCGCTCCGGGGCAAGGTGCTGAACGCGGAGCAGGCGAGCCTGGCGAAGGTGCTCGAGAACGAGGAGCTCTCGAACATCGTCAAGGTGCTCGGCTGCGGGGTCGGCAAGGACACGAACCCGGAGAACCTGCGCTACGGGAAGGTGATCCTGCTGATGGACGCCGACTCCGACGGCCACCACATCGCCACGCTGCTGCTGACGTTCTTCTATCGGCACATGCGCGAGCTGATCAAGGGCGGCTTCGTGTACCTCGCCCAGCCGCCGCTGTACCGCGTCGACATCGGCAAGGAGACGTTCTGGGCGGCCGACGACGCTCACCTGTCGCGGATCCTCGCCGACAAGGGCCGCGGCAAGCCCGAGATCCAGCGCTTCAAGGGCCTCGGCGAGATGATGCCGGAGACGCTGCGCGACACGACGCTCGATCCGAAGCGGCGCCAGCTGATCCAGGTCAAGATCCGCGACGACCTGCACACCGATCAGACGATCAGCAGCCTGATGGGCAAGGACAGCGCGGCGCGCTACTCGTTCATCATGGACCGCGCAGCCGAGGCCGACGCGCTCGACGTGTAGGCTCGGGGGGCCCGGAGGGGGCTCTCGGGGGGTCGGCCCGCGCGAGCGGGCCGCCGGAGCGGAGGGGCGGGCCGGAGGGCAGGGCGACCCTGTCCCTCCGGCCATGCACCTTCGATCCTGTGCGGGGGGTCTGGTTCTCCGGTCAGCTACGAAACGTGCGTGGTCAGTCGAGGCCGCGGGTCATGCTGTGCGGGTTGGTCGCGTGGACCAGCTCGACGCGGCTGTGGACGCCGATCCGCCGGTAGATCTGGCGGACGTAGGTGCGAACGGTGCTGAAGGACAGGCCGGTGCGGCTGGCGATCTGCTTGTCGGTACAGCCGGAGATGACGAGGCGGGCGATCTTGGCGAGGCGCGGCGGGAGCTGCGGCTCGGGGGTCGTCGTCGTCGTCTCGAGCGCGGCCTCGGGGATCGCCAGCGTGTAGGTCTGGCCGTCGGCCTGGATCGTCGCGCGCTTCGGCCAGTCCTTCGGGTCAGCCGGGGCGACCGGCTCGCCGTCGCCGGGCTTGCGATCGAGGGCGCGCATCGCCGGGGCGTTCATGCAGAGGATCCCGCCCTGCTCCGTGAGCACGACCGCCGGGCGGCGGTAGCCGTGGACCAGCTCGGTCAGCACGGAGATCATCGACATCGAACGCGTCGTCTCCTTGACGTCGCCTTCGGGTTGGGCCTGGCCCGGCTTGGCCCAGGAGTTGGAAGCGCTGCTTTGGGTGGAGGCGTCGAGCTGCATACCAGATCCGCGAAAACTGACTCGGAGTTGTGGGACGTTCGTGAGGCAACCGTAGGTCGCCAGGTCGGCATGGGTAGTGATCGGCCGGCGATCGCCGATCAAGATTTCTTCTGACGATGGCGTAAAACGCAGATTTGGGCCGGAAGCCCCCACTCCGCAGGAGAACGGGGCTTCGCTAGCCTCACAATCCGAGAAACTGACACCTCGAACATGACTCGCGCTCCTGTTCCGACGACCATCGGCGCGCGGTCACTCGCCGGTGAGCTGGGCGCGGAGCGAGCGGACCCACGCGTCGAGGTCGCTGAAGGTCGCGCGCAGCAGCTCGGGGGTGCGCGCGAGGCTGGTCATCTTCTCCGACAGCGCCTCTTTTGCGCGGCGAAGCCGGCTGCGCACCGTGCCCTCGGGGATCGACAGGACCTGCGCGAGCTCGGGCGCGGCCATGTCCTCCCAGTAGTACAGCTCGAGGATCAGCTGGTAATCGAGCGGGATCCGGCGCAGCGCCTCGAGCAGGAGCCGCTGCTCTTCGTGCTTGGCGAACACGGCGCTCGGCGAGGGGGTCAGCTCGTCGGTCGAGGTCTCGGCGAGGTCGGGCGGGACGCCCTCGCGCCGCCGCTCGCGGAAATGTTCGCGGAGGACGTTGTGGGCGACGGCGAACAGGTACGTGCGGAAGCTGGCCTGCTTCTGGAAGCGATCGCGGCTCTCGATGCAGCCGAGGAAGGTCTTCTGGATCAGGTCGTCGACGCCGTGCGTGACCTTGTTGGCGAAGAACCTGCAGATCGCGTCGAAATGGCGCTCGAAGAGGCTGTTCCCGGCGTCCCGGTTGCCGGCCCGCCAGGCGTCGAGCAGTTCGAAGTCCGTCGCCACGACCTGAGGCCATCCTACCCCGATGTCCGCCTGGGAGGAAGCGTGATAGCCTGCACGGGTGCCGAAGGGCGAGGTGGCCGCGGGAGACGGGCTCGAACGCCAGATCCAGGCCGCCCGCGAGTTCGCGCCGGGCGTCGAGATCCAGCAGATCAAGGCGTCGGTGCGCGCTCGCCTGTTCGGGACCCTCGACGGCGCGCCGACCCTCGGCGGCTACACGCTGCGGCGCATGATCGGCCGCGGCGGCATGGGGGCCGTGTTCGAGGCGGTCGGCCGCGACGGCGACGCCGTGGCGCTCAAGGTGCTCCGCGGCTTCGACCCGGCGGCGCTGTACCGCTTCAAGCTCGAGTTCCGCGCGCTCTCCGACATCGCCCACCCGAACCTCGCGCTGCTCCACAACCTCGTCGTCCGCGGCGACCAGGCGTTCTTGACGATGGAGCTGGTCGACGGCGTCGACTTCCTCGCGCACGTCCGCGACGGCGGGCCGGGCGCGCCGGAGCGGCTGCGCGCGGCGCTGGCCCAGCTGGTCGCCGGGCTCGCGGCGCTGCACGCGGCGGGCAAGCTGCACCGCGACATCAAGCCGTCGAACGTGCTGGTGACGCGCGAGGGCCGGGTCGTGATCCTCGACTTCGGCCTCGTGCACGAGCTCGCGGGCGCGGGCGGGCCGGCGCAGGTGGTCGGCACGCCGGCCTACATGGCGCCGGAGCAGCTGCTCGGCGCGCCGCCGTCGACCGCGAGCGACTGGTACGCGGTCGGGGTGATGCTGTTCGAGGCGCTGACCGGGCGCCTGCCGTTCGAGAACGGCGGCGACCTGCTGCGCGACAAGTGCGAGCGCGACGCGCCGGCGCCGCCGGGCGATCCGTCGCTCGCGGCGCTGTGCTCCGCGCTGCTGTCCCGAAAGCCAGACGAGCGCCCGGGCGGCCCCGAGATCGCCGCGCGGCTCGCCGGCGCCGATCCGATCGCCCTGCCGGCGCAGACGCCCTCGCGGGCGCTCGCGCGGGCGGCCAGCTTCGGCGGGTTGATCGGCCGCGAGGCGGCGGTCGCGGCGCTGCGCGGGGCGCTCGCCGAGAGCGTCCGCGGGCCGGTGGTCGTGCTGGTGCTCGGCCGCTCGGGGATGGGCAAGTCGGCGCTGATCCACGCGTTCGCCGAGGCGGCGCAGGCCGGGGCCGCCGGGCTCGCGGCGCCGGCGCTGGTGCTCGCCGGCCGCTGCTACGAGCGCGAGCAGGTGCCGTACAACGCGTTCGACAGCGCGATCGACGCGCTCGCGGGGCTCCTGCTCGGGTTCGGCCCGGGTGAGCTCGCGGGGGTCCTGCCGGCCGATGTCGCGGCGCTCGCCCAGGTGTTCCCGGTGCTTCGGCGGGTGACGGCGATCGCCGAGGCGTGCCCGCCGGGGCCGCCTGTCGAGGCCGACGCGGCGCGCCGGCGCCAGGCTTCGGCTGCCCTTCAAGACATGTTCCGAAGGCTCGGCGAGCGCGGGCCGCTGGTGCTGGCGCTCGACGACGTGCAGTGGACCGACGGCGACAGCGCGGCGCTGCTCGGCGAGCTGCTGGTCGGGCCGGCGGCGCCGCGCGGGCTGGTGATCCTCGGCGCGTCGGTCGACGACGTGTCGACGAGCCCGGAGCTGGCGGCGACGCTGGCGCGGCTGCGGGCCGCGGCGGTGCCGATCCGCGAGGTCGCGCTCGGGCCGCTGCGCGCCGAGCAGGCGGCGGCGCTCGCCGAGTCGCTGCTGCGCCGCGGCGCCGGCGAGCTCGACGCGGCGGCGCTGCGCGGGCGGGCGGCGGTGATCGCCGCCGAGGCCGGCGGGGTCCCGCTGTTCGTCCGCGAGCTCGCGTACCATGTCCGGACGAACATGTCCGAACGGACCGATGTCGGCGCGGCCCGCCTCGAGGCGCTGGTCGCCGCGCGGGTCGCCCGGCTGTCGTGGCCGGCGCGGCAGATGATCGAGGCGATCGCGGTCGCCGGCCGGCCGCTCGAGCTCGAGGTCGCGGCGCAGGTCGCCGAGGCCGGCGGGGTCGGTCGGCGCGAGGCCCAGGAGCTGCGCGCGGCCCACCTCGTGCGCGCGAGCAAGTCGCCGCGCGGCGAGCTCGTCGAGGCGTACCACGACCGGATCCGGGCCGCGGTCGCGGGCCCGATCCCGGACGAGCGCGCGCGGGCGATCCACCGCCGGCTCGCCGATGTCCTGCTCGCGCGGCCGGGCGTGCCGCCGGAGCTGCTCGCCGACCACCTGCGGGCCGCCGGCGACCGGGCGCGCGCGGCCGAGGTCACGCGGGTCGCCGCGCAGCGGGCCGTCGAGGCGCTGGCGCTGCGCCGGGCGGCCGAGCTGTACCGCCAGGCGGCGGCGCTGCTTCCGGCCGAGGACGTCGATGGCCGCCGGGACATGTTCGTCAGGGCAGGCGAGGCGCTCGCCGCCGCCGGCCGCGGGACCGAGGCCGCGGAGTGCCTGCTCGCGGCGACCGCGGCGGCGCCCGAGGCGACGGCGCTGGGGCTGCGCCGCCGGGCCGCCGAGGAGCTGCTGCGCGGCGGGGCGATCGCGCGCGGGCGCGAGCTGCTGCTGCAGGTGATGCGCGACCTCGGCGAGCCGATGCCGACGAGCCTGGCGGCGCGGACGCTCCGGCAGGTGCGCCAGCGCTGGCGGCTCGATCGACGCGGGCTCGCGTTCGTGCCGCGGCCCGAGCGCGAGATCCCGCAGGAGGTGCTGCTGCGGCTCGACGCGCTGCGGACGGCCCGCCTGGCGATCAGCCAGCTCGACCCGCAGACCGCCGAGATGTACATCCGCGAGCACCTGCTGCAGTGCCTCGACGTCGGCGAGCCCGGCCGCGTCGCGCGGGCGATCGCCGGGTACGCGGCCTATCAGTCGCACTACGCCGAGCGGCAGGCGTGGGCCCGGGCGGCGTTCGCCGAGGCGCGCGCGCTGATCGTGCGCCATGGCTGCCGCGACGTCGCGCTGTACGTGGCGCTGTGCGCCGGGATCCTCGAGCACAACGCCGGCTGCTTCGCGCCGGCGCGGGCCGCCTTCGTCGGTCCCGAGATCCAGGTCCTCGAGGACAGCCGGGCGGCCGGGCCGGTCGGCGCGTACCTGGCGGCGACCCGCGCGGTGTGGCTGCACAGCGCGCTGGCCCATCTCGGCGACGCGCGCGCGCTGACGGCGGTGCGCGACGAGGGGGCGGCGGCGCTGCGGGCGGTCGGCGACCCCGAGGGCGCGCTGCGCCTGCGCGCCAACCTCGGGGTGCTCGCGTCGCTCGCCGCCGACGACCCGGCCTCGGCCCGCCAGGACATCGAGGCGGCGGCGCGGTGGCTCCCCCCGGACGCGTTCCAGACCGAGCGCGGGCACCTGTTCCTCGCGGCGCGGCTCACCGACCTGTACGAAGGGACAGGTGAGTCCGCGTGGGCGCGGACGCAGCGCGCGTGGCCCGAGTTCGCCCGCGGTTACCTGTTCCACGGGCAGTTCGGGCGGGTCGCTGGGGCGTACTGGCGGGCGGCGACGGCCCTGCAGGCGGCGCGCGCGGGGGCGCGGGGGCGCGCGCAGCTGGCGGCGCTGGCGGGTCGCACGGCCGACGCGCTCGCCGGCGAGGACCGCCCGTGGGCGACCGCGCTCGGGCACTGCCTGCGCGCCGCGTCCGCGAGCCTGCGCGGGCGCGACGACCGGGCCGCCGCGGAGCTGACGCTCGCGGCGATCCGGCTCGACGCCGCCGACCTGCGGCTGTTCGCCGCGGCCGCCCGCTGGCACCGCGGCCGGCTGTGCGGCGGCGACCGGGGGGCGGCGATGGTCGCGACCGCCGAGGCGGCGATGCGGGCCGCCGGCGTCGTCGCGCCGGCGCGGCTCGCCGTGGCGCTGATCCCAGGCTTCCCGGGGTGAGTGCGCCGGCTTGCGCGGGCGCGCGGGACGAGGCTGCGGGCTTTGCTGGACGTGGCCGGCGAAGAGGACGTCGCGCGCGATGCGGGCGGTGCGGGCTCGGCGGGTCACCGGGCGGGGGCGCCGAGGGACGCGCGATCGAAGGGCGCCGCGGTCCGCGGTCGAGGTCGCGGGCTGCGAGGCTGGCTCGCCGGGGCGATGCCGGCTGCGACGGGCGGCCGCGGGTCGGGCTCGGCCGTCGCCGCGGGTGCGCGGGCCCGCCGGCCAGGTGTCCCGGAGGACAGGTCGGCGGGCTTGCGCGGGCGCGGCGGATCGTTCACCCTCCGCGCCCATGCTGCTCGAGGGTCCGCTGTTCGCCGCGCCCGCGCTGCGCGTGCCCGTGTGGGCGCTGCGCTGGCGAGCCGTGCGCTCGGGCGGCCCGGGCGGGCAGAACGTCAACAAGGTCGCGTCGAAGGTCGAGCTGCGGGTCGCGCTCGCGTGCGTCGAGGGGCTGACCGAGCGGACCGGCGCGCGCCTGCGCGCGCTCGCCGGGGCCCGGCTGACCGACGGCGGCGAGCTGGTGATCACGTCGACCCTGACGCGCGACCAGGGCCGCAACCTCGCGGACGCGCTGGCCAAGCTGCAGGCGCTGCTCGAGGCGGCGCAGCGGCTGCCGCGGCCGCGGCGGGACACCCGGCCGACGCGAGGGTCGGTCGAGCGGCGCCTGGCGGCCAAGCAGCGCCGCGGGGACGTCAAGGCGGCGCGCCGATGGTCGTGCGACGACTGAGCCGGGTCGGGCTCGCGCTGGTCGCCGCGTGGGCGGGCCCGGGCTGCGAGCCGAAGGTCGAGCTGAAGCCGGGCGATCCGGCGCTGGTGCGCGCGGCGGCCGAGCTGTTCGTCCGCCGCTGCGCGACCTGCCACGGCGAGCGCGGGCGCGGCGACGGGGCGGCCGGGCGCGGGCTGTTCCCGGGGCCGCGCGACTTCACCGACGCGGCCTGGCAGGCCTCGGTCGACGACGCGCGGCTGCGCGCGGTGATCGTCGGCGGCGGCGCGGCGGTCGGGCTGTCGACGCACATGCAGGCCAACCCGGACCTCGCGGACAGCCCGGTGCTGGTCGGCGAGCTGGTGGCGATCGTACGCGGCTTCCCGAAGGGACAGGTCCCTTCGGTCAGCCCTTCGGATCGTCCTTGAGGCCGGCGCGGGCCGCCGCGGCGCGGGCGGCGTCGGCGATCCCGCGGGGGAAGAAGCCGGAGCGGCTGCGGCTCATCGACAGCGACAGGTCCTGCGGGTCGGTGTAGGGCAGGCGGACGGTGAAGACGGTGCCGACGCCGAGCTGCGACTTGACGTCGATCGAGCCGCCGAGCATGTCGCAGAAGGCCTTCGAGATCGCCAGGCCGAGGCCGGTGCCGCCGAACCGGCGGGCGGTCGAGCTGTCGCCCTGGGTGAACGCCTGGAACAGCTTGCCGAGCTGCTGCTGGGTCATGCCGATGCCGGTGTCGGCGACCATGAACTGGATCGCCGGCAGGGTGCCCTGCAGCGTCTTGCCGACGGTCAGCCGGATCTCGCCCTTGTCGGTGAACTTGACCGCGTTGCTGAGCAGGTTGAGCAGGATCTGGCGGATCTTGGTCAGGTCGGCGTGGATGAAGCCGATGTTGTCCGGGCAGGTGACGGCGAGCCGGTTGCCGCTGCGATCGACGACCGGGCGGATCGTGCCGACGACGGTCTGGACCATGTCGGCGACGTCGAAGGTCTCGAGGTGGATGTCCATCCGCCCGGCCTCGATCTTCGAGAGGTCGAGGATGTCGGAGATCAGGCCGAGCAGGTGCTTGCCGGCGAACTGGATCTTCTTGAGCTCGTCGATCGACGACATCAGGCCGCGCTCGTCGGACTCCTCGATCAGCATCTCGGCGTAGCCGATCACCGCGTTGAGCGGGGTGCGCAGCTCGTGCGACATGTTGGCGAGGAAGCGGCTCTTGGCGAGGTTGGCCTCCTCGGCGAGCTCCTTGGCCTCGCGCAGCGAGGCCTCGGCGCGCTTGAGGTGGGTGATGTCCGAGGCGACGCAGACGGCGCCGACCGGCTTGCCCTGCTCGTCCAGCAGGTCGGTGCGCGCGAACAGGACCGGGACCTCGCGGCCGTCGGGCGCGCGGAAGGTCCGCTCGACCGGTGTCGGCTCCTGGCCGGCGCGCGGGCGGTCCTCCGGGCGCGCGCCGTAGTCGGGCAGGAGCGCGGTGAAGGGCTGGCCGAGCAGCTGCTCCGGGCGCGCGCCGAGCAGCTGCAGCGTCGCGCGGTTGACCGTCTGGATCCGGCCGCGGGCGTCGAGCACCGCCAGCGACTCGGCCATCGAGGCGAGGATGTTGTCGGCGTAGGCGCGCGCGCCCTGGGCCTCGCGCAGGACCTGCTCGGCCCGCGCCTCGCCGGTGCGCGCCCGCTCGAGCGCGCCTTGCAGGTTGTGGACGACGAGATAGAGGAGGGTGCCGGCGGCGAGCAGCGAGAACAGCCGGCTGGCGTAGACGGCCTCGGTCGGCTCGACGACCGCGGGCGGCAGCAGGCCGGCGAGATCGAGCCAGAGGGCGGCGGTCAGGGTGACGACGCCGAGCAGGATGAAGCCGAGCAGCGTGCGCCGGCCGAACAGCAGCGCGGCGGCGATGACGAGCAGGACCAGCGCCGCGCTGGCGTTGCTGCGCACGCCGCCGGTCTCGTAGGCGCTGAGCACGAGCGCGGCCCAGGTCGCCAGCAGCAGCGAGAGGCCGGCGAGGCGGACGTGGCCGCGGTGCAGCACGGCGAGCAGGACCAGGCAGACGGCGGCGAGCGGGACGTACAGCGCCTGCGAGGCGGTCGCCTCGCCGATGACGACGAAGTGCGCGACGGCGCCGGCGAGGCACAGCGTGGTCGCCATGACGAGGCCGATGTGCAGGATCCCGGCGACGCGGGTCGACTCCTCGTCCGCGAGGCGCGGGCCGGCGAGCAGGCGGCTGAGCCGCGCGAGGAGAGGCCGTGTCATCCTGTCCGTTCGAACGCTACGCAGGGCCGCCGGGGCGGTCAAGCGCGCATATGCGGGGCCCGCGCGATGGATGTCCCCAGGGACACCTTTCGCGCGAGTTCGCCCGTCAGCGCGGGCCCGAGCCGGACTTTGGAGGTGTTTCTTGGGCCAGGTTGGCCGGCGGCGCGGCCGCGAGTCCGGCGCGCCGCGCGGCGGCCCGGGCGGCCTCGACGAGGTCGACGTCGATCGCGCGCTTGCTGCCGGAGAGGTCGCGCGGGTTGATGTACGGCAGCCTCACCGTGAAGACGGTGCCGACGCCGAGCTGCGAGGCGACCTCGATCGTGCCGCCGAGCATGTCGCAGAAGGCCTTCGAGATCGCCAGGCCGAGGCCGGTGCCGCCGAACCTGCGAGAGGTCGCGCTGTCGCCCTGGCTGAACGCCTGGAACAGCTGCGAGAGCTGCTTTGGCGTCATGCCGATGCCGGTGTCGCCGACGATGAACTGCAGCATCGGCGTGCTGCCGCGGAGGACCCGCGCGACGGTCAGGCGGACGGTCCCCTTGTCGGTGAATTTTGCGGCGTTGCTGAGCAGGTTGAGCAGGATCTGCCTGATCTTGGTCAGGTCGGCGTGGACGAACCCGATGTCGGCGGGGCAGGTGACGTCGAGGTGGTTGCCGGTCTTGGCGGCGAGCGGGCGGATCGTGCCGAGCACGGCCTCGACCATGTCGGCGACGTCGAAGGTCTCGAGGTGGATGTCCATCCGCCCGGCCTCGATCTTCGAGAGGTCGAGGATGTCGGAGATCAGGCCGAGCAGGTGCTTGCCGGCGAACTGGATCTTCTTGAGCTCGTCGATCGACGACATCAGGCCGCGCTCGTCGGACTCCTCGATCAGCATCTCGGCGTAGCCGATCACCGCGTTGAGCGGGGTGCGCAGCTCGTGCGACATGTTGGCGAGGAAGCGGCTCTTGGCGAGGTTGGCCTCCTCGGCGAGCTCCTTGGCCTCGCGCAGCGAGGCCTCGGCGCGCTTGAGGTGGGTGATGTCCGAGGCGACGCAGACGGCGCCGATCGGGCGGCCGCCGGGGTCGCTGAGGACGGTGCGGGCGAACAGGACGGGGATCGTGCGGCCGTCGGGGGCGCGATAGGTGCGCTCGGCGAGCGCGGGCTCGTCGCCGGGCCGGGCGGCGCCGGCCGGGTCGGGGAACTCGGGCAAGATCCGCGTGAAGGGCTGGCCGAGCAGCTGCTCGGGGGTCGCGCCGAGCAGCTGCAGCGTCGCGCGGTTGACGGTCCGGATCCGGCCGTCCTCGCCGAGCACGATCAGCGACTCGGCCATCGAGGCGAGGATGTTGTCGGCGTAGGCGCGCGCGCCCTGGGCCTCGCGCAGGATCTGCTCGGCCCGGACCTCGCCGGTGCGCGCCCGCTCGAGCGCGCTCTGCAGGCCCTTGACCGCGATCGACAGGAAGAAGCCGGCGCAGGCGAAGTGGACGAGGTGGGAGATGAGGGCGACCTCGGGGGTGTCCGGGGTCAGCTGCGGGACCGCGACGCCGGCGCGCTCGAGCGCGAAGAAGACGGTCAGCGCGGCGGCGCTGAGGCCGATGAACACGAACATCCACACCTGGCGGAAGAGCAAGGTGGCGATGATGACGATCAGCGTGTAGCCGCCGACGCTCGGGCTGCGGATGCCGCCGTAGGTCAGCGAGCCGAAGGTGACGGCGAGCCAGACGGTGCCGAGGAACAGGCCGCCGGCGAGGCGGATCCAGCCGCGGTGCACGAGCGCCAGCAGGCCGAGGCTGAGCAGCGCGACGGTCGGGTAGACGATCAGCGTCGCCAGGTCGTCGGCGAGCAGCGCGACCTGCACGGCGCCGGCGACGACGCACACGAGGAACGCGGCGAGCAGGACGGTGTGCAGGATCCGGGCGACGCGGGTCGCCTCCTCGTCTGCAAGCGCCGGCTCGGCTATCAGCTCGCGGAGACGCCCCGCCATCTCCCTGCGCTAGGCCCCCCTCAAAGCTCACGCTACGGGCCGGGGCCGCGGGCTGTCAAGGACGCGGCGGCTGCGGGGCCACGGGCGCGGCCGCGCGAGCGGCTCGGCGGCGGGCGAACAGGCTGTCCTCGGGGCCAGGTAGCTCCGGCGGCGCGCTCAGAAGCGAGCCCGCAGGTGGCCGGAGATGGTGGCGATGAACAGCTTGTAGGTGCCGTTGCCGAGGTCGAAGTCGGAGTCCCTGGCGGTCCGCGGCGTGATCCCCTGGAAGCGCGCGTCGCCGAGGAGCGAGATCCGCTCGCTGACGTCGACGACGCCGCCGAGGGCGCCGAGGAGCCGGTGGCCGTCGGGCGAGGCGGTGTCGATCGTCGTCGTCGGCGAGGCCGGGGACTGGTAGCCGAGCGTGGCGCTGACGAGGAGGCGCTCGCCGAGGCGGACGCGGCCGCTCGCCTCGACCCACACGGTGTCCCGCCAGTTGCGCGGCAGGTTGACCTTGAGCGTCTCGCCGATCCCGAACTTCGGCTGGGCGAGGTCGGGCGAGCTGACGGTGACGCGGAAGGCGTCGAGCTCGGAGTAGCGGACGTACTGGACGAAGCCGTCGACGCGCCAGCGCTCGCCGATGTCGTAGCCGAGGCCGAGGGTGATCCGCTTCGGCATCGTGAACTCGAGCACCGCGTCGCCGGCGACCAGCGGCTTGAACTGCAGGCCCTGGGCGGCGAGGTCCTGGGTGAAGAACGGGTCGTTCATGTCGATGGCGAAGCGGCCGCGGTAGCGCATCGCCGTGCTGTGGAAGTAGGTCAGCGCGATGTTGAGGCGCTTGGTCGGGTTGACCGTCAGGCCGACGTTGAAGGTGACGCCGTGGCTGATCGCGCGCTTGAGCGAGAGCGGGCGCGACAGGACGTCGAGCTCGCGGACCTCGGTCGGGGCGTTCGGGCCGAACGAGTTCTGCTGGCCGAGCGCCTTGAGGCCGTCGGAGAACTCCTGGACGGCGGAGAAGTCCTGCAGCTTGCTGAGCTCGGCGAACCCGAGGACGTAGGCGATGCCGGCGCCGAGGCCGACGTAGTCGTTGATCCGCACGCCGGCGCCGAGGTGGACGTGCGAGGTGGCGATGAAGGCCTGCTGGACCTGCCAGGCCTGGGCGCCGCGCTTGGGGAAGTTGAGCGCGGCGGCGGCCGGGACGTAGACGCCGACGCCGAGGGTGAGGCGTTCCTTGACGACCGGGTAGGCGAAGAACAGGCTGCCGGTCGGCGCGACCGGGTTGGTCTTGACCATGTCCGCCGGGCCGGTCTTCGCGCCGTCGAGGTAGGCCGGGTCGATCGGGGCGTTGAACTGCAGGGTGTCCGGGGTCTGGTAGCTGCCGAGGCGCTCGCGCGTGTAGCGGATGTCGCCGACGATCAGGCCGACGCCGGCGAACACCTCGCCCTTCTTGAGGTAGCCGAGGTTGCCAGGGTTCCAGTAGATCGAGGCCGAGTCGCGCAGCGTGGGGCCCGACTGGCCGCTGGTGACGGCCGGCGCGTCGAGGCCGGACGCCCGGGCGCGCGCGGGGACGGCGAGGGCGAGGAGGGCGCAGGCGGGGACGAGGGCGCGGACGAGCGGCGAGGCGGAGGGCTGCGGCATGACAGGTCGCTTGAGGGACGGGGGGACAGGTGCTTCGGGACAGGAACTTGAGGGCAGGCAGAGGCGGGCCGCGGGGAGCGGCGGCCTCAGCGGATCCGGGTGATCTCGAGGGCGAGGTTGTGCTCGCTCGGCTTTTCGAGGACGACCAGCTTGTAGCGGCGCTGGGCGTCGTCCTCGACGTACAGGACGTCGCCGGGGGCGACGCGGACCTTCTCGTGGGCGGTGTCGCCGCCGAGCGGGTCGGTGGTCGAGCGCTTGTCGGTCAGCTCGGGGTCTGCGAAGAAGCCCGGGCGCTGGTAGCCCGAGTACGGGCGGACGGGGTTGCCGGCCTCGTCCTCGCGGATGTCGGCCTCGGTGACGAAGAACAGCCAGTCGCCGAGCAGGTCGGCCGGGCTGGTCTTCGGGTCAGGCTTGAAATAGAAAAAGTCGGCGTCGCCGTCGGCGTTGTCGTTGAGCTGCTCGGTGATGCCGGTCAGCGCCTCGGGGTTCTGCTGCAGGTTGGCCTTGATCTGGGCGACGATCTGGGCCTGGTCGAGCGGGATCTGGACGTCCGCGAGGGTGAACTCGACGTCGGCCTCGCCCTCGGCGAGCCCGCCGTCGTGCAGGCGGACCTGGGCGACCTCGAGCAGCAGGTCCCACAGGTAGGCCGGGGGCGGCGGGTTGCCGATGTCGGTGAAGGTCGTCATCGTCGTCCAGCCGGTGTCGTCGATGCAGCCCTCGAAGGCGACGACGTCGGTGCCGAGCTTGTACTGGTCGCAGTGGGCGCCGATCACCCCGACGGTGCGGCGGCGCGACATCTCGGCCATCAGGCGCTCGAACTCCCACGGCGGGAGCTGCCAGGCCGGCGAGTTGCCGTTCGGCAGCGGGTCCTTGGCGGTGCCGCCGGCGACGAAGCCGTCGTTCTCGTTGACGCGGACGGTCATCTCCGAGATCACGAGGGTGTCGCTGAGGCCCTCGACGCGCATCCAGTCGGGGTCGCTGAAGTCGAAGACGCCGTCGATCTGGCTGGCGGTGCTGTTGACGCTGGCGATGTAGTTGGTCGTCAGGTCGACGCCCTTGTACGGCAGGGCGTTGAGGCTGGCGCGCACGTACATCGTGAACGCTTCCTCGGTGATGCCGGCGGCCGAGAGGACGAAGCCGGGGTGCTCGAGGCTGTTCGGGTCGTTCGGGTCGAGCCGGGCCGGGCCGAACCGCTGCGGCAGCGACTCGAAGTTGTAGACGATGTCGCCGAGGGTGATCGGCAAGGAGCGCGGGGCGATCGGGTAGAGGCCGTCGGGGTGCTCGGCGTCGACCGGGCCCTTGCGGACCTTGGCGGCCGGGTGCGAGCCGAGCAGCTCGTCGAGGAACACCTCGGAGACGACGTCGAACGGGACGGCGCGGTCGGTGACCTCGATCTGCATCAGCGCGGCGAGGACCCTGGCCGGCGGGATCCCGACGGCGCCCGACAGCGCGATCAGGTCCTCGAGCTTGGTGCCCTTGAGGTTCGCGTTGTCGGCGGTCATGTTGAGCAGCCGCCGCATGTTCTGGGCCGCGGGGGCGAGCTGGTCGGCCTCCTCGGGCGAGAGGCCGGACAGCTCCTCGAGCACGATCCGGACCGAGTCGGTCAGGTCGAAGTCGACGAGCCACAGGTCGTCGAGGACCTTGCGCGGGATCGTGCGCAGCTGGTCGAGGCCGACCGCCTGCTCGTAGTTCTCGACGTCGAAGCGGAGGAACCGCAGCGTGACGGTGGTCGGCTGGCCGATCGCGGCGTCGACCGGGGGCTCGGGCGCGGGGACGGCGACCTCGTCGACGCATCCGGCCGCGCACGCGAGGGCGAGGGCGGCGAGGGCGAGCGGGCGAAACGGGCGCTGGCGCGGACGAGCGGGCACGGCACGGGCTCCTGGTCAATGGGTCATGGTGGGATCAGCGGACGCGCTGGATGTCGAGGACGATCCGGTGCGGGCTCGGCTTGTCGCCGACGTCGATGCGGAAGATCCGGCCGTCGTGGTCCTGGGTGAACAGGACGTCGCCGGGGGCGATCTTGACCTTCTCGTGGCGGTCGTCGCCGTCGATCGGGGTCTTCTCGGACAGCTTCTGGCCGAGGAACGCGTCGGCGAAGAAGCCGGGGAACGAGTAGCTGTACGGGCGGACCGGCTCGCCGTCCTCGTCGTTCTCGATGTCCTCGGGGGTGACGAAGTAGAGGTAGTCGCCCTGCAGCTCGGCGGGGGTCGCGGCGGACGGCACGTAGTAGAAGAAGTCGGCGGCGCCCTCGGTGTTCTCGTTGAGCAGCTCGGCGATCGCGCTCAGCGCGGCGGGGTTCTTCTGGATGTTGGCCTTGATGTCCTCGACGAGCGTGGCCACGGTGACGCCGACGGGGACGTCCTTGAGGGTGAAGCTGATGTCGCCCTCGCCCTCGGCGAGGCCGCCGTCGTGCAGGCGGACCTGGGCGACCTCGAGCAGGATGTCCCAGAAGTAGGCGGGCGGCGGCGGCGGGTCGCTCAGCTTGACGGACTCGTCGATCGCGATCGTCGTCCAGCTCGCGGGGACCTCGGCGGCGGGGTCGAACGAGCAGATCTCGTCGCCGGGGATCGGGGTGCAGCTCTCGCCGGTCTTGCCGTTGACGAAGTCGCCCTGGCCGATGCAGGCCTGGACGGCCTCGAAGGGCGGGTCGACCTGGCCCTGCGGGGCGTAGGTGGTGCAGTGCGGCGGGATGTCGCCGGCCTTGGCGACGGCGACCTCGGCGATCAGGCGCTCGAACTGCCAGCCGGGCAGGTCCCACACCGGCGAGTCGCCGAGCGGCGCCGGCTCGCGCGCGGCGCCGCTGGCGACGAACTGCTCGTTCTCGTAGATCGCCATCGTCATCTCCTCGACGACGAGCGACGGGACGAGGCCCTCGATCTGCATCCAGTCGTCGGTGCTGAAGTCGAAGGCGTCCAGGATCTGGCTCTTGGTGCTGTTGACGCTGGCGACCGTGCCGTCGGTCAGGTCGACGCCCTTGTACGGGAGGGCGTTGAGGTCGACCTTGACGGTCATCTTGAAGTCGGGGGTCGTCGCCTTGAACTTGAAGTCGCCGGCGATGAAGCCGGGGTGCGTCGGGGCGTTCGGGTCGGCCGGGTCGGGCTTGGCGGGGCCGAAGCGGATCGGCATCTCGGCGAAGTCGGTGACGACGTCCCACAGGCTGACCGGCAGGCCGCCCGCACGGACCGGGTAGCGGCCGTCGGGGTGCTCGGGCGTGACCGGGCCGAGCCGCGTCTGCGCCTCGGGGTGGGTGCCGACGACGTGGTCGATCACGGCCGTGGTGGTCAGGTCGACGGTGATCACCGACTCGTTGACGCCGAGCGCGAGCAGGTCGGAGAGGATCGTCGCCGGGCCGAGGCCGACCGCCTCGCCGACGCCGATCAGCGGGGCGAGGGTGGTGCCGTCGAGCGAGGTCGACTTCGGCGTCATGTTGAGCAGCTTCCACATGTTCTGGGCGCTGCGGGGGAGCTGCGGGACGTCCTGCTCGGGGGTGGCGATCAGGGTCGTCAGCGCGTTGGTGATCAGCGGCTCCAGGTCCATGTCGAGCAGCCAGGTCTCGCGCAGGATCTTCTCCGGGAACCGGGCCTTGATGTCCTCGAGGGTGAGGACCTGGACGAAGTCCTGCGCGTCGAGGCGCATGAAGCGGAGCTCGACCCGGCGGGTCTCGCCCTCGCCGATCACGGTCGGCTCGGCGGGCGACGGGACGGTGACCTCCTCGACGCAGGCGGGGATGGCCGAGAGGACAGGCAGGGCCACCAGGGCCGGGGCGAGGGCGGCGGCGCGGTGCTTGCGGGGGGAACGATGGGACATGGCGGATCGCGCAGCTTGGGGGTTAGAGCTTGGTGACGCGGACGACGATCTCGACCGGGTCGGCGCCGGGGGGGACGGTGAAGTCGAGCTGGTAGACGGCGTCGGTGTCGTCCTGCATGTAGAGGGTGCTGGTCCCCTCGGGCAGCTGGTACTTCTCGTGCTCGGTGTCGGGGACGCCGGGGATGTCCTTCGCCGAGAGCTTCTGCGTCAGCGCGACGTCGGCGAAGAAGCCGGGGTTCTTGTAGGCGTAGCCGTCGAGCTGCGCGGGGTCGGCCTCGGTCGGGCGCCTGTCGTTCGGACCGACGAAGAAGAGGTACGGCGGGCCGCCGTCGCCGGCGCGCCGGTAGTAGAAGTCGAGGCGCGCGTTCTTGGTCCAGTAGTTGCCGAGGATCACGTCGGCGATCTTGTCGGACTGGGTCTGCAGGGTCTCGCGGATCGCCGTCAACAGCTGCGTGGCGCTCAGGCCGAGCGGGACCTTCTTGAGCGCGAAGACCGGGCGGGCCATGCCCTCGGGGATGTTGTCGGCGGTGTTCTTCTCGTCGCCGACGATCTTGCCGTTGGGGTCGCGGTCGAACGCGTCGTTGCCCCGCGGGTCGTGCAGGATGTCCTGGGCGACGTCGAGCAGCATCTCCCACAGGAACTGCGGGGCTGGGGCGTTGAGGTTGTCGATCTTGATGTCGAAGAAGGCCCAGCCGACCGGGGCGCCGGGCTGGCTGGGGCTCGGGCCGATCGAGGCGCCGGCCTCGCAGGGGAGGCCCGGGGCGAAGCAGTAGAACGGGTACTCGAGGTCCTTGAAGGCGGCGTAGGCGGCCTGGGCGACGATCCGCTCGAGCGCGTGCAGCGGCTGCGCCCACACGTACTCTTCGCCGGCGGGCGCGTCGGGCAGGTTGCCGCCGCAGGTGTCGAGCCCGGCGGTGCACGAGGGGACCTTGGTCGGGAGCTCGGCGATCATCATCCGCATGTCGACGGTCGGGACCTCGGTGACGCCCTCGAACACGACCTTCTGCTCGTCCATGAAGTCGAAGGCGAGCGGGGCGGGGGCGAGGCTGAGGAACATCTCGCCGGCGCCGACCGAGGCGTCGATGCCGTCGACGCGGCGGAGGTTCGACTCCGCGGTGGCGATCATCTTGAAGGCGGGGGTCAGCGCGTCGCTGTAGGTGGTGAAGTCGACGTCGTCCTTGACGAGCAGGCCGGGGTGGACGTCTGGGACCTCGCCGAACTTGTCGGACAGCGGCTGCATGTCCTTGAGCGCGTCGTAGAGGGTGACGGGGAGCTTGCCCTCGGTGTTGGCGATCTGCGGGTGCGAGGCGAGCAGGGTGACCTTGAGGGTCTCCTTGAGCACGTCGACGGCGATGAAGGGGCGGGTGTGCAGCTCCTTCTCGTGGGCCTTGTCGAGCTTGGAGTCCTTGAGCTTCTCGGTGCACTGGACCGGGCCGAGCGGGTGGTCGCCGCAGAACAGCGCGGCGGCGAGGACGTCGCTGAAGGTCAGGCCGTTGACGGTCTCGTTGTCGTAGAGCGAGAAGAGGTACTGGAAGTCCTCCATGACGGTCGTGGCGACGACGGCGTTGCGCGGCGTCATCGTCAGCAGGCGGACCATCGCGAACTGCGCGGAGCGGCCCCAGTACTTGTCGGAGTTGGGGTCGTTCGAGCCGTAGGTCTTGCCGAGCTCGGTCTTGCTGCAGTCGTGGCCGGCGCTGACCGGGAGGCTCGCGTTCGGGACGTCGACGTAGTCGTCCCAGGCGTCGCCGCACGAGCTCTGGATCCGCGCGAGGACCTCGGCGAGGAGGGCGTCGCTGTCGACGTCGATCAGCTTGATGTCCTTGGCGGCCTGCTCGCCGAAGATCTCGAGCGCCTTGGTCTTGTTCATCTCGAGCACGACCGGCGGCGGCGGCGTGTCGTCGATGCGCAGGAAGTAGCGGTTGGTCGGGATCGTCGGCGGGAGCGGCTCGCCGGTCGTCGGCTCGGGCTCGCCGCTGCTGCCGATGTCGGTGGTGGCGCCGTCGGTCTCGGTCGTGTCGGCCGGGCCGCCGCTCGGGCACCCGGCGAGCGCGGGCAGGAGCAGGGTGACCGGGAGGAGCAGGCGAGGATGTCTCATGGCACAGCCGTCCGAAGCCGCAGTATCGCAGCTTGTCGCGGCGCGCGATAGCGGCAGCGCGGCCGACCGGTGCGGCCCGGCGATCACGCCCGGGCCCGCGGCGCTTCGAGGCGTGGGCGCAGGTTCAGGGCCAGGCCCGGCGGCCAGGATCACTTCGCCGCGGCCGGGGCGGTCGGGCGCGGCGGCGGGGCGGGCGAGGGCGCGGGCGACGGGCTGGCGAGCGGCGCGGGGGCGAGGGACGACGCGGCGCCGCGGGCCTCGAGCTCGACGCCGCGGACGCAGAAAGCGCCGGCCTGGCGCGGATCGGGCTGACGGTCGACGATCAGGAAGAACTCGCTCTGGCGCGAGAAGCCGGTCTGGAGGATGTGATAGACGCGGTCGCTGATCTCGGGGCAGCCGCGGCCCCAGTAGAGGCGCGCGGGGCTGTCGGTGGTGCCGCCGAAGTCGCGGAAGAACCCGTAGAGGTAGCCGCTGCCGTTCTCGTAGACGACCATGTTGGAGAGGTTGACCGCCCACATGCGCGGTTTGGCCTCGTTCGCGCCCTTCGGCGCGGCGAGCGGGAGCGGCGGGGCCGGGGGCGGGGCCGGTGCGGCGGAGAGGGTGGCCGGCGCTGCTGCGGTCGACGGGGCCGCCTGGACCGCGCCGGCGAGGACGACGAGGCCGAGGGCGGCGGCGGCGAGCGTCAGCGGACGGGGACGGAGGCGGAGGGACGTGACGGGCATGGGACGATTTGACACGTTGCTCACGCGGCTTGTAAAGCCGGCGGGGCCGATTGTCCCGCCGGTGCGAAGGCCGGTACACTCCACGGTGATGCCCGGCACTCCGCTGCGCGGGCGCGCTCGCGGGCGCGTCCTCGTATTGTTCGCGCTCTGCTCCGTCCCGACGCTGGCGCGTGCGCAGGAGCCCGCGCCCGCGCCCGCGAGCCCCGACGCGCCGCCCGCGGCCGGGTCTGCGGAGGCGCCGCCGTCCGCGGACGCGAAGCCGACCCCGCCGGCCGTCGAGGTGAAGCCCCTGAAGCGCGCGCGCCACAACTGGTACGCGGGCTTCGGCTTCGGCCTCGGGGCGGGCAACCTGCGGCGCGACGACACGGGCGCGAACCGGGTCTCGTTCGCGGTGATCGGCAACGTGCGCGCCGGCGGCCGGATCCGCGACAACCTGCTCGTCGGCGGGCTGCTGTCGTCGACGCTCGGCGGAGCGCGCCGCGGGCAGACGCTGACGAGCGTGCTCGTCGAGGTGATCGGGTACCCGATCAAGAACCGGGGGCTGCAGCTGTCGGCGGCGGTCGGCGGCGGGCTGTTCGTACAGACGCGGGTGTCGGGGACGACCGGGACGCCGGAGATCGGGCCGATGGGCACGGCGGCGGTCGAGGACGCGGCGCTCGGGCTCGCGTTCGGGCTCGGGCTCGGCTACGAGTTCTGGCTGGCGCGGCGCTTCAACCTCGGGCTCGTCGCGCGGGCCGACGGGCTGGCGGCGCGGCGGATCGGGCTGCGCGCGGCGGGGACGATCGGGCTGTCGTTCACGTGGTACTGAGGCCCGCGCGGGCGCGCCGGGGGACATGTCCCCGGGGTCAGGCGTTCGCGGCGCGGGCCGAGCGGCGCGAACGGGCCTGGACGATCAGGTCCTGGTAGGTGACGTCGCCGAGGACGTGCACCTCGCCGCGGTCGACGCGCTCGAACAGGTCGGTCAGGCTGTCGTTGCGCGGGGCGTCGACGTCGGCGCGGAACAGGCGCAGGACGTCGAGCAGGCGGATCTGGTCGAGCGGGCGCGCGGGCACGTAGCAGTTGTCGTCGCCGACCAGGCGCAGCAGCACGCCGGCGGCCTCGAGGCGGCCGAGCACGTCGGTGAGGCGGGTCGGCGCGACGTGGAAGCGGGCGACCAGCGCGCGGCTCTCGATCGGGGCGCCGCGGCGGTCGTAGTGGTCGCAGATCGCGAGGACGAGCCGGGCGGCGAGCCGCGCCGCGCTGACGCCGCCCTCGGGGTCGCGGCGCAGGCGCGGGTTGACGAAGCCGTCGCGGCGGACGACGTCGATGTGCTGGACGACGTAGGCGACCTCGGCGGCGAGCAGGACGATCAGCCACGAGAAGTAGGCCCAGACGCAGAAGACGGGGATCAGGGCGAGCGCGCCGTAGGTGCCCTCGTAGGTCCGGAAGGTCTCGAGGTAGAGGGTGAAGCCGCGCTTGCCGACCTCGAACAGGGCCGCGCCGACGAACCCGCCGACGAACGCGCCGCGCCACGAGACGGCGGTCGCGGGCAGGAACTTGAGGACGAGGATGAACGCGAGGTCGGTCGACAGGTAGGGGATCAGCGAGAAGCCCTGGTCGGTGATCCGGGCGACGATCGGCTGCGCGAGGCTGAAGAAGATCACCAGCGGGGCGAGCGTCGTCAGCGTGTAGAACATCGCGAACTTGGCGATCAGGCTGCGGCGCAGCTTGGCCCGCCAGATCTCGTTCATCGCGTCCTCGAGGGTGATGAACAGCAGCATCGCGCCGCCGATCGAGCCGAGGAAGCCGACGACGCCGAGGTTCTCGACGGTGACCCGCGAGGCGAGGCCGTAGACCTGCTCGCTGATCATCACCGACTGCGCGGGGTCGGGGATCAGCGCGCGCGAGACGGTGCGGATGAAGCTGCGCCCGCTGTCCTCGCCGAGCAGGCCGAGCAGGGTCAGGACGAGGCCGGCGAACGGGACGATCGACAGCAGGGTCTGCAGCGCGAGGCTCGAGGCGAGGGTGGTGCTGCGGTCGACGAACAGCCAGCGGCGGACCGCGTAGACGGCGGCGAGCCAGACCTGCCGCCAGCGCGGCGGGTCGAGCACGGCTGTCCGCGGGAACAGGTACTCGAAGACATGTCCCAGCGAATAGCCCCGGCCGCGGGGGGGCGGCGGCGCGGGGGCCTCGAGGTCGGGCGGGGCTTCGTCCATGGCGCGCGGCTCCAGTGTGACCGATCTGCGCGCGGGGCGAGCGGGGCGACTCCCGGGGGCTGGGCGAGAGGGGCGAGAGGGGCTGGGCGAGAGGGGCTGGGCTAGACGGGCTGGGCTAGACGGGCTGGGCCGCGGCGACCCGCGGGGGGGCGACGCGCTTGCTGGCGCGCGCGAGCTTGTCACGCAGCGGCTCGGCGAGCGCCTCGATGTCGTCGCGCAGGGCGCCGAGCTCCTCCTCGAGCCGGCGGACGCGCTTCTCCGGCAGGCCGTCGATGTCGGGCAAGAGCTCGGCGAGCTTGCGCGCGGCGGCGGAGGCCTTGTTGAGCAGGTCGAGCCGGTCGGCGCCCTTGGGCCGCGGGTGGAGGACGGGGTCGAACCGCTTGCGCAGCTCGGCGACCGGCTGGCCCTCGTCGAACACGGCGCTGCGCAGCTCGCCGAGGACCTCGGCCGGCGGGGCGGGCGGGCGCTTCTTGCTCGGCGGCTCGTCCTCGGCGTCGTTGGCCGGGCCGTCGCCGATCGCGCGCGAGAAGTAGTCGATCGCCTCGACGCTCGGGATCGTGCGGGCGACGCCGTCCCACTCGAGGACCTCGGGGGCGTGGCGCTCGATCGTGGAGTAGCTGACGGTCAGCTTGTCGACGGTGGCCCGCTTGAGGGTCAGCTCCTGGGTGCAGTAGGCGTAGAAGTCGCTGTAGCCCCAGCGCTCGTAGGCCCGGCCGGCCCGGACCTTGATGAGCGCCTCCGCGAGCTCGATCCACGAGCGCTTGAACTTCTGGGTCCGCCGCACGACCTCGAGCCGCTGGGCGTCGCCGCCGGTCCGCTCGAGGAGCTCGGCGAGGTCGTCGATCTTCTTGGTTCCCTTGGCCACGAGCGCTCCTATATCACCGCGGCCGCGCCCTTTGGTACCGTGACGGAGGTGGCCCCCGAGGCACACGCGCAGGCGACGCTGGCCCCGAACGCGGGCGGGAGCCCCGAGGCGGCGGACCCCCCGCTCGCGCCGGGGGCGGTCGTCGATCGCCGCTACCGCGTGATCCGGCCGATCGGCGAGGGCGGGATGGGCCGGGTGTACGAGGTGGAACACCTGTTCATCCGCCGCCGCCTGGCGCTCAAGCTGGTCCGCCGCGACGCGGGCACGGGCGAGGCCGCCGCCCGCCTGCTGCAGGAGGCGGTGCTCGCCGGCAAGGTCCCGCACGCGACGGTGGTGCCGGTGTTCGACTGCGCGGCGCTGCCCGACGGGCAGGTCTACGTGGCGATGGAGCTGTTGCGCGGCGAGAGCCTCGAGCAGGCGCTCTGCCGGCCGTTGCCGGCCGCCGAGCTGCTGCGCTGGCTGGCCGAGGTGGCGCGCGGGCTGGCGGCGGCGCACCGCGCGGGGATCGTGCACCGCGACGTGAAGCCGGCCAACCTGTTCCTCGCGCGGACCGCGGAGGGGGCGGTGCAGCCGCGGATCCTCGACTTCGGGATCGCCAAGCTGCTGCCCGGCGGCGGCGGGACGACCGAGATCGTGCAGACACAGGCCGGGTCGCTGCTCGGGACGCCGTTCTACATGGCCCCCGAGCGGGCCCGCGGGGAGGCCGGCGGGCCGCGGTCGGATCTCTACAGCCTCGGGGTGATCCTCTACGAGGCGCTGACCGGGTCGGTGCCGTTCGTCGGCGAGACGTTCATGGCGATCGTCGGCCGGCACCTGCGCGAGCCGCCGCTCGATCCGCGGCAGGCCGCGCCCGAGCGGCCGATCCCCGACGCGCTCGCCGAGCTGTCGCTGGCGCTGCTGAAAAAGGATCCGGCGGAGCGGCCCGCGGACGGGGAGGCGGTCGCGTTGGCGCTGCTGGGGCTCATCGAGCGCGAGCCGGGGATCGGGCGGCTGGTCGTCGGCGCGGGCGCGCGCGGCGGGGCGGCGTCGGCCGAGGCGGCGACGCAGGCGGTCGCGGAGGCGGCGACGCGGCGGCTCGCCGGCGACGGCGCGGCGACGGAGCGGCTCGCCGACGGCTCGGGGGTGCTGTGGCGCGGGGACGCCGGGGATGGCCCGGGGGACAGCTTCGGTGGGCGGGTGGATGGCCCTGGGGGGCGAGCCGGCGCGACGCGACAGCTCGTCTCGGGGGCGGCCGGGGAGCTGGCGACGGTCGAGGATGGTCGGAGGGACAGGTCGGGGGCGGAGACGCAGCGGCTCGGGTCGGGGGCGGCGGTCGAGGACGGTCCGCGGGGCAGGCCGGGGGCGGGGACGCAGCGGCTCGGGTCGGGGGCGGCGGTCGAGGATGGCCCGAAGGACAGGCCGGGGGCGGGTGGCCCGGAGGACAGGTCACGGCGGGGCGCGGCGGCGCGCGACAGCCCGTCGGCGACGCTCGAGCTCGGGTCGGGGCAGATCGGCGGAGCGGCGGTCGCAGCGAGGCCCGGCGTGTCGTCGCCGGATCGGCGGGTGCGCACGCTCGGGCTCGTGATCGCGGCGGTCGCGGCGGCCGGGCTCGGCGGCTGGGCGGTGCGGGCGTGGTCGGGGGCCGGGTCGTCGCCGGACGGAGGGGTCGACTCCTCACGGGTGGGGGCGACGGCGGCGCCGGGCGGTGCGACGAGCCGCGAGCCGGAGGGGGTGCGGGCGGGCGGTGCGACGAGTGCGGCGCCGGAGGGGGCGCGGGCGGGCGGTGCGACGAGCTCCGCGCCGGAGGGGGTGCAGGCGGGCGGTGCGACGAGTGTGGCGCCGGAGGGGGTGCAGGCGGGCGGACCGGATCCTGGGGTCGGGCCGCCCGGGGCGGTGACGGTCGAGGGCGCCGGGCCGCCGGAGCCGGTCGGAGATCGGCCGGCGGTCGGCCCGGAGCCGGCTGCGGGCGGTGAGCCGTCCGCGAGCGCCCGGGCGCCGACGCGGCGCGAGGGGGGCAAGAAAGCGCCGCGCAAAGCTGGTACAACCGGCAAGGCCGAGCAGGGGCCGAAGATCAAGATCGATGTCTACGACGAGTAAAGCGATCGCGTGCGCGCTGGCGCTGGTGTGCGCGCGGCCGGTGGCGGCGGCGCCCGGCGGCGAGGCGCCGGCGAGCGTCGAGGCGGCGCTGGCGGCGGGCGATCTGTCGACGGCCCGCGCGCTCGCCGAGGAGGCGCGCAAGGCCGAGCCGAGCCCGGCGAACTGGCGGCGCGAGGCCGAGGTCTGCACCCGGCTGGCCGACTACGCGTGCGCGCGCGCGGCCTGGCAGGGGCACCTCGCGGCGACGCCCGCGGGGGCGGATCGCGGGGCGGCCGAGGCGGCGCTGGCCGAGGTCGAGGAGCTGTCCCGTGGGACAGTCGGCGACGAGCCGGGCTCGACGCACCGCGCGAAGCTCGACCAGGCGCGCGCCGACAAGGCGGCGGCGCTGCGGCCGAAGCCGGCGCCGAAGGAGGCGCCGAAGCCGGCGCCGGTCCAGCGCGAGCGGATCGTGAAGAAGTGGTACTTCTGGGTGTCGATGATCGCGATCGCGGCCGCGGCCGGGGCGATCACCGGGATCGCGGTCGAGGCCGCCCGCGACGAGCAGGCCGACGACCTCGGCGAGCGCACGCCGGTGCCCCTTCCGCCGCCGCAGGGGCTCGGGCTGCGGTTCTAGTGCGGCGCCCAGGGCCTAACGACACCACCTCGCTTGGTCTCATCGCCGCTGGCTTCGTT
>ERZ1066136.137-NODE-137-length-76971-cov-16.638983_pt1 | contig 76971 bp, 68 predicted proteins | sample MGYA00382783_ERZ1066136 | MGnify/ENA primary metagenome ERZ1066136 (study PRJEB33369, sample SAMEA5778366) | biofilm metagenome | biome: Industrial cooling water; feature: Water cooling tower basin; material: Biofilm | place: United Arab Emirates | collected... | reverse complement strand
TCTGGGCTACTTTGTGCTCTTTGTGTAGTAGAAGGTTGTTCCACAGAGTTTCACGGAGAAGCACAAAAATGCACAGAGCATCCTAAATCCTTTGTGATCCTCTGCGCTACTTTGTGTTCTTTGTGTAGTAGAAGGTTGTTCCACAGAGTTTCGCGGAGAAGCACAAAGGTGCACAAAGCATGCTAAATCCTTTGTGATCCTCTGGGCTACTTTGTGCTCTTTGTGTAGTAGAAGGTTGTTCCACAGAGTTTCACGAAGAAGCACAAAAATGCACAAAGCATGCTAAATCCTTTGTGATCCTCTGGGCTACTCTGTGCTCTTTGTGTAGTAGAGAGTTGCTCCACAGAGTTTCACGAAGAAGCACAAAGGTGCACAGAGCATCCTAAATCCTTTGCGATCCTCTGCGCTACTTTGTGTTCTTTGTGTAGTAATTGAAAACCCGAAACTCATTTGCCAATCAGCACAAACGGTGCCCAGTAGTAGGGCGAGGCGTATGTCTTCCGTTCGATCATGGCCAGCTTGGCCTCGCGCAGGGGTGTGGCATAATCGCGGGGTGTGCCGTTGGCCAGCCGCGCATACAAGTCCATCATCAACTCGGCCGTGGAGGCATCTGCCACGCTCCAGAACGACACAACATTGTTCCGCGAGCCGGCATACACCAGCGCCCGCGACAATCCGATAACACCTTCGCCTTTTGAGATTTTGCCCAAGCCCGTCTGGCAAGCCGAGAGCACTGTCAGCTCCGCATTCAATTGCAGATTATAGATTTCGCCCGCAAAGAGATTGCCATCGTCCGTGCCGTTGGTTTGCAAAAATATCCGCGACAGTTGGGGTTGCTCGGGGTCTACGATACCGTGGGTGGCAAAATGAAGGTATCGGTATTGGTCGAGCTTGCCGCTCTTTACATGCTCCTCACTGGCTTCTTCAAACAGGCGGGCGGTGGCACCGGTATTGAATAAACCCGCCAGCCTTTTTGCTTCCGCCTCGGTGCCGGGCAAAGAGGCCAACTGATCTTTTTCGGGGAAACGCACGGGTGCGCAGACAAATAGCGGCAAGGGTGCGGCCATTTTTTGGTTGCGTTCTTTTTGCAGCAAAAGGCCCGCGGAAAACTCGTAGGAAATGGCATACCGCTTAATCGCGAACGGCATGGAAGCAAAATCGGTGGCCGTGTTGCGTTGATAAAATAAAGCCTCAAACGGGATTGTGCCTAGATTAGCCGAGGGCAGCACGATCAATTTTTTGATGCCGCTGGGCAATTTGGGCAGTAGCAACGCGGATAGCTGCGTGGCGTAGGCATTGAACAGCTCGGGCTCGCTGAAGTACATACTGTTGACAAACCCGCGCAGCGCCCCGCTAAAAGACGCGGTAATCGCCTGGGTGCGGATGGTGTATTTGGTGCGCGTCAGAATAAACTGATACAGCATGCTGTCGGCTTCAGAGAAAAAGTAGCTGATAAAGGCTGTCTTCTCGTCCAGCCCTTTTTGCACATCGGCTACGCGCGGGGCCGAGCGGTTGAACTTCAAATCAAAATAGGCAGGATAATTTTTTTCAAGGCCTTCCGTGAAGCGGTTGTATTGGTTGTTCAAGTCAAACAGTTGGGTGCGCAGTTTCTTTTCATCGTCTTCGCTCACTTTGGAGGCCAGCCGCTGCACGGTATAGGCGATGTCGGACTTGAGCTTGGATTCCTCGGCCAGCAGCGCAGCCGGTATGCCGGCAAACGACTTGGCTTCGGTGTCGGCAATCAGCTCTTGCAACACGGCCGATTTACTTTTTTCGGCAAAGTAAAAGGCTCGCTCACGGTAGGCAGTTGGCTTCACCGTCATTTCGGCAATGGCCAGCGAAAGCCGCACGCCATCCTGATATACATCGGTGGCCTGTTCGCCCAACTCGATTTTGTCGTTTTCATTAAACGTGTGCTGGCGCAGGTTGTCCACGAGCGCATCGCACAGTTCAACGGTCTGTAGGGCCAGCGTGAGGTCGCTCAATTTCAGCGTCTTTCCATAGTGCCGAGCTTCCAACACCTGGGCTTTTCGGTTCAGCGAGTAGAACATCACCTTGGTGTTGTAGGCATCGTCCGTGCGGGGGTTCTGCTGGATTTCGGTGGCGGCAAACGTGGGGGAGTTGGCGATGAGGGCCTGTTGAAACGAGGTCAGCGCGGCATCGTACTGCTGTTGGTTGATTTGCAAAACACCCAGTTGGTTATAGGCCACGGCAATATCGGGATGGCGGCTGCCATAGCTTTGGCGAAAGAGGGCGATGGCCTGTTGGGTATAGGCGATGGCCGCAGGGCGGTTGTTGAGGCGATCATACACCAACCCGAGGTTGACCAACGCCAGGGCTTGGTTCGGGTGGCCTTGGGGGTAGCGTTTCTTCCAAATGGACAGGGCCGTCTCGAAGTTGTTCACGGCATCGCCATACAATTGCAATTGCAGATACGCAAACCCGATGTTGGTGGCGGCAATGGCAAGCTTGGGATGGTCGGCTTCGCGTTTTTGAGCATAGATGGCCTGCGCCATTTCGTAATAATCCAGTGCCTTGTCGGGATTGCTCACGCCATACAACGTACCCAAATCGTTGTAGGAGGCGGCCACTTCTTCGCTGGCGTTTCCAAACAGCCGCTCGCGGATTTGCAACGCCACTTGACCCGCCTCTTCGGCCTCGTTGCGCTTGCCGCTGTTGTAGAAGGCAAAGCTCAGGTGTGCCAAGGCGTTGGCCGCCTCTTTCGACTGCTCTTTTCCTGCCGCCCGGAAGCCGTCCATCGCCTGTTGCAACTGTTCAATCGAGGCCTCAAATTGTCCTTTGTTCAACAAGAGGTAGCCCAGGGTAGTTTGGGCCACGGCTTTGCCAACGCCATCGCCCGTAGCAGCCCGCATCAACGTTTCGGCTTCCTGGGTTTTGCCTTGCAGATGCCATAGCTCCGCTTGTTTGCTTTGCAGCAAAAGGAGCGGTGCCGCTTCCCGTTCGGTTGCCTCAGCGATTTTTTGCTGCGCAGCCGTCAGTTGGTTGTCGTCTAACAGGGCGGCTATCTCATCTAACACGGACTGCGCGCGTGCCGGAAAGGCACCGAGCATAACACAGAGGATGAGAATGAGACGCATGGATTAGAAGCGATGAATGTACGTGACGGAAGTGACGCGGTTGCGCGAAAGGCCATCGGGGTTCACATCGCGCTGCACGATCTTATGGCCCCATAACACACGCATGCCAGACTTCACATTGAAGTTATATCCGGCCGTAAGTATCCCCGAAAGGGCAAGGCCTTGTGCGCCCACGGGTTTGATCTCCACGCCTGCCTCGTTTACGCGTCTGTCGTTGGTAAGGCGGTAGATCGGTAACAGCCCGGCCGAAAAGTTGAACCGCGCCAGGCGGAAGTTGCGCTCCACGCGCAGCATCACATCAATGCCGCGCTGCAAGGAGTTAGTCTGTCCATACGTTTCCAGGTATGTCGGATCGGGATATTCCGGGAAATCGTTCCAATCAAACGAATTGCGGTTGCGGTTGATAACGGGTATTTGGATACCGGTGGCGAAAAGCCATTGCCGGTTGAGCATCGACAAGCCCGTGATGAAATCATAGGTGCCCAAACTGGTTTGGTAGTACATGGGCAAGGGCTCGCCCGGAAAACGATCGGACGTTTTATCAGATCGATTGGTGGGTACTTTGGCCCCGGCCGAGGCGCTTACATCAAAGCTGCCCCAGCGCGTCAGGTAGCGCGTGTAGCAGAAGGAAAGGTCGCCCACGCCTTGCGTTTCGCCCAGGTTGCCATTGGTGACCCACTGGTAAGGGAGTTTTACCTGAAACGAGGAGAGGGCATTGATGCGGAAGTTGAGATCGGTGGTGGCTACGTTGACCACGGGCGTGGTGGTGGTGATGCCTTGATAGTAGCTGACCTCCATGGACAGGAGTTTGATTGCCACTTTTCGTTTGTAGGGTTGATCGGGCTTCATGGCGCCCATGGTACAAAAACCGGCATCGCTGCAGCCTTGCCCCACCGCTTGGGAGGAAACCAAACACAACAACACACACAAACGGAAATTCATCCGCTAAATGTAGCGACTTGGCGAGGATTTGGCAACGTGACGGCACCGGCTGTTGAAGGCGTCAACCAAAAAACAGATTTACATACCCAGCGATTGATTCTCCACCGAAGCCAGTTCGATGATCCTCTCGTACTCGGCCGTGGTCAGGTCATTGAAGAAGTAATGCACCGGATTGACTTGAACCCCGTTGATCAGCACTTCATAATGCAGGTGGGGTGCGGTGGAAATACCGGTATCGCCCACGTAGCCGATCAAATCTCCACGCTTGATGCGCTGCCCTTGGCGTACGGCAAAACCGTGCATGTGCGCGTAGCGACTGCGGTATCCAAAACCGTGGTCGATCTCAATCATTTTGCCATAACCGCTAAAGCTGTTTTGCACCACGTCAATCGTGCCATCGGCTGTGGCGTAGATGGGCGTGCCAATGGGTGCGGCAAAGTCGATGCCCGTGTGCATCTTTTTCACTTTGTAGATGGGGTGTATGCGCATGCCAAAACCCGATGCCAAGGCGATGAGCTCTTTGTTGGCCACGGGCTGAATGGCGGGGATGGCGGCATACAGCTTTTCCTTATTTTCGGCCAATGTCACCACCTCGTCTTGCGAGCGCGACTCGATGAACAGCTTGCGCTTGAGTTTGTCCACGTGCTCGTGGAGTTTCACGATCATCTCTTCGTGTTCCAAATCTTTGTTGCGGATGTCTTCGTATCGGTCGATACCCCCAATGCCCGCTTCCCGTATGGCCTTGTCGATCGGCTCCGCCCCCAGCACGACACGGTAGATGTTGTCATCGCGGTATTCCATCTCTTTCAGGATGGTGTTGAGGCGGTTCACTTCATCGTTTAGGCTTTCATAGTAGAAGCGCAGCTCTTTGACTTCGTTTTTGAGCATCAGTTCCTTGGGCGACTCGAAATAGTTGTTGTAGAGGAGCAAAAGCCCCACGGCCATCGCCAGGGTAAAAGCCAGGAACCCGAGCGTGTTCAGCACGATGTCCATGGTGGACGTCTTTACGCGTTCGTACTTACACGTTTCGGTATCGTAGTAGTATTTGATGCGCGCCATACTGGTTGCGTCACGTTTGCAATTAATCGTTTCCCCCTCAGCCCGCAGGGGGGCGAAAGGCTTTTATCACTTCGTCCCGCGTCTCCAAAAACGGCCCTCCCAGCAGGTCGATGCAGTAGGGGATGGCGGGAAACACGGCATCCAGGCATTGCCGGATGGCCTTCGGTTTGCCGGGCAAATTTACGATTAAAGTTTGATTTCGGATACCGGCCGTTTGGCGCGACAAAATGGCCGTGGGGACGTATTTTAGGCTTTCCTGGCGCATTTTTTCGCCAAAACCGGGCATCATCTTGTCGCAGACCGCCTCCGTGGCCTCGGGGGTCACATCGCGCAAAGCGGGTCCTGTGCCCCCGCTGGTGATGATGAGGCAACACTTTTGCTCATCGGCCATGCGAACGAGGGTCTTTTCGATCAGGGCCTGCTCATCGGGGATGACGGCATATTCGGGCTCCCAAGGCGATTGGAGGTAGTCGGTCAGGGCCGCCACAATGGCCTTGCCGGGAAGGTCTTCGTAAATACCCTGACTGGCGCGGTCAGAGACGTTGATGATGCCGATGCGGGCGGTCATCAAGACGCAGGGGTTTTGGACCTCCCATTCGGCACACGGCCTTTCTTGAATACTTGCCGTCCTTTGTTGGCTCCTTTGCGGATTTCTTTTTGGGCCTCAGCCGGCAGGGCAAGTACCTCGGCACATGCGTGGGAGCAACAGCCCCGGTACTGCGCAGCACACGCTTCGCACTGAATAAACAGCAAGTGGCAACCATCGTTTTGACAGTTGGTGTGCGTGTCGCAGGGTGCTCCGCATTGATGGCATTGGCTGATGATATCTTCGGAGATGCGCTCGCCCAAGCGCTCGTCAAACACAAAGTTTTTGCCAATGAATTTATTCTCGAGCCCCTGTTCTTTCACCTGCCGGGCATACTCAATGATACCGCCCTCCAATTGAAACACGTGTTGAAAGCCATTGTGCTTCATCCACGCGCTGGCCTTCTCGCAGCGGATGCCACCCGTGCAGTACATCACAATATTTTTGTCTTTTTGGTCGGCCAGCAGGTCTTTGACTACTTGCAGTTCTTCGCGAAACGTATCCACATCGGGGCAAAGGGCATTTTTGAAATGGCCCACTTCGCTCTCGTAGTGGTTGCGCATGTCCACGATCACGGTATCGGGTTGTTCGGCCAGGGCGTTGAACTCTTGCGCGTTGACGTGTTGGCCGCTGTTGGTCACGTCAAAGGTGGCATCGTTTAGTCCATCGGCCACAATCTTTTTGCGCACCAGTATCTTCAGCTTGAAAAAAGACTTGGCCTGCGTGTCCACGGCCATATTCAGGCGGATGCCATTCAGAAAAGGGATGGCATAGATGCGCTGGCGAAATTCTTCGATGTGTGCTTGCGGCACACTGATTTGCCCGTTGATGCCCTCGTGGGCCACATAGATGCGCCCCAGCACATCCAGTTCGCTCCACGTGCGCCAGAGGTCATCACGAAACGCCTGAGGGTCCGCAATGGCGTGGTACTTGTAAAACGACAGCGTGACCCGAGGTATGGGATCGGCTTGCATTTTTTGCTTCAAAACCCGCTTGTCGATGCGGTTGTGAAGGAGGGGCATAGTGACAGTTAATATATTAATGAACAGATCAACAAAGATAGGGATTTTATCAGGTACGTTGTTTTTCGATTTGTCTGCTTGTTTTTGACCCGCAAGTCACCTATTTTCACCAACAGAAAAATCAATAAATAGTATGAAAAAGTTACGCAAAGCAATCTTATTTTTTTCGGTCGTTGGAATGCTGTTCAGGGGGCCGTCCTATGCGCAAGCTGGAATAGCAGCCACGGATGAGCTGACCAAACTCAAGGGGCGAACGCTGGTCGTAGTAGTTGAGGAGCCCGATGCAAAGTTGCTTTCAAAGTTGACCCCCGATCAGCAAAATCAGTACAAGAGTGAAATCGATGAGTACAACACCCTGATCAAATGGGGCATTGAAACGTATTACGCAGTGGGCAATCCGGTGGAATTTAAACTTCGTTCGGAGGCTTTTCCGCTCATGAAAAAAGGAGATGCCAATTATGCCTTTTTGGAGTATTCGAAATTTACCGAGAATTATTTTTCAAAGGCGGGCTTTGAGCTGGTACAAAAGAACCGGCAGGCCAAGGAGCAGACTAAATTTTCGGGAGCGTTGAGTCTTGGCTCGTTGGTTTCGCGCTTAGATCTGCGATTAGCAGAACAATACCCCACATTGTTGGCCAGTCGAACCATTCCCCCTTTTTATGGGCACTACATGCCTAATCCATTTCCGCAAAAAGCAGAAATGGCTGCTGCCCTGAAGCAATTGGGGGCGATAATTGCGCAACGCGCTACGGGGGCCGGATATGATCAAGACGAAAAAATAATGCGGCAAGACTCTAAAAAATTAGCTGATTTGACGCTCCTGGTGTGGCAAGATGAGTTGGACGGAAACGAGGACAGATCGGCCATTGCGAAATATTACCCGTTTCCCATGGAGGTTGTAACCAAGGAAGTACTTGACAATGCGATCATATCCGGTGACAGCCGATATGCCGTTGTGCGAACCATCCCCTTTATGCAGGAACGGGACGAGGAAGAAAGCGTACAATTTCAGTTTCGCGTGGTTGATTGCGCTGCAGGGAAGACGCTGGCCGTTTCGAAGCCCCAAGATAAATTTGGCGTGAGTGCCGAAAATCAAACGATCTCGGCACTAAAAGGCTTAAAGAAATCGGGAGACAGCAAGATACCTCGACTGCGCAAAGAAAATTTTTCTGACTTTTCACTTCACGTAAAATAATCGTCACAACCGACAAAGTCTTCCGCAAAAAGAAAAGACTATTGTTGTTGCGTGGGGCGCAGTTCCCCACGCAACAACTTATTGTAATCTTCACACACCAAAAAGCCTTTTTGGTGACAGAACTGGCAGGTGCTGTACTTATTGCCAAAGTATCCTTTTTTGATGACCACGGTGCTTCCGTTGCACACGGGGCACACGACTTTGCCGGTCGGCCCGCAGTCAATATCAAAATCCTTTGAAAACAACTCGGCCGCCTTTTGCCGTTGGTTTTCGTTCTCTTTTAGCACCGCCACCTCGGACTGGCGCAGCAGGGTTACTGACTCGGCATAAAACTGGCCGCTGGTGCCCTTCAGTTGGATGTATTTATTCAACCAGTCAATGGCTTGTTTGTGCCGCTGCAGGTAATGCGAATTCTTCCCTACGTAAAAAGCGAGTTCAGACGGTACACTCCGAATGTTCCGCAGCACATCGCGCAATTTCCCATCGGCTGATTCGTAGTTTCCTTCATTGACCAACGCGATGGCCGAGTCAAGCTTTTGGCGGAGTGCCCGCTGCCGTTCGGCCTCGCGCTGCATTTCCAATTGCTGGATTTTTTCACGCTCGGCATTGGATTGACTCCACGCATGGGTGCCGCCCCACAGAAAAAAACAAACCACTATCCACTTGCTCATGAGACTGCCGCGTAGCGCGCCCGCTCTTTTGGAGATAAGTTAAGCCAATCGAACGTGGCCTGGCTAAAAATGTTTTCCTTGTCCTTTTTGGGCAGCTTCATGTCTTCGATAAACTTGCCGATGGACAAGTCGCCTAGCGGAAAGGGATAGTCGGTGCCAAAGGTCACTTTTTTCGATCCGATCATTTTGATGACATACTCCAACATCAGGGGGTCATGCGTAATACTGTCCACCCAAAATTTGCCCAAATAACTGCGCGGGCTCACGGGGTTGTCGATGGCCACCAAATCCGGACGGCATTCAAAACCGTGTTCAATGCGGCCCATGGTAGCCAAAAACGAGCCTCCCGCATGCGCAAAGTTGACACGCAGCTTGGGCAATTTCTCAAAAACCCCGCCAAAGATCAGGGAGCAGACGGCCCGGGTGGTCTCGGCCGGCATGCCCACCAGCCAGGGGAGCCAATAGCGTTGCATACTTTTTTCGCCCATCATGTTCCAAGGGTGTACCAAAATGGCCAACTCCAGTTGTTCACACGCTTGAAAAATGGGGAAGAAACGTCCTTCGCTTAGGTTGTCGTCATTGATGTTGGAACCGATCTGGATACCTTTTAGCCCGATCTTTTTGACGCGGTGCAGTTCTTTGATGGCCAGTTCCGCATCTTGCATGGGCACGGTGCCCAATCCAATGTACCGCGTGGGATGTTTTTTGACAATGCCGGCTACGTGATCGTTTAAAAATTCCGACAGGTCCAAACAGTCCAGGGGTTTGGCCCAGTACGAAAACATGACGGGAATGGTACAGATTACCTGCACCCGCGTGCGGAACTGCTCGTACTCTTTGATGCGCAATTCGGCATTCCAGCAGTTTTCTTTGATCTCGCGAAAAAACTGGTGGCCGCGCATCATCTTGGCAAAGCCGCGTTTGTGATGCTGCAGGTAGATGAAGTCGCCATAACCAAACTTCTCCGTCCAGTTGGGCATCTTTTTGGGCAGTATGTGCGTATGGCTGTCTACTTTGAGCACGGCTTTGCAAAAAATCTGCGCGTGCTCTCCCCCCGGGCAAACACGGCTTGGCAAAGCTATAAAATTTGAGGGCCTCCGTTATCTTTACTGCTTACAAATATCCTATGGCACTGCACCGACTGGTTTCGTGGAATGTGAATGGCATCCGTGCCATTTTGAAAAAAGACTTTGAGGGGAGCATCCGCGCCATGAAGCCGGACGTGTTTTGCCTGCAAGAAACCAAAGCCGCTGAGGAAGAAGCCCGCCAATCGTTGGAGGTGTTCAACGGCTACCACGTGTTTGTCAACTCCTCCAAGGCGCGCAAAGGCTACTCGGGCACGGCCATCGTTTCAAAAGATGAACCGCTCAACGTCACCTATGATATCGGGCTGAGCGAGTTTGACCAGGAGGGCCGCGTGATCACGGCTGAATACCTGACGTGGTTTTTGGTGACTGTGTACACGCCCAATGCGGGCGAAGAACTGGCGCGATTGGACTACCGCGAGCGGTGGGATGCCGAATTTTTGAATTACCTGACCATGTTACGCAAGCGCAAGCCCGTGGTCGTTTGTGGCGATTTCAACGTGGCGTTTGAGCCCCTCGATTTGGCCCGGCCCAAAGAAAACTACAACAAATCGGCCGGGTACACCCAGCGCGAGATTGACGGCTTCGGCCGCTTGCTGGCCTCGGGTTTTGTGGATTCGTTCCGGCAGTTTTACCCCACCGAAGCCAAGTATAGTTATTGGAATTATGTGACCAGCGGCCGCGAGAAAAATATCGGCTGGCGCATCGACCATTTTTTGGTGGACCAGCGGTTGCGCCAACAATGCCAGGATGCGTTTATCTTTAACGAGTACTTTGGCTCCGATCACTGCCCCGTGGGGTTGAACGTAGACCTGTAGACAACACTACCCGATGCGCTCTATTTTGGCGCCTAAGGCTTTTAGCCGTTGCTCGATATCTTGATAGCCCCGGTCGATTTGCTCCACATTGGAGATTTCGCTTTCGCCTTGTGCCGACAGGGCCGCAATCAACAACGCCACACCCGCGCGTATGTCGGGTGACGACATTTTGATGCCGCGCAACGCCTGCTTGCGGTCCAGGCCAATTACCGTGGCGCGGTGCGGGTCGCACAAAATAATCTGCGCCCCCATGTCAATCAGCTTATCAACAAAGAACAGGCGGCTTTCAAACATCTTTTGGTGTACGAGCACCGTGCCCTTGGCCTGCGTGGCCACCACCAACACAATGCTGAGCAAATCGGGCGTGAAGCCCGGCCAGGGCGCATCGGCCACCGTCATGATAGAACCGTCAATAAACGTTTCAATCTCGTAGCGCTCCTGCGAGGGGATGTGGATATCATCTCCGCGGAATTCCATTTTTATGCCCAACCTCCGAAAGATTTCCGGAATGATGCCGAGCATTTCGATGCGGCAGTTCTTGATGGTGATCTCCGATTGTGTCATGGCCGCCAGGCCAATGAAACTGCCAATCTCGATCATGTCAGGTAGTAACGTGTGTTCCGTTCCGTTGAGTTCGGTCACGCCTTCAATGGTCAGTAGATTGGAACCAATACCCTTGATGTTGGCGCCCATGCGGTTGAGCATGCTGCACAACTGTTGAAGATACGGTTCGCAGGCTGCGTTGTAAATGGTGGTGGTGCCCTTGGCCATTACGGCTGCCATCACAATGTTGGCGGTGCCCGTCACGGATGCCTCGTCCAACAGCATATACTTGCCTTGCAGGTTGGAGGCATCAATGTGATAGAGGTTTTGGTCTGCTTCGTATTTGAACTTGGCACCCAGATTTTGGAAACCCAGAAAGTGGGTGTCCAATCTCCTGCGGCCAATTTTATCGCCTCCGGGTTTGGGGATATTGGCCTGGCCAAACCGGGCGAGAATCGGACCGAGCAACATAACCGAACCGCGCAGTGCAGCCGCTTTTTTTCGGTACTCGTCCGTTTTGAGATAGTCAACATTGATGCTGTCGGCCGTAAAACGATAGGAGCCTTTGGCCAGCTTTTCCACCCGGCAGCCCAAATCGCCCAGCAACTGAATCAGCTTTTGGACATCCACAATATCGGGGATGTTGTGGATCGTAACGGGCTCGCGCGTCAGCAGGGGTGCGCAGATTACTTGTAATGCTTCGTTTTTGGCGCCTTGCGGGATGATTTCCCCGTGCAGTCGCGTGCCCCCTTTGATTTTGAACGAACTCATTGCTCTCTTCTGCGGTGCGGGTTGTTGTTGCGGTTTTTATTGAAGTGCCGCTTGCCCTGATGCCGCTGGCCACCGTTCTGCTGGCGGTTGTTTTGGCCCCCGTTGGGCTGAAACGATTTCTTACGGTCGCGGTACAGTTTTTCGAACAAGTTGTCTTCGCGCACTTTGTCGATATTCATGGACAGTTCGCCATCAGACAATACTTTGATGTCTTTCAAGATGACCGAGTCATCCAACACTTCCTTGTTCCAGGTGGCAAAAAATGTTTTCATCAACTTGCCCAGGTAGATGACGGCCTCTTCGCGCTCTTGCGGGTTGGATATCTTCAGCGCTTCCTTGACGAGGCGTTCCAAGTTCTTACCATAGTGTTTGTAGCGCACGTTGGTTTGCGGATAGTGCACCTTCATGGGTTTCTTAAAGATCGTTTCGCGGTTCGGTATGGGGTAGGGGGCGTCAATGTCCAAATTGAAGTCAGCCATCACATACAGGTCGTCCCACAGGCGCTGGGGATCGTCCGGTTGGTCTTTGAGCGTGGGGGTCAGTTGCCGGATCAGGTCGATGAGGCCGTGGGCCATTTCGGTGCGTTTGGCTTTGTCGGGCTGCTCGCGTATGTGGTCAATGAGTCGTTGCACATGGCGGCCGTACTCGCGGAAGATGATGTCTTGCCGCTGGGAATTGTATTCTCCTATCATAAACTAGTCTGTCAAATCATTCAGTGTAATAACGTCAATTTCTTTTACGCTCTTAAGGCGGTGGTCATTGGTGAGGAATTGGGTACACCCGAACCGGATGGCCGTTGCAAGTTGAAGTGCGTCCAAGGCCTTCAGCCCCGCGTACTTTTTTCGTAGGTCAGCAGAGTAATCGGCAATGGCAAACGTGATGTCAGCCACCAACACGTCATACTCGCGCAGCTTGCTCATGAACTGATCAATTAATTCCAGTTTGTCTTGTTGTTTCGGTTTGACAAACAACTCGGCAATGGTAATCGAACTGGAGAAAAACTGAGATTCAAAAAGTGACAACTGATCGGCAAAATAGGTTGTGAGTGGCTTGGCAAACACAGGATGATCTTCGATTAGGTAAATAAAGGGGGCGGTATCAACAAAAACTTTATGAGAGCCGGTCATCCCCGCGTAGCTGATTCACATATTCCTGGGCATCCATACCCCAAATACCTTTGCCGAGACCTTTCAATTCATTCAGTGATTCCAGCAGACGCGCCCGCTTTTTCAGCCGATGCGACAAATGTCCATACACCTCCAATTGTTGTTCTGTTGGGAGCTTTTCAATCTCCTCCAGAATGTGGCGTATGTCCATGACCTAATGAATCTTCAATTTGGCAAAGCTAAGCAATAATGTCTTCTCGCCAAAATCGGCAAATTGGATCTTGGCCTTGCGGTCGGCTCCCGTTTCATCCAGTTTCAGCACTGTGCCAAACCCAAATTTGGGGTGCTCCACTTTCATGCCCTCCTGCAGCCGCGAAGTATCGCTCGGCACAAAGTCGGCTGACGGTTTGTAACTGCTGGCCTTCACCACGGGTTGCGAGCTCACCGTCTTTTTCATGCCGCTCACAAAACTGCGGGCATAGTGCGGGTCGGGTGCCACGGCCTCGCGGCCACCAAATTTGGTGCTCACTTTTACATACCGCGCGTCCAGGTCGTCCAGAAAGCGGCTCGGCTCACAGTTCTTCAGCCGCCCAAACCGGTAGCGCGACAAGGCGTAGGATAGGAACAACCGTTTTTTGGCCCGGGTGATGGCCACGTAAAACAGTCTGCGCTCTTCTTCCAATTCCGCGCGGCTGCTCAACATCAACTGCGAGGGGAAAAGGTCTTCCTCCATGCCCACCAAATACACGTAGTTGAACTCTAACCCCTTGGCCATGTGAATGGTCATCAACGTGACTTTGTCGGGGTCCTGGTCTTTGTCTTCATCGGCATTGGTGAGCAGCGATACCTCTTGCAAAAAAGCTCCGAGCGTTTTGTCCTGCTTTTCAGGATCGTCTACATATTCTTTGATGGCATTGAGCAACTCCTGCACGTTTTCGTAGCGGCTCAAACCCTCCACGGTTTTGTCTTCGTACAGCTCGCGCAGCAGCCCCGATCCTTTTGCGATCTCGGCCGAGGCTTCGTAGGCGTCTTTGTTTTGAATTTCGATGCCAAAGCGTTTGATCATCGTCACAAAATCCTCGATGGGACCCGCAGCCCTTCCACCCACAAAGGGCGAAGCGTTTTGGAGCACTTCCCAAATGGAGATGCCGTGATCGTTGGCCGCCACCACGATTTTGTCGATGGTGGAGTCGCCAATGCCCCGTTTGGGCAAGTTGATGATCCTGCGAAACGAGGCTTCATCTTGTTGGTTGAGCGAATAACGCAGATATGCCAACAGGTCTTTGATCTCTTTGCGCTGATAGAACGAAAGACCGCCCACCACTTTGTACTTGATGTTCATCCGCCTGAGCGATTCTTCGATGGCGCGGCTTTGGCTGTTGGTGCGGTACAGCACGACAAAGTCGCTGAACTTCAATTGCTGCTGCATCTTTTCTTCAAAGATGGACGTGGCCACCAGCCTTCCTTCTTCATTGTCGGATACAGCTTTGATGAGTTCGATCAACTGCCCGTCTTCATTGGCGGTCCACACTTGTTTGGGCAGTTGCGCTTTGTTTTTCGAGATCACCGAGTTGGCGGCATCTACGATGGTTTTGGTGGAACGGTAGTTTTGCTCCAGTTTGATGATGCGCAGGTCAGGATAGTCTTTTTCAAAATTCAGGATGTTGCTGATATCCGCCCCCCGGAACCCGTAAATGCTCTGGGCATCATCACCCACCACACAAATATTTTCGCGCATGTTGGCCAGCTTCCGGATAATGAAGTACTGGCAGAGGTTGGTATCCTGAAACTCATCCACCAGCACGTATTGGATGCGGTGTTGGTACTTGTTCAGCGTCTCCAGGTGTTCCCGGAATAGCTTGTCGGTATTAAAGAGCAAGTCGTCAAAGTCCATCGCGCCTGACTTAAAGCAACGCAGGGCATACGCTTTGTAGATGTTGCCGATTTCGGGCCGCATGTTGGCGGCATCATCGGCCAAAAACAGCGGGTTGGCCAGGTAGTCTTGCCACGAGATCAATTTGTTCTTGGCGGAGGAGATGCGGTTGTACACCGTGTTCGCCTTGTATTGTGCTTCGTCCAGCCCCATTTCCTTGATCACCGACTTCAGCAGCGATTTGCTGTCATCGGTGTCGTAAATGGTGAAGTTGTTGGGGTAACCGATCAACGGGGCTTCGGCACGCAAGATGCGGGCAAATACCGAGTGGAAGGTGCCCATCCATAGGTTGCGTGCGTCTGCACCCACCACGTGCTCAATGCGGTCGCGCATTTCTTTGGCCGCCTTGTTGGTAAAAGTCAGCGCCATGATGTTGAAGGGGTCCACGCCCTGGCTTTGGATAAGATGGGCAATGCGATAGGTGAGCACCCGTGTTTTCCCCGATCCTGCTCCCGCAATGATCATACACGGTCCTTCGGGATTGATAACGGCCTCGCGTTGGGGTTCGTTCAGCGTTTCTAAGTAGTTCGACATACAATAATTTGGCAAGTTACAGCCTTCGCCCCGTTGGGATGGAATTTGTTCTTGATATTTTTGGCAGTCGCGCGTGATCAATCTCGTACCTGCGTTAAACAAAATCACAGAAAAACGAATCATGCTATTTTAAGTAGTTAGGAATGAGATCATAAAGTAGAAGCACATCAAGTAAAATGAAACCGGAATTTTTGCATACCGAAAAGAAAGAGTCTTTTCGGAGCTGGCTGTTCCGCACGGCCATGAACTGGTACCCGATGTACTTTGGCACGGGTGGCAAGATTTTGTTTTGGGCCCACGACCACTCCGAGTTGCACATACGTCTTCGGCTCAACCCGTGGACGTACAACTATGTGGGCACCATTTTTGGCGGCAGCCTGTTTGCCGCGTCCGATCCGTTTTATATGCTGATGTTGTTACGCGGGCTGGGGCCCGATTTTGTGGTGTGGGACAAAGCCGCTGCGATCCGTTTCAAACGACCGGGCAAACAGACCTTGTATGCCGTTTTTAAGGTAAGTGCCAGTGATCGGGAGGCCATCCGGGAGGAGGCGCTGGCTCAAGGCGAAACGACCCGTGATTTTTTGATTCAGTGGGTGGACAAATCGGGTGTGGTGCATGCGGAAATCACCCGCCATTGCTACATTGCCGCGAAAGCGTTTTATCAGCAAAAGAAAGGCGAGACCCAGCAAGCGCGTTTGCGCGTAAAAGGAATCGATTAGAAACCAGCAAAAGGTATGATGCAGATTGGAGAGGTACTCGTATCGGACGAAATCAAAGACGTGGAGTTTGTGTGCCATTTGGAGAAATGCAAAGGCGCCTGCTGCGTGGAAGGTGATTTGGGTGCGCCTTTGGAAGAGGATGAATTGCCCATCCTGAACGAAATACAAGCGGCCGTGGCACCTTACCTAACGCCCGAAGGCCGAAAGGCCATTGCCGATCAGGGGGCCTACATTTTGGACGAGGACGGGGACTATAGCACCCCTACCATTGGCGGGCGCGAGTGCGCCTACGCCCATTACGATGCGCAAGGCGTGTTGAAATGCGGCATTGAACAAGCCTATCTCGATGGGAAGGTTGCGTGGAGAAAGCCCATTTCCTGCCACTTGTACCCCATCCGCATCACTCAAAAGAAAAACATGCGAGCCGTGAATTACCACCGGTGGAGCATCTGCTCGGCCGCCTGTTCGTATGGCAAAAGCCTACAGGTGCCGCTGTACAAATTTTTGAAAGAGCCCCTCATCCGCAAATATGGCGAGGCCTGGTATGGCGAGTTGGTAAAGGCGTGCGAGGCATAGACAAACAAAAAGCCCCCGGAGTTTTCGAGGGCTTTTCGCTATAAACGCGGGCGGGGATTACTCCGCAACCACCGTTACCTTTATTTCCTTCTTTACTTCTTTGTGAAGGTCGAGCGTGGCCGTGTATGTGCCCAGCATTTTTGGGCTTTCTTTCATGATCACCTTTTTGCGATCGATGTCAAACCCTTTCGCCTTCAGTACATCGGCAATTTGGTTGGCCGTTACGGCACCAAATATTTTTCCGCTTTCACCGGCTTTGGTGCCGATTTCGATGGTCAGCTCACCCATGCGGGTGGCCAATGCTTCCGCGTCCAGCTTGACCTTGGCTGCTTTGTGGGCCGCCTGGCGCACGTTTTCCGCAATCATGCGCTTGTTCGATTCATTCGCGATGATGGCCGTTCCGTTGGGGATCAAAAAGTTGCGTCCGTAACCCGGGCGCACCTTTACCACATCGTTTTTGTAGCCGAGCCCTTGCACGTCTTGTTTCAATATTACTTCCATGGTGTTACTCGGTTAAAGTTATTTCAATGAATCACCCAAATACGGAAGGATGGCCAAATGGCGCGCACGCTTCACGGCTTGAGTTACTTTTTTCTGAAACTTCCAGCTGGTGCCCGTCAATCTGCGTGGCAGGATTTTGCCTTGCTCGTTGATAAATTTCAGCAGGAAGTCGGGATCTTTGTAATCGATGTACTTGATACCATTTTTCTTGAAGCGGCAGTATTTCGGCTTGATCTCCGCGCGCTTGATGGGTTCGTTCATTAGTGTCATACCGTAGCCTCAGTTTTAGGTGCCGTTTTTTTCGTTCTGTTAAACTCGCCCTTGCGTCTGCGGGCATTGTACTCCTGCGCATACTTGTCCAGCGAAGTGGTCAAAAAGCGCATCACTGATTCGTCACGTCTGAATTCCGTTTCCAACGTGGCTACCGTTTCCGGAGCTGCCGCAAATTCGATGAGGTTGTAAAAGCCGGTGGACTTCTTCTGGATGGGATACGCCATCTTTTTTAGTCCCCATTGCTCTACGTTCACGATGTTGGCCTTTTGTTTGGTCAACACCTTCACGAACTTATCGACAGTATCCTTTGCCTGGTCTTCAGACAAAACGGGATTGAGAATGAATACCGTCTCGTAGTTTTTCATGGGTTAAACAATAAATTAGTTAAAAATGAGGCGCAAATATAGCCAAATACGGGGGTTTGCCAAGCGCGCGGCCCGAGAAAAGACGGTATTGCCCCGCCCTCACGCACCGGGCTTTTGCAACCGGAGTCGGGCTTCGCTAATTTTCTGATCGTCAGAACGTTCTATGATCTCCAATGTGCCGAGGAACTGCACATTGGCCCCGTTTTCAATCAGCAGCCCGCCCCCGATGGTCACTTTGCCCGACTGGCCAAAAACCACGTTGGCCCCGCTTTTAATTACCACTTTGGGGCTGGCCGATTGGGCCGGGGGCAGCATGCGGAACAGACTGTGGCAGTACACACACCGGAGCATGTCCTTGCCTTCCTTGGTAAAATCCGTTGACCCGCACTGCGAGCATTGGCACTTTTTCGTATCGGTCGCGGCCATGCCCGAAGGTATAAAAATCTACTGGTCGTTCAGCCCCCAGTCGTAATCCAGGTGACTGATCTTCGCATCGGGCTTTATTTTGATATCGGAATACGTGTTGATAAATGACCGCACGGAGCCCCCGTTCTTATTGAAATCCATTCCATACCATTTAAAAATCATGCTCAGTTGCGGAGCGGTGGCGCTCATTTTGTTGCGGAACGGATCGGCCAAAAAGGCTTTTGTCTGTCGGGCAAATTGGTCGTCCAGTTTTGAAGCCTCGAACGCTTCGTTCAGTAAAATCGGGCACGACTTGCTGGCACATACCAAGGCCATGTGCACGCGCGGGTCATCAAATTTTTTGCGCAGTTGTCCGTGTTCAATGTTGTTCAAGTCCATTTTTTCTTTGCCGATGCGGATAAACTTGATGTCCCACGGAGTGTTGACAAACGGTATTTGGATGCTGCTGCCGATGTCCTTGATGCTCTTGACGGGATAGTAGCGGCAGATGAGTTGGATGGTGAAGGCATTATAGGCGTTTATCCAATAGGCCATTTGTTCGTTGCGGCCCCACGTCTTTTCATCCGGAGGATTGGCGCTCAGCAATCGCAGATACTGGTTCAACTCCGCGCTGTCTTTCACAAACCCTTTGTAGTTCACGCGCCCATCGGCCGTCACATGGCGTTTCAACAATTTGTCGTAGAGGGCGTGGGAGGGGGCTTTGCCTTGTGCTAGCCCCAACAGAGGCATGACACTGAATAAAATAAGTACGATCCAATTTTTCATGTGATGGTTGGGTGATGTGTGTATCTACGAAGTGGGCCCTGCAACGGTTTTTGTAAGTTTAGGGCAATCTGCGTACCGATTTTTTGCGTAGGTTGAAATATTTTGTGATGCATAGAAGGCAGATCATTTGTGGACTGGCGATGATGTGGGTCACCCTTACGGGGATGGCCCAGACACACCGATATAAAATTACCTGGGCGGGCGCGCCTATCGGTGTCATGCAGGCGACATGCTCCCAACAAGATTCTTTGACCGTTTACACGCTTCAAAGCGAAGTGCGGTTTTGGTTTTTTCAACGCATCCATGTTCACTACCATTTGCGGTCGGTGTATCACGGCAACGAATTGCTTTCCAGCGAGGTGCGCACTCAATCTAGCCGGGGCGATTTCAAAACCACCGTGACCAAAGACGGAAGCCGGTATCGCGTACGCGCCCGCGCCTATGAGTACCAGGCCGATACTATGCTGCACATGCCCATTGCATTCAACGTGGCACGCTTATACTTTCAGGAGCCACACGGACAAACACACGTGCTTACGGATGCCTACGGCCTGCCGGCCGATCTTCAGGCACGGCCCGATGGGGCCTATACGCTGGAGTTTCAAGGCAAGCGCAATCGTTTTTTGTACCGCGCGGGCAAGATGGTGCAGGCCTCCATGCACAGCCCGATCAAGAACTACGAAATCAAGTGGGTGCCGCCTTCATCGCCATGACAATCAGCGTGATCATACCCGCCTTCAACGAAACGCGCCACATTGCCGCACGCGTGCAGTTTGCGCGCGCGCACGGAGGCGATATGTTGAAAGAAATTATCGTAGTGGATGGCCATAGCGAAGATGAAACAAAGGTTTTGGCCGAGGCCGCAGGGGCGCGCGTGTTCATTTCGCCCGTACGCAGCCGGGCTGCTCAAATGAACCTCGGAGCGCGGCATGCCACGGGCAGTGTCCTTTACTTCGTCCATGCCGATGTGCAATTGTTGCCCTCGTATGTCGATGACATCCGCGCAGCGTTGGCACACTCCGATGCCGGTTGTTACCGCTATGTATTTGATTCGGATAAATGGATGTTGAAAATCAATGCTTGGTTTACCCGTTTTGATCGCATCATGTGCCGCGGGGGCGACCAAACGCTTTATGTGCAACGCGCGGTGTTTGAGGCGCTCAACGGCTTTGACGAATACTACACGCTGATGGAAGACTACGACTTCATCCTCCGCCTGCGAAAGCGTTTTCGGTTTTACATCATCCCCAAAAACGTAACCGTCTCAGCCCGAAAATACGACACCAACAGTTGGTTGCGGGTACAATGGGCCAACCTGTCGGTCTTTATCATGTTTTTCCGCCAGCGCCCACCGGACGAGATGAAGATGCGCTACCGTCAACTGTTAAATTACCGTTAGTGGCCCCCTATTTCATCAGCGGAATACAGCAGGTAGGCATTGGCGTGACCGATGCCGAGCAAGCTTTTGCCTGGTACCGAAAGGCATTTGGCATGGACATTTGCATATTCAAAGACAAAGCCGAAGCCTCGTTGATGACGCGCTACACGGGAGACCGCAAACACAGCAGGTATGCCATCTTGGCGATGAATTTGGAAGGGGGCGGAGGTTTTGAAATATGGCAGTACACTTCGCGCGAGCCCGCCCCGTTGACGCGACCGGTTTCGTTTGACCAGCAAGGCATCCTGGCCATCAAACTAAAAACCCGCGATGTCGTGGCAGCGCTGCCGGCCATCCATGCGTGTGGGCCGCAGGCGCTGTCGCCCATCACGCGCAACCCCGAGGGGAAGCGCCACTTGTATGTGCGCGATCCGTTTGGTCACTGGTTTGAGGTAGTGGAGGAAACAGATTTCTTCTCGGCTACCCACAGCGCGGTGGGTGGGGTATGCGGGGCCGTGATTGGCGTCCGCGATCTGGACCGTGCCCTTCGCTACTTTCAAGCGTTCGGCTTCGACCAAGTGCGGGTAGACAAAGAGCGGATTTTTGACGACTGGGATTCTGTCCCCGGCACGCGGCAGGTTTTCCGCAGGGTGTTGATTGCTCAGGCGCAACCCGGGCGGGGGGCGTTTGGCGGGCTGCTGGGCCCTGTCACGCTCGAACTAATCGAAGCGCGCGAGCAAAAGACCGAGCACGTGTTTAACGGCCGCCAGTGGGGCGACTGTGGGTTTATCCATCTGTGTTTTGACGTGCACAACCTGCCGCAACTGGCTCGCGCACTGGCCAACCAAATTGCCCCTTGTACGGTGGACAGCAGCGATGCGTTTGACATGGGCCACGCGGCCGGCCACTTTTGCTACCACGAAGACCCGGATGGAACGCTCATTGAACTGGTGGAGGCACACAGACTGCCGCTGGTGCCTGCCTTGGGTTGGAGCCTGAACTTAAAATCCCGATCTCGCCATACGCCTTTGCCGCGCTGGCTGCTGGGCCTGATGCGCTTCAGCCGCGTGCGATAGTCTTATTTCTTCACCAGTAGCAGCGAGGCGGAATTCATGCAATAGCGCAGACCGGTAGGTTTCGGGCCATCTTCAAACACGTGTCCCAGGTGGCCGCCACAGCGGCTGCACACTACTTCTTCGCGCACCATGCCGTAACTGAAATCCTTTTCGATTTTTACCGCCCCCGCTACGATTGGCTGGTAAAAGCTGGGCCAGCCAGTGCCCGACTCAAATTTGGTGGCAGCGTCAAACAACTCCTGCCCGCAGGCGGCACATCGATAAACGCCCTCTTCGTGGTTGTCCCAATACCGGCCGGTAAACGCCCGCTCCGTGCCTTTTTCGCGCAGTACGTGATATTGGAGGGGGGTAAGCTGCTTCTTCCACTCGGCCTCCGTCTTGACCACCGGAAACGCGGCCGTTTTTTTTGTTTTTGATTCCTGTGCGCACGCTTGCATCAAGGTGGCGGCCAGCAGAAAACCCGATAGAATGGTGTGTATTTTCATGGCGATCGATTTGGGCCAAAAGCAAAAAACCCCTCCGTCCGAGGGGTTTTTTGTTACCTAAACCTAAACCTATGAGAAGAATTACTCTACTCTGGTTTTAATAACGCAAGTCGGTTTAAGAAGTTACCCCCCGCCAGAATTTTTTTAGGCTTTTAACATTATTTTAATTTTTAGGATGATACGAAATGGCCGAGCCGGTTCGTTCGGCACGGGCCTCGGTAAAAGAATCTTTTACAATTTCAACTTGGTGCCAAATTGTTTTTTGAATTTCTCCACCTTGGGCCGAATTACATACTGACAATAGCCCTGCTCCGGGTTTAGCGCGAAGTAGTTTTGGTGGTACTCTTCGGCCTTGTAAAAGACGGGGATGGGGCTTATTTCCGTCACGATCGGATTCTTGAAGGCCTTGGATGCATCCAACTGTTGCTTGTACTGTTCGGCCGCGGCTTTCTGCTCGGGCGAGTGGTAAAACACCACGGAGCGGTACTGCGTGCCCACGTCCGCCCCTTGGCGGTTGAGCGTGGTGGGGTCGTGGGTGTTCCAGAATATTTCCAGCAGATCGGTGTAAGAGACCGCGGCCGGATCGAAGGTGATCTGGATGACTTCGGCATGCCCGGTCAGCCCGCTGCAGACCTCGCGGTAGGTGGGGTTTTTGACCGAGCCGCCCGCATAACCGGACACCACGGATTTGACGCCCTTCACGTCCAGAAATACTGCTTCGGTACACCAAAAGCAGCCACCGCCAAAGGTGGCCAATTGTAAAGATTCAGTCATTTTGTTTTTGGATTGATTCGGCTGCGCTGTTGTTGCCAACGCCAGCGAAGAAAAGAGAACGAGTACTACTGCGTTTTTCATATTTGGTTTAACCCGCGCCCGCTGCAAAAGGTTTTGCGCAGATGTCAGCTACGCAACAAACGACCAAACTAATCCGGACGGATGCCCTTTTTCAAAAAATAGTCGATCGTTTGAGCAAACTTTTTGCGCTCCTCCACGAAGGGGAAGTGACCGCTCTTTTCAAAGACCACCAGCGAGGCGTTTTTTGCCGCGGTTTTCAGGCGTTGCGAACAGGCCAAGGGTATTACATCGGCCTGACCGTGCACGATCAGCAGCGGAAACGAAAACTGGGCCGCCTCATCGTACCAGTCGTACGCTTGCAGATCGGGCCCCAGCCCTTGGTACAGTGCCACGGAGGCCGCAGCGAAGTTGGGCGGCAACCCCAGCCCCAAGGAGCGTACTTTTTCCTCATCAGCAAAAGAGTGACGAAAGGTGAACAGCATCAATTGCTCATGGGCGTGGGCATTTCCTTTTTTGAACCCGGGCGACCCGATGATGATGGCCCGGTCGGTACTGTCGGCCGGGGTGAAGCGGGTGCGCGTGGCCTCCGTCAGGGCTTGATCATATTCTTTGCTCAGCGGCACCGGGTTGCTCAAAATCAGCTTGCCCATGTGCTGCGGAAAGGCGTGGCCGTATGCCACTGCGGGCAAGGCCCCCCACGAATGGGCCAGGAGGTTTACTTTTTCAACACCCAACCAAATCCGGATGCTTTCGAGGTCGTTGACCCAAAACGAAAACCGCAGCGAGTCGATAGCTGGGATGGGCGAGCGGCCACAGGCCCGTTGGTCGTAGAATATCAGCCGGTGGTCCTTGGCCAGCGACTCGAGGTGCGGAAGAAAATACGCGTGATTTAGTCCGGGACCTCCATGTACGATGATCAGCGGATCGCCCGAGCCAATGGTGCGTACATACAGTCGGGCTCCGTTAATGGCAGTGAGAGCTTGGGTTTCTTGTGCCCGCGCCCCACCGCACGCGATCAACAGCAGAAGCGTGAAGCGCGCTACCATCTGCGTTTGGGTTTAGCAGCCGCCAGTGCCCCCGTAAGAGAAGCAAACCCACCGACCAGCGCACCGATCAATCCCGTAAGGAGAAAGGCATTGACAGGCAAAAGCCGATTTATTTTTTCGGTGAGAATGGAGTTGGTTTGATGATCAATGACCATGGCCATGCCTACCCATAGCAGTGCCAAGCCCAAAAACCCGGCCATAAATGACGAAAAGCCACCTTGACGAAAACCATAGCCTACCACCACACACACTACGGCCAGCGTCCACCACGGAAAGAACGTTTGCACCAAAAAGCAAATGACCACCGTTACCAGAACTTGAGCGAGAAATTTCATTTTGTTGCGGGGGTTAATGTGGTAGTAGCCAGCGCTTGGGTTTTGAGTTTATCAGCACCGGTAAAAGCGAGGGTGAGGTATTCATCGCGCACCCATGTATCAAGGAGGTGGTTGTAGTAGGGGCTTCCCGGGTTGCCCGACTGCCCGCCCGGGTAGATGCCCCACGCCCTCACACCCTTTTTCTCCAGGCTTACAACCATGCGCCAACTAGGCCCGTGGGTACGCGAATGCGCGTTTACAATGTCATGGTTGCCTCCGTGGCGCACATGGTAGCTGAAGGCCGGCAGCCCCTGCAACAGATGGCCAATGAAAGAATTTTTGTAATCGGCCCATGCAGCGTTTTTACCTTTTTCGTTCTTCCATTTTTCAATGGCGCCCACCCCTTCGCTAAAGGACTTTCGAAGTACGTCCCGGGCTGTTTCTTTTTCTGGCGTTGCCGCGATGTCAAAGAAAGAAAGGGTAGGTTGTGTGCGGATGAGCTTCAGCGTGTTGTAGGTGGAGGGGTACTCAAGCGCTATTTTTTCGTTTCGCATCTCATCCCAGATCATCGGATACAATGCGTCCCACCAGGCTTCGTAATAGGACGCCCCCTCTGATTCTGTGTGGTTATAGAAGTCCCACTCGCGCAGGGTGGCAAACGCTTTTTGTTCGGTCGGGGTCAGTTGGGCGGAGTCTAATGCTGTGAGCCACGCAGGCAGGCTTTCGGCCGCCTTCAGGTTGTAGTTGTCAGCCTGCAACTCTTTCATGTCGGTGGGTGTGATTTCCTCGCTTTCGCTTAGCAGTTGGTTGATCCTGCGGTTGCGATAGGCTTCCCAACTGCTGCCGTTGATGTAGTAGGGGTAGGTGTCATCAACCGGGTACTGGTTGGCAGAGCTTACAAAATCGCGGGCCGGGTTTTTGTGCATCACGTTTTGTTCGTTCGGTATGAAGGCCTGCCATTCGCTGGCGGAGCGGGTGCCATCGAGCAAAAATTTTCCTTCTCCCGGTCTGCGCACCGGATACTTTCCCTGGATGCGCATCGCGATGTCGCCATTGACGCTGGCAAAGACAAAATTTTGGGCAGGCGAGGTATAGTAGTCCAAAGCCGCCATGTAATCGGTATGATTGCGGGCGCGGTTCAGTTGGTAAAACGTCATCAGCTCATTGGAAGGATCGTGGGCCACCCACCGGAAAGCATAATGTTTGAGTTCGCGGTCAGGCTGAAAGCGTTCGTCATAGACCACCGGACCATGGTGGGTGAAGACGATGGTGTCTGCAAAGGAGGGCTTGCCTTTGATGGCGAACACCTCGGCCACATGCGTTGCTTTCCGCCAGGCGCCATCGTAGAGGTATTCGTTTTTCAGCGAATCGCGGAACTGGATTTTGTACCAGTCGACCAGGTCGCGTTGCGCGTTGGTTACACCCCAGGCGATGGAGTCGTTGAAGCCGCTGATGACGGCCGGTGCCCCCGGGAGAGACGCGCCCATGGTGTTGAGCCCCGGGGCATTTAAGTGAATCATGTACCAGATGGAAGGCAGGCTCAGGTTCAGGTGCGGGTCGTTGCACAGGATGGGCGAGCCGGTAATGGTCTTTTTGCCGCTCACAGCCCAATTGTTGCTGCCCACATCGGCCGGTACCTTTTTCGTGGGCGGTATGGTCACAAATTCATCCGGCACAGCCAGCGGCAACGAATCGATGGTTACAGGCTGGAATTTCCACTGTCCCGCGTTATCTACAATCGGTTCGCCCACACGTTCATTATCCGGGTAGAGCAAGTCAACGGTCTCGCGGCCAAAGAGCTTGAGCGCGTTGGTCATTTCAATGTCCTTTTCGCCCATGTTGAGCGTTTGAGCCATGTTTTTGAGCAAAAGGGCTGATTTGAGGTCCGTCCACGGTTCGGGGGCGTAATCCAACAGCTTGTACTCAATGGGATAGTCTTCATAAGAAAGTCCGGCTACATAGGCGTTGACGCCCTTGGTATAACTTTGGATCATGGCGGCCGTCACCGGGTTGCTCATCATGCTGGCCAGCGCTTGTTGGGCTGCATACACCATTCCGAGTCTTCGCTGGCTGCGGTCGTAGTTGAGGGCCTTTTCGCCCACGATTTCCGAGATGCGTCCGGCCCCTGCGTGGGTTTGAAATTCCATCTGCCAAAACCGGTGGCGGGCCGTTACAAAACCTTGGGCCAAAAACAGGTCGCTTTCATTTTGCGCGAAGATGTGGGGTATCATCGCACTGTCATATACAATGGTAACGGGCTGCTGGAGTCCGGGAATGCTCAGGTTTTCTTCGCGGGCAGGTGCGGCTTCGGCATTTTGCCAAAAGCCATGAAAGGGGTCCACGAATTTGCCCAAAGGCGGAATGGACTGTCCCACGTCCCAACTCTGGTTGAGTGCCCATACCAGCAAAAGGGTGATAGCGGTGGCTAGGCCTGTCTTGAAGACTTTCATGTGGCAATGGATATTTTGCTTAATTTTAGGGTTTATTTGACATCTTTGGTAGCGGAATGCCGGTAAAGGAGGTACTCGGAAAGTACAATAAAGAGCAAATCAAGAAGGCGGCAGGCATCAAAGCGCTGTTTTTTGATGTCGATGGCGTGCTCACGGATGGAAAAATCATTTACGATGATGCCGGCCGCGAGACCAAACATTTCAATGTGAAAGACGGCTATATCATCAGCCACCTGAAAAAAGCGGGTTTGGTCGTGGGCATTATCACCGGCCGCGAGTCTGCGGTGGTGAGCAGGCGGGCAACGGAGCTGAAACTCGACTTTTGCCATCAGGGAATTGTGGACAAATATTCGGTGTTTGAAAAATTGATCGATTTCCACAAACTGAAAAAGAAAGAAGTAGCGTATGTGGGAGACGACATCAACGACCTGAAGATACTGACTCACTGCGGGTTGGCTGCCTGCCCGGCCGATGCGTTGGAGTATGTACGCACCCGGGTGGACGTAGTAAGCGCCCTGAAAGGGGGCCGAGGTGTGGTGCGCGAGGTGGCGGATTTGATTCTGGCCGCCCGGGGGGAATTGGATGAACTAGTGAAACTATAACATGGATGTTTTTTCAAAAAGAGTAGCCATTACGAACGAACTGACGTTGGGCGGAGATCGCCTCGTGCTTTTTTCTGGTCCCTGTGCGGCCGAAAGCGATGAGATATGCCTGGAAGTAGGGACCGAGGTAAAAAAAATCTGCGCTGACCTGGGCATCGACTACGTGTTCAAAGCCTCCTTTGACAAAGCCAACCGCACCTCCCTGGGCTCCTACCGCGGTTCGGGTATGAATGAAGGACTGAAAATACTGGAGCGCGTAAAAAAGGACTTGCATGTTCCGGTGGTCACCGATGTGCATGAGTCGTATCAATGCAACGAAGTGGCGCAGGTGGCCGATGTGTTGCAGATACCCGCTTTCCTCTGCCGCCAAACGGATTTATTGAAGGCTGCGGCCCGCACGGGCAAGGCCGTAAAAATCAAAAAAGGACAGTTTATGGCCCCGGAAGACATGAAATATGCCGTGGATAAAGTGCGCGGAGAGGGAAACAACAATGTGTTTTTGACCGAACGCGGGGCTTCGTTCGGCTACCATACACTGGTGGTGGACATGCGGTCGCTGCCGGTCATGCGCCAGTACACGCCTGTGGTGTTTGATGTGACGCACAGCGTGCAGCAGCCGGGAGGCAAAGGTGGCAGCTCCGGTGGACAGCGCGAGTTTGCGCCCTACCTGGCCAAGGCGGCCGCGGCCACCGGGGTGGACGGCTTTTTCATCGAAACGCACCCCAATCCCGAAAAAGCCCTGAGCGATGGGCCGAACATGATACCGCTGAAAGAAATGCGGGGGTTTATGACGGCCCTTCTTCAATTTTGGAAACTGCAACGGAGCGCATCATGAAATGGAAATCCTTATTGGCGGCATGGTTGATCTTGAGCCTGTTTGCAGCCTGTGTCCCCAATCGCAAATATGTCTATCTCCAGAAAGAGGATGTTAATAAAAAGAATCTACCCAAAGACAGTGTGGTACGACAGTACGATATGGCGTTATTCGACTATCGGTTGCAGCCAAACGATATTTTGTCGATCAGAGCGCAAACACTTACTGATCAAAAATTTGATTTCTTCTCGTCAACTCAGGGAAATGCAAATAATTTAAATGCCGGGGTAGCAGCTCTCAATGGAGAGATGATTGATGAGCAAGGTGAAATCTCTTTCCCGGTTGTTGGAAAAATTAAAGTGGCAGGCCTAACGGTTTTTCAGACGCAGGACACGTTGCAAAAGATTGCCAACCGCTACCTGGAGTCACCGAGCATCCGGGTGCGTCTGCTCAACTTTCGCTTCGTGGTGCTGGGTGAAGTAACCGTGGAGGGTGTGCATACCTCTTTTAATAACCGGGTTACCTTGCCCGAAGCGATTGGCCTGGCGGGTGGGCTGTCGGAGATGGCGGACCGCCAAAACATCAAAGTCATTCGCTATAATCAGGGCCGGTTGGAGGTGGGATACGTGGACTTACTAGACGAAAATGCCATCAATTCCCCCTATTTTTTTGTTCATCAGGGGGACACATTCATCGTGCCGGCTTTGCGGCAACGGCCGTTTCGAACGTACTTCCGTGAGAACGTGACGTTGTTGGTATCGGCCATTTCGTTAACATTACTGATTATCAATTTGAGTAACAACAATTAGTTTTCCTGTGTCGCAAGCCCCATCGCCTACCGAATTCCAAGTTCCTTCCGAGGAGACACAATCTGCTGTGACCATTGACTTTAAGCGCGTGCTTTATCGCATTGCCAAATATTGGTACTTGGTCGTCTTGTCCGTGGTGGTGGGTAGCTCTCTGGCCTATCTTGTTAACCGATATGCCACCCGGATTTATCCGGTTACGGCCTCATTGGTCATTCGCGAAAATCAGGAGAAAGCCGCTGCGCGGTTGTTGTACAACAACCCATTGATTAACGCCAGCCGGAACTACTATAACGACCTCTATATTTTGCGCTCCTATCCACTCATTGAAAGTGTGGTAGCCAACCTGAATTACCATGTCGTTTTGCTGCGGGAGGGAAAAATCAAAACCACCGAATACTATAACGGTCTGCCCGTGCGTATTTTGGTTCCGCTGCCGGCCGGCAAACCCGTGAACGAAAAGCGGGTGTATCGTCTCACCGGAGAAGACACGTTCACGTTGCAGGCCGAAGGCCAAGAACCGGTCTCAGGCGTGTATAACGATACGATCTCATGCGGAGGTATATCGTTCTTTTTTCAAAAAGACCGGAATGCTATGTTGGCCAAGTATATTGGCGAGGAGTTCACCGTACATGTGCGCGACCTGAGAACCGTGGCCGGTAGTTACATCGGGAGGTTGAAGGTCTCCTGGGCTGAGCAGGGAGCCTCCGTGGTCAACTTAGACATCAACGGCCCGGTGGCACAGAAGGAAATCGATTTTTTGCGCGCTCTTACGCTGCGATTTCAAGAGTATGACTACCAGCGAAAGAGCGAGGCGGCCAAGCTCACGCTCGACTTTGTCGACAAGCAATTGGCGGACATTCGCGATTCGCTCAACCTATTCGAGCGGCAGTTGGAAAATTTCAAAAACAAAAACGTTATTACCGACCTCGGGCAGGAAACCCTGCGGTTGTATCAGAAACTGGAACAACTGGAAGTGCAGAAGGTGGAATTATTGGTGCGCGAGAATTATTATCAATACCTGGACCAGTACGTTCGCTCAAGCGAGAACATGGATCAGGTAATTTTGCCCGCTTCGCTGGGGATTACCGAAGGGGTCATCAATACGTTGGTCAATCAAATGATCACATTGCAACTGGAACGCAAGTCACAGTTTTCATCTGAGAAGGCCAATCCCTACTTCACCCAGATGGAAGAAAAGGTGCGGCAATTGCGAAATGATATTCTTGAGGGGGTACGGAACCTTCGTGCCTCTGATAAAATCAAGCTTAACTTTATTTCGTCACAAATTGATTTGTTGGAGCGGGATTTAAAAAAGCTTCCCTCGGCCGAGCGCACGCTGGTTAATTTGCAACGCAACTACGACTTAAGTGAAGGGCTATATGTGTTTTTAATGCAGAAGCGGGCAGAGGCGGGCATCTCGGTGGCCTCCACGGTAAGTGACATTGAAGTGGTCAATCCACCGCGTCAGGCCGGCCGTCACATCTCACCCAATACCAATCAAAACTACCTTGTGGGATTTGCCGGGGGATTATTTTTTCCGATCATCCTGTTTGTCTTTTTCGAGTTAGCCAATAACCGGGTACAGTCAAATGAAGACATCGCGAAGATCACGACCATCCCCGTCATCGGAGGTATTGGTCATACTCCGGGCGAAAATAACCTCATTGTTGCCCAGCGTCCGCGTTCGGGCATTGCCGAATCCTTTCGCGCGCTGCGTTCAAACTTGAATTATTTCACCCATCACAAAGACAAAAAAGTATTCATGGTGACCTCTTCGCTGAGTGGCGAGGGCAAAACCTTTACCTCCATCAATTTGGCCACGGTCTACGCCATGTCGGGCAAGCGCACGTTGATTATCGGAGCGGACATGCGTAGGCCGAAACTTTTTGCAGACTTTCAATTGAGTAACGAGAAGGGTCTAAGTACCTATCTCTCGGGCCTTCATAGGGCGGATGACGTGATCCAAACGACTTTTATTGAGAATTTGTCGCTGATCAGCGGGGGGCCCGTGCCACCCAATCCCAGCGAATTGTTGATGACCGACCGGATGGGTGAGTTGATCCGGGAGGTGCTTGATCAATTTGATTTTGTGCTGATCGACACTCCACCCATCGCCTTGGTTACCGATGCCTTTGTGCTGGCCAAGTTTGCTGATCATTCGATTTTCATTGCCCGCCAGGACTATACTCCCCGGCCCGCGCTAAAAAATGCGCAGGAGTTTTACGAACGCGGGTTGATCACCCACATGAGCCTGGTGCTCAATGATATTCATAAGTCGGGACCAGGGTATGGTTATGGATACGGGTATGGGTACGGATATGGAAGTTATCGGTACGGGTACAGCAAGAGGACCGAAAAATTGGGGATGAAAGGGGGGTACTATGAAGAGTAATTTGTACGGCAAAAAGGTGTTGATAACCGGGGCTGATGGGTTTATTGGAAGTCATTTGACCGAACGACTTGTTCGCGAGGGGTGTCATGTTCGTGCGTTTGTGTACTACAATTCGTTCAATAGCTGGGGTTGGATTGATACACTACCAGCGGAGACAAAGGTACAAATAGATGTTGTTGCTGGTGATATCCGTGATCCAAACGGAGTTCGAACGGCCATGCGCGGAATAGATGTGGTGTTTCATTTGGCTGCCCTGATAGCTATCCCGTTCAGCTATCATTCACCCGATAGTTACGTGGAGACAAATGTTAAAGGTACTCTTAATGTACTGCAAGCAGCGCGGGATACCCGTTGTGAACGCATTCTTATTGCCTCCACTTCGGAGGTATACGGTACCGCTCAATTCATACCCATCACCGAGAAGCATCCCAGACAGCCGCAGTCTCCCTACTCAGCTTCCAAAATTGCTGCTGATTGTTTGGCAGAGTCTTTTTTTCGCAGTTTTGATCTACCCGTTACGGTCGTTCGTCCTTTTAATACGTACGGCCCCCGCCAGTCGGCCCGCGCAGTGATTCCAACGATCATCACCCAGTTGCTGCAGGGCAGCAAAGAAATAAAATTGGGGGACATGAGGCCGACTCGCGATATGGTGTTTGTCAGCGACACGGTGGAGGCCTTCTTAGCCATAGCTAAAACCTCCACGTTGGTGGGGGAGGACGTCAATATTGCTACCGGGTTGGAAGTCTCTGTTGGCGACTTAGCCCGCATGCTATGTGCGCAAATTGATTCTTCTGCCGTTGTGTTACAAGATCAAGAGCGCTTACGACCAAGCAAGAGTGAGGTTTTCCGTCTTTTAGGGGATCCCACGAAGTTGATCCATCACACCGGGTGGGCGTGCAAGACCGGGATAGAGGGCGGATTGGCTGAAACCGTTTCATGGTTCTCCGAACCCACCAATTTGTCGCGTTACAAATCAAATTTATATAACCTGTAAAATGACTCGCCCAACGGCCGTCTTTTCAGTACTCCACCCCGGCAACATTCGCTATTTTAAGGAGTTTATGGAGTCTCTGGCCACGCAAATAAGTGAGTGCGATGTTTTGCTGGCATGTGACGATGTGCCGGATATTGGGCACTTGCTTCGGGCTCATCAATCAAGCCTTAACGTTATCGTGCTACCGGTAAAAGGAACCTTAGTGCAAATACGTCAGGCATCGATAGACTGGCTACGAGGCCTGCCTTATCGCTACTATGTTTTTGCGGATTCTGATGATATTCAACCAAACGATCGGGTACTGGCCGCAGTAAGCTGCCTTTCTCAATATCAAGTAGTCGCGCATGATCTCCTTCCGTTTGGTGCAGGCGGTCTCTCGAAGCCCTATTGGAGCAAACGCCTTTTGAATGGCCAGCAGTTAAGCCGAGCGGATATTTGGCAGAGCAATGTGTTTGGTCTTGGCAATACCTCCATTAGGAGAGAGGTTCTGTTACAGTTCCCAGCCCTGCCCGAAAATTTATTGGCAATTGACTGGTTTTTGTTTTATCATGCCTTGGGAAATCAATCTGGTGTGTTTACCCATCAGGGTGCGGTACATTATCGTCAGCATTCTGAAAATTTGGCCGGGACCGCGCAGGTGACAGTCGAGAGACTCAAAAATATTTGTCGAGTAAAAATGGCTCACTATTCAGCGCTTGGATCAACTGAGGCTCAGGAACAACGCAGCGCGCTGTCGGGCCTACTGGAGAAACTTGAAAAAGACAAAAAGTATGCGCAAGAGGCAGTTTTTCAACTGAATAAGCAACCAATAAGTTATTTTTGGTGGGAAGAAACCAATTATTTATATGGCTAAAATTGCAATTACCCCGCTCAGGACAGTATCGGATTTTGGCGTTCCTTACATCATAGCCGAATTGGGGGCGAACCATAATGGAAACATGGAGTTGGCTAGGAAAATGATTGTGTCGGCCAAAGAAGCGGGCGCGGACTGTGTCAAATTTCAAAGCTGGACCAAGAGCAGCGTTTTTTCCCGGAAGGCCTATGAGGATAATTTTTTTATTGCCGATGACTATCGTCAGCGCACGGACCATACACTGGAGTCGATTGTAGCAGCTTATGCGATTCCGGAAAGTGAGTTGCTTAAAATGAAATCTCTTGCTGACGAAATTGGTATCGATTGCACATCTACCCCATTTTCAATGCGAGAGGTAGATTTTTTGGTGGATGAACTACATGCACCATTTGTGAAAGTCGCGTCTATGGATTTAAACAACTATCCCTTTTTGGACTATATTGCGCGGAAGGGAAAGCCAATCGTACTTTCCACCGGCTTGAGTGAAGTTTTTGAGATCGATAGGGCTATTCGTACTATCGAAGAAGCAGGAAATAATCAAATTGTAATACTTCATTGCGTGTCGATTTACCCCCCGCAGGACCATCAAGTGCAACTAAATAATATCGATACCTTGCGAACACTTTATCCTGATTATCCGATCGGGTTTAGTGACCACACACTTGGAGTATCGATTCCATTGGCGTCTGTGGTAAAAGGAGTTTGCTTAATCGAAAAGCATTTCACGTTGGACAAAAATATGGAAGGGTGGGATCATAAAGTCTCGGCAAATCAAGACGAGCTGGCTCAAATATGTCGTGAGACTAAGCGAATACGTGCGGCCATGGGATCAACACGCATTCAAACACAGGAAAGTAAAGAACGTATTGATTCATTTAGAAGAAGCATTGTGACTACCCGCCTTATCAAGGCGGGGGAAGTAATTCAACGACAGGATGTGGATTTCAAAAGGCCGGCTACGGGTATTTCCCCGGAGTATCTTCCTTTTGTGATTGGACGCACGGTCAAAAATGATTTGCCTTTTGATAAGCCGATTACACAAGAATCTTTGATTTGATCATGTTAGCAATAATACCTGCTCGCGGTGGTTCCAAAGGTCTTCCGGGAAAAAATATCCGGATGCTGGCCGGTAAACCTCTCATTGCTTATGCGATTGAATCGGCACAGGGATGTCACTTGATCGATCGTATCATCGTATCTACCGATAGCGAGGCGATTGCACATACCGCTCGCCAATGGGGGGCTGATGTGCCGGGCTTACGTCCCCCCAATTTGGCAACAGATGATTCTCCAGCTATTGATACGTATCTCTTTGAAATCACAAAAGAAGAGAAACGGAGAGGTCAGGAAGTCACTGAATTGACTGTGCTATTACCCACCGCTCCCTTGCGTACGGCAAACGATGTTACAGCGGCCATTCAGTTGTTCCGCGAGCGCGGGGCTGATTCCGTCATTAGTTATACCGAAGCCCATCACCCAATAGCCTGGCATAGAAGATTGGACGAGGAGCATCGCATTGTCAATATTTGGCAGGAGGAGTTGTTACACAATCGGCAAGAGGTCGGCAAAACGTATTATCCGAATGGAGCCATCTATGTTTTTAGGCATGAGCTGCTTCGACAGCGCCAATACACCTCACGCCAGTCATTTGCCTATTTGATGCCGCGTAGCCGAAGCGTTGATATTGACACCATCGAGGATTTTCAGTGGGCCGAATATTTTTTGGCAAATTATGAATAGGCTCCTTCTCAACAGTTTCACCACACTCGATCAGGCGCTTCGGCAGCTTGATACAAATGGCAATGGCTTCCTGCCGGTGGTCGATGAAAATGAAAAGTTGATTGGCATCATTACAGACGGTGATGTACGAAAAGCTTTGCTCCGCAATGAATTGACATTAAACCAAATCATTAATAGTAATCCGATAACAGCCAAGGTATCCGAGCCGCGAGTTCGAATCATGCAGACCCTTCGTGAGTTGAAACGAAGACATATGCCTGTGGTCGATGAGCATGGTCGTTATGCAGGGGTTGTGATTCTTGATGATTTCAGTGAACGATCTAACACCCATCCCGTTGTCGTTATGGCAGGAGGTTTGGGCACGCGATTGGGTGAATTGACGCAACATACGCCCAAGCCTATGTTACCTATTCACGGTAAGCCAATTCTGCTTCATATAGTTGAGACGATCCGTTCATTTGGTTTCAGAACATTTATTTTTTGCTTGAATTATAAAGCACATGTTATCCAGTCGTTTTTTGGTGATGGTAGCAAATTTGGAGTTTCAATACAATATATATTTGAGCCACATCGAATGGGTACGGCAGGTGCTTTAGGGTTAATTGATCGATCGTTGCTAACGGATGGGTTCATGGTAACTAATGGAGATATCCTAACCTCACTAAACTATGAAGATTTTTTCGACTTTCATCTAAAAGGCGGAGCGTTGGGAACCATGTGCGTTAAGCGTCAGGCGTTTCAATTGCCTTACGCAAATGTTGTTGTTGATGACTCTGGCAATATGATATCCCTCGAAGAAAAACCATCCATTTTCTTTAACGTCAATGCCGGAATCTATGCTTTTCGTCCTGGAATATTGGATCTTGTTTTGCCAAACGTATTCTTAGATATGCCAAGCTTATTGGTGAATATTCAACGGACGGGCGATGTAGTTAAGACATTTTGTATAGACGATTATTGGATTGATATCGGACAACCTCAAGATTATTCCAAGATAAGCTCTTAATTATAGATAATATTTGCTAAATATCTATCACTTGTTCTGATTTTTTGTATTGTGCAAATAAACAATCGATACTAGTATGAGTCAGAGAGATAGAGAGGCTCTTTTCCAAGCATTTGAAATCGTGGAAAGGCAGCTACCCCTCTTGGGCTTATCGTGCAACGGAGAGCATATTTGGCCATTGCTGCGCCATCAACTTGCCGCTGAATATATGGGTGCCGGTAAAACGAATGTAGGCCCCGCGGGCGTGGTAATGAGAGGCTGGCTGTTAGTAAGTGGTTTTTTTTACGTTTGTCTGCTTCTGGGTCAGTTTATTCTTTCCGGACGCGGTATTAAATATTTATTCGTATCAAAAGCAAGCTATAGAACCAGGTTATCTGGCTATTGGTTTGATCGATTTTGCGACTCAATGATAGAGGGGGTGGGTGAGCCGTTGAAGGGTAACAGTGTAATCTTCGAAGGTGCTTCTGGTATTTCATACAGAAAACCAAGAGCCACCAGAGTTCCATTGTTTCCTCTGCAAGGCGTCTATTATTTGGTGAGTCGTTTTTCGTTTGTTACTAACTTGATACGTCCACAGGTTACGGATTGGGTTCTTTATGACACTGTCGTTAGCGAACTGACAAAATTGCTTAAGTATCCGTTTAAAACGGACAGGTTGGAGTTTCAGAAAAGATTGGCTCGAATCTTTACATTTAGTCGGCTATTCTTTTTTTTACTTAAAAAGACAAAGATCAGAACGGTCTTCTTTGTTTGTTATTATGACGATCAATCATACGGATTAACGTTAGCGGCCAAGCGTTTGGGGATAAAGACGATTGATTTACAGCATGGGGTGCAAGGAAAATTTCATTTCGCATACTCACCTTTTTTGTTTTATCCAAAAAACGGTTACAATGTAGTTCCAGCGGAGTTTTGGGTTTGGGATGAGAGGGCCCATGCAAATATTGTTAACTGGAAGACGCCTAATCATCAGCCATTTATCTCAGGAAACGTTTGGCTTAAGTACTATACAAATCTACCAAATGGATGTTTGGCGGTACACGAAAGTGGGAAAATAAATATTCTTTTCACCGCCCAACCTGTTAACGAGCCCGTGCCCAAACATGTTATTAACCTGATACTGGCAACTATTGATAAATGCCGCTGGAGAATCAGACTTCATCCTCGTCAATTAGGTCAAAAGGCTAGGATTGCGGAATTGGTGACGCAGAACAATTTACTCAATCACGTGGAAATTGAACAAGCAAGCGAGCTGCCTTTACCAGAAGTGTTAAACTGGTGCTCGGTGCACGTAACTCTGTTTTCCAGTGTTGTTTTTGAGGCTGAGCATTTTTTGATCCCGTCAGTTGTTTTAGATCCCGTTGGACGATCGCTTTATTTTGGGGAAAATAGGGGATATTTTTATTTTCCGGACGCGGGTGTCGATGTTGGGGAATTAATTATTACTTTGGCAGGTAGAAGAATAAGAATGGATTATTTACATGTTTCGCCAGTTTCTTTTTCGCAGCTGCGCGAGCGCATTGTGTGATGAGGTTTCATGTTACGACTGTATAATCTGAAGATGGCATGAGAGAGGTAGAGATGATCAAGTCAATTTTTGAGGAGGCAAAGCAACGTATATTTGATGTTGTTAGGTTTCGTTTGACAAATTTGAAAAAAGATCAAGCTGCGATCGTTGAAGGATTGGAAAATGAAGGCTTAGTGATTATTCCGGATTTTTTGTCTGAAGAGGATTGTACTAGTCTCCGTGAATGGATTGATCACGAGATTGAAAGCAATCAATTTATTTGGAGAGACTCTGTCGCTTCGGATTCGCGGATATTCTTTGCGAATTTGGCGAGTCAGCAAGTTTCAGCTTTTTTTCAGAATTTGTTTATACGCGAGATATTATCAGTTTATGAAGGGAAAGAAGATTGTCAAGGTTTTACACTCGCGAATAAGTTGGTTTTTAAGGAGGCAAACAAGGGATCAGGTGGCGGTTGGCATCGTGATTTTGTAAAACGGAGACAAACCAAGGCGATTCTTTATTTAAGTGATGTGACGGAGGCAACAGGCCCTTTTCAATTTCTTGTGGGGAGTCATAGGTTTGAAAGTATCTTACATATGCAGTACCGACACTCGTTCGCGTATAATCAGTTTCGTTTTAGCGAGATTGATGTCGAGGCAATTTTGAATGGAGGCTTGGCGCAGATGAAGACGGTTGTTGGACGTGCGGGGACACTCTTATTGGCCGATACTAGGGGTATTCATAGAGGAGCTCCGTTGCGCCATGGCAGCCGATATGCATTAACGAATTATTATTGGTTTGGTGGTGCTATCCCCCAACATATGCGCGCGTTAAATCCATACAAGGCAGCGGATTAGAGTGTGTTTCGTAAAGTTGGCATTAATACTGTTTTATATGGCGTTGGGCCCCAAGTGTCACGCGTAGCGGGGTTATTGATTATGCCACTGATTTCGCAGAGCCTTACCACCCGGGATTTTGGTGTTTATGGTGTGGTGCTGTCAATGTCGCATGCTGTTTCCTATCTGCGAACACTGGGATTTGATGCCATCTATACGAATGTGCTTGTTCGGCATCCGCGTTTGTTTGTAATGGTTTGGAGGCATCTTTCTGGTATTCAAACCTGGTGGACCCTGTGCCTTTCTATTTGCCTGTTTTTTGTCCTGCTACTTTTTCTCCGGGGAGAACAAAATGCTGTATTGTCGGCATCCCTTGTTAGCTTGCCCCTGGCACTGTTTGCAACGACTGAGTCTATTTTTTTTCGTTTGCATCAGGTGCAGCAGAAGGCTTTCGCGGTCACGTGGCGGGTGACTTTTGCCGGGTGTGTTAATGTTGTTGTTACATTTCTGACAATTGGTATACTTGAACTTGGGTATATTGGTTGGTTTTGGGGGTCTTTTTGTGGGAGTTTAGTTGCATTCACACTAATGTTTTCAAAGGTTTGGATAAAAGAGCAACTTATTCCCATAATTTGGATAAGATGGAATCATGCATGGCGATGGTTGCGCATTTCCCTCCCTATTTTGCCACACTACTACGGGGTCTATTTGCTGGGGACCTCAGATCGATTGCAGCTTGATATTTTGCGAGCTGACCGAGGGCAGATTGGCATCTATAATGCGGCAGGGCTGATCGCAAATTTTTTTTCGATCCTATCTAATGCATCTAAGAATGCTGTTGGTCCCCTCTATATTTCACTTTTAAAGGATCGGCAGTATATAAAAGCACGTAACTTAATCTTCGTTTGGCAAGCTCTTTTTTTGATTTGTACAACGTTTGTTGGATTTTGGATGCCTGAGATTTTCGGATTTTTTATTCGAACAGACGGTATGGAACAGGCACCCGAGATGGCAATTTGGGTGCTGATGGCCGTTAACTACTCCCCGATGTATGTCGGTGCCAATTCACAGCTTTTTTTTAATGAAAAAACCAGTAAACTTTGGCAACGGTCGCTGGTTGCGTTCGCTATTAATGTTGTCTCTAATGTGGTTTTCTTTAACGTCATAGGAGTGTACGGAGTGGCATTGAGTACCTACATCACCTATTTGTTCTTTGGTTATTCAACTTTTTTAATGAGGGATTATATCAAAGTTTCAAAAATTGACCTGTCCCCGCTGTTTTGGCTTGTTATGACTTTAGTTGCTACATTGGTTGTTCTGTTTATGTCTACGCAACTAATGGCAATCAAACTTGGAGCGACCTTTTCGATCTTGGTTGTAGGTTTGTTGTTTTTTTTCTTCATGAATCGGCAAAAGAAATTCTTTGACTTGTGATGCGCCAGGTGAGTGTTGTCATTCCATCATTTAACCGACTGCGGCAAGTCGGAAGAGCGATTGAGTCAGCTTTTAGACAAACGTATCAACCGTTCGAGGTGATTTTGGTCGATGATGGCTCGGTTGATGGCACGTGTGAGTGGGTTTCGAGGGTGTTTCCAAGCGTTAAGATATTACGAAAATTGGAGAATGTGGGAGGCTCGGCTGCTAGAAATTTGGGCGCACGTGCGGCCAAAGGAGATTACCTTGCCTTTCTGGATAGTGATGACGAGTGGCTAGATGGACATTTGTCGACTGCTGTATGTTTTTTAGAGGCCAACGATGTTTCTGGGATTTTTTGCTCGTTTTATCTCGATGACGGCACTGCGCGTAAACTGGTGGAATTTGATCATGAAGGAGTAAATGCTGAAACGTTGCCCGACTTTATTCTCGGCAACAGAAGATTTGACGCGAGGACATCAACTTTTGTGTTTAAACGCTCTTGTTTTTTAGAGGTGGGATTTGACGAGCGACTGCGAAAGCACCAAGACTGGGATTTAGCGATAAACTTTAATTTGAAGTATCGTTTTCAATTTAATAACCAACCAACCGTTGTTATACATCTTGGTCATTCGGGCAACCGTATTAGCAGTAAAATGAATCCGGAAGCGTCAAGATACTTTGTCGACAAGAACCGTAATTTACTATCGAGTCAAGCCATTTTTTGGTTCGGCCTGAAACAGGCGTATCGCTCAGAACGACTGGGTGAGTCGGAAGCTATTCGGAAAAGCTACCTTGATATTTGTCGTTTGGTCGTTCCTGACTGTCCTTGGAAAATGAGATTCCTCTTTACGTCTGTCAGTATGGGCTTGCCTGTGTCGTATGTATATCGCCTACGCAGCTTTAGAAATTTTTTTTGAAGTACTGACTGGGCTCGCTAGTTTATGGCTCGAAAGCATGTCGTTTTACATATTATAAAATCACTTGGTAGAGGCGGGGCGGAGATGCTTTTGCCAGCTACACTGAAGGAGCATGACCGATCGGCCTTTGATTTCCATTACATCTATTTTTTGCCTTGGAAAGACCAGTTGGTGCCGGCCTTGGAGCAGGCAGGCGGCCGGGTGACGTGTCTGTCGGCCGCGAACAACGTGGCCATGCTGTTCCGCCTGGTGCGCTTGATTCGGTACATCAAAGAAAATGAAATCCAACTCCTCCATTGCCATCTTCCGTGGGCGGGTATCGTGGGGCGTTTGGCCGGCTGGTGGTTAAATATTCCTGTGCTTTATACCGAGCACAATAAGCAGGAGCGATATCATTTTTTGACCCGTTGGCTAAACCGCATAACACTTCCCTTAAGCCACCGGGTTATTGCAGTTTCCGAAGAAGTGGCCCGCTCCATCCTGGCTGTTAAAGGGTCGTCTTTTGCGGTGGACGTAATCAAAAACGGAGTGGATATTGATCTCTTTTCGGGGCTTGACCGCGGGTCGGCCCGGGACGCACTGAGGATCCCCGACACTTCGTTGGTGGTGGGCAACGTATGCGTCTTTCGGAAACAAAAAAGACTGCTGGTATGGCTGTCGTTGGCAGAACAAGTTCACCGCGAGTATCCCGAGGTCATTTTTCTGTTGGTAGGAGCGGGCCCGCTGGCACCGGAGGTGGCTGCTCATATCCAGGCAAATCACATGCAGCCGTACGTGATTTGCCCCGGGCTGCAGACCGATGTACGCCCGTTTTTGGCGTGTATGGATATTTTTATGATCACCTCTGAGTTTGAAGGACTGCCGGTGGCGATGCTGGAGGCGATGGCAGCCGGCATACCGGTTGTAAGCACACAGGCCGGAGGGATTGGCGAGGTGGTAGGCGATGGCCGCGAAGGGTTTGTAGTACCCGTGGAAACCCCGGAAAGTTTGCTGATGCCGCTGCAGCGACTGATTCAGGACGAGTCCCTTCGGAACAAGTTGGGCCGAAATGCCTATCAGCGGGTGCAGTCGGCTTTCAGCCTGCAGCGGATGACACAGCAGTTGGAAGCGCTTTATCGCGCGGCCCTCGGCCAGTAATCTGTATCTTTAAACCGAATATTGACCATGTATGAATGTACTTGCGCTATTAAAAAATTTGACCAAGCCGGGCTACGCCCGGGTGATTTTGAACAAGATACGGACCCGAATCCGCCCGGTCGAGGGACAGGAGGAGGCGCTTTCCTGGTACCAACAACAGGCGATTGAACTGGCCGCTATCGAAAAAAAGCTCGACCCGGTACTGCTTGAAGAAGCATTGACACACCAGCAGGCCCAGCGCATATATGCCCAATCGATATTATCACATCTGCCGGTGAAATTAGGCGGGGGTGGTTTTAGTGCTTTGCTGTTTTACTTAACCCGCGCGATCCGGCCGGGCATTGTGGTGGAAACCGGTGTGGCTGCGGGATTCTCGAGCCACACGTTTTTAACCGCGCTGCATCACAATCAGCACGGCCATTTGTTTTCGAGTGATTTCCCGTACTTTCGCTTAGCCGACCCGGAGCAGTACGTGGGCATCCTGGTGCCTGATCCGTTGAAAATACGTTGGTCGCTATTCACCCAGGGTGATGAGCAAAACCTGCCTGCCATCGTAGCTCAATTGCAAGGACGATCCATTGACTTGTTGCACTATGATTCCGATAAATCGGTTTCCGGACGTAGCTGGGCATTGGCCTACCTGAAGCCGTATTTTTCGCCTGATGTGGTAATTGTTTTTGATGATGTCAACGACAACCCACATTTTCGCGATTGGGTACAGCAGGAACAATTACCGTTTCGGTTGTTTGCCTGGAGCAAGAAGATCATCGGGGTAGTGGCCTTTCGAAAAGCAGTGTTGGACCAATGGCTACCCGGCATTTGAGCAGTGTCAATCCCGAGGTTGACTTCCGCCTGGCGGAGGACAGTGATACTCCGGCTATTGTCCACTTGTTGAAGACGAGCCTGGGGGAATCGCTGTTACCAAAATCCGAGGCGTTCTGGCGTTGGAAGCATGAGCAAAATCCTTTTGGTCGCTCGCCAGTGTTGCTCGCTTGCCAAGAGAGCGAGGTACTTGGGGTGCGCGCATTTCTGCAGTGGCAATGGTGCTCCGGGCAGGAGACATACCGGGCACTCCGCGCGGTAGATACCGCAGTACATCCGCGTGCGCAAGGTAAGGGCTTGTTTACCCGCCTTACCCGGTACCTGCTGGCGGAGTGTCAGCAACAAGGTTATGATCTGGTGTTCAACACACCAAATGCCAACAGTTTACCGGGTTACTTAAAAATGGGATGGGTGCGGGCGGGGCGTATGCCGCTGACGGTCCGGCCTCTGTTTCGTTGGCCGGGTAAGAAATGGGTGCTCGCATCCGCTCAGGGTGCGCTTGATCAGTTTCAGGGTTGGGGGGGGGTGGTGCACGAGGGCTCCGCATTGGTTACACCCGCTAGCCGTGACTTCTTTCATTGGCGCTATGTAGCCGTACCCGGCATCCCATACTTTGGATGGTGTGATGACACGGGGCATCATCTTTTCTTTTTCAGAATGAAAGAGCACACGTATTTCACCGAACTCCGGGTCGTTGACGTAGTTACCGATCGCCCTGCTGCGTTGGCGCAGGCGTGGCGTTCGTTTTATCGCCAACTCCCGGTTCCCCGCCCGGTGAGTTGGGTGACCCTGGCGGGAGGCTGGCCCAGACTTCCACTGGGGCCGCTTCGCACATTGCGTGCCCTCCGCGACCCCATCGATTTGGTTGGTTTTCAGAAAAAATGGCGTCCTTCGCTGGGGGATATAGAATTGTTTTAACGCGACATGCTCCAAAGTCTTTTTGTATTGGTGGTATTGTTGGGTGTCACCTTTTGGTTGGTACCCCGGGTGACGAAGAGTCGTCCAGACATTAAACCGGGCTACATGTACGCGCTTTTCTTTTATCACTATATACTTTCGTTTACTTACTACCTATATGCTGTATTCAATCCGTCCGACTCTAAACTATACTATGTCAAAGTGATGCGTGATTTTCGGGGGCCGGATTGGGGTTCTTTTTATGGCGTGAGCACGACTTTTATTGAATTCCTAGGCTATCCCTTTATCCGTTTTTTTGGTTTTACCTACGAATCCCTGATGGTGACCTTCAGCTATGCGGGCTTCCTGGGGTTTGTGGTATATCTCATTTTCTTATTTGAGCAAATCCGGTTTAAACCCGTCATATTGGGAATCGATGCCCGTTTGTTTATTCTGTTTTTACCTAATTTTCATTTCTGGACTTCTTCGTTTGGCAAGGGTTCCATTGTCTTTTTGGGCATTGGCCTGGTCATCTTTGCGCTGAGTAAGTTGACTACACGGTACGGCTGGATGGTTCTTGGTTTGATCATTACCTATCATGTGCGTCCACACATCATGTTTGTCCTACTGATCTCGATTCTTTTAGGTTTTTTGTTGACGGGCAAACGCGTGCCCCTGGTGCAAAAACTGGTCGTAGTGGGTTTGGCGGTAGTAGCTCTATTTTTTGTGTATGAAGATGTTTTGGTGTTGACCGGATTGGATGAGGATTTTCTGGAGAGCACGGCATCCTTGTCGGAGCGGGCAGCCGATCTGCAACGGGCCACCTCCGGAGTTGATATCTCTCGATACAACTTTGTTGAAAAGTTGTTTACGTTTTTATATCGCCCGTTATTTTTTGATGCCCCGGGGGCCCTGGGTTTTTTTGTGTCGATTGAAAATGTCGTGTATCTCGCACTCACCTTGTATTTGTTCCAGTCGGGTGCACTTCGATTTCTTTGGAACAGCGATGTGCTCGTAAAGACGAGCCTGTTTGCATTTTTAACAGTGAGTATTGCCTTGGCTCAAATATCCAGTAATTTGGGTTTGGCCATCCGACAAAAAAGTCAGGTGATGATGCTTTTGTTATTTATCATTATTCGTTTTTTGGACGTAAAGAAAGCAGCCCGTTGGCGCGTGGCAGAACGAAAAAAACGCCTCCGGTCCATGGCCTCTCTATGAAAAGCATTTTTACCATCTCGCTTGACTTTGAACTCCATTGGGGCGGTTTTGAAAAGTGGCCTTTGCAGATCAAGACGGCCATTCACCGACCTCCGGGATACCAACCGACCCACCCAACGGAATACTCGCAGTACTTCTTAAACACCCGACAGGTCATTCCGGATATGTTGGCCCTGTTTGGTCACTACGAGGTGCACGTAACGTGGGCTACCGTAGGCCTGCTCATGCACAGTACCCGGGAGGAACTGCTAGCCAATGCGCCCGAGCAGCAACCGACTTATCACACGCGTGAGCTGAGCGCCTATCATTACATAGATCATTCCGGTATTGGCTCGGATGAAAACTCCGATCCTTTTCATTTCGCGGCATCGCTGGTAACGGAAATTCTCCGAGTGCCGCATCAAGAACTGGGTACCCATACGTTTGCGCATTACTATTGCCAGGAGCCGGGCCAGACACCGGAACAATTCGGTGATGACCTGCGTGCTGCCCAGCGCGCGGCCAAACGGTTTGGCGTGCAACTACAATCACTGGTCTTCCCGCGAAATCAATTCAACCAGCAATACCTGCGTATCGCCTATCAAGAGGGCATTCGGGCGGTACGGTCCAATCCTGCCGATTGGTTTTGGAAAATAGAAAGTACCCAGCACGAGCCTTGGTTGAAAAGACTGGCGCGCGGACTGGATGCCTACGTACCCATCGGAAAAAGATCGAGTTATCCGCTGTCTTCGGTAAGACAGTTGCCTGATATCCCGGTTTGTTTGCCCTCCAGCCGGTTGTTGCGCCCCTACCGACCGCAGGAGCGTTTATTCTCTGCCAGCCGAGTCACCCGCATAAAGCAAGAGATGGACAGGGCGGTACGAGACGGTTCCGTCTATCACGTGTGGTGGCATCCGCATAATTTTGCACGCCACCCGGAGCAAAACCTGGCTGATTTAAAGACCTTGCTCGAACACTTTTCGGTTTGCCGAAGGCGCGGTATGGTCAGTCTAAACATGGGTGAAACGGTACACCTGTTGCCTTATGCACGCGCCTAGAAAACTTCTCAGGATCACCACCGTGCCGGTATCGCTGCATCTTTTGCTGCGCGGTCAATTGCTTTTTTTTCAGGGGCGAGGCTATGAAGTACTAGCCGTGAGCGCACCGGGGCCGGAAGTCGACACGCTGAAAAATCAGGGCATCCGACATGCGAGTGTGCCGATGACTCGTACGATTACGCCCTGGCGCGACTTGGTTAATTTGTTTTTGCTCTGCCGCATCATGCACAGGTTCCGGCCCCACATTGTTCATACCCACACGCCTAAAGCAGGACTGCTCGGGATGTTAGCGGCCTGGCTCTGCCGAGTGCCTGTACGATTGCACACCGTGGCCGGTCTGCCGCTAATGGAGTCATCCGGATTTCAGCGCAGGTTGCTTCGCCTGACGGAGCAAGTAACTTATGGCTGCGCGCATGCTGTGTATCCCAACTCTTTCGGATTGTTGAGCTTTATGCAACAGGAGATGGGAGTAGGTACCCGCCCCAAGTTCAAAGTACTGGGCCACGGCAGCACCAATGGAATTGACACTTCTTATTTCTCCTCGTCCGACCCCATTCGTGAAGAAGCACTTCGGTTACGCGCACGCTTGGGGATTGGACCTGGCGCTGCCGTTTTTTTATTTATTGGCCGTTTGGTGCCGGATAAAGGCATTCGTGAATTGATTGAAGCATTTAGGGGGCTTTCCATTACCGATCATTCTTTTTTGGTCTTGGTAGGACCGCCCGAAGCCGAAGCCCCGCTGTCGGCCGATACGCAACGGACGCTCGAGAATCATCCCCATATCAGGGCGGTTGGGTTTCAAGTCGATGTACGCCCGTGGCTAGCCATGGCTACGGCTTTTGTATTCCCCAGCTACCGCGAAGGATTTCCAAACGTGGTCATGCAGGCGGCATGTATGGAGGTGCCCTGCATTGTTTCTGACATCAATGGGTGCAACGAATTGATTGAGCCAGGGGTGCGGGGCTGGGTGGTGCCGGCAAAACAGGTATTGCCCCTGCGCTCCGCGATGGAAGAAGTGGTTCGGGAGAAAGAAAAAGCAGCTCGTTATGCAAAGGCTTCGCGGAACTGGGTAGTTAGCCACTACGATCAAAGGCAGGTATGGACCCGGTTAAGTGACGAATATGAAAAGCACCTTAAACACGTACCGGACTAGTCATGTATCGGACATGGGTTAAACCTTTTTTTGATCGATGTGCCGCCCTGGTGCTTTTGGTCGTCTTGTTTCCGGTTTGGGGTACGGCCCTTCTTGTACTCGGTATCGTCAATCGGGGTGATGTTTGGTTTTGCCAGCCCCGACCGGGAAAAAACGGGACGCTATTTGTGATCTGGAAGTTTAAGACCATGACCGATACGCGTGATGCCGAAGGGAATTTGCTGCCTGATCATCTTCGGCTAACTACCTGGGGACGAATCATTCGCAAAACTTCGGTGGACGAGCTGCCACAACTGTTTAACGTGCTCGGTGGATCCATGTCGTTGGTAGGACCGAGGCCCCTTTTACCGGAATACCTGCCACTATACAGCACCCGGCAGCATCGCAGACATGAGGTGAAGCCCGGTATCACCGGCTGGGCCCAAATACACGGGCGCAACCAAACCACGTGGTCCGAGCGCTTGGATCACGATGTTTGGTATGTCGATCACCAAACCTTCTGGCTCGACTTAAAAATCTTATTCATTACCTTTGTCAAAGTATTGTCACGAGAGGGAGTCAACCAAGGCAAGTCAGTATCGATGAGTAAATTCCGTGGTCATGAGTAAGTCGCTTTTTATTTTTGGGGCGGGAGGCTTCGCCAAAGAAATCTATTGGTTGATCCGGGAAATCAATTCAACTGCTCCGACTTATGAGGTGAAAGGATTTATTGACCAGCAAGCCCATCAAGACGGTCTTACAATCGGTCGAGAGGTTTTGCCTATTGTGGCAGAGCACGATTCGGAGTTGCAATCTGGACAATATTGTTTTGCTTTGGGTATCGGTAACCCCTTGGTAGGCGCAAGCGTAACGGCTCGGTTTGCACAGTTTGATTGGCCTAATTTGATTCATCCAAGTTTTTTGTTTCATCGTGAGACAATTAAATTTGGATTGGGCAATGTTGTTACGGCTGGATGTGTTTTTACAGTTGATATTCAAGTGGGTTCATTTAACATTTTCAACTTACACACCACCGTTGGGCATGATGTGAAAATTGGATCAAATAACGTGCTCAATCCCGGAGTACATATTAGCGGGGGTGTTGTCATTGGTGACCAGAATCTTTTTGGAACCAACTGCTCTGTCTTGCAAGGTTTGGAAATTGAAAATAGATGTGTTGTGGGCGCTAATGCGTTGGTGACAAAGAATGTGACAGAGAATTCGGTGGTCGTAGGGGTACCGGCAAAGCCGCTTGTAAAATGATTTTGTATGGATTTGGTGGGCATGCCGTAGTTGCTATTGATTGCCTGAATGATTTGGGTATTCCCTTCACCGGTTTTTTTGATGATTACGTTGCGGGTACATTGCCGACTTATCTTGGACAGTATGATCCGATGGTACATCCGGGTCAGCTGCTTGTCGTCACAGTGGGTAATAACAAAACTCGAAAAACACTTACCATAAGGGTTACGGGGCATAAGTTCGGACAAATCGTGTCCCCTAAAGCCTGCATCTCGCCTTCAGCAGATCTATCGTGTGGAATCGCGATTTACCAGCATTCGGTAATTCAGGCCTATTCTTCAATTGGAAGACATGTTATCGTAAACACGGGGGCACAGATTGACCATGACTGCCGGATCAGTGACTTTGTCCACGTTGCCCCCGGAGCAGTGTTGTGCGGCAATGTGACGTTGGGCGAGGGCGTCTTAGTAGGCGCGGGTGCCGTGCTGCTGCCGGGGATCAAGGTGGGCGCTTGGGCAACCATCGGGGCCGGTGCAGTGGTCACCCGCGATGTACCCGAGGGCACTACAGTCGTGGGCAATCCAGCCCGTCCAAAAAAAACGCTCACATGAAGGATTTGGTCATCTACGGAGCAGGTGGTTTGGGCCTTGAGATAGAAACGCTGGTGCGGGAGCTAGGCCAGTGGAACCTCCTTGGTTTTGTGGACGATGGTGTGCCCTCGCGAGAAAATGCGCGGGTTCTGGGTGATGGACAGTGGCTTTACACTTCGCAGCGGAAACTCGCTGTGGTGATTGCGGTGGGAAGCCCGGCTCAAAAACGGGTGATTGCTCATCGGTTACAAGAGGCTGATCATCTTTCTTTTCCATCGCTGATCCACCCCGCGGCCACGATTGGCAACCTCGCTACCGTAACCTTGGGAAGAGGTTGTATAGTAACCGCAGGTGCGCGCCTGACCACCCATATCCAGGTGGGGGAGCATGTGCTCGTGAACCTGAATGCCACCATCGGCCACCACTGTCGGCTCGGGGCATTCTCATCTATTATGCCGGGCGTCAACCTGGCAGGGCAGGTGACGATCGGCCAGGCGGTGTTAATAGGTTCAGGCGCCAACGTGTTAAATGGCCTGGCCATCGGTGACAATGCTTCCATCGGTTCAAGCGCTGTGGTCACAAGATCGGTTCCGCCAGGAGAAACATGGGTGGGTGTTCCTGCTCGTCAACGTCAAGGGCTATGAAGTCGTTGCTGGTCGAATTCAAACCCGCCCTGGTGTTTATCGCCCGTTTTTTGATTTTTTACCTGGTCGCCAATATGGGTTACCTCTTCTGGCTGAGCCGTTTTCAACCGGCCCCCGATCCCGTTACTCGGTTGGTAACGAATCAGACGTCTTGGCTGTTGAACGGTTTGGGTTATGCTACTTCCGTATTACCGCGCGAAGGCCCCGCAACTGTGTCAATCGTCACCAATGGACAAGGAGTGGTATCGGTATATGAAGGATGTAATGGCGTTAACGTGGTCATCGTTTTTTTGTCGTTCTTAATTGCCCTCGGACCGTGGCAGCGCCCACTGGTGGTATGGGCTATGCTGGGTGTGGTACTCATTCACGCGGTAAACCTGGCGCGTATTGCCGGTTTGTTTGCGGTGGCTTTGCACGTTCCTTCCTGGTTGTACTTTTCACACAAATATGTGTTTACGCTGGTGATTTATTCAGCGGTCTTTTTCTTGTGGTTTTTATGGGTTCGCCAAACACGCCACCACCACCGCTGATCGGGCTGTCGGCCCGATGGATGTTGGGTCTCACCTGTGTGGTGGGACTGTGCCTTACCTATGTTTTTCAACGCATCAACTGGGCGTCCGCCCTGGGAATTTCGACAGTAGGGTTGGCTTTCATCGTCAACAAAAGCATCCGGTTTTTGCTCAACGACTTTTGGATGCTGGGTGTACTCACTGCGCTTTTTCCATTTCGGAAAAATATATTGATTGCTGTGTTCACACAAGCCGCGGGATTGATCCTGTTGTTAGTACCCTATTTTGTGCTCCATCAGTTTTTTGATATGCGCAATCAGACGCTAGCATTTCTCCATCGACTGGTTGTGAATCCGATTCTTTTGTTATTACTGATTCCGGCTTTCTATATCCAGAAGCGACCTAAAAGTTAATTAGTTTGATTTCATGAAGAACCCTCATCCGAAGATTTGGCTTTCGCCCCCGCACATGGGGGGCGATGAATTAAAGTTTGTGCACGAGGCTTTTGCCACCAACTGGATATCACCGGTAGGGCCACACATCAACGCTTTTGAAGAAGAGTTGGCCGCTTACGTGGGCATTCCACATTGCGCGGCCCTTAGTTCAGGTACAGCCGCAATCCACTTAGGTCTGATCATTTTGGGGGTCAGGGCCGGAGATGAGGTGATCTGCTCGACCTTCACTTTTTCCGGATCTTGCAATCCGATCGCCTATCTAGGGGCGATTCCCGTGTTTGTCGACTCCGAACGAGAGACATGGAATATGGATCCCGATCTTCTTGAAGAAGCCATTTTAAACCGGATCAAAAACGGGAAAAAGCCGAAAGCGATAATTGTGGTTCATCTGTATGGGATGCCTGCCCGCATCGATCGTCTCATGGAGATTGCTAACCGGCACGACATTCCGGTTGTTGAAGACGCGGCTGAAGCACTTGGGTCCACCTACCTTGGGCGCAAACTCGGCACCTGGGGTACACTGGGCGTGTACTCCTTTAACGGAAACAAGATTATGACCACCTCCGGAGGAGGTGCTTTGGTTTCCGAAAATGGAAAATTCATTCAAAAAGCCCGTTTTCTTTCCACGCAAGCACGGGAGCCATTTCCGCATTACGAACACCGGGAGGTTGGTTATAACTACCGTCTTTCCAACGTGTCAGCCGCGATTGGGCGGGGCCAGCTTCGCGTCCTCGACAGCCACATTCAGGCCCGCAGGGAGAATTTTGAGTTTTACAAGCGTATTTTCCAAGCGGTTTCAAACGTTCACCTGCTAGAGGAGTTCTCCGGGGCGTTTTGCAATCGATGGCTGACCTGTATAATTTTACAAAGAACAGATAATCAGGAGTTTAATCCGCATTCGCTGCGTCTCTTTCTCGAATCTGAAAATATCGAGTCGCGGCCCCTTTGGAAGCCCATGCACCGACAACCCGTTTTTGCTGAAGCCCCGGCATTTGTATCTGGGGTGGCCGAAGAGCTGTTTGCCAACGGGCTCTGCCTGCCTTCCGGCTCAAACCTCAGTCCGGCAGAATTTGACCGCCTTTCCGAAACTTTGGGGCGTTGGTTGGTTACGCATGCGCCCCGTTAGGCATAAAAGTTTTTACGGGTCGCTAATAGGGGTATTTTGATTATTTTTGTAGCTTAGAACATCATTTATGGGCAGCAAAACGGTTTTTTCGTGGCTCTTACAAACAGGACTATGGCTTGTTTTGGGTCTTGGCGCAGCTCAGGAGGCATTGGCGCAAGTTAATGGTGACTATCGTTCCCGGCAGACAGGCAACTGGCATACAGTCACCACCTGGCAAGTATTTAATGCAGGAGCTTTTCAAAATTTAGAAGATCCTGGTGCGGGAGCTTTTCGAAATGTCATCCCGACCAGCGCCAGCGGAGCTATTGAAATCCGAGACACTCATGTGGTGACTTTAGCCGCCAACATAACAGGAGATCAGCTGAACATCGCGAATGGCGGTACTCTTGTAGTTTCGGCCGGAATCGCCCTTACGTTGGCAAATGGCGCAGGAGTTGATTTGAATATCGGAACTACAGGCTCTTTTCAAGTAGCCGGAACGGTGATCGGCAGTAACGGGTACACTCATGCAGGAACTTCAGTAAGCACTGTGTCATTCTTGGCCGGAAGTGTGTATAGGCACCAATATACGACCACCGAAGGAGTAGTTCCATTGGCGAATTGGAATGCAACGTCTACGTTGGAGATTTCAGGATTTTCGTCATCAATTGTGGCCACCGGTCCGGGGAATTGGTCTCAGGCATTCGGACATGTCGTGTACTCGTGCAATCAAGGTCCCAACACGATTGTTTCATTTGAAGGTTTGCTCTCTTCTATCCAAGGCGATTTGATTGTGTCAAATACGGGCGCAAACGCAAACAACCGGATGCAGTTATGTTCTTCGCAAGTAGGGCCCATTTCTATTGGAGGCAGCTTAGTAATTTCAAACGCTGCGCGGTGTTATTTGGGGTTGTCTGGCAATGGTCTGGTCGTTAATGTTGGTCGCGATTTTGAAATTTCTGCGGTCAGCACGTTACCTGTTTGTGCGTTTATACTGACGGGAAACGCTACAATTAACGTGGGAAGAGATTTCGTATTGTCAGGTGCATCACAAACCATTTTCGCTAACAGTTCGAGCAGTGTTGTTGATTTAAATTTGTCGCGTAACTTTAGTCAAGTAGCCGGAAGTGTGTTATCAACCAAATCAGGTTCACCGTCTTCCTTGAGGTTCATGGGGGTCGGAACACAGAGTTTTTCTTCAACGGGGGTGATATCAAGTACAGTGAGTTTATTCGTTGCAGTTAGTGCAACGGTTGATTTTGGGACCTCGGTCTTTGGGGGCAATGGGAATGTTACGGTTAATGGTGCGTTGCGTTTAGGGTCTTTAGACGCTGGTGGAGCGTATCAATCAGGTGCATCAGGAGGTAATATTCGTGCCACAGGTACCCGAGTATTTGCGATTGGAAGCATGATAGAAATGACCGGAAGTTCTGGCCAGTTTCTTGCAGCAGCTCATCCAGCGAACGCGTCACTCACGATTAATAATATTCATGGTGTCCAAATGGTGTCTAATGTTACGCTGTCGCAAGGTGTCAGTTTGCTGAATGGAGATTTGTCCATTGGTCCATTTGGTCTTGTATTGGCTGGATCCTTTAGTCGTGTCGCAGGTAGGTTTCATACCAATGGAAACTCATCATTAACAATTCAGGGAACTGGGACCTTTTCAGAGTTAGTATTTGCGGGTGCGCCTGCTACCATTAGGAATCTGACCGTGAATCGCTCTGGTCTAAATCTTCCGTTGAATTCTGATTTGATAGTGACTAATTCACTTTCATTGTTATCATCGAGCGTTCTGAATTTTTCAGATAACAGTTTGACGCTGTCGGGCACTTACATCAGCAGCAGTGCGGCCAGACTTGCTGCAAATCCCTCGGCCGATTTAGTAATTGATGGTTCGGGGAGTTTGGCCTCGTTTCGTTTTTTACCGAGTGGAAGCAACAATCGAATAAGAAATTGGACAATCAATCGATCGGGGAGTGTAACCTTGGGGAACGGCCTCAACCTCTTTGGCAGATTGCTTATTTTATCGTCAGGAACAACAATCAATACAGCCAATTCGTTGATACTTAAATCAACCGATGATCAACCGGGGGCTGACGCGTCCATAGGTCCTCTGCCAACAGGATCGATTATTAACGGTACGGTAACCATTGAGCGTTTTATCAGTGCCGTTGATAACAGAGATCGCTTTATATCTTCGCCAATTGCAGCACTTCCGGTTTCGCAACTCCAAGACGATTTTGCAGTAACAGGTAACTTTTTGGGTTCGTCATTCCCCTGTACTGGGTGTCTAAACAATGGGCCTTCACTGACGGTGTATGATGAGCCAACGCCAGGGACGTTAGATAAAGGCTACAAACCTACTCCGGTATCTGGAGGGGTTAACACAGAGACATTGATAGTTGGGAGAGGGTATGATGCTTACATGTGGAATGGCGTGTCAGATTTTGTTCTGGACGTGACTGGGTCGATCAACTCAGGTACAATTGGGCTTACGGTGTCGCACACGCCTTCTTCTCCGGTTCAGCCGACTGCTGATGGATGGAACCTAGTTGGTAATCCCTTCCCTTCTTCAATCGTTTGGAACAACGGGCCGGGTTGGGGAAAAAGTAATATCGATCCAACGGTTTGGGTCTGGGACGTTAAAGCGAGGCTATGGAGATCGTACAATGCCAATACCTCCACTGGTAATCTTTCTGATGGAATCATTGCCTTGGGTCAAGCCTTTTGGGTATATGTCCCTACTGCCTCTCCGGCATCTTTATCTATCAATGAGCAAGCCAAGTCGTCTATTGGACCGGGTTCGTATTATCGACAGTCTTCCTCACATCAACAGACGGAAGAAACGATGACGATACAACTCGTCAGCGATGCATCGGTAGATGAAGCGTATCTGTATTTGACTTCAGCAGAAGATTCCAAGGCAATATCTTCACCAAAGCCGCGTTTGGGCGTAGAGTCAGCAAGTTTGGCGTTGGTAAGAGAGTCCCAATTATGGGGTCACATTGGCGTTGATAGCCAAGCCGAATTTAAGCCGCTCGGTTTAAGCATTAATTCGTTGTCGGATTCTGAGCTGCATCTTCGTTTTGTGAATGTGCCCAAGGATAAACGATTCGCGTTATGGGACAAAAGTACAGATCAGTTTTTTGAAATATACGAGGGGCTTACCTTACCTATTGAGCTCGGGGTTGATGAACTCTCTGAGGGGCGCTATTTCTTGACCCTTTGGGAGGAAAGAAAACCAAAATCTGAAGATGCACTATATGCTTATCCCAATCCTTTTACGAGTGAGATTTTTGTGAATATTGACTTAATTGATAAGAGTTTTCTCTTGTTTGATGCGTTGGGTAGAAATGTGCCGGTTTTTGCTGTACAAAGCGGTCGTCATGTGGCGATATCGACAGACGGGCTCTCAAATGGAGTGTATTTCATCAAGATATACAATAGAACTGGTCAGGTCGTTACGGTGCTTCGAGTCGTGAAACAGTAAAAGGAGATTGAATGTATGATAGTTCGAAATCGATTTGTGTTTGTTTTTTTTGTGGTGATGAATTTAACCGCTTCTTGGACGGCATATGCTCAGCCGGGAGGAGGTGGTGACCCAGGCAATGGTCAACCCGTTCCCATCCCATTTGCTTGGCTGTTGGTGGCAGCGGGTGGGGCCCTTGGAGTACGCACGCTGCTCAAGAAAAACGATAAACGCAATTGACACGCTTTGGTAGCCTCGCTTGTCAATCGCCTTCGGATATTGCCGCGCTGGATTATCCTGTGCATTGATGCCATTATTCTCCTTGGCTCCATCTTCATTGGCTACCTCATCCGATTTAATCTCAATTGGGCAGAAATTGCGCGCTACAATCTTGTAGAAGGATCGATGTTGTTTGTCGCGTGCGGCCTTGCGTCAAGTCTATTGACAAAGTCGTATGCGGGTATCGTACGCTATACGGGAGTCGAGGACGGTGTGCGAATCCTGTACACGGGCGTTTTGACATTGGGATTAGCGTGCACCGCGAACCTCGTTTATTACTATAACCTGAGACTGAATCTGGTACCGTATTCGGTCATGGTTATTGCATTCTTCACTTCATTTTTATTTTTATTCTACTATCGACTGATTGTCAAAAGTGTTTTCGCATACTACAAAAATGAATCACCCCAAAAAAGCAATATTGCCATCTTTGGCGCGGGCAGTGCCGGCTTGCTGGTCAAACAAATCATTGATGCAAATCCGTTGTCAGACATGCGGGTCGTGGCTTTTTTTGAAGATGATTCTCGAAAGGTAGGTAAAGAGGCCAATGGTGCGAAAATTTATCATGCTACAGCAGACTTCCTTTCGGTCGTCAAGAGCTTGCAAGTCCGCGAGTTGATTTTGTCCACGCAGAATCTTGCGTTGGAGCGCAAGAACGAGATTGTCGAATCCTGCTTTCAAAATCATGTAAAAGTCCGTTCCGTGCCTCCGGTCGACAAATGGGTACGAGGCGAGTTAAGTTTAAAACAGATAAAGGAGATCAACATCGAAGACCTGTTGGGACGAGAATCGATCAGGCTAGACAACAACCACTTGCTTTCTCAATTGGCCGGTAAACGTATTTTTATTACGGGCGCAGCCGGTTCGATTGGAAGTGAAATAGCCCGGCAGGCGGCACTTTATCACCCGCAGCAACTGGTACTTATTGACCAAGCAGAGTCGCCATTGTTTGAAATTGAGCGGGAGTTGGCCTCGTTGCCGCTGGGGCAGAATAAGGTAAGTGTGTTTGTAGCGGATATTTGTAATCGCGCGCGCATGAGCAACCTGTTGCAGGAGTTCAAGCCCGAAATCATTTTTCACGCGGCTGCCTATAAGCATGTACCCATGATGGAGAGCAATCCGTCAGAAGCCGTCATGACAAACATATTGGGGACTCGGGCCTTGGCGGATTTGGCCGTGAAAGCAGGTGTTTCCAAGTTTGTAATGGTATCTACGGATAAAGCCGTAAACCCGACAAACGTGATGGGATGCTCAAAGCGTATTGCGGAAATCTATGTTCAAGCGCTCAATAACGAACTAGAGAGTTCGGGTACGAAACATACTGCCTTTGTGACTACGCGTTTTGGAAACGTATTGGGTTCCAACGGGTCCGTTATCCCAGTGTTTAAAAAGCAAATCGCGGCTGGGGGGCCTGTTACGGTAACACATCCGGACATTACGCGCTACTTCATGACCATTCCCGAAGCCTGCCGTTTGGTGCTGGAGGCCGGTGTGATGGGGCAGGGAGGGGAGATTTTTCTGTTTGACATGGGAAAACCCGTGCGCATTTATGACCTGGCCAAGAAGATGATTTTTTTGTCAGGATTGGAATTAACAAAAGATATTGACATTGTTTTCACGGGATTGCGGGAGGGCGAGAAACTCTTTGAGGAGTTACTTCATGATCGCGAGAATACCATCCCCACACACCACGATAAAATACTCAAAGCCAAAACATTGATGCATGATTATTCATCGATCTCCAGTATGGTTGATTTGTTTGATGAGCTTGTCATCGATCGAAACGAATTGAAAATGGTTGCTTTGATGAAAGAGATAGTGCCAGAATTTAAGAGCAATTACTCCCGCTATCAGGTATTGGATGAGACGCTGTAGATTAACGTCTGCGTCTGCCCGGCTTGTACTTTTTGTACTTGATTTTGTTGCCGCTTCTGCGCTTGTACGAGCTTTTTGCCAACGAAAAGTCGTACGGTAGATAGTATTCCAATTTGACGTTCAAAATAAAATAGCCATCGTTTTTTTCAGGATTACCACGAACTCCGACTCCGGGAGTTGGAGTAAATGGCCGATCTATACTGTTAAAGTACTCTAGTCTTCGGTCGGAAAGCGACCGGGCCAGATCACTCGAAAGTGTGCTGGGGTCAGGGTATCGCCTCACGCTGATGTCATCCAAATAGTCTGTAAATGTCATTCGATACCCCCCTTCAATGTTGATGTTAAAGAATGGTCCCTGTTTAATGCGTATACCCAACCCCAAAGGAATTACCGGCTGAAACCTAGAATAGGCAACCCCCTCCGTTTGCAGTGGCTGTAAGGCCACCTTCTCTCCGTTGAACAACGTTTTGGGATTCATATACAGCAAACCAACACCTCCAAACCCGTAAACGTTAAAAAATGTACGCTGGTAAAAACGCTGTCCATTTGGAAACAAGCTAACGAGTGCCGCCAGATTTAACTCATAGTTGTTTGACTGAAAAGAAAGATTGCGCTCCCGTCTATCATCATTGGCCTTTACATCAGTGCCCGAGAGCTGAAACCAAGTTACTTCTGCCCGAGCACTGATGCGCTTGGTGAGGAAGTACTGTAACCCTACGTTCAAATTGGGCTTGGCATCAAAGTAATCACCCGGATTTTGAAGCTCGCCAAGATAGGTGGAGGTGCCTGTTCCGATCGACACAATGGTGTTCCGATCTCTGCGGATGGAATAGAAACTCTGGGCATCTACGGTGGCGGCTGCCAACGTCAGGACAATAAGTAATCCGGTGAAAACCAGCTTCATGCGTTTCAATCAACCCTAAAGATAGGCAAAATCTGCAACGATCAAAACCGGGGGGTTACACCAAAACCTCCTTGATTTTTTGGGCGGCATCCTTCAACAAAATGGCCGAAAATACCTTCAGGCCTGATTCCTGGATGATTTTGGCGCCCTCTTCGGCATTGGTGCCCTGTAGGCGCACGATGATGGGCACGGGGATATTGCCCACCTTTTTGTAGGCTTCCACCACGCCATTGGCCACGCGGTCGCACCGCACAATGCCACCAAAAATATTGATTAGGATAGCCCGCACATTCGGGTCTTTCAGGATGATCCGGAACCCGGCCTCGACCGTCTCGGCATTGGCACCACCACCCACGTCCAAGAAGTTGGCCGGCTCGCCCCCCGAAAGCTTGATGATGTCCATGGTGGCCATTGCCAAACCCGCCCCGTTTACCATACAGCCCACGTTGCCATCCAGTTTTACATAATTCAGCCCCGACTTACCCGCCTCCACTTCCAAGGGGTCTTCTTCGCTGATGTCGCGCAGCTCTTCCAGATCTTTGTGGCGGTATAGGGCGTTGTCGTCCAGATTTACCTTGCCGTCTACGGCTATTACTTTGTTGTCGGACGTTTTGAGCACGGGGTTGATCTCAAACATGGAGGCATCCAACCCGATGTAAGCCGTGTACAGCGCATGGACAAACCGCACCATTTCCTTGAATGCATTTCCCTCCAGCCCGAGCGCGAAGGCTATTTTGCGGGCTTGAAAAGGCTGCAGGCCGATGGTGGGGTCTACCCACTCCTTAATGATTTTTTCGGGATGCGTTGCAGCTACTTCTTCAATGTTCATACCGCCTTCCGTAGAAGCCATAATAACAGGCTTGCTGGTGGCGCGGTCCAGCAAAATGCTCATGTAGTATTCTTTTGGCTCCGTCTCACCGGGGTAGTACACATCCTCGGCAATCAGCACTTTGTTCACCTTTTTTCCGGTTGGGCCCGTTTGGATGGTCACCAGCGTGCCCCCCAAAATGGCCTTGGATTTTTCAAAAACCTCGTCTACGCTTTTGGCCAACACCACCCCGCGCGATCCGGTTTCCTGAACTGTTCCTTTGCCGCGGCCCCCTGCATGTATTTGCGATTTTACCACGAACCACTTCGTGCCCGTTTCCACGGTCAGCTCTTTGGCAGCCGCTACCGCTTTGTCGGGCGTATCGGCCACTATGCCGCGTTGTACGGCCACCCCGTATTTCTTCAAGATGTCTTTCGCTTGGTATTCGTGGATGTTCATGCAGATAAAATTTTGGAGCAAGCTACTTTTTTTAAACCTTTATTTCAAGAACATTTGAGGGATGGGAATATTACGGGCCGAAAATCTGGTGAAGAGCTATGGGGCGCTTACCGTGTTAAAGGGGGTGAGCCTCACGATTGAAAAAAGTGAAATTGTGGCGGTGGTGGGTGCCTCGGGCGCTGGCAAGAGCACCCTGCTGCATTTGCTGGGCACGTTGGATACGCCCGATGCGGGCCAGGTACTTGTGCAGGGCAAGAGTCTGTTTGCCCAAAGCCGGCAGGAATTGGCCGAGTTCAGAAACCGCCACCTGGGCTTTGTGTTTCAGTTTCACAACCTGCTTCCCGAGTTTACGGCCTTGGAAAATGTGATGATACCCGGACTGATCGGCAAACGCCCCGAGGCAGAAGTGCGAAGCCGTGCGCACGAACTGCTGGGCCTGCTTGGGCTAAGCGATCGAGCCTCGCACAAACCCTCGCAGCTTTCGGGTGGGGAGCAGCAGCGTACAGCCGTAGCGCGTGCATTGGTGAACTCGCCCCAGTTGGTGTTTGCCGATGAGCCCAGTGGCAATTTGGATTCCAAAAACGCGGCCGACCTGCATCAACTTTTTTTTCGCCTGCGCCAAGAATTTGGCTTCACCTTCGTGATCGTCACCCACAATCCACAGTTTGCCTCCATGGCAGACCGCACGCTGGAGATGCACGATGGACGATTGGTAGCAGGGTAGGGCCCACGGCCTTACTCACTGCGCAGACTGTTTACCGGATTGGCACGGGCGGCCCGAAACGACTCCAGACTAACGGTGACAAAGGCGATCAGAAAACAAATACATCCCGCGGCCGCGAAGACCCCCACACCGATTGTGGTACGGTAGGCAAACGAAACAAGCCACTGATCCATGACATAGTACCCCACCGGTATGCCAATGACAAATGCGATTGCCACCAACCATAAAAATTCACGCGAAAGCATGCCCACCAGCCGCGGCACTGATGCGCCCATCACTTTACGGATGCCAATCTCTTTGGTGCGCTGCTCGGCCGTGAAGGCAGCCAACGCATACAGCCCCAGGCAGGCCACAAAAATGGCCAGTCCGGCAAACAACAGCACCACGCTCGACAAGTTCTCTTCCGTGCGGTAGAGGTTTTTCAAGTGCTGGTCCAGAAAGGTGTACTCAAAGGCCGCGGGTATGATGTTTTGATAAGCCGATTGCAGTTTGCCCATCACGTCCGTCAGTTGTGCTGCGTCCACCTTTATCAGTAGGTAGTTAAAGGGCTCACTACGGTTGCTGTTGTGAAAACAAAAGGCCCCGATCTGTTGATGCAATGAGGAGTAATGAAAGTCTTCGGTTACGCCCACTACTTCGGTGGGGCCATCAAAGCCTTGGATGTTCACGCGTTTTCCGATCGTTTCTTCGGGTGTTAGCCCGAGATACTGGGCGGTAGCCTCGTTGATGATGACTTGAATGGTCGTGTCCGCGCGGTCCTTGAGGAGGGGCAGCGTGCCACCCGCCACCAGTCTGATGCCCAGCGTTTCGAGTACTTCATGCGATGCGCGCGCAGTCAGCAAGGGTTGTCCTTCTCCCGTGTCCCCTTCGCGCAAAATGTTGCGCATGCTGGTGCCAATGCCCGGATACGACTGGGCGCGTGCCACCGACTTTACCTCCGGCAAACGTTCGTAGGCCGTTTTGACCAACTGGGTTTGTTCTGTGTTTGCGGCTGTGGTCATTACGGCAATCACCTGATCGGGTCGGTAGCCCAATTTTTTGTCGCGGATAAAATGCATCTGCTGAAAAAATACGACTGTGCAGATGATGAGCACCATGGAGACCGCAAACTGAAAAACAACCAGCCCCTTGCGTACGGTGAGCTGCCCTTTGGACGTAAATGTTTTTTGCAATACCGACTTGGGTGAAAACGAGGAGAGATACCAGGCCGGGTAAGTGCCCGCCATGGCCGTGAGCGTCAGCCAAACCAGGAAAAAGCCACCCCAAAAGAGAGGCTGCGTCAGAAAATCCAACACAATGTTTTTGCCGCTCAGGTTGTTGAATACCGGCAGGAGCAGGACAAACAGCACCAGCGCCAGGGTCATGGCAACCAGTACGTACAGGGCCGCTTCGGCATAAAACCGGCTACTCAGTTGCCCCAGCGTGGCGCCCATCGTCTTGGCAACGCCCACTTCCTTGTTTCGTTTTTGCGACTGGGCCGTGGAGAGGTTCATGTAGTTTACGGCCGCTATCAACAGGACAATGACAGCCAGCGCGATCAATATTTTTACTTGGTTGAAATCGCCATAGTTTCTGCGGTCGAAGGCGCTGTTGAGATCGGCCGAGTGGAGACGAATGTCCAAGAGGGGCTGCAACGAGATCGTATACCAACGCCTGTCGGCCTGGATGTGGCGGGCCAGCATCTCCTCAATCTTGGTGTTGGCAGTGGTTGCGGAAACCCCTTCGCGCAATAGGAGGAACGTATCGAAGCTTGCATTGCCCCAGCTTTGGTTGCGCTCTTGCCCAAACCAATTGGATGCAAACGAGGCGATCAACTTCGCCTGCAAAAACGAGTTGGACGGGAAGTCACGATACACGCCTGTTACTTCCAGTTGAATCTCATTGTCCACCCCGATGGATTGCCCGATGGGATCTTGTCCTTTGAAATACTTGGCTGCCGTACTTTCGCTGATCATCACCGTATTGGGCCGGCTTAGCGCCTGGTCTTTGCTGCCACGGGTGAGGGTAACATCAAAGATATCCAGCAGTTCCGGGTCGGCATAGAAGAGGTTGGTTTCGGCAAATTTTTCGGTGGCCGTAGACAGGAAGCTGATGTCGCCAAAATTGTGGTGAAAATACCGTGCGGCTCGTTCTGTCTCGGGTATTTCGCGCACAGCCGTAGTGGCCAACAGGTTAGGAGCCCCGCCCCATTTGTTTATCTGCCCGTCAAAATCAGCCGCGATGATGGCGCGGTAGATTCGGTCTTTTTTGGCATGAAAGCGGTCGTACGACAGTTCATCGGCCACGTACAACCCGATAGCCAAAAAGGCGGTGAGCCCTATGGCGAGCCCTGTGATGTTGATGATGCTAAACGATGTGTTGCGAACCGAATTCCGCAACACGATTTTCAGGTAGTTCTTTAACATGGGGCAGGGGTTTGAAGATTAGATGCGGTTTTGGCTGAAAGAGTTGCGCATGGCGCGATGTTTTTTGCTCGTTTTATTCATTCCGCAAGCTGTCCACCGGGTTGCTGAGGGCCGCCTTGGCCGATTGATAGATGACCGTGGCGAGGGCGATCGCCAAAATCAATGCGCCCGTCATCGCAAACACCGGCCAACTGAGGTCGGTGTGATAGGCATAGCGCTCCAGAAACCAGCGCATGACATACCAGGCAACCGGCAAACCCATCAGCAACGCAACAAGTATCAACCGAGTAAAATCGCGGCAAAGCAAGACTACCAGATGGGGCACCGTGGCCCCCATGGCCTTTCGAATACCGATTTCTTTTTTTCGTTGTTCGGCCGTGAAGGAGGCCAATCCAAACAAACCTAAACACGAGATAAAAATAGCTATGGCGGTAAAGCCCATCGCCAGCTTTTGGATCACCACATCGCTGCGGTGCAATTTGTCAAACGCCTCGTCCAAAAAATGATAGTCAAACGGGTAAGCCGGATCAAACCGTTTGAGCGTTTGGGCCATGTGTTCCAATGCCTCGGCCGTCTGCCCTTCCGGTATTTTTACAAACACACGCCATGTGTTTTCGGGTTGGTACACCACAAACATGGCCCCAATCTTTTGATTGATCGAACTCAAGTGATAATCGTAAAACACACCCAGGATTGTACCCTCCATGCCCCAAATCCGCACCGGATGGTTGATAGCCTCGTCCAGGGTCAGGTTCATTTGGCGCACAAACGACTCATTGACGAGGAAGCGAGTGGAGTCCGCCCAGCCCTCGAAATTTCTGCCCACGGCCAATGGAATTCCCATGGCAGGCAAAAATTCCTCATCGCTGTTCAGGCTGCTGAACGGTGTCATGTCGTTCTCGGGCTTGCCCTTCCAGTCCACATCCAACGTCATGGCTCCATGATCAAAGGGAATGTGACCACCGTAGGTGACGTGCCGGATGGCAGCGGACTTTTTCAGTTCTGTGCGAAAGGCTTCGCGGTTTTTGTTAAGTCCTGTGGTGATGTTGAAGTACACCACATTGGCGCGGTCCATGCCAAGATTTTTGTTGTAGATGTAGTTGATCTGGCGGTAGGCCACCAGGCTGCCCACGATCAAGATGACCGTAAGGGCAAATTGAAAAACCACCAGCCCTTTTCGCAACCGCGCACCCCCGGCTTGGTTCGAGACGGTGCCCTTGAGTACTTTGGCCGGCACGAACGAAGACAGAAAGAAGGCAGGGTAACTTCCTGCCACGATGCCCGTGACCAACGCGATGGCCAACAAGCGGACGATCACCCCCGGATCAGTCGGGCGGAAAACGATTTCCTGATTAACGGCCGCATTGAACAACGGCAGCAGGAGTTGGACCAATACCACGGCCAAGGCCAAGCTTAGGAGCGAGAGCAAAACGGATTCCCCGATAAACTGGACGATCAAACTGGTTCGATTCGCACCCACCACTTTCCGCACCCCCACTTCGCGGCTGCGCGTGGCCGAGCGGGCCGTGGCGAGGTTCATAAAGTTGATGCAGGCAATGAGCAGGACAAAGCATGCCACCAGCGTAAACATGCGCACGTATGCAATGCGCCCACCCACTGGCTTCCCATCTTCCCAGTTGTTGTACAGGTAAGTGTCGCTGACCCGCTGCGCGGCCAATTCCGTGATGCATCCGTTGCATTTGGTTTTGATGTAGGAGCGCAAACGGGCGTCAAAGGCATCGAAGGATACGCCTTCTTTCAGCCGGGCAAATGTCAGATCATTGGTGTTGCCCCATTCCAGCAACCATTTGTTTTCTTGGGCCTTTAATTCATACGGTATCAAAAAGTCGAATGATAAGGCGGACGTGGCAGGAATGGTTTGGTAAACGGCCGTCACGGTAAAGTCATAGGCCTCGCTTACGCGAAAGGTTTTGCCGAGCGGATCTTCGGTTCCAAAAAAACGGGCGGCCGTACCTTCGCTAATGGCAATGGAATTCGCGGTGGGCATCGGCAACGTGCTATTTCCCTTGATGATGGGGAAGCCAAAAAGGTCAAAGATGGCCGGATCGCCCCAGCGACCGCTGATGAGAAAACTCTTGTCATTGTGCCGAAGCAGGAATTCATCACCCCAATCGATACGGGCGGCTGCCTCCACCTCGGGAAAATCGAGCGGCAGATCGGTGCCCAAAATGCCGGGCGTGGAAAGCGTTGTTTCCACCTCGCCCGAGCTGTACAGATAATTCGTGGCAATTTGATAGAGCCGATGCTCGTGGGGATACGAGCGATTGACGCTGCGCTCGTGAAGCACCCACAAAAAAATGAGAATGCTGGCTGTGAGCCCTACGGCCAGCCCCAAGACGTTGATGGACGAATATCCAAGGCTTCGATAGAAGTTTCGAAAAGAGGTGATCAGATAGTTTTTTACCATGGCGTCAAGGTACTGTCAAATTTGCGTTTTTCTATTCATTCCGCAGACTATCCACCGGGTTGGCCATAGCGGTTTTGATCGCTTGCGCGCTAACGGTGAGCCACGCCACGGTCATCGATAGCAATCCCACCGCGGCAAAAACCCACCAAGCCAATTCCGTCCGATAGGCATATCCGCTCAGCCAGTGCGTAAGCAAGTACCAAGCGAGGGAAGTGCCCATCACTAACGCAAGAACCATGGGCCGCAGAAAGTCGAGCGACAGCAGAACGATCATGTTCTGAATCGAGCCGCCCAATACCTTCCGTACCCCAATTTCTTTGGTCCGTTGCGCGGCCATAAACGCAGCCAACCCAAACAGGCCGAGGCAAGTAATCACCACCGAAAGCACACCAAAGTGTGAAGCAAGGGACAGGGCGCGTTGCTCCGTCAGGTACTGCTGTTGCAGATGCTCGTCTACAAACCCATAGCTCAATGGGTTTTCCGCATCGTATTTCTGATACAACGCGGGCAGCTTTTCGATAAACGCGGCCACTTGGTTGGCTTGCACTTTCACCAGCATGTCGAAATAAAAAGTCTCGGGCTGGTAACGCATGATAAACGGTTCAATCCCTACCGATAGCGGCCGGAAATTGAAGTCGTTCACCACGCCAATCACAACTCCGGGCACGCCCCAAAACACCACCCGCTTGCCTATGGCTTCGCCCTCGCGGTAGCCCATTTGGCGCGCGGCTGTTTCGTTGATAATGTAGGAGGCGGTGTCCACGTTTGTTTGAACAGAGAAGTTTCGTCCATGAGCAAGGGCCATGCCCATGAGCGGTATCACATAAGGATCTGCGTTCATCTGGGTGATGGTCAACTCTTGGCCCGGCAGTTGGCCTTCCCACTCAACCTGGCTGTAGTTTTCGTTGTTGACAAAAATGGAAGTAGTAGACGCTGCCTGTGCCACCTCGGCTTGCCGCACCAGTTCTTCCCGGAAAAGTTCGTTTTTCTCGCGTAGCACCCCGCGCAATTCGATAAACATGAGCTGATCTTTGTCAAAACCCAGTTCTTTGGTTTGCATAAATTGAAGTTGGCGGTAGATGACCACCGTACCCATCAGCAATAGAAAAGACAGAAAAAATTGGGTGACCACCAGTCCTTCGCGCAACGTTTTTCCACCACGGCCCCGGGTTATTCCTTTCAACGAGGCAACCGCGTTCATGCGTGCTAATTTGGTAGCGGGGTACACACTGGCAAAGAAGCCGACCAACAGAGTAAACGAGAGTAACAAAACGGAAAATGAGAAATGCAGCTCGGTCAAGGCCAGCTCGGTGCCGGTGATCGTACTGAAGTAGGGTAATGTCAGATCCACCAGCCCCCGCGCCAAAATAATGGAGGTCAACACCACCACGGCTGATTCGCCTAAAAACTGAGCGAAGATTTGCGCGCGCGAAGCACCGATGGTTTTGCGTATGCCTACTTCTTTGGCACGTGCACCCGTCTGCGCGGTCGTGAGGTTGATAAAGTTGAAACAGGCAATGAGCAGGATGCCCAACCCGATGATGCCAAACAATTGGATGTACGCCCGATTGCCCCGTTTTATCCAGTAGTCAAAGTCGAGCGGATGCAAATACATGTCTCGCACGGACTGGAGGCCCAGCATGAATCCGGCCTGCGGATCGCGTTTCGCCAACACGCCTTTGATCTTTTCTTCGAATGCGGCTGCCTGATAACCGGGCGCCAACTCCACAAACGTGTAGAAATTGTAGCTGGTCCAGTTGTACGTCCATCGGTCGTTCACCAAATGCTCAAACGAAAGCAAAAAGTCAAATCGAAGGGATGATTCAGAGGGGAGATCGCGAAAAATACCAACGGCTATAAAGTCAGTTTCGTTGTTGAGTCGAAGGGTGGTGCCGATCACATCGTTGCGCGAGCGCCATTCATTGCCAAAGTACTTGGCGGCCATCGTCTCGCTCAGAAGGATATGATTGGGCTGGGTGAGTACCGTTTGTAAGTCGCCCTGCACCAAGGGAACATCAAACATCTCCAGCAGTGTGCGGTCGGCAAAGTAGAGGTTGTCTTCCGAGAACAAAGCTTCGGATGTTTTTAGCACCCCGCTCCATTTGCCCAGCCGCGCGGTGTTGACCACCTCTGGAAACAAGGCCTTGATCTCAGGAGCCAGCAGACCCGGTGTGGAGGCCCGTGTCGATCCATTTTGTTGAACCGTGATCCGATACAGATTGTCCGCCTTGGAATAGTAGCGGTCATGATCGCGTTCGCGCCAAACGTAGATGAAGATAATGGTGCTGCACGTAATGCCCAACACCATGCCCAAAATATTGAGCGCAGAGAGCAGCGGTGACCGCATAACATGGCGAAGCCCGATCAGAAAATAGTTTTTGAACATAGTGATGATGGTTATTCGGTGCGAAGGCTGTTGGTTGGATTTTCAAGGGCAGCCCGCACGGCTTGAAAACTGACAGTTAGCAAGCAATGGCAAGGGTGGCTGTGGCGAAAAATAAAATTCATTCCGTATTTCTTTATTCGTTTCGCAAACTATCTACAGGATTAGCCCAAGCCGCTTTGATGGCCCGCGTGGCCACCGTGGCCCATGACAACACCACGGCCAGTGCCCCGGCCCCCATAAAAAGAGAAAGGGTCAATTCGGTGCGGTAGGCAAACCCCTCCAGCCAGGTCTTCATGGCCCACCAGGTGAGCGGGGTGGCGATGAGAATGGCCAGCAACACCAACCGCAAAAAGTCTTTCGACAACAACTGGGTAATTTGCGCCACGCTGGCACCCATCACTTTCCGGATCCCAATCTCTTTCGTACGCTGCTCCACGGTAAAGGTGGCCAGCCCGAACAGGCCCAGGCACGCGACCGCCATGGCCAGCACCGAAGCCAACGTGAACAATTGCCCATACCGCATTTCTTTGTCGTACAGTTGGCGATAGGCGTCATCCAGAAAATAGTAGGTAAACGGATTGCCCGGGAAATACTGTCGATACAACTTTTCTAGCTGCGACAGGTTTGCTTGAATGCCCTGCGTGGCCATTTGCACGGTGTACATGCCACCGCCTTGGCTCGGCAGGAAGAGGATTGGTTCAATGGCCTGGTGCAGCGAAAGGTGATGGTAGTCGGCAATGACACCGATTACCGTGAACTCCTGATCACCCATTTTTATCTTTTCACCTACGGCCTGCTCATGGGATGCAAAGCCGAGTTTGAGCGCGGCTGTTTCGTTGATCACGATGCGATCGATGTCGGAGAATTTTTGGTTCCCCATTTCTTCCGTAAATCCTGTACCTGCTGCCCAACGCATACTGTACGTGTCAAAGTAACGGTGATCGGCCATCATGATTGCATATGAAATGTTTTCATCGCCCGGCTGGGGCACCAGGCGCGTGATGCCCGAAGTTGAGAAGTTGTACCCGTCCAGGGGCACACTGGCCGTGCGGCAAAACTTCCCTACGAAACTGAATTGTTGCAACGCATCGGTGAAGGCGTTTGTCCGGTCTTTGAAGGTCTCGTCCTTTCCGGTCTCCGGGCCTTGGATCACCATCAACTGGTTTAGTTCAATGCCCAGATTTTTGTCTTGGAGAAACGCCAACTGACGATACAGTACCCATGTGGCTCCCAGCAGAAAAACAGAAATGCTGAATTGCGCTACCACCAATACTTTGCGAAGCTGTATACCCGAAACGGAGTGGCTGAAATTGCCCTTGATGATTTGTGAAGGCCGATAGCCGGACAGCGCAAAGGCAGTATACGCACCGGAGAGGAGAGTACCTATCACCACCAAAAACAGACCCGCAAGCCACACCCCTGTGGAAGTTAGCGTGGCCATCGATAACGTGACGCCCGTGATGGAATTGAAAAGGGGCTGAAACAAATTCACCAAGCCCAACGCCAACGCAACGCTGGCTGCATTGAGCCATGCCGACTCGCCCAGTAAATGGAGGATCAGTTGGCTGCGGCTGGCACCCGATACTTTTCGTATGCCGATCTCTTTGGCTTGTTTGAGCCCGGTGGCCGTGGCCAGGTTGACATAGTTGAACCACGCAATGAGGATGATGAGCAACGCCAGGGCCATCAACAAATAGACAAACGCAAGACTGCCGGTGGTCGGCAGCGGACTGCTCAGCGAGGGTGCCAGATGGACTTCCGTCAGCGGCTGTAGCAATACATCGCGGCCACTGTCGGTGCTACGCTGTGCCATAGCCTGCGCGAGTTTACCAGCTACTTCGGCCGGTGCCGAGCCTTCGTGCAATTGCAGCCACGTAAGCATCCATGCCGACCCCAGTCCATCTAAGCTGGCCCATTGTTCATTGCCATTCAGGTTGGCCTTGCTGCCCAGGGTTGACAGCGAGAAGACCAGCGGGTAGCGCATGTCGCTGTTTTCCGGTATGTCGTCATACACGGCCACGATGGTGTACAGCGTGGTTCCGAACTGATTGCTTAAGGTGAGCGTTCGGCCCACCGGATTGGCGGAGCCAAAGTATTTGCGGGCCTGGCTTTGCGCGATGGCCACGGTGTTGGGTTTTTGCAAATTGCCCGCATCGCCTCGGCTAATACGGAAGGAGAAAAGATCAAAGAAGTTGCCATCGGCATAGGCAAACTGATCTTCGCGAAACACCACCGAAGAGCCCTCGGCCGCCACAATACCATGGCCGAGATTGGCGCCTTCCGCCACCCGGCAAAAGCGCGCCACCTCGGGTAACGCCTGCGTTGCCACATCAGCAAGTCCGGGAGGTGTCAACGGCCCGATAGCGCCATCTTTGTATTGCATCAGCACCCGATGCAGTGAAGGCGCATGTTGATGGAACGCGTTGACGCTTTTTTCATAGGCTACATACTGGAGAATCAAGATAAAGGCCGTCAACCCCAGCGACAAACCAGCCAGGTTGACCAACGCGAAGAGTGGACGTGCCACCATTCTGCGCAAGGGGAGAGGTAAATGATTTCGGTTCATGGGATGGGGATTATTCGGCTCGCAAACTATCTACCGGGTTGGCCATGGCTGCTTTGATCGATTGCCAACTCACCGTGAGCCACGCAATGCCCAGGCACGTGGCCCCGGCCGCCACAAAATACCAAACCGATAAATCCATTTGGTAAGCAAAGCTCTGTAGCCAACGCATGGCCACATACCACCCAGCGGGCAACGCAATGGCCAATGCCACGGCTACCAGGATGATAAACTCTTTTGAAAGCATCTGCACAATACCGGTGGTGGATGCCCCCAGCACTTTTCGTATGCCAATTTCTTTTTTCTTGAGCTCTGCCGTATAAGCCGACAGCCCAAAGAGACCCAAGCAGGCCACCAACAACACTATCAGCGAAAAGCTGCCCACCAAAATGCCGAGGCGTTCTTCGGCCTGGTATTGTTGGTCAATGTCTTCGTCCAGAAAACTGTACGTGAAGGGCACCATCGGGTTCACCTCTTTCCATTGTTGCTCAATGGCCTGGATGCGTTCCGTAACCGGCCCGGCTGCCAACTTCACTAACACGGCTCCGTAGTAGTTGCCATTGCCCAGCAGGTAGGCCGTGGGTTCTATCTTATCGCGCAGCGAAGTAGAGTGATAGTCCTTTACCACTCCCACAATGGTGCCCCGGTAGTCGGAATACAACAGCCCGTTTTCTTCCGTGTACATGCGCAGCGGCTGGCCCAGCACCTCCTCATTGGTTTTGCCCATCAATTTGGCGGCACTTTCGTTGATGATGAAGTTGCGGCCATCGTAGGCTGGAAACTGGTCGCGCATCAGGTACATGCGGCCCACATCCGCTCCGGTACGTTTGTCAAACGTGCGGCCCGACACCATGAGCAGCCCGAGCATGTCAAAAAAGTCATAGCTCACCAATTGCTGCTTTAGTTGCAGGCGGTCTTGGGCGGTGATACCTGTGGTCTCAAACGGGAAGGGCCCCCAGCCGCTGTCCATGCCGGGTCGGGCGTTCGTGCCCGCCACGGCCGCTACTGCGGTGGACTGCTCAAGCTTTTCGACCAGAGCGCCATAGGTGCCGGTGGCCCCCAACTGGTCGATCGTGATGATGTGTTCTTTGTCAAAGCCCAGGTTTGCATTTCGCAGAAAGTCGATTTGCCAGTACGCCACGGTGGAACAGATGATGAGTGTGATGGACACCGAAAACTGAAATACGACCAATACCTTGCGCAGATCGGTGCCACCTACGCGCGAGGGCGCGCTTCCCTTCAGCACAGTGGCTGGTTTAAAAGCTGAGAGATAAAAGGCAGGGTAAGAGCCTGCGAGCAAGCCCGCCAGCACCAATAACGCCACTAACGCCAACCACAGCTGCGGTTCGTGATAAGGGATGGTCAATGCGAGGTTCAATTGGTTGTTGAAAAATGGCAGTGCACATTCGGCCAACACTACCGCCAGCGCCATGGCAGCCGCGCTCACACACCATGCTTCGCTGATAAACTGGGAAACCAGTTGCCAACGGCTGGCGCCAATCACTTTGCGAACACCCACTTCCTTGCTCCGCTTCATCGCGCGCGCGGTAGCCAGGTTCATAAAGTTGACGCAGGCCAGCAACAGCAGAAAGCCGGCTATGGAAATGAAAATAAAAACCAACTGCCGGTTTCCGCTGGCCTCTATCTCGCTCACAAAGTCAGCAAAATGAATCTCGCTCAGCGCCTGAAGGGCGGGAACAAAGTTGGAGGCTTCCGGCTCCTGACGATGCTTTTTGATGGTGACGGGAAACCGCGCGTTGATGTCTTCTGCCGTAGCCCCCTCACGAAGCAACACGTACGTCCAGGTAAACGGCCACCAGTAGCTGCCAAAGTCGTCCGTTTCCGAGAAACCGTATTCCGCTTTGAACGTAGCCATCGATATGAGCATGTCGGGATGCAGGTGGCTGTTGGCGGGGAAGTCAGTATAGATGCCTGTAATGGTCACCTCGGACTTGCCCACGCGAAGCGTTTGGCCCACGGGCGATTGACCTGAAAAATATTTTTGCGCGAGCGACCGCGAGAGGAGGGCTTCGCCCGCTCGGGTCAGCGCACCTTCTGCCTGCCCCTCCAGCAGGGAGATGTCAAAAATGTGCAGTACATCGGACTCAGCATAAAACAACCGTTCCTCGCGAAAGCTAACAGGACGGTCGTTTACGGTGGAGACCAAGGTGGCCACATTGCTGACAGACGCCACGCGCTCGAACTCCGGAAATTCGTTGCGTACCATGGGGGCCATGCCTCCGCCCACCCAAGCCATGGGCTTGCCCTCCTTTTGATATTGAACGATGCGGTAGATGCGGTCGCGCAGCCGGTGATGCTGGTCGTAGGAAAACTCGTTGGCCACATACAGGAGAATGACAATGCAGGCAGCCATGCCCAAGGCCAGCCCGACCAGGTTCAACAAGGAATACTCGCGCTGCCGAAAGAAGTTGCGCACCAGCGTAATGACATAATTCTGTAGCATGGGAATCTCGGATGTTGTACCGGGGAGTACGAAGATCGTTCCAATTGCAAAAAGCTATCGGAAACAACGAAAAAAGCCCATTTCTGGGCTTTTGATAGTTCGCATTTGACCGCAGGTGTCCGAAATCGGTCTATTTTCTATTACTCATCCCACCAGAAAAAACTCTCTTTTTTTCGGAAGTAGCGCTCATAGTTTTCGCGGGTGGTGATGCCCACGGGGCCTTCATAGATGCCCCCGACATTGCCCATGTCTTCGACCCAAACCTCCAGGGTGTTGTTGGGTTTTTTCAGCAGCCCTGTGGGGATGTCGTACACGCGGAACTTGGCAAACGACTGGCTGGAGCCATACCGCCTTCCATCGTTGGTTTTGCCGATCTCGCGTCCGTTCAAAAATGTGCGGTCAAAGTCATCAATTTTGCCCAGCAGCAATACGAGATCCTCGCCTTTGGCCAACAGCCCATCGGGCACGGAGAACACACGCTTGTACCAGGCATTGCCATCGTACTTGGAATATCCTTGATGTTCCCACGGTGAGGGCACCAAGATGTTTTTCCAATCCGAGTCATCGGCCGGCTTTTCGTCTTCCCAGGTGCGGTAAAACTGCCACAGCCCTTGCAAGTCCACCAGGAGGCGGCTTTTGGGTGCCGGAAAGATGCCGAGTTTGCCCTCGATGATGCCTCCGCCCAACGTCACGTCAAATACCCGGATGGCGATGACGTTCTCCCCGTCAAAGTTGATCACGTCATTGGACAGGTTGTATTTGCGCTCGTTGTTGTAAGCCGTTTTGAACTTGGGGGGCATGGTTCCGGAAAAGCCCACCAACGTCCCGTTCAAATACACCTCGTCACAATCGTCAATGTAACCGAGGTGCAAGTAGTAGGACTGGTTTTTGTCCAAACGCCTGCCGTCAAATTTTTTGCGATACCACGCAAAGCCGTCATACCCGTTAAAGCCCTCGTCTTCCCAGGGCGAGGGTGCGATAATGATCTCCCACTCGGTATCGTCAAACTTGGGGTCGGCCCAAGTGGCGCGGTCTCCGATGTGGAATTTCCAACTGCCGTTTAAGCTGATCGACTGAGCGAATGCGTGGGCTTGCCAGGAGAGGAGGAGTATGAGAAAACATTTTTTCAAGACGGGATAGGTTTGAGGCGCGGGGTCATCAACGGCATGAGTTGTTCTAAAAATACAAAAATGTTTGAGTGAGGGCGCGCAGCCTGACCAGTGGCCACAACGCCCTCCCCAAACAAACCCTATTTAGACGCTACAACGGGATAGTTGTAGGTGGTTTTTTCCAGTTGGGCCATCCATTTGCCGTTGGAGCCCGCAGTCATGCGGTACGTGACGGCCAGGTCGGCACTGGACACTTCGATCCAAAAGTCTTTGTTGGCGTTGCGCTCCACGCGGTATTTTTTGTTGAAGCCGCCTTCAAAGCTTTTGCCTTTTACGCGGTCGCTGGCGATAATTCCGCTGGCATCCGAGAACTTGATGTCCACGCGCTCCGCATCGTAGCCGTAGATGAGTTTGATCACGTCTTTGTCGCTGGTGGGGATCACTTTTACGGCAGGGGCCGCTGTTTGAGCCGAAGCTTCTTTCACGGACAGGGAGGCGACAATGGCTACCAAAACGCCTGCGATCATCATTTTTGTTTTCATAACATGTAGTTTATTGGGTGGTGATTTTTTGTTTCCGTTCATGGTACAAATAACGGCCGGGTTTTGGGGGAAGATGTCACCGCCCGGTAAAGGGTTGTAACAAGATGTAACGGAGCCTTCATGTTCAATCCCCAACCCGATTCTGAGCGACCGGTACACCCCAACGGGTTGAAAAGCATTGACCCGGATCGGTCGCGCTCGTCCTGCAATACCGGTGCCCGAAGCAAAGAATCCCCTGAAGTAAAAAGTCGTAGTCAAAATGATACTTCGCAGCACTGCGGGCCTTGCGCTTTGGCAGGGCGTGTCGATTACCTCAGAGGAAATTCTTCGCGGTGCGCGGTGCAGGCCAGCGAGATGGCTGGTCAACGAGATGAAGAGCTTTTCTTTTGGATGGCATCCTCACTCCGCTCAGGATGGGTGCCAGACCGTACTCACCAAAAAATTCAGCGGGTTGACTTGATACGCCCAGGAACCATCTACGCAATCACCATTTTGTATCCCGTGCCGTGTACGGTCAAGATCACTTTCGGCTGGTTGGGGTTTGCCTCAATTTTTTGCCGCAGGCGCACCATGAAGTTGTCCACCGTACGGGTGGTGGGTTGCTCATCATAGCCCCACACTTTTTCCAGCAAGTCGTAGCGGCTTACCACCTGGTTTTTGTTCTGATACAGATACGCCAGGATTTCAAATTCTTTATGCGACAGCTTTACTTCGGTTTCGTGCTCGCGCGCCACAAAGGAGGCGAAGTCCAACTGCAGCCGACCAATGGAAATCAGTTGTAGCTCTTTGGCGGGTATGCCCGCGCTTCTTCGCAAGATGGCCTTGATGCGCGCCAGCAACTCGCGCACGCCAAATGGTTTGGTGATGTAGTCATCCGCCCCCAGTTCCAACCCCAGCACTTTGTCGATCTCTTCGCCCCGGGCGGTAAGCAGTACAATGGGCGTGGCAATGCCGGCCGCCCTGGCACTCTTGCACACGTCAAAGCCGGAGAGTTTGGGCAGCATCACATCCAGCAGGATCAGATCAAAAGGATTCGCTTTGATCTTGCCCAAGCCCAGCTCGCCATCGCCAGCCACCTCCACGTGGTAGCCCTCCATCTCCAGGTTATCTTTTAAGCCCAACTGCATGGCGGGCTCGTCCTCAATCAATAGTATGCGTATCATAAAGTCGGTTCGGTAGCCAAGGGCAGGAAAATCGTGAAAGTGGAGCCTTTGCCCAGTTCGCTCTCCACCTGTATCCGTCCGTGTTGTTGGGCGAGCAACTGCTTCACCAGCGACAACCCCAGCCCTGTGCCACGGCTTTGGGCTAAGTTACCACTGGCGACACGGTAAAACTTGTCGAAGATGTGTTTTTGATCTGCCTTGGCTATGCCCATGCCATAGTCGCGCACGGCCAGCCAGCCCTCGCGGCTATTTTGCCCCGTGCGTATGTCAATCACTTTTGCCTCGGGGCTGTATTTGATAGCGTTGTCCAAGAGATTGATGATGATCTCCACCAGCGCTTGTTTGTCGGCCACCACCTCCGTCACGGGCACGGACTCGAGCTTGCAGACAAATCCTTTGTTCTTCAAATGAAAGTCATACACGCGCAGCACGTCCCTCACTTCATGCGCCAAGTCTACGCGTTGAAGATGCAGCGTTTTTTTCCCGGCTTCCGTCTGGCTGAAGTTCAGGATTTTGTTCACGATGCCCGTCAGGCGTTGGGTTTCCTGGTTGATGATGGCGTAGTATTCCTGCTTTTTTTCATCAGACTGCGCACGTCCCATTTCCAACGTTTCGGCAAACATGCTGATGAGCGCCAAAGGCGTGCGTATTTCGTGCGATACGTTGGCTACAAAGTCAGCCTTGTTTTGGGCCAGTTGTACTTCCTTTTTTACGCTGCGGAAAGCCAACACCACCGCCACAATCAAGATCACATCCAGCCCGATCAGCAACATCAAATTGGTTTGCGTGCGTTGGCGCACCAGTTGTTGCAGCGAGGCACCCTGCGTGCGGATGCCCAACGTGTAGCCGGGAAAAACCCAAAAGTCCTTGGTGAGCATGGCCGTGGTCACCGTATCGCCCGAAAGGGTCGAATACACGGGTGAAGCCTGGCCTTTTTCATACACGGCCAACACAAACTGGTCTTTAGCAATCTTTTGCAGTTTCGGCCCCACCAGATCTTCCACAAAAGCAGAAGGCTCCACCACAAACCCGGCCGGGCGGAGTTTGGCGTTTGCATTTTCGCTGATAAAGCAAACCAGGTGATAATCGCGCAGGGCCGTGTCGGCCGAGGCAAGCACTTCGTTTTTTTGAAAACCGCTTCGTTTGTAGCGTACCAACTGGCGTATTTGGGCATCGTGCTCTGCCAGCGTGTGTTCGATGGCCGGCCGCATGTGCGGGATGCGTGCGCTATCGAGCGAGTAGGCGAACAAGATTGGCTCCTGACCGACCGTATCGCTATAGAAGATCACGTGCAGCGGGGTGTTGAGCGCCAGCAGGTTTTGCAACCCGGGGTTGTCGCTACCGGCCGCATCCAAACTTACCTGTGTTTTCGACATCCAGTCGTTGATCACGTCATCCGAATACTGGTTGACCGAAAAGAGGATGCTTTCCAGTTGTTTTTCATAGATCTCGCCAATCATTTTTTCGTCTTTGGTCAGCGATGAGATTTCATACACCGAGAAAAACAAGGCCGGTATCAGAAAAACGGCTGTGAGGATGAGGGCTATCCGCTGGGTGGGGTTCATGGCGATACAAGTACAATCATACGGTTTTTTGCATGGCCGCGGCCAACGAAAGTTGTATCAAATTGTCACAGCCCCCGCCCGTCAGCGCATTTTGGAGCGCTTGATCAGGTAGGCTTGCAGCACTTGCTGATAGGGCGTCTGCGCGTTGGCAGAGATAAAATCGACTTTTAGTTGGTGGCATTTCATCTCCAGCTCGCGGTGAAAGGCTGCCAACTGTTGCTCGTATCGCTCGCGTATTTCGCTGGGCTGCAATCGCAGCCGCTCGTTTGTCTCCAGGTCGATGAATTCGTAGGGGCGCTCGTCAAACTCAAATGCAAGCTCGGTGGGGTGGTCGCTCACGTGAAAGAGCAGTACCTCGTGTTTGTTGTGTTTCAGGTGTTGCAGCGCTTTGAACAATTCGGCCGTATCCTCGCCTCCGTCAAACATGTCGCTGAACACGATCACCAGCGAGCGTTTATGCGTTTTCTCTGCTACCTCGTGCAGCACATGCGCCACGTGGGTTTGCTTGCCGCCCTCGGTTTGCACCAGCCGCTGTTCCAACAGGTTAAACAGCTTTTGCAAATGGCTGGACGATGACTTGATGGGCGTGTACTCTTCTATTTTGTCGGAGAACAGGCATAAG
>ERZ1066136.134-NODE-134-length-77633-cov-33.599474_pt1 | contig 77633 bp, 75 predicted proteins | sample MGYA00382783_ERZ1066136 | MGnify/ENA primary metagenome ERZ1066136 (study PRJEB33369, sample SAMEA5778366) | biofilm metagenome | biome: Industrial cooling water; feature: Water cooling tower basin; material: Biofilm | place: United Arab Emirates | collected... | reverse complement strand
GAACCTGCTGCTGCTTCAGTTGTTTCGGTGGCTGCGGCTCTAGCTCCTGAACCTGCTGCTGCTTCAGTTGTTTCGGTGGCTGCGGCTCTAGCTCCTGAACCTGTTGCGGCTCTAGCTCCTGAACCTGTTGCGGCTCTAGTTCCTGAACTTGCTGCTGTGCTAGCCCCACCCCGCAGAGCGCTAATTGCTGCAGAACCACCACGGACAACCCCAAAAGTCACTAGCCCAATACCAGCATCTAGAGCAACAGCACCTACTGTCTGTTCTTGTCCTGTAAGAGCGCGAGTTGTTGCTCCTCCAGCAACTCCTGCTGCCGCTGCTGCCCCAGCTTGTACAGCAAGACTTGCACCCATTGTTAGCCCAGCGACAGCACCAGAAACAGCACCACCTGCAGCTGATGCTCCTACAGATCCCCAGTCACTGACTCTACCCTGTGTGTAGAGTTGCCGTCCTGCTTCAATGCCACCACCGATGACTGCTCCAACAGCGGTGCCTACAGCAGCAGCTAAAAAATTAATTGCTTCGCCATCAGGATCGAATGCTATGACTGGCTTATTTTGCACATAGACATAAGGTTGATATGTAGCGTATTCAAAAGTAGATTCTCTATATATTGCGGGGTCAAAACTTATCCATCTACCGAGCCACGATGCATAGTATCTAGCACCGTGATAGTAAAGTCCTGTCTCCTCGTCCCGTTCTTTTCCTGTATAGCGATAACGTTTTAACCCCACTTCTGCTGCGCTACGCCCCCCTTGATAAGAGGTACTGCCATAGGGATAGTATTCTTCGTAAGAGATGACATTACCAACCTCATCCAGTTCCAAACAAACAGAACCAAGGTGATTATCGTGTTGATAGCGGATTAGAGAAACGTTTAGATTGATGTTATCCGCGGTATCTAGTGTTTTAGTTTCTACCAATGCAATTCGTTGCTTGTCATCCATAATGTGCAGCGTTTCCCGTTCCAACTTACGGGTGCTACCATCGCTTTCGTATTCCCGGTAGATCTCAAACCCACCCAGGTAAAACCGCTCTTGCATTCGGGTGGGAGTTGTGCCTGCTGGGGTTTGCCGCTCGGTGACTTTCCGCACCCGCTGACCGCCAGCATCGTAAACATAGTAAGTAATTTCAGGTGTACCACCGTTATTCACCACCTGCTTTGAGCTTGCCTGCAACTGGTCATGATCATCCCACTGCATCAATGGCAGATGGGGCATTCGGGTCATGTTGCCGTGAGCATCGTATTCGTAGCGTGCATTAAGCGTTCCTGGCAAGTCTCCCGGTAAGCTGGTGCGGCTGAGGCGATTGTTGACTTTCCCCGCTTCAATCAGACTGGGTTCGTTGTAGGCATAGTGACGTGTCCAGCGTCCACTCGCTGCCTGGTGAATCATTTTGAGGATATTACCCACCGCATCATATTCATAGCGCTCGGTGTAATTGCCCATCGCAGTGCCATCACCAGGATGGGGCAGATTCATGCGGAATGAATCATCCTGATCCGTTTGGCGAGGAGGGTTTAATGCTCCACCTGTTTGTCCCAAATGCTCTCGTCCAGAGGCTTTCAGTAGGCGGTAGAGCGGGTCGTATTCGTAGCTGGCGCTGGGTTCAACTCGTTGATTTCGGAAGTAAATAATATTTTGAATATCCGCATGGTCATAAATATGGGTAATGTTGCCCACGGGATCGCAGGTGTAGCGTAAATCTTGAGCGCTCTGATTTTCGGTTTCGCTAAATTGCGGACGAATGGTCAGCAGACAAGTTAAGCGAAAGGTCTTTTCATCGTAGTCATAGCGCGTTCTCACCTGATTGCCGTATTCAATCAGCGTGCGCTGTCCCTTGGCGTTGTAGTTGATGTTGGTGACGGCATGGAGATCGGCAGTAGAAGGACTCAGCAATCCACTCGGTGCTGTGGCTTGTCGCAACCACACATCCACTTTTTCCAACAAATTGGCTTCGTTGTAGCCCGGTTGAATGATATTGGGACGAATGCCGCTGTGATGGGGAGTTGTCAGTGCAATCGGACGATTGAGCGCATCGTAACGGGTGAATGCCGTGAATTGTTCTGATTCCAGTTGAGGGTTGGCAGCGGTGGCGATCGCCCCCAAATCCGTCAAATCCCGCAACGCCATCCAATCCGCCAGTTCCTTGTAGTTCTGCGCGAACTGACGACTGCTCTGTAAAAGATTGCCCTTAAAGTCATATCGCTCATTCGTGGCAACTCCGGCACCATCGTAATGCTGGTACAGTTGCCCTCTCAGATTGCGATCGGCTTCCGAGTACATTTCGCCATACACCAACCGTTCCAGCAAGCGTGGGTCGGTTGTTCCGACCTGCACAAAAACATGAGTCGGACGCTGAAGAGAATCATAGCGGGTGCTAAACATCCGGTTGAGGCTATCCCATTTGCGAATCGGTTTGCCCGCCACATTGTTCAACATCCAGCGATCGCCCGCATCCATACTGCGCTGACGAATTGGGTGCCCCAACAGGTCATAGTCGTATACCATGACCTTTCGTCCCAGAGCATCCGTCACCGATCGTTGATCGCCTTCAATATCCAGTTCCACCCACGTTTCATATTTCTGGGCAGTACTATCGGGGGCAAGTCCGTTATCGGCGATCGTCAAGAACGTCCGTGCCAGAGTATCCAGATGGGCGATTGTCGGTGTGTTGGCGTGTTTTGCAGCTAACCAGGCAGCGCGTGTTTCCTGATTACCCGGTTCGGGTGCGGTGGGGGCAGGACTGCCGCGATCGCGATACCACTGGCTCTCTAACACCGTATCATTCTCATCCCAGGTGAACTGCTGCCACGCGTCAAACTCCACCTTTGAGAACGTGCCATTGGGTAGATCGGTGCGAATTACTCGCTCCAGCGGATCGTAGTGAATAATCGGCGTAACACCCCACTCCACTAAATCCAGTTCAGTTTCGTAGCGATGGGTGGCACTAAAAAATGGCTCGTACTTCTTAACGGGTTTGCCCTTGTTGTTAAAAATCGTGCGTCCCGTACCGACCCAACGCGGGTTTGTTGGCTCCTGAACCAGTTTGCCTGCGGCATCCCGTTTCAAAGATCCGTCTGGATTTCGGGCGGGTGCCAATCCCGGTTCTGCCTGTACCTTGGTTTGAATCTCTCGCCCAAATCCATCGGAATAGAGAAAACTATGCTGAATTTTGGTTTGTTCACTTGCTGCTAAATCTGCAGTGTGGGTTTCTCGCACCAGCGTATAGACTACGGCAGGTTGTCCCGTTTCTGAGCCATCGGGTAGAACCTGCCGGGTGCGGCGATAGCGTTCCAGGTCGTACACCAACCGCGTCGTTGCATTTGCCAAAATATCGTGAGGATTTGTCAGGGGATTGTCGATGTGATTGGCGATCGCACCTCCATCTAAATCCGCCACAAAGCGCGTCAGGTTATCCCCCTGATTTTCCGCAGCTTTGCCCATTACGGCAGTACCTACTACCATTCCTAACGCATCAAACGCCACCTGAGCACGATTGCCATTGGGATCAATCACTTCCCAGGGTTGCATCACCCGGTAATCATTTCTGACCTGGATGACATTAGTTCGAGGTGCAGGCAACGCATCACGGGTCTGCTCTGCTAACAACCCATAGGTGTCATAAACAGTGGTGTAAATGCCCCCAAAGGGATCTTTGACTTGAGTCGGTAGATAAAACTGGGCTGGATCAAATGCCTGCCGTCCTGAGGAAATCCACCAATTCCCATCCTGTTGGGTATACTTGCCTTCTCCTAGCAACAAAGCATTCAAGTCGCCTGTGCTGATCTTGCTGCTATAAATTTGGGTCAGCAGTCGGGGTGTGAAGGCTAATTTGTAGCTTTCCCCAGGCAATGCCAGGGATTCTACTTCACCGAGGGGGAGCAACGTCGGGTCAGTGCTATTGGCTTGACTGTTGGGACGATAGCGCGATCGCACCTGTTCAATCAACCGTCGCTGCTTGCCGCTAGTGGGCTGATCTTCGTAATTCACCTCGCTGTCGAAGATATGAACAAACTCCCCTAAATTAGCAGGATCGGGTTGAACAAAGTCAGAGAGTTGAAACCGAGTTCCAGTTTTTGAATAGCCTGTTAATTCGTAGGTACGAGTTTCAATCGGCACCCCAATGCGATACCAAGTTTCCTCATTGGGCTTGTTCGTCACCCGATTTTCAGTGTAAGTAATCAAGGTTTTGCCCTGCTCTGGGTAAACCAGATTGCGGCGCGGATAAGCAATCGCCACCGACTTCAAGCCATTCCCATACTGATCCACCTCTAACGTGATTGCATGAGTAATCCGGGGATCATCAGGATTACGTTCGTAGTGGTAATCAATCGTCTCGCGATCGTGGGCATAAAACACGGCATGACGATTCGTTTGCCGCTTCTGAATTGAGCGAATTTCGTAATTCTGCTCTGACACACTGTAGGGATGCGATTGCTTGTCCAAACCATCTAATGCATAGATTTCCTGCCGCAGAATACGACCCTTGAGCGATCGCACGGCTTCTCGCTCTTCCTGAACTGTCAACCCCAACGGCAAAATCGTATCTGGTAGCAATGTCGTCTGAAACCGTACCTCACGGGTTTGTCGTTCCGTCTCGGTCGCATTGTCAGGAATACGATACTGAGGCTCCCGATAGTACCCCTTCTCAGCAAAAAAGTTAGAGATGCGATCTCGATCGATATAAACTCCAGTATGAAACCAAGTCTTCGTCAGTACCGGAGGAACATGCAGAGCTTGCTCCAGGGCATTGGTTCCACCACCCTGCTGGAACACCCCATAGTCCTCAGTGTCCCACTGTTCTACGAAGCCAAACCCTCGAAACTCCCGCTCTTCTCCATCAAAATAACCATGATGGTAGGCATAGCGAGTCACAAAGCGATTACCAGAAATATAATCTCGTGTCTCTACCCGCTCGACCACATGCACCAGGAAGGGCAGTTTTGTAATCCAGGGGTTACCTGCTAACCGATCTTGCAAGTAAAACTTGGTGGAAGGCGCATACTGCACTATCGTTGCTGCACCCATATTGTTGACGGTCTTGACCAACAGGTGAGGCTTCTGACCACCCATCAAGTCGATGTACCGCATCACACGAGGTGCACTTCCAGGTAAAGGCGATGACCAAACCAGACAAGCAGTTCCGTTGCCTAACAAGTCGAGCGTTGTGACCGAAACAACATTGTCGATCACTGGAAAACTCTTCAATACCCGCTTCACAGACCAGCTATTACCCGACTGATTGAAGTAAACCTGTACCCCTTCTCCACTCAGATATAAGATGTCCGTTGTGCCAGACCCATCGATATCCGCCAGCAAAATGCGACGTTGATTGAAGATGTCGGGTGCATCAAACCAAGGGGCATTGTCCATCGTCACCTTCGCCCCAAACCGCCCGTACCCCAAGTTTGCCCAGTAACAGACTTCCCCGTTGCGAATCCGCACAATATCCGTCAACCCATCCCCTGACATATCCGCCAGATAAATAGATTGGGTACCATCAGCAAAAACGACTCGCGGTCCTTTCTCCTCATCCCAAGGTTGGCGAACTCGTTCAGCCGCTCCAAATCCATCTTCTGCTAGCGATGAGTGCGAGACAAAACAATCGTCTTCTGTAATCAAAATATCTGTATGCCCATCTCCATCCAAATCAATAAACTTTAGGTTTGGATTATCCCAATCCAAGTTGGGCAGGGACTTGAAGGGAATAAAATTTGCCCAATCTGCATCCTGAGTACGTTCGTAAAACCCTGGTGTGGTGCTTCGAAGTGTTACTAAATCGGGTTGCCCATCTCCCGCTAAGTCGAGAAACTGAGCACCATTGGCTAAACCACTGCTTGGTTTATGAGCAACGAGTTCAACTGCAGCAAATTTTGCTTCAACATGCTCCTTGCCATTGGCTTGAACAGGATTAACAGGACTGAGGTTGCGCTTGTAGAACCACCCATTCCCTTGCTCCGTCAAAATTCCCGATAAGCCTTCCCCATCTAGATCCACCCACTGGTAGCGCGTCCCATCTAATCCTTGAGGCAAATTTTCTAGACTGATGCGATCGACCTCTCGTACTGTCTCATCAATATTGGGTTCGCTATAGGTGAATTCTAGGGGTGGCAAAGACTTTTGGATGTAGCTGCCCTCATTCGGTTTGTAGCCTGTTTGCGTGACTGTCTTCAGAAATGAATAGACTGGGTTGCGAACATCAGTAGGGTTTTGTTCGTAGGAATAAGTAAAGTCGGTCGATCGCACCAATCCGTCGTAGCCCTTATCACCGTTTGGTAGATCAGGGATGTGATGGAACATGAGCACTCTTTGACAGAGGCGGTAAGTCCGTATTTCAAAACTCGATCGGTAGCTAGAAAATGGGTCGTTCCGCACCGTCCACAAACCTGAATCGCCTGGTTTAGGATTCGCTGCATCATGTTCCCCATAATCAAACACGACCTCAAACAACCAATCTGTTCGAGCACTCAAATCTTCATTGGATTGACGGGGAACATGATTACCATAGTAGATGTGTTTCAGATAACGATTGACCGATCGACAGTCGATCGTACGGTTCTGTTCGTGCGCTTGGGCGGTGTCAATTCCCTCAGAGTTTTCAGGCTTGTAGCTGTAGCGTATAGCATTCCCCTTGTCATCGTAGCTCTCACAAATCAACCAGCTAAAAACATGGGTTGGTTGAGTAGGATCAGCAATGCGACTTTCCGTCGTCTTGCCGTACAACGTGGTAATGTTGTCCTTGGAAATCGATCTCCAGTGTGTCTCCCCCGAATCAATTTTTGTCCAGCGTTCAATTCGGGCAAACAACCCCTCAATTCGAGGGCGATACTTGCGAACGCAATAGCCATTTCGTACCGTCTCATCTACCGTGCCATCTCTCTTCAGCAAGGGCACTAAATCTTCTGCACCTGAAAGGATAAAAACATCTGACTCTTCACTGTCCCAGTAGCGTGGTAGCCCCTTATCGGTTTTGCGAGTAATCGATGGCAGTGACAGGCTCCAACCCATCCCAAATATTCCATTACCTGCCCCAGAGTCGTAGGAAAGTGACAGTTGTGGACCGAAACCTGAGCGACCCGGACTGGTTGCGATCGGCACCGACATTGAACCTGTGCCTGTCACTGGGTTAGCTGCAAACTTCTCGCCCATGCCCTTAATCGCCCCACCGCCTTTAGGTAGGGATACAGTAGGAGGCGGAGAGAAATAACTTTTATCGGACTCATCTCCTCCGCTTTTGCCTTGGGCAGAGGCAGAAGAGCTAGGCGGAGATACGGATTCTCGACTGTTCATAAGCACTCGTGGGGCTAAACGACGTGCGATCGATCAAGTGAAAAGCCTGACTGGAGTTAATTCACCATTTTTTACCAACAAAAAATATATCTAGCGAGAGTATTCTTTTGGAACTCGCCATAAATCGTAGAGATTCTTAACAAAATAAAATTTTTGTTACTTCTGTGACCGTTTCTTCAATCAAGAATTAGACTCTGCTACGTAGGAGTGAAACCTTCAAATCCAGGCATGTAAATGATATTTACTGGGAATTCTAGGAAATTGGTAGTACCCACGAGGGTACTCTTGATGCAGCCTATATGTGTTATGTATGCGTCAAGCTTGGTTGACTGATGAGACTAGTTTAAGAACTATCCTCTTTTAATGGGACACCCTTATTAGTGAGGTTGCTGCCAATTTGTTGTGGATAAGCAAATGGATCAAATCGTCCGAGAGTTTCTGAACCATCTGGAGAGCCGTGAAGTTAAATTGCTGGCTTGGGGGGTGGTAGATGGTGGTTTTAGCGAAGATGAGGTTGAAGAATTCGCAGACGAAGTCATTCAAAACTTAGACGTTGATGTTGACCCTTGGGACTTGCTTGATGAAATGCAGGAACGAAAGCTTCTGTTTGATTTCAATTGGAGAGGAAGACGGCTTTACCGAACCCGCATGGCTGAGGCTGTGCGGTTATTTGCAAGGCTAAGGCAGCTTTTTCCTAACCGTGATTGGCAAACTTCACCCACGCTGGTTGCGGATTACCGCTTTTCCTTACGACAGCGAGTTTACCCAAAGCGAGAAATTCAACCGGAAATAGTAGTCGAACAATTGGAAGCGGAGAAGCTACTAACCTTCGTAAGGCGTACCGCATTGGAAGCTTTGCTGCGATCGCCCAACCGCACCTTAGAACTTGCCGACTTTCAGGTGCGGGCGACTGCTCGGATGCTCCGTGACCTAAACAGTACCAAAAGTCGCGGCATGATTGTCTGTGCTGGTACAGGGACAGGAAAGACTCTAGCCTTTTATTTGCCTGCCCTCACTCACATTGCTGAGCTGATTAAGAAAACAACTTTTTGGACAAAGGCGATCGCCATCTACCCACGTAATGAACTGCTCAAAGACCAGTTCTCTGAAACCTATGTTGAAGCCCGTCGTCTTGATGCCACACTCACTGCCCAAGGTCAACGCAAGATCCTGATTGGCGCTTTCTTTGGCTCAACGCCTAGACGAGCCAATGTAGAAGATTATGCCCTAAAGAACGATTGGATAGCTGAGCGAGGCGGTTTTACCTGCCCCTATATTCGATGTCCTCGGTGTAGTGGTGCTCTAAGCTGGCGGCGAAGCGACTTAGAACAAGGGAAAGAGCAGTTAACGTGCCTAGAGCCAACTTGTGGTGCAGTAATTCGTGAGGATGAGATTGTGCTGACGCGCGATCGCATGATTCGGACTCCTCCCGATCTACTCTTCACGACTACAGAGATGCTCAATCGCTCACTTGGCGATTCTCGATATGGTCATATCTTTGGAATCAATACGGCTAAACCTCCTCACCTGATGCTGTTGGATGAGGTTCATACCTATGTCGGGATTCATGGGGCACAAGTTGCCTACCTGCTCAGGCGATGGCAGCAGCTTGTTAGCAAGCGAGTCCAGTTCACGGGGTTGTCAGCGACACTTCGGAGTGCAGCTGAATTCTTCACGCAACTCGTTGGATTAGAACCGGGATCGGTCGAAGAAATTTCTCCCAGTGACGATGTACAGCCAGAGGGAATGGAATATCTGTTAGCTCTGAGAGGCGATCCGGTTTCAGGAACGAGTTTATTATCTACCAGTATTCAAACCGCCATGCTGTTGCAACGGGTATTAGATCCCCCAAACAGTACCTCTAGCAACGGTGCTTATGGTTCCCGTGTATTTGCCTTCACGGATGACCTGGATGTCACTAACCGTCTCTTTCACAACCTTCTTGATGCTGAGGGACTCAATAGCTTCGGTCGTCCTATAGCTAGACGCCAACCCTTAGCAAGCCTCCGTACTCATGATGCAACTGATGCAGCGCAGCGTCTGTTAACGGGTCAATCCTGGTTCCTGTGCGAAGAAATTGGGCATACACTTCAGAACCCGCTTCGTGTGACTCGAACCAGTTCCCAGGATACGGGGGTTGATGCAACTGCAAACCTCATTGTTGCTACGTCCTCGTTGGAGGTTGGCTTCAATGACCCAAACGTTGGAGCGGTCATACAGCACAAAACTCCACGAGATATGGCATCTTTTCTACAGCGTAAGGGACGAGCCGGACGCAGTAGAGCCATGCGCCCCTGGACGGTTGTCGTGTTGTCTGACTATGGGCGCGATCGCCTTGCATACCAAAGTTACGATCTGCTGTTTGATCCTACTCTTGAAGAGCGATTACTTCCTATCGCCAACCGCTATGTTATTCGTATCCAAGCTGCATTTGCTTGCATGGACTGGATTGCACAGCAGATGCAAGGCACTCCCCAAGGGAGTATCTGGAAAGACTTCTCTAAGCCTTCTTCCTATTCAGACCAGCAAGAACGTCAGCGAAAAGCCAGAAAGATTATTCAGTCCATCCTTGAAGACGAAAAACAGCAGCAATTTCTAGAAAGCTACCTTCAGTTGGCACTCAAGATTTCTTTGGGGGAGACACAAGCCATTCTGTGGGAGCCTCCCAGGGCATTGATGACAGGGGTTCTACCCACCCTCCTCCGGCGACTAGAGGCAAATTGGCAACGGCTCCCATTGCCAGGGGAACCTGAGTTGGACTATCACACGAGCGATCCCTTGCCTGACTTTGTACCGGCAAGCCTCTTTAGCGACTTATTACTACCTGAAGTTCGCATTGTTACACCACCTGCTACACAGCAAACTACGGAAGCTGATGAATACTATTTACCTATCCTTCAGGCTCTCAAAACTTTTGCGCCTGGACGTGTTTCCCGGCGCTTTGGTGTGCAACGCAGTCAGATTAGCCATTGGATTGCACCACCTGAGCTGATCGCTGGAAATCAGACTTTAGCGATTGACCAATACTGTACTGAGTTCGAGGAGGCTGGCACATTCCAAATTTGGCAGCAGGAAGGGGTTGCAAATATTCGCTGTATTCGTCCCTGGACGCTGAGTGTTGCTCAGATTCCATCGGAGGTCAGTGATAAATCGAATGCACAACTGCAATGGCGTACACAAATTGTTCCACCATCTAGCGGCAATTCATTAGACTTACCTCAAGGTTCTCTGTGGTTAGAGATTGTTTCTAAGCTTTGTAGCTTTACTCATAACCAGCAAAATCCTTTAGAAGTAAGACGTTTTGCTCTGGCTTCTCAGGCAAACCTACGAGTCAAGCGCAATCGCCAGGTTCAAGAATTAGAAACATCGATTCAGTTTATTGAGGCTGAGAGTGGCAAACCTGCGGGGGTTGGATTTGCTCAAACAGTGGATGGTTTGGTGTGTCGTTATCGGATTCCAGAGGGTTTTACGATTAGCCCCTATGATGCCAATCGTGCCAAAGTCTACTCATTCCGCAGTTCCTACTTTAAGCATCGGATTTTGCATGATCCTCGCTTAGATGGAATCGCCAACATCTTCCAGAGAGGGTGGTTGCACCAGATCTATTTGTCAATGCTGGTCGCCCGTGCTCTAGAGAGGGATATTTTCTTGCCTGAAGCTTTCGCAACGCTGCAAGCAGACGGGGTAGGGCAAGCAATGATCGCGGTTCTAGACGGGATTTTTCAGACCCTTACCGTTGAAGAACAAAATGACGAGGAGTTTGACGGGGATTTAGGTGAAGATGAGGAACAACCAGACCCTCACTTGCCTCCTGGTCGTCAACCCACCCATGAAAGATTGCGGGAGCTGTGTAACACACCCCTCATTCAAGAGGTTTTGAATGATTTAGCACCAATTCTGTGGAGTCCACCCGATGCCATGTGGGATGAGTGGGCAAAACAGCGATTTAGTGCAACGCTGGGTGGTGCTTTATTAGAAGCCTGTCGCCAACTTTGTCCCCAGTTTGATTCGGGAGATTTGCTGCTGGATCTCGACCCTGGTCCGCGATCGCCTGATAGCCCTGCCAAGCCTGAAGGTATTGAAGAAATCTGGTTGACCGAGGCAAGTCCAGGTGGCAGTGGTCTGATTGAGGAGATCTTGCAACGCTATGCAGCAGACCCAGCAGGCTTTTTCAGATTAGTCGAAAGTGCACTGGAACCTTCGGATTTTGAAATCATTGATTCAGAGTTAACCAATCTATTGGAGTTAACAGATTCAGATGACTCAATTTGTGATGCTCTTGCTCAGGTTCGAGGTGCAGAGTCCTATCAATCGTTGGCGATCGCCAGCGAAAACCTGAGACGTACTTTGTCACATCGGGGTATCCTCGTCACGCCTACTGTCATGACAGCTGTTCATGCTCGCGTTTTGACTCCAGGCAGTAATGTTGAAACCGATCGCCAACTGCTGAATTTGATTCGTGACTGGCAAGCACAAGAAGATCGTTTAGGCATCGAGATTGACGCGCGAGTGTTTGCTTACATCGCTAGCACCCAAAGCCGTTTCACAGATGCACTGCCGCCAGAAACGAAGAACAACCCCTATGTCTGCTTTCAGGTGCTCTACGGTCGTTTGTGGCTCCGAGGCAGCTTAATTCGTAATCGAGCCATCTCGTTTTATAACCCGTTTGCGATCGTGCCAGAAGCCGATCGAGAAATTCTATTAGATGTGCTGCAACCCACAGAGAATGTGGTGAAGTTAGAGGAAGCCAACTGGCGGGAGCAGGTTGATCAGGCATTAAAGACCGTAGGTGCTGTTTCCTTAATGGCGAAGTTGACTGATCGACAAGCCTTGAAGCGAGCCGCTTTGCAACTAATGACTGAACCCATAGACGTTGGATTTCTCAATGTATACCCTGTTGTCGAAGGCTTCCGCAGAACTCTACAGGGATATGTTGTGAGGTTACGAATTCGGGAGGCAGTGCAATGACCCGCTATATTCACTCCCGCTTGACTTCTCGTCAAGTTCCAGACCTCCTTCAAACTATTCTGGTGGCTGAATTAATCGCTCCTAGCCAAAATTTATGGCTAGTTTCTCCTTGGATTTCAGACATCCCCGTAATTGACAACACGGCTAATACGTTTCAAGCCCTTGAACCATCCTGGTATCGTTCTAAAATCCGTCTTTCACAGGTTCTTGCTTCTCTGACTCAACAAGGCACGATGGTTTATGTTGCGACTCGCCCTGACTCTCACAACAATAGTTTCTTGGAAGCACTGAAAACCAAGGCGGATTCAGACTATTTGAGCATTCACAAGGTAGAAGAGTTACATTCAAAGGGAATTTTGTCTGATTCTTTCTACTTGGCTGGATCAATGAACTTCACGTTTAACGGAATTACAGTCAATCAGGAAACATTGAGCTATGAAACTGACCCAACAGCGATTGCAGAACAGAAATTGAATTTCAGAGCGCGTTGGGGAGGCAGGATGTCATGAGTGCAAAAGCCAGTTTAGAGATTCGTGAGTTTTTAGAACAGTTTTTTGGTGAGGGTAACCGACTGACGCTGGAACGGGCACAAGCAAATCCTTTTCTCCAACCATGGATTGCCCGATTAGAGAAAGGAGTTCCTTCTGTACTCCCTTGCGCTCGGGAAGCAGGGACAGATTGGTATGGCATTGCCTTTACTGAGCAGCAATTTCGTGGCTTGCGAGAGGAACTTACTGCCTTTATTGGTCCCACTTGGTCAACCTTCCGAGGACAAAGAGCCGCTCTTGAACTCAGCGACCCCGTTGAATCGGCGGTACAGAAAATAACCCAAGGAAATACCTTTAAGTTTCAAGGGAAACGTGATCAATCCAATAATTCAACGGAAATCCGAAGTGCTTTGACCAGAATGCTCAAGGTTCTCAATCGCAAAACCAGTGGTAGCTATGAAGCACCACGAGCAACAGGGCGAGTTCTGCGAGATTTCTATACGGCATTACGGGTAGGCGATCGCTCTACTGCTGAGAAGGAAATTCAATACCTCCGCAATCAAAATCGTCTGGATACCCTGAATCTGCTGTTTCTTCGGGTACAGATGCTGGCAGAACTCCAGGCATGGAACGAGTTGTTACGACTGCCCGAGTTGCCCGATTTATTGCAAGTTCGTCGTCCCTTTGCTGTTACCCAAGCTGTTATTCAAGCAATTTACCAATGCGAGTTAAGCCGATTTGAAATCACGAATGCAACTCGAAGCGCTGCTGCCTATTTTCAAGAAGCTATCCTCCCGAACTATGGAATCCTCTTCACGAACAGAACTGGTAGCCGAGTCGCAGAGGTTGTGAAGTCTTTTATGCTTTTGGCAGTGGGAAGCGAACCTCCTAACCCAGTTTTGCGAGACGAACTGTTAACCGTTCCAGGATTGTCTGAAGCCGATCAGCGATATATGCAGAGTTTGGCAAGGCTTCTGCCAGACACTACACCGCCTGTACCCCAATCCGATCCTTTAGAAGAAGCGGTACAAGCAGCAGAAATTGGGAACTACGATCGCGTTCTAGCCCTTCTCCAGGAACACCCATCCTCTCAACAGTCTGTCAGACTACTGCTGGAGGTAGCCTACGAACTGCAAACCCTAGAAGCAGAGTGGGTTGCTCTGCAAGCATTTGATCAACTCTCTATTGAGGAGCGGGATGCAATTCAAGCAAGCCGAAGGAACCGAACTTTCCTTGAGTCGCTAATTGGTAAGGCCCAAACTACCACAAATGCCACAGCGGATTCTGTACCCACCAATTGGTTAGAGTGGTTGTCAATCCTAGACCAGAATCCAGTGTGGGAGCGAGCAGCCTATAGTGCAAGGCAAGGAGCACAGGAGTGGGATGTGGCACACTTGCTGGATGAACCAGGAGCGATCACCCAATTCTTATCGTTGCAAAATTCGATAGTGGCAAAAGCTCCAGAAACCCTACAAGACGCTTTTCCTCATTTACTGAGCTCGTTTCAAAAAGACCCAAATTTTCCTCGTCGCGAATTTCTACCCCTCTATACCGCTATTTTAGATACCCTTATCTTTGGCATTGTTCCAACTGGAGCAGGAGACCAGCACTTAACTCTTTTCAATGAGCTAGTCACTATCTTGTTGACGCTAGGCATTGATACCCAGCAGTACACCAACCTGCTTGATTACGCTCTGGATTTGTGGGACTGCTATCAAGCACCCAGCACTGTCGATTGGGGACTAGACACCGTCAATATTTTTATCCTACATCCCTGTCCAGATCGGGATAGGCGATCGCAGCTTCTGTTTAAGGTTGCAGAGAGCCTACGAGACTTTGCCAATCGGCTTGATGAGGTTCAGTGGAGCATCTTCCACTCACTGGCTAAGGATTTGAAGCTGGAGGCATCTTTTTCTGATTTGCTCGTTCAAAAGAGTGAGATGGAAGAAGCAGACCAGACCTCACAGAATATCTTCCAGAACTTGAAGAATAAAGCTATCCTGATATATACCCTTACTGAACCAGTTGCCCAACGAGTGAAGAGCTTTCTGGAGAATGCCTGCGAGGGTATTGCAGTTCATTTAAGCCATGACAAGGGAGGGAGCGATCGCCTTCGTCAATGGGTACAGAACGATGATCTAGTTGTGATGGTAACGGCAAGCGCGAAACATGCAGCAACAGGGTTTATTGAAGAGTATTGCTCTCAAGAGAAATTATTGCGTGTAAACAGTAAAGGAAGTGCCAGTATGGTTCGCGAGATTCAGCGTCATTTAGAGCAAGCATAAAGTTTGAGTACCTAACTGAGTGTATTTTTGGCGGTAATATAAACTCTTCAGTAATTTTTCCAGTTCATGTCTCCGCATCATGTGAAGTAGGGCATCCTAAAAATTGGGTACATTCGTGCCCAGTTTGCTGTCCAGTAATCAGCACCACTTATGCCAACCAACGGAGATGTCCCCTCTCTCGATTTAGAAGCGTTCTTAGAGGCTATGCGAGTAGCGCACAATGGTGTGCTTCCACTCAATGAGGATCAAGAGCAAGCTTTGAGGCATGATTACCAAACCCCATTATGGATTATTGCAGGTCCGGGTACTGGAAAAACCCACACCTTAGCTTGGCTAGTCCTCAAGCGAATCTTAGTTGACGGTATTGCTCCTAATCGAATTATCCTCACAACGTTCACTCGCAAAGCTGCATCTGAGTTAGAGTCACGCTTGATTCTAAACAGGCAAAAACTAATGTCCGCTGGCCTAACACAGGCAGAAGCAATTGAAATTGCTCAAATTCTGATTGGGACATTGCATAGTCTTTGCTCTAGAATTCTTCAGAATGAACGTTATGAACCCGCATTCCGCATCCGAGTTTTAGAAGATGAATTAACCCAGCAATTTTTTATACGGCGTTCAAGCAATCCCCTTAGTAAGCACGGCGAACTCGATTTTTGGCAACGTTTCGGTATTGTAGGAGAGAACGATCGTTTCCCTCCAAATACAGCTAAACGAGTTGAAGGAGCAGCCAAACTTTTTAATCGAATGACCGAAAACAATGTTGACCTTGATGCAATGCTTGCTTCTTCAGAGGAAGACTTTGTAATTCTGGCACAAGCTTACCAAGCCTATCAAACTTCCTTACAGGAAGAACACCGTACTGATCAAGCTCATCTACAAAGACATTTCTTAAACTTCTTGAATACCGCTGAAGGACAACTGTGGTTGGACGAAGGGTTTACTATCCTGGTTGATGAGTATCAAGACACCAATCCAGTTCAAGAAGAGATTTATTTCAAACTAGCCGGAACTAGAGCAGATTTAACGGTTGTTGGAGATGATGATCAATCTTTGTACAGATTCCGTGGGGCAACAGTTGAAGCCTTAATTGATTTCGATCGTGCTTGTCAAATTTATTTAGGTAAAATCCCGTCTCAGGTAAATCTCCGCGAGAATCGCCGCAGCCATCCCAATATTGTTGGGTGGGTTAATCGCTTCATTGAGAATCATCCTGAAATGACAGATCCCAATATTCGGGTTCGTGCTCCGGGAAAGCGATCCCTATTACCAGCTTCAAGCGTGGTGGGGAACTACCCACCTATCATGGCTATTGTTGAACGAAGCGCAGGGGCAGCGGCAGCCAAAATGGTTCCTGCTATTCGTGATTTGAAACAGCATGGTTTTGTCGAAGATTACAGTCAAGTTGCAATTCTAACTTTTAGTACTAGAGAAACATCTCATGCAATCGGTACTTACACAACTGCTCTCCGCAACGCAGGAATTCCCCTCTATAACCCTCGTAACCGTACCGCGCATAAAGACAGACGTTTTCTAGCAATGATTGGAGGGCTTAGTTTTATATTAGACTGGATGGCTGCTTATAAAACTTTTGATAAGCCTCCAACGAAACTGCCTGGCGGTGTACCAGGATATATTGATCAAGCACGAACAGAATTTGAAGCTTTGCTTGATTCAGGAGAATTCCTTGATCTGAAAGCTTACGTCGATTCTTCTATTGCTGCTATTAAGAATGCCAAGTACGATCCTGATAAGTCAGTTAATTACCTAACCCGTAAAGGCGGTCGGCGTGTTACAACTTCTGGGCTGTTATATAAATTGTTGGCTCACGAACCTTTTGCCTCGGACTTAAATGATCCTGAGGGAGCAGAACGACTAAAAGCCTTAAATTTGATTCTTGCTGAATTTGAGTCTTTATACGACGATGGGGAATTAAAACTAGCGCTTAATGAATCGGGTGAGAGGGTGTTAGACCGATGGACTCTCTATAACCTCTACGCAGTATTTGTTGAAGGAATTCATGACGGCTTAAATGATCCTGAAAACGACGAGATTAGTATTCAGGATGGCATGGTGAACATCATGACAATTCACCAATCAAAGGGACTAGAGTTTGAAGTTGTATTTGTTCTTCGACCAGATAAACAGCCTTTCCTAGGTGATACGCATATTCTAGAGGATGAACTCGATCCGTTTGTTCGACGACCTACAAAACCAACTCAGCGACGAACTCAGGAACTCCGGGCTGCCGAGGATGCAATTCGCTTGTTTTTCGTTGCGTACTCACGAGCAAAGCGGTTGTTAATTCTAACAGGTAACAAAATCAATGAGTGGGATAGAGTTTTGGGAAGAACTGAAACGGGAAATTCCCTCAATACCCCAGATAGCCTCCGTAATTCAGGAGTTCACTTGTTATGAGTCTAACTAATTTGTTGACAGGGTGGACAGTGCCCGAGAAAGTTCAAGAGACTCATATTCGCAAATACTCAACTACTGGAGATATATTGTCGTTCAAACGTTGTAGACGACAATATGGTTTCTTTGGAGTTCGTGGTTTCAGCAGTGCAACCGCAACTCAACGCTATTTTGGAAATTTAGTTCATGATGTCTTGGATCAGATTAACCGGAATTACCGCTTAAACCCTGTATTACCAGATTACGTTGAAGTTACAGAGTTAACAGAGAAAGCACATGAACGGTTAATTCGTTCTGGAGTACGTCCTTATAATGCAAAACAACAAAAGGAGCTTGCAACTAAGTTAATCTATCGATTTGTTGTTCTAATTGGACATCAGTTCTTTCCTTACGTTAGAAAGACAGAATATCGGTTAGAACGTGCTTTAAAGACACACACTAATTTGGATTACATCTTAGACGGAGTTGTAGACGTACTATCTGGAGCAGTTTCTCATGCACTGGATCTGCCTTTTAGTACTGAGCCTGATGATGTCGAAATTTGGGACTATAAATCAGGTAAGATGCCGGACAAGAATTCGCGGGAGATGCGGGATTATCAGTACCAGATGCGAGTTTATGCGGAACTTTATCGTCAGCAAACAGGAGAATACCCGGCTCGTTGTGCCCTTGTGTTTGTAGGTGAACTAGGAGACGATGCTCGGTGGAATGACCAACGGCCTTACTTAGGCGACTATCCTCGGTTGATTTACACGATTCACCCGAATCCAAACCACATTCAAGCAGCAATGCAAGATTTTCATGAGACGGTTGAGGCTATTGAAGCTGAACGTGCTAAGCCTTATGGTGATCAGTGGCAACCACCTGAACACAAAGTTGACAAAGATACGTGCACTGCATGTGAATTACGTTTTAAGTGTGATGGATTCTCAGATAGCCAGCGACAGCGAGCAGAGGCGTTATAGAAAATCAGATTATTCAATTCAGAACGATGGTACATAGGAGAGTTTACAACAGCTAAAATGTTATTAGCTTATGCATTGGAATTGTGGAAAAACATTTTCTGCCTGTCTTCGCTGTTAATCGACTCAATCTTCTGAAGAAATTGCAGAGGGTTGAAGGTGAGTTCGGCATTCTAGCAACTTTTATTGAATCAGATAATTTTCTTACATTACTTCGTTCCCAGGGCAAACCATATTTCATCGACAGCGGTGTATTTGAGGGTAAGAGCAATCCCTGGTATTGCCAGCTTGACTGTGAGTTTGTTAACGGACGCTGGGTACGGGAATGGAAGTTAGCTAGTTACCAGCAGTTTCAGAAGAAGTTTAAAGCCTTTTTCGATCGCTGTGATCGGTTTGAACCAAATTATGTTTTTGCTCCTGATGTGATTCGAGAGCCTTTATTATCATTACATCTTGCCCGAATTGCATGGCAAGAGTATTCATCGAAGCCTAGACCCTACCAGCTAATTGGGGTTGTTCAAGTTGGAGAAGGTTTGTACAACTGGCAAGACAATTTTCAGCCTCATCAGGAGGCATTGTTACCACATTATTACTCTCCAAAAAGCTTCCTGGCATCTCTAATTAGCGAGTATAGAAAAATTGGTTTTCAAAAAATTGCTTTAGGAGGTCTGCTCAGAGCCGAAAGTACAATGCCAATGGGATTAAAGTTTGGCTTGTCTAATGAACAGTTAGACGAACTTTTAGCTTGGAGCAGGCCTGACTTTGTTTTAGGTGGGCTTGCATTGTCAAGATTGGATCTTCTCAGAAAACATCGGGTTTGGGCAGATTCGACCAACTGGCTCTGGTGGGACGCCCGTTATGATCAGCAACGATTTGGCGATCGCGATGCTTTACAAGAAGTCTTTGCAAACTCAGACAACACAAGCAGTGGGAATGACCCCTACGAACTCGCGTAGAACCCGATGACAAGCATCTATAGTGGTTCGTGTATTTTGAATGATCGAATCACCCTTAGCTCCGATTTGTGTTACCCCCCGTTCTCGCCAGAAGGGGTCTTCCCGATGCCAGTTTATCTCCCGTAACCTTGATAACCGCTTCATTAAGTCCTCGTCAGGAACGCCCTCTATATATAAATCGCGTGCCACCAGTCCCAGAGCCTGAATCACAACGGCTGTCACCGTTAAAGTCTCTTGCCTTTGGATCTCGCGCTCCTTCTTACTAACCACCTTCCAAGGATCGTCTGGTAGAGTGCAACCAACGGCTGCCCAAAAAGTCATAGCCCAATCAGCACGAGCCTCCAAATCCTTCTTTGACTTCAAATTTGGAAACATGTGTTGGGTTGCAGTAACCAAAGTTGAAAACGTCATCAGTTTAGGATTGTGCTTACCAAGTCCGTTTTCAACCATTTCCACATTGTTATGAAATTGTGGAACTCGTTTCAGGAGCTTTTTCGCAATAAGCACCAATGACGATCTTTGATCAAAGGTGTGAGCCAAAGACACGCTCGGACGCTGTACCAGCAAGTTTTGATCCCGGAATGCCTGTCGCTCTTGTTCCAGCGGTAGCCCAGCATAAATCAAAGCTCCCAACTCTAACTGAGCCAGAGCAGCAGTCTTGATTGGATCATCCTCTACATTCTTGAGTGCCTGACGAATTCCAAAACAACGATGTTGCCCATCGGTCAGTCGCAAGCTTACGGAATGATAAGGCAGCACAATGCTACCATCCCGATAGATCGGTCGCGGTTGGACGTTGAGACAGATAGATGGAAAGAAGGTCGTGCCATCTTCATAAGTTTCCAGAATATACTGGGCGATCGTCTTAACCCTAACTGGATTGGGTTTTCGTTGGGCAAAGTCTGGTAGTTCTGGGTCATTTGGGACGTAAAGGCATCCAACATCTAGTAATCGAGCTATATCCCCGAAAAGCAAACTAGCAACATAGCTCTGATGCTCACTCAACAAACCCCGATGGACAGGTACTGCTTGGAGAACGAGTTCCATAAGCAAGTTTCTCCTATACGAGAGAATTTAATTGAAAATGCCCTTACCAGAAATGATTACCTATGTGTAACTCTCTAAAGGCTTATTTCAACAATTTTGGTCTTCCAGCTAACCCGCATTAGCTGTAAACCATTATAGATGAGCTATCTAGCTAATGCGTATTAGCTAGATAGCCGACTTTATGATCTTTATAGAGATAATCATTAATCAGCGCTAGGATCGACAGCGACAACTTTATTAAGAAGTTAAGAGCCAATTCATGCCTACACCGGGAAAGAAGAATCAGAAAGGACAACCGGAAAAGTACGACGAGATGAAAAAGCGTGTGAATTTTACTCTTACCCCCACTGGTCTTAGGCAGTTGGATAACTTAGCAACTCAGAGACAACTGTCAAAATCAGAATTTATTGAACAAATTGCTAGAGGTGAAATTCCTTTACAACCGGATCCTTTAACGACTCTGGAAAGAGAAATTATAAAAAAGTACTTCAGCAGGTCATTGCACACGCTTATGATGAATTAGATGGAAAAGACTTATTTGTCAACCATCAAGCCTTCGGAAATCGCCAAATTGACCTGCAACGACAGATAAAGCAATATCGGGCTATTCTGCTTAAGATGGAGAATGACCAACAACTAGAACAGAGAGGTTTAAATTGAGGCGAGATTGGTATTAACTTAATGGAATTGATAGGCAAGAAAGCTGATCGCTCAGTTTGCCAAGGTTTCTAGCGTGTCTAAATAGCACTGGTATGTATCTGCTCCAAAGCAGACAAACACGACCTTCTCCAACGAGCTATTTTGAGCAAGAAATGCTTTAACTTCTGTAATAGCAATCTGGGTAGCCCGATCGAGAGGAAATCTATAAACCCCAGTACTGATAGCAGGAAAGGCGATCGTGCGAACTGAATGTTGTACGGCCAGAGCCAAACTGCTCTGGTAACACTTTGCCAGCAATTCCTCTTCGTGATATTGCCCACCGTGCCACACTAGCCCTACCGTTGGATTACCCACTTTGCCAGCAGGTTATATCCCTGGGTAATCTTCGCCTGCCCAGCCTGACAACCTCCTAGCTTGCGGCATTCTTCTAGGAGTTGAGGTCTGCTGCTCGATGAATGGCACCATCGACCCCACCCCCGCCCAGTAGGGATTCATTGGCAACGTTGACGATCGCATCCACATCCTGCCGGGTAATATCACCCTGAACAATCTCTATTCTCTGTTTCCAGTCAGCCATATATTTCCTCTCTCATATAATTATTTTCGTTAGATCTTCTTCCCTACTGGCTACCCCACTTCTTAATGGCTGTCAGTGCTTCTCTCGCCTGCTCAGGGCTAACCTTTGGTAATCGATTCGTAATATAGTCGTCGGTTAAGTCTATGGGTTCACCTATAGCCAGGTCAATTCCGTCCAGGATTTGAGGATTGGTAAAAGTCAGCTGCCAGTCTCGATCCCAGAAGATACGATCGACTAATTCATCAATAATTTCTTCCCAAAAGAACACATCTTTGGAACGAACGTCATAAACTATGGGTTCGTAGTTCTCAGATTCCTTTACTTCTGGGGACTCATCCGACTCTTGCCATGCCTGGAGAATATAGGCTGTAAAAGGTTTCCAGAGCATTTGGCGGTAGCTGTACTTGACATTATCTGGTTCGTCTTGAAACTCAGTATCCTCCAAGTTAATTTCTTCTTCAACTTGCGTACAAATATATACAAAAGGGAAGTAAGCAGCCGCCTCAATAGTATTTGTGAGCATGGGTGCTTCAACAGTTGAATCAAGCAGAGCCGCAAGACAACGGTGTAACAGTACCACCTTCTGCTCAAAACTGGCGCTATCAAAGGTGCGATCGTAGGTGAAAACGTGAATCTCTTCCTTGGCTTCGGCGTACAGTTCAAGATAATCGACTGCCAACTGCACCGCTTCCAAATAAAATTCGGCTTCTATACCTTCTAGCGTTCGCAATCCAATAGAAGTTTTCCACATAGGAGGGGCGCTTAAACACAAACTACTGAATATCTTATGCACCTCAGCTTGGAATACGGCCCATCTTCACTTAGAGTTTTTAATTTTCATTCTGAAACAGGCAAAAAAGCTGATAGCGAGAACTATTAGCAATGTTTTTTAACCGAGGAAAAAAGAGGTGGTGCGAAAGTAACTCAAGTAACAGAGCTGGGTTAAATCGCTTATAATCCATTTGACGAAAACATAGACCAGAAAGGGCTCAAACGCTCCTTTTTCTGTCCCTCTTCGACTCTGACTATGATTTGACTATGATAGAAATCATCGACAACCCAGAAGCCAGCAACCGTAAGGATTCTGCTGTTTTCGTAACTTCCTTCACACGGAAGGGGTCACTGGTTCGAATCCAGTATCGCCCATAGAATCTGAAACCCCTATTGTCCATTAAAGAGCTATTTGTCAGTTTTAATTAGCTCTTTACAGAGAATTCTATTGCAGTACGATTTTTCAGGGGTTTTGGGGATCTTCTCCAGAAAAGTAGTATTTTTTTCAATTAAAAATCAGTTTTAAATACTTATTTGCGTAGAAAATTCCGTCTATGCTGCCTTTTTCCCTTCCTACTTCAGAGGATTTATTGAACTGTATGAGGGAAACAGCAATGTTGTTGTCACGTCACAAGAGAGCTTAAGTCCTTGCTGTGCGAAGGAAGTGCGCCTTTCTATCCACCATATTGATGCCAGAGTTTTCGAGGATTGAAGTGGAAAATGGATAACTTATTCAACTCGTGCAATTTGTGCCAATAGCTAGAAGTCTATGGAATAACTGAGCTATCAAGGTTGGCATTTTTAGACTCATGAAATCCCTTTAACCACCTCTCGCCAAGGAGTCGATGGAAACCAGGAGCCGGAAGCCCTTCAAGTCTTCCACGAGATTCTTTCTAACCACCTCTAGCTAAGGAGTCGATGGAAACCTCTGCTCTTGACCCGCCTGATGTCACACGTTTTTGGTCTTTCAACCACCTCTAGCTAAGGAGTCGATGGAAACAAAGCTGGTGGCATTGGTCAAAGGAGAAGTCAGTTTCTTTGTTGTCCTTCTTCAATAGGAATACCAATTTTGCCTGCACGCTGTTCAATAGACTTAATTAGCCTACCGTAGGGCCATCTGTGCAGGTTAATTTTGTACTGTTTCTCATACTCTTTTTGCTTAGCTCTATCTCCTGGGTATTTCCCTACTGCCTTTGCTTCAAGCAGAGCTTGAAGACTTTCTCTTATATCTATTAGATCGGGCATTGCAAGGCTTCCGGCTTCAAACTCCTCAACTACCTGTACAATTCTTTTCGCTATTACGCGATCGAGATACTCGCCCTTCTTTGATTCTGATAGTGTGCTAACTTTGCCCCGCTTTTGTTGCTTATGGCGCTCGTTCGCATTCTTCCTTTGCTCAAGCCGATAGGCAGCTAAGTGCTTGTAATCATCACCCAGAAGTTGGCGATCGTTGCGATAAGTAAGCACCTTTTGAGTTGAGCAATCAACCACCGCCACAGTAGCAACTTCTTTTTGACTGAAGCATACGCCAACGATAATATTGGGATGCCCTTGGTAAGGAGGTTTAGAGGAGCGTGAGTAAGGATTACCGAGAGCCGTCAACTGACCTCTTGCTTTCTTAAGATCTGTCTGTTGCTTATCTGTCAGACTTTCTCCTCTAGTTGCATACTCCTCAAAATTTGCAATTTTTTTAGTGAGCTTCGAGATCTCCTTGTCTCTAACAGATTCAGCACCTTCAGCCGTTAGCTGCTTGTGATCCAAAGTACATTTCAGATAAAGCTGGAATGTCGAGTTATCGTTCTCTGCAGATTGTTCCCAAACCAAAGCAGCAGCCTCGAAAGCAAATGCATCAACGGAATATTCGTCTTTTTTATTTGAATAAGTTTGCCAATCCTGTAGAAATATCTGAAAATCTTGAAGTTGCCGTTGACCACAACAGACTTCAAAAACATATTCTTTTTTTGTGTTGTACTTGTTCTTCAGATCTATCTTCTCAAATCGTTCCCTCAACTGTTTTGTGAAGCACGTATTTGGCTGCTTAAGCCCAAAGGAAATATAATACTCAATCTTTTGGGTAGTCTTATTTTTCCGCTTAGCAATTCTCCATCTTATATCATCTAGTTTCAATCCTAGTTCTATCAAATGCTCTTCTATATGCCTTTCTAACTCCTTTCTTATTAGCCTTTTCAGATACTTTTGCAATCCCTTAAACTTGACGAATATCCGCTCCTCCAGAACGTGAGTGGCTGGATTTCTCCGCTTAAGTAAATACCATTCAATATCATCTCCGCTATAAAATAAGACCGCGTAAGGCAAGGGATTTGGCTTCCTCTGAAAGTCAGCTAGCTGTGCGGCAAATTCAGCATTGTCTAGGGGAACTCTCTCGATTCCGTTGGAGAATGCTCTTTCAGCTTCCTCACCTAAATCCCTAACTCTGGGAATTCTGTCAGATAACTGCTTCTCAGTGCGCTCAAGCCGCGTATGCTTCTCCTGGCATTTTTTTGCAAACTCTTTTATATTTTCTGGCTCAGACGCAATTTTGCATCCATTTTTGATTAGATGAACGATTGCACACTGATCGCGAAGACTGCCGCGACTTTTAACAAGTTCAAAGTAAGTATCAAACAGTTCATCAGTTAGAGTATGTTCTGTTTCTAGTTCTGGATCTTTGTGTAACTGATTGTTCGATTCATCAGTAGAAGCTGGCTCCTCGATTGCTTTTGAGCGTTTTTTACCTTTCTGGGATTGCTTTTTGTCTTTACCTTCTGCTTTCTCAGCTTGCCTCTTTTCCTTTAATCGAACCCTAGCCTCAGCTAAAAGTTGGCTAGCCCTTATTTGAATCTGTTCTATAGAACACCCAGAAATTTCAGCCAGCTTTTTATCACTTTTCACAACATCCAGCCAACGCTTTAAGCCATAATATCTGGTTAAAAGCTTGGCTTGAGTCTTGAACCAACTGGCATAAATACTCTCAACTCTAAGCCAAGCAGAGCGGAGAAAACGTTCTGGCATAGTTTCATATGGCACACCTTGATATGAAGATGTAGCCCTTAGCGAATCCCAAATCTCTATGAGTGTTTCGCGAGGAATCCTTCTATTTTTCTTCCATTCCTCAAAGTCAGGATGCTGACCGATTTGCTCATTCAACTCCTTACACAATCTTGTACTAGCCAGCGACAACTGTAAGACGAGGTCTCTTGCGGCTTCGCTAGCAACCGCGATCGACTCAGGATTATTCTCCTCAGAAAGTTCAGATTCCTCCTCAATGGGAGGAATCCACTCACTGGGAATAAGCAGAGCTTGAATCGTTCTGAGAGTTTCCATCCTCAAATCCCCTGACTAGATAAGTGGTTGTGTCTCGTCGGGATACCTCTACTCAAATTAATTAGTTAACTTTGACAACAACTGTTGCCACTGGGCTATTTCCTGTTGCAAAAGGGTGGCGCGATCGCCCTCCGCCTTGCGTCCCTTGAACAAATTCTGCCCCACAAGTTCATCTTGTGCAGTAGCGATCAGTTGTTGTAAGGCTTTTTTATAGCTTCTCTATCCTCCAAAGACACTACAGAGATTAGCCGTCGTCCAATCTGCTCAACAAACTCGGATCTTGACAGCCCCATTGTGGTTGCCAGTTCATCAATACCCTGAACTCCTGATTTGGTCAGTGATAGATTCACCTGCCCTTTTACCTCGTCATAGATCTCTGGTTGACCCCGAAGCTTCTTCTGCCCTCTCTTAGGCATTTGACCTCTACCTATTTAGATTATACAGCAATTTAGATGCCATATAACCTCTAAATGGTTTAATATCAGTCACTTAGAGGCTAAATAGCTTCTAAAACAAGAAGAGTTGAGCCAGGGATGGATTGGAAGCCCGACCTGGCTTAGCTCCCATGCTTTTTGTTTAGTGGAACGATCAGCAGTATCGCAGAAAACAGACAGTCTTTCAGTACTGCGATCCGCAGGAACCCCCTCCTTACCCTTACAAGGAGGAAATCTGCTATCGCGGTTCTATCGACTACTGTTTGGGGATGTTAGCGATCGCTCCATCACTTCAGCTTAAATGGAGTAACTTTCTGGCTCAATGTCCCGTCAGCGTCCTCTTCATGAGCACCGTCTTTACCAGTTACGGCAACTGCCGTTAGAGCCTATTGAGTATTGTCGGCGTTGGGTTCCTGCCGAACCAGGAAAAGGCTATCTGAAGGTTGCCATTAACGCCCTTGCAGAAGCCACCGGGTTAAGTCCTGGCACAATCAAGAATTGGGGACCTGATTTTCGCCGTCGCCCTCACTATGCGCTCCGATTACTGAGACAGGCAGACCTGTTAAACCAAATCCAGGAACTTGACGAAGCAGGTGAACTATCAATTCCTGAAGACGCATTACAGGACTGATCGATTTAGTCATACATCGTGAGTAAGTGGCAGCAAAATGCCTTGCTTCTGCTCTATGACTTATCTATGCTCAGATGAACGGTTATAACAGTCTTTGAGCGTTTTTCGCGCGATCGCACCGAATGCCGTTACCAAAACTCAAAACAGGCAGAACGGGATCTTGGCAACCTTTTTAAGCGTTGCCATCATTCCTGAACATTGCACTGTTTGTAAATCTAGCTGACCAAAGAGGGGCAGGCTGAGCTAAATACTAGGCAAGCTACCCCTGGTTTTGCCATGCAATGAAAGGCGATCGAATGAGAGGGGCAAAAGTTTGTGACGAGTGAGGCGAATCCTTTATTTGCAGTTTACCTATCGTTGTTGCGCGTGTGTGCGTCACGACAACTTCCTGAGTTGGTAGCGTGTTGGCAACTGGCTCCTGCTCTAATTCGTGATGCTCTCCCCTTCCGGGAAGTCCTCACCCAATTGCAACAGCAGGTAGAAGATCTGAAGATAGATGCCTACTGCTTGTTATCTGACCCGCACTTCTATGCCGCCGTTTCCTTTCTGAAAGAGCCACCACTGACACCAATGGTTGATAAGGATGGCAATCGAGTGGCTGTAAATCCTGAAACTCCAGAATTTACCCCTTACACCCAGTTACAGGTTACAGCCCAGCCGCAAGACTGGCTCATAGCAAAATTGAGAATTCCATTAAAACTCCATTCCTACTCCTCCGGTATTGTCACTGAGGAAGACCAGGATAGAGAGCAATTTACAGTCTATCGTTCTGCTTTATCCCTGACTTTGGGAGAAATCGAGGTCGGGCTAAACATTGATACTTACCACCGTTATCAGACAACCACTTATGCTTTTGACCTCAAGCGGCAACAGGAAGAGATTTTCCGGCAGCTTTCAGTGGCGCTGCAAGGGATTGAAAGCCAGCTAATCGAAGAAGTCAGTTGTTTGTGTTGCTACAGTCTACAAATTTTCGCGCTGACCGAAAGACTTCAGATTTTTCACCGAAGATTCCAGGAACGACAGAAAAATAAGGACACGAAGGAGATGTAAATGTCACAGGAGCAACTATCTAACCTTGTCAATCGCCTCATCGCCATTCAACAAACGATCGCCCGCAAGCATGAAGAGAACATTACTCCTAAGCTGGATTCTCTGGTTAGTTCAATTGCTGAAAGCTTGATGGGTCTTAAGCTTCAGGAGAATGTGTGGGTCAGTGCAAGGTTAGTTGTCGTGCAAGAATTGCGATCGCTCCTGGCACAAGAGGCACGTTGCTTGCTACCGACCAATCACTTCAAAAGATTTGTGGGTGACTTATTTGAGAATGAGTTGATCACCTCTGTAATCCCGACCGGAATTAATAGCGACACAGCAAATTGGCTATTGCTAGCCTCTCCTGCACCGTTAAAGCTGTTGAATTTTCGAGACTGCGATCCAAGGCAACGCAGTGAGTACAGCATTGAGGTGGAGTTAGGTAAATGGCGACAAGTCCTTCAGGTATCCCCCTCTGCCCAACAGCCCATTGAACCGCTTAACGAGGATTGGGATTGCTTTTTTCAATGGCGACAGGTCATGAAACAACTGAATGCTGAAGCCAATGGCTCTCAAGGCTTTGAGGCATCCCAGCAAGTGGCTTTGAATCAAGAAAGTAGTTGCGTCGTTGTTTATGCTGCCCAATTGCTGCATGTGTCCTCATTAGTCAATTCGTTTACCTACCCCTAAAGGCAGCAATCTCTGTATGGCGACCCAAGTTCCTTCTAATCTGGAGCAATTTATTCAAGAGCACTCTCTCCTTTACCGCAAACTCTGCTTCTGGGCGAATAAACGGGAAGTGCAAAATCCAACAGAACAGGTCAAAGAGTATCTGTCTGAATTAGTTTTTGAAGCAAGTGCTGATGGCGACAACACTGAACGCTTAAAGAAGTGGACAGTAACCTTGTCCCTGCAAGAGAGGAACGCATTGGTGAACCTTAGCCCGATCCTAATCGGAGATTACCCGTTTGCAGCGCAGTGGTACGAACTCCAGAAGGGAGAGTATTCGCTCATGGACGAACCGATTGTTCACGAAATCACCTTCGACGGCAAGCAGGAAGGTATCATCACGCGCAATCGCTATGACTGTCTGGTTTTGAATTGTGACAACTTGCTAATCGTTGATGTCGATATTTGCTCCCCTCGAAATGGTGAAATTCAGGACTGCGCTAGAAGTTGTCAAATCCCATTAAGTCAAAGGCAGGCGATCGCAGCCGTAGAGAGCCTGACAGAACAATTTCCTAAATTAGGATTTAGAGTTTACAGAACGCGCAATGGATTACGTTTGATTTGCACAACACAACCGTTTGATCCGCTGGATACTGCCACTCATCGACTGATGGCTAACCTTTACGTTGATCCACTTTACGCTCGTCTGTGTAAGTTTCAATCCACTTTTCGGGCACGGTTGACTCCCAAACCGTGGAGAGTAGATGAAGAATATGAGGAACGATTTATTTACGATCGCATCACTGGATTAGTCATTCCAGAATCAAGTCCGTATGCTGTTTGTCATCTAATCGAACTCATTGGAGACTCAAAAATTCTTCCTGAATTTGAACCATTAATTCAAGCTCATGATTCCTACTGCCGTGTCAGCCGTTTGGGTTTGGAATTAGCGTAGAGAGATTATTAGCAATGCATGATGCAATTTAACGAGATGCATTGCGGTTACATCAGGAAATAGATACTGAATACTCAAAGTTGACGGGTAACGTCTCGAACGATCGCCAAAAAAGCGGGAAGTACCGGATTTGTAGTCTCTGGATTCCAGGCAACAGCAAGCTCTAACTCCGGTGTCGGTTCTGCTAAAGGTCGAAGTACGACACCCGCAGGGGCAACCGATTCTGCTGAGGCGTGGAGTAAGGAAACTCCAATCTCGGCAGCTACTAACCCCAGAATGGTCTGTTGAGGAACGACTTCCTGGACAATCCTGGGGCTAAATCCTGCTTGTTGGCACAATCCCAGAATGCGATCGTACAGCACAGGACCGACATGACGGGGATAAAAGATAAACGATTCATGGGCAAGTTCACTGATAGAGATGCGTTCAGACTGGGCTAAGCGATGAGAATCTGGCAAAACAGCGACTAAACCCTCGCGATGAATGACCTCTAGCCTGAGGGAATCATCGTTGATCGGAGGATGCAATAAACCTGCTTGAATCTGCTGCGATCGCAATGCTTCGACTTGTTCATTGGTTTGGAGGCGTTCCAACCCCAGTTCAATGTTGGGATGCTTTTCCTTGAAGCGCCGGACAATTTTGGGCAGAACGGTATTAAGGGCTGGACCCGTAAACCCGACGACAAATTTTCCAATTTCGCCCCGTCCTGTTTGCTGTGCCAGGAGAATGGCGTGTTCTGCTTGCTGAAGGGTTTTGCGGGCTTCGGGTAAAAAGACCTGCCCTGCTTCGGTTAAGCGAATGGTGCGCTTGGTGCGGTGGAATAAATTCACCCCAATTTCCGCCTCTAGGTCGCGAATCTGGCGGCTGAGTGGCTGTTGGGCAATAAGAAGCCTTTGGGCGGCTCGCCCAAAATGGAGTTCTTCTGCTACTGCTACAAAATAGCGCAGGTGCCGTAATTCCATTTGAACCTTTTAGGTACAATAAGTGGATCAAACAGGTGTTGGACATTCATAATGATTCTTTTTAGCATGAATGTATAGAGCGCAATGGCTCAAATCAATCTTGTCTAAAATCCATCTTCTGCAAGACAGGCTATTGGCGCGACTTTACGTGCTGCTTTTGCCTGCCATTTGGATGGAATTAATACAGGAGGTATTGAAATGAAATTACGTCACTCTTTTCACAAACTCTGGAAACGAAATCGAGGCTTGAGTGCAACGCTGTTACTCGGTGGCTTATCGTGTACTTTGATTGGAGTCACTCAACTCCCAGAGGTTACTTCTGGAAATGCTGCTGCTGTCGCTCAGGAATACGATCGCATCTCACAACAAACGCCTGTTTCCTCTCAAATTGAACGCAATGATTTCTTTGTCACCAGCGATCCAGGAATTCAAATTGCTGTGCGAGAAGTGCGATCGGGAAATGCCTCACAAGTCCCGGTTCTGCTTGTTCATGGGGGTGGACCGGGTGGAACAGCGTCCTTTGATTTAGATGTCCTAGGCTATTCTCTAGCAGCCAACTTTGCTCAAGCGGGGCATCCCGTCTATGTGATGAATCTTCGAGGCTGGGAGAATTCAACTCGTCCGGGTGTCATGAATCAACCTCCAGAAAATAATCCGCCTGCGGTTACATCAGAGGAAGCAGTGCGCGATATTGGAGCCGTGGTGGATGCCATCCGCCAATGTCAACAAGGAGAACCTGTGGCACTGGTGGGTTGGGCAACGGGGGGACATTGGGCAGGGATGTACACCAGTCAGAATAATGAGAAGGTGAGCCACCTTCTCATGCTCAATAGTCTTTACGGGGTAGATGCTCCCTGGGAACTGCGATCGTCCTTCGAAGACCCCAACAACCCCGGTACGTTTGATGCCAGTGGTGGAGCCTATCGCCTCAATGACGCGGAGGGGCTAATCGCACAGTGGAGCAGAACCATTCCTGTAGAAGATAAGAGCCAATGGCGTGATCCACAAGTCGTAGAGGCTTATCAACAAGCTGCCCTGGCTAGCGATCCCACCAGCGAAACTCGCAATCCCCCCAGTATAAGAATTCCGGCTGCTTACCGCTTGGAGAGCTACAACCTCTCAAAAGGGCAGAAATATTGGGAAGCCGCAAATATTACGGTGCCAACATTGGTTCTGCGGGGAGAGTTGGATTTCTGGTCACGTCCTGAAGACGTGCAGGCGCTTGAAGCAGAGCTAGTCAATGTACCCAGAGTAGAGACGGTGACGATCCCAGACGGCACCCATTACCTGTTTAACGACCGCCCAGAACGAGGACGCGATCGCTTTATTCAAGAAGTCCTGTCATTTGTTGGAAGGTAAAAGCCTCAATTTGACAGTAATTCAAAGGTTGTAATGTCGATAGAGGGAACTGTTGCAAAGCAGTTCCCTCTATAGGGTAATCGTTTTGCCGTCATGTGATTGATCACTTCAGTGTTGCCGTTGGTCAGAAACGAGCTTTACCGATGGGTCGCTGCTTGAAAAGGGGTAAAGTCTGGGAGTGGAAGGGGAATTGCAACACCCCTCTGTACGGCTGGACGGGCTGCAATGCGATCGAACCAGGCACTCAAATTCGGGTAAGACTGGATGGAAAACCCCTGATGAGTGGAACACCAGAGCCAACCGAAATGGGCAATATCCACGATTGAGTAGTCATTCAAGAAATACTCGCGTTCCATCAGCAGGGATTCCAAAACGTTGGTTAGGCGATTGCCCTCCTTCTGATACCGTTCCACCGCATAACTCGGTTTCTCCGGTGCAAATAGACTGAAATGTGCTCTTTGTCCAAACATGGGACCGATCGAGGCAGCCTGAAAGAAGAGTAACTGCAAGCCTTTCCAACGCTGTTCGGGATTTGTTGGAAATAAGCGTCCTGTTTTCTCTGCCAGGTACAACAAAATTGCGTTTGATTCGTACAATATGTGTCCGGTTTCCTTGTCCACCAGTACAGGAACCTTGCTGTTGGGATTAAGTTGGATGAACTCTGCGCTGAACTGTTCCCCGTTGGGAATATCAACAATTTGGGTTTCGTAAGGTAACTCTAACTCCTCCAGGGCAATACTGACCTTGTGAGGATTTGGGGAACCGTGAGCATACAATTTCAACATCACAAATCTCCTTAACTGGCTACTAACTGAGTCCAACCGCCATCAACCACCAACTCTTCACCCAGCACAAACGACGCATCATTGCTGGCAAGAAATAGAACTGCTTTTGCGACTTCTTCGGCTTCTCCAAATCGTTTCATTGGAATCACTTGCTGAAGTTTCCCAGCAAATTGCTCAACTTGTGTCTGAGGCATTCCAAGCTTGGTGTAAATTGGCGTTGTAATGGGTCCTGGGCTGACGGCATTGACGCGAATTCCCCGCTCGATCAGTTCGGCGGCTAGAACCCGAACGAGCGATCGCAGTGCTGCTTTAGAAGCTGCATAAATTCCTGAATTCGGCATTCCCATCCGATTGTTGATGGAGGTATTGAACACAATGCTGCTATTCTCACTCATCAGCGGAACTGCTTTTTGAACGGCAAAAAGCGCTCCTTTGAAATTAATGTCCAGCATTTCGTCGATAAACGACTCATCCACATCCAACAGTGGACTGAATTTTGCAATTCCGGCGTTGACGAATAAAACGTCCAGCTTACCCCACCGTTCTTTGATTTGAGTGAATGCGGTGTCCATGTCGGCGAGCGTTCGGCTTTGCCGTCCCGAAGGGAATCGCGTATCGGCTAAGATTGCCAGAACCTCGCTACCCAGGGTTTTAGATGCCTGATCTAATCGCTCTTGATTTTGCCCTGTAATCGCAACCCTGGCTCCTTCTTGCACAAACAGATGAGCCGTTGCCAAACCAATACCCGTTGTGCCGCCCGTGATCAGAGCGACTTTTCCATCCAATCGGGACATAGAGATACTCCTTGAAAGTAAAGGGTTGTTCGCCGTTGGTTATTTGTTTCTGCCAGTGAGCCAGAAGCAATGACCAACTCAACTCGATATACTTAAGTTTTAATCCAGCAAAATTGAACTAACAATGCGCTAAAGTTCAAATATTATGTCCAATCGTTCAGGGCGGGTGAGAATTCAGTATGGATGCACTGAGTGAGGTTTTTCGTTCAATACATTTAGAAAGTACAAACTGCTATCGCCTGGAACTAGCTGCGCCCTGGGCGGTTGGGATGAATGCTTTTGAGGGAGCGGTGTTCCTGGTTGTGGTTCGGGGTAGTAGCAGGCTGCAAATCGAGGGGATCGATACACCGATGCCTCTCGTTGGTGGCGATCTGGTGATTCTCCCCAAAGGGCAGCCGCATATGTTACGCGATTCGCTGTCAGGCAATCCTTCGATCGCCGAATTTGAGCAATTGCTGCAAGAAGACTCAGATGAGGCTCCGACCGTCCTCAAAGCAGGTGGTGCTGGCTTACCCACAACCGTCATGTACGGACGATTTTCCTTTGAACCGTTGCCCGAAAATCCACTGCTGTCTGCTTTACCACCGCTTCTGGTTGTGAAAGGCGAGGAAGGACGAGCAGTGGAGTGGTTGGACACAACCTTACAATTCATGGCATCAGAAACGGTAACGGCTCGTCCCGGTGCTCAGGTAGTCATTAATCACTTAGCGGGAATTCTGTTGGTACAAGCAGTGCGAGCGTACATCCAAAATCAGGAATGTCACGATCGCTGCTGGCTGCGTGCCCTCACCGACCCGCAAATTGGTGAAGCGATCCACCTGATCCATCGACACCCAGAGCAGGTATGGACGGCGGAAGAATTGGCAGAACGGGTGGGGATCTCTCGCACGACTTTCTTTACTCAGTTCCGCGAATTGGTCGGAGAACCACCGAACAAATACCTCACCCGTTGGCGGATGCAACGAGCGAGCCAGATTTTGCGATTGCAGCGCATTCCCTTAAGTGCCGTTGCCAGTTCTGTGGGATATGAATCCGAAGCATCCTTTAGTAAAGCGTTTAAGCAATGGATGGGGCAATCACCGGGGGCGTATCGACAAGCGAACGGGACAGCCAAGGCATAAAGCATTCCGAGTTCCTCGCTTCAAATATTCCTTGGGCGGCATTACCTGCGAAGTAATTGTCAGTCGCAGATATTTAGCTCTAGATTAGATGCGTTGCTTTTACAAGGCAGTATGTTGACTAAAGGCTCAATGTCCACAAAAACAATACTTTCTTGGCTCTATCTTGCCAATGCAACCATTCTCATTACGCATCAAATCGATGCTGCATACTGGCATGAGTGGGATCTATTTGGAATGCCGGGAGGAATTCAATTAAACTTGCTGCTTAACATTCCTATAGTTATGTTGATGCTGTTCGGTCAGAAACGTCTTACTCAAGGTTATGCCGATGGTTTTGTTTTCTCTTGGCTACTCGTGGCTGGAGGAATCATCGCAGTTAGTCTTCACTCGTATTTTCTCTTACAGGGCGATGATGCTTTCCGTCTACCCGTTTCACTTGGATTACTCACCGCTACATTTCTTCTTTCAATAGCGCAAGCGATCGCACTGTTTACTTTGCATAATACCTGTAATCAAGACGATGCTCAACAAAGCGATTAAAGCAAACTGAATCGACCACAGGTTGTGTCGCAAATTGGTGAGGCGATCGCGCTGATTCTACAATAGGGAAAGGTTTTGCTCACACTAAAAACAGCGATGAAGCCACAACTCAAGATAGAGATTGTCACAACCGATTTTTCCTGAGAAAAGTGCTGCAATAGACACAGCACAACAATCCTGCTGCACTAAAACAAATTAAGCCATTATTTAGATGTAAAGGGTATGACAAGTGAGTCTTTTGAAGAAATGCTTGCAGGAGGGCATCCAAACTCTCTGGGTAGAACCATTGAAGTGGTTGATATCGTATTAGCTGATTCCACAAGACTTTCAGATTTATACAATTGTTATTTCAGTGCCGATGAAATTGTTCGACTTCGCACATCTAATGCCATTAAGAGAATATCCTTAGAAAACCCTGAATGGCTCATTCCATATATTGATAAACTTATTTCTGAAGTATCAAACATTAATCAGCCTTCAGCACAGTGGACTTTAGCAAATTTATTTCAGACTCTTTCGATTTTTATGTCAGAGTCGCAGAGAAACAGTTCAAAGAGAATTCTTCAAAAAAATCTTGAAACTCACACAGATTGGATCGTCTTAAACAATACAATGGATACCCTAAGTAAATGGGCTGAAAAAGACTTGACATTGAAAGAGTGGTTATTGCCGCATTTGGAAAGATTAGCTCATGATCCCAGAAAATCAGTTGCAGGACGAGCTAAGAAAATCAAGGCAAAGCTGATGTGAGCCTTCGCTCTCTAACTGCTCACGTACCATCACAATTTGACTCCTATTGCGCCGTCTTTCGTACCAAGTTGAGAAATGCGCTGAGGACTGGAGAGGAATCATGCTGCCGCCGAGCCAGATAAAGTCCAGTATTCGAGATTTGTTCTTGTAAGGGTCTGTAAATGACTCCGCTTCTGTGAAAGTTTTGCATTGAGGCAGGAACGATCGCGATGCCCAGTCCTGCTGCCACTAAGCCGACAATTGTCTGCATCTGAACTGCTTCTTGAGCCACTTTCGGACGAAATCCCGCTTGCTCACAACTTTGGAGAATCTGCTCGTAAAAGAGGGGTCCCAATTTGGCAGGAAAGAGGATAAAGAATTCATCTGCCAATGCGGAGAGAGACACTTGAGTTTGGGCAGAGAGCGGATGATTTTCTGGCAATGCCAAGACTAATAATTCTGGCAGAAGGCACTCCACGCTCAAACCTGGCTCGCTGATGGCAGAACGAACAATGCCGACATCAATTTGTTTGTCATATAGGGCTTGAATTTGTTGAGCCGTTGTCATTTCCTGCAAGCGCAGTTCTACTGCCGGAAACTGTTCTCGAAAGCTCTTCAGCATCTCTGGGAGTGACGTGTACATGGCAGAGTCAACAAACCCGATCGCCAACTGTCCCACCTCACCTCGCCCGATTCGCTGAGTTGCTGCGATCGCCTGTTCAAGTTGGGCTAAGAGCAGGTAGGCGCGATCTAAAAACACGTTGCCTGCTTCAGTTAGATGCACTTGTCGCTTCGTTCGTTCAAACAGCTTGACTCCGAGTTCATCTTCCAAATCCCGAATCTGCTGACTGAGGGGAGGTTGGGAAATGCACAACCGCTCTGCTGCTCGACTGAAGTGAAGTTCCTCAGCTACCGCAATGAAGTAGTGCAGGTGCCGTAGTTCCATCGTACTTATATGTTTAAGCTATTAATCTAAGTCAAATATATATTGGACAGTCGGATAGCTGTCTCCTACCGTAAGAAACATAAGGCACATCTCACTATTTTTAGATTGGAGGCAGGCAAATGAACTCAAACAACAATCGTATTGCTCCTAAAGTTTGGTTAATTACAGGCTGCTCAACCGGGTTTGGACGTGCCCTTGCAGAAGCCGTGTTGAAAAAAGGCGACTACCTGCTGGCAACTGCTCGTGAACCAGAGCAACTCCACGCTTTGATTGAGGACTATCCAGAAACTGCAAAAGCTGTCCGTCTGGATGTAACATCACCTCAAGATATCCAAGCAGCGATTGAAACTGCGATCGCCACCTTTGATCGCATTGATGTGTTGGTCAACAATGCAGGTCATGGACTCATTGCCGCACTCGAAGAGGTCAGTGATGTTGAAACTCACCAATTTTTTGAAACCAACTTCTTTGGAGCGCTGCGTCTGATGCGATCGGTCTTGCCTGTGATGCGTCAGCAAGGCAGTGGTCACATCGTGAATTTGTCATCCACAGCAGGATTAGTGGGATTTGGGGGAAGCAGCCTCTACTGTGCGGCTAAATTTGCCCTGGAAGGTACGTCTGAAGCCCTGACTAAGGAGGTTGAACCGTTTGGAATTAAAGTCACGTTAATTGAACCTGGAGCATTTCGCACCGATTTTAATGGGCGTTCTCTAGCCGTAGCCGAGCGATCGATTGATGCCTATGCCACTATGAGCGATGCGGCATTGCAGTGGTTCAAAGCGATGGATGGTCAGCAACCGGGTGATCCAGCAAAAGCGGCACAAGCCATTATTCAAGCTGTAGAAAGTCCGCATCCACCAATGCGGCTGGCATTAGGCACCGATGCCATGAGCCTGATTCAGGAAAAATTGGAATGGGTCAAAACGGATTTGGATACCTGGCAGCCCGTGACGGTTAGTACAGATTATCCAGAACCCGTCACATCTGCCAAGTAGAGGTCATTACCTTCCGTTTAAAAACCACTCATAGCCTCGCTGAAATTGTCGTTTACCATCCTGCTCGATGATGCTTCCATGAGCCATAATAACCCGCTCAAAATCCCAGGCAAGAATCGGTTGAAGGGATTGACGCACTTGCTCTTTGTCTCTTGTGGCAATTTTCTCTAGAAGTGATGGACGTAATTGCTGATAGCCACCCAACACTTTGGAAATTAATTGGGCAGATGGTGAGCTTTGATGATCGAAATGAAATGCCAAATCAGTAATGATGAGTGTTCGGCTTTTAGCGTGGAAGAATACCCATTCATTCAATGGCATGTATCCCTTAATATCAAAGGTATTAAATCCAGCTACTTGTGCTGCTTCAAGCCCATTAAATGATTTGATGGTGTGGTCGCTAAGAACTTGATCAATCAACAAATCAGGGCATTTATCTTGTAACCCGGATGTTGCCCAAAGTGTGGCGTTTGGATATTTCTTTTTGCACTTGTTGAGAAACAAATGATGATACAGATTTGGTGCAACAATGTCACTCACATTTCCTAGCTGATTTATCTGATCAATCATTTCATCTGGAAGTTGTATGGGTGCGATGAGCACTAAGCGGTCTTGATTTAAGCGAATCACCGTCATTCTCGTTCCAACTTCCAAACCAAAGTATTTCAAAGGCTGTTCAGCAACCCAAAGGTCATTGGCGATCGCTCTCAACATCATTAACGATTCACTCAATACGGTAGTTAGAATGACTGCAAACTGTAGTAGAGACACGCTGCACTACCAGCGACGTAAACGAACCAGGTTCCAAAAAAGCCGATCGCTCTTTTAGGTGAAGGTCCGTAGGTTTCAATCACTCCCCACGCATGGAAAATGCGTGACACAATCAATGTCGCTCCCAGTAACCAGAGCAGGGCAGCAGATGCTTGCATGAACTCTAAGGCAACCAGAAATAACAAACCCAGCGGCACATATTCGATGAAATTCCCATGTGCCCGAATTGTTCGTTGCAATACGCCATCATCGGATTCTTTGGTTGCGATGGTTTGTTGTGTCAGCTTCTCAATCAAGGCTGCCCAAGCGTTGGGTTGTTTTAAGTAATCGGGTTGTGAGGCAACATCTCCAGTATTTGCCCCATGCCAGATACGAGTTCGCGTGCGTTCTATTACAACCTGATAGGACAGCCCTAAAGCGAGCAATCCATGACAGCCAATGAAGAAAGTTGAGATCGGAATTGGAGCAGACATCGAATTACAACTATCACCACAATACTTGCCATGAACTTACTAATTTTGGGCGATCGCTGTCTTTTCAATTCTTGCGGAGGTAATCGGATAACGAGATGATGGAATGAAATTTTCTCCCTCTCCCTGCCAATGAGCCTGCTGCAAGAGTTTCTATTTGACCCACCCGATCGCAAGATTCCTCTCGATCAACCCCCGTTGGAAAACCTACCGCAATGGGGGCACTGGATCGAAACCCCAGAGTACATGGTGGCGATCGTTCCACCCGGTCATCTGGAGGTGAATTTGTGCTCTCCCCTCAATCTGGTAGCCACCAGTTTTGGGTTGACTCAGGGTGTTGCTGCTTTTGATAGCGATCGCCTCAGACCTTACCAGGCAACACCGGGAGGGTTTGACATTGTGCCCCAGGGCAGCACCTATCGTTCGGTGGAAGATGCCTCTTGCTTCGTGGTGTTTGGTTATTCGCAGGCGTTTCTGTCTCGTAGTGTGGCAGAGGGAGAAACTGTGGAGTTACTGCCGGGGCAGATTGCCAAAACTCATTGGGGGTTGAGTGCAGCGATCGCAATCCAAGATTTTTTTGACAATGGACAGGTTGGTGGCGCGTTCTACCTGGAATCCGTTGTGACAGCAGTCCTCGGACAAATTATCTATCGGCGATCGACCCTCTCCCAACGCTTCAAACGTCCACCAGAACTTCTAGAGCCGAGGTTATTAAAGGAAGCTCTGGACTACATTCGATCGAACATTTCACAGTCATTGAGCTTGGGGGATATTGCGACCGTAATTGGATTTAGTTCTTATCACTTTGCCAGAGCTTTCAAAGCAACCACCGGAATTTCTCCCTATCAGTATGTGCTGCAATGTCGAGTAGAACTGGCTCAACAGCTTTTGCAGGATAAAGAGCGATCGTTGGCAGAAGTTTCCATAGAAGCGGGATTTGGCAGCCAGAGCCACATGACCACTGTGTTTCGACGGGTATTGCAGACGACACCCAAGCAGTACCGTGAAGAGAAAGGCTTGCGAGAAAGCCGTAGTTAAGAAAATAGCAAAAATCTTGATAAGCTATTGTCTAAAAAACTGCCTATGTTGCATTTAACAAGAGCAAAATCTCACTACAAGTCTGATCTGGAGTTTTATCTTTTGTATATACTGTAAACTTTGCCAACTCATAGTTAGATGGGTGTTTAACAAAATGTTCGTTGATATTGAGTGTTTCATCAGGAATATATTCATTACGCTCATTCAGGATATCAATAGACTCATTCAAATCAGCAGATGGCAATAAAAGAATGACATGAGCGTAGGCGGTTAAAAGGTGCTGCACTCTCTGAAATAAAATTGGATCTTCATACACAGAATGTCCTGCCCCCAAATCAATGACACAGTTCTGATGCTCGGATAGCAAGCGTTCAACAGCATAGGCTTCAAAGGGTTTCCAATATTGGTAAATCCCCCAAAATCCTTCCGTCTCTCGCTTATGCTGTGCCAATTCTTCGTCGTAACCCATTTCTTTGTAATAGTCCCACCGCTTTTCATCCATTGAACATTGTGGCAAATTCAGTTTTGTTGCCAGAAGCCGACCAATGGTAGATTTGCCAGTTCCAATCGGACCAATCAAGATGATATCTGACGGCATAGTTTCCACAATCGCTGTATGAGCAAACGCATCCTCATTTTAACGGCAGGTTCCTTGGGCGATGTGCAACCCTATGTTGCACTGGGCAAGGGATTGAAACAGGCAGGGTTTGAAGTGCTGCTTGCCACCGATCCCAGCTTTTCGTCCCTGGTGGCAAACCATGCGCTGGACTTTGCCCCTTTGCACGCCCCGTTTACTCAACTGGTACAAACAGAGATCGGAAAGGCTGCGCTGGCAGGCAAGAAGTCCATCCGCTTAAAGCAAATTATGCCAATGTTGCGGCAGATGATGGATGATGCCTGGGAGATTGCCCAACAGTACGAGCCAGATGCAGTCGTGTACCATGCGAAACCCTTAGCGGGATATCACATTGCGGATAAGCTGGGCATTCCCGGATTTCTGGCAATGGCACTTCCGATTTACTCGCCAACACGATCGTTCGCCAATCCCATCTTTGGGGGCGGTAATTACGGTGGATTGCTGAATTACCTCAGCTACACGTTGTTCCTTCAGGCTTCTCTGTTGCCGTATCGTCGTTCCATCAACCAGTGGCGGCAGGAAAAACTGGGTTTGCCCCCATTTCGAGATGAGCGATCGCTGCATGGTCGTCCCGTTCCTAAACTGTATGCCTACAGTCGTCATGTGGTTCCTCCTCCTGCCGATTGGGATGAGAGTGCGATCGCAACAGGCTACTGGTTTCTCGATTCCACCTCAGATTGGCAACCACCAGCAGATTTAGTGGCGTTTTTAGCCAATGGCTCCCCGCCCATTTACGTTGGGTTTGGCAGCATGGCATCTGAGGATGCGGCTAAAACAACACGACTGGTGATGGATGCTGTTCGCCAATCGGGTCAGCGAGCCGTTTTAGCAACGGGGTGGGGTGGTCTATCCGCGTCGGAGGTTCCCGATACCATCCACATTTTGCAATCTGCTCCGCATGACTGGCTCTTTCCTCAATGCCTTGCCGTTGTCCATCATGGTGGAGCAGGGACAACCGGAGCAGGATTGCGAGCGGGAAAACCAACCATTATTTGTCCTTTCTTTGGTGACCAACCGTTTTGGGGTAAGCAAGTTTTTGAACTAGGGGTTGGGACACGTCCAATTCCCCAAAAGCAATTAACAGTCGCGAACCTATCACAAGTGATTCAAACAGTTTCGCTAGATACAGCCATGCAACAACGAGCCAACGCATTGGGGGAAAAGATTCGGGCTGAAAGTGGTGTGATGCAGGCAGTTGACGTGATTCGAGAGCAATTAACTGAAATTCGATAAACTACAAGCAGCAGTGATTTCTAGCTCTCACGCTTACTATGGATTAATTGCCGCAGGTTGATATGACTCACCATACTTATCCGGCGCTCGATGGGCATCCAATTTTGTCTAGTGAGCAGTCCGGGTGGAATGGTATCTTTTTCCATCACTATGATCACCCAGCTCACCAAAGCCCAGCGCATCGATGGATGCAGCACATTATCGGTATCACAGGGCAGGGTGAGCATCCGGTTGAGTCAGAACATCAGATCGAGGGGCAGATCCTAAACTGCTACTGTCAAACCGGTGAAATGCTGTTGATTCCGGCTGGCATCAATTATGCGTCGCTCTGGCATGAGGCAGGCGAATTTTCCCTGTTGGGAATTTCGCCTCAATTTTTTGAACAGATTGCACATGAATCGATTCGCGTGAAGCAGTTTGAGTTGATTCCACACATCGGAGTTGGCGATTTGCTGGTACAGCAGATTGGATTGGCTTTGCAAGCAGATATTGAGGCAAAACATCCGGCAGGTCGAATGTTTGGAGAATCGCTGGCGACGGGTTTAGTCATCCATCTGTTGAAGCAGTATGCTGTCTGGCAGCCTCGATCGCTCTCTGATGATACAGGTCATTTGTCGGAACATCAGTTACAAAAAGTGTTCAAGTATATTCAAGACCATCTGGAACAGGATATTGCTTTATCTGATATTGCCAGCGTTCTAAATTTAAGCCAATATCACTTCTGTCGTTTGTTCAAACAATCAACCGGATTAGCTCCTCACCAGTATTTAACTCAGTGTCGAATCGATCGTGCCAAGCAACTATTGCAAACGACTCAACTTACGATTACTGAAATCACATTTTCAGTTGGGCTGAACAATCACAGTTCTTTCACCCGGCTGTTTCGTCGCCATGTTGGGATGACTCCGAAAGAATTCAGAGCGTCATTGTAGTAACTCAGCAAGATTTGCACAGATTGAGCAAATAAGGTCAAGCTTTAAGAGAGGGGCGATCGCTACACTCTGCATATTCCGTTGAAGAAGCAGTCAGAGTTCTGGTAGGAGTACCTATGACAACAAGTGAGACGAGTGAAAGGCGATCGCAGCCTGATACAACTCAACAGAAGCAACGTTTCAAACTGAGTCTTCAGCAAAAGAACTGGGTTTTAGCCTTCCAATTGGCTTTGCTGCATTATGGACTGGAACCGTTCTCAGTATGTTTCTGATTGCACTCAGAAATAACAGCACAGCCAATGCTGATATTCTTTTTGCCCTCAATTCAGCGATCAATTTGCTGGATGATTTTATTGTCATTCCTGCGGCGATTGGCTCTGTTTTAACAGCAACCCTCCTTTGCTGGCAGACGAACTATGGGTTCTTCAAATTCTACTGGGTGATTACCAAGTGGATTTTGACAACTGGATTAATTGTTTTTGGAACGTTCTGGCTGTTTCCCTGGGGCAACACGGCTGAGGCGATCGCTCACTCAGAAGGTTTAGGTGCTCTCAATAATTCCATTTACAGGTTTGATGCGAAAGGAGTGTTAATTGGAGCAGTGATTCAGTTTGCTTTCCTCTTTGTGATTATTGTCATTTCTACCCTAAAGCCCTGGGGAAGAAGACCAGGCAAGGTTAAAAGTTGAATTCTCCTCGTCATGTATGGCACAATTCCTACCACCTAACGGTAGCCAGCCATCAAAACAAGCCTAAGGTGAGGGATTGATCAATCGGCATCGCCGCACCAATTGCAAGCCAAAGCGTGACTAGCGTTCCTACTAAAAAGATACATGTGGCGATCGGTCGGCGGAATGAATTTTGAAATTTGTTAACGCTTTCAATAAATGGAATACACATTAATCCCAATGGAATGGAGACCATCATGACAACTCCCAACAGTTTGTTTGGAACGACACGGAGAATTTGAAAGACAGGATAGAAGTACCATTCCGGGAGAATTTCTAGTGGAGTTGCGAAGGGATTAGCAGGCTCCCCTATGATTGCTGGATCAAGTACCGCCAGTCCCACACACAAAGTCAGAGTTCCCAAAATGACCACTGGAAAAATGTAAAGCAGTTCATTGGGCCATGCAGGTTCTCCATAATAGTTGTGCCCCATTCCTTGCAGTAGCTTTTTACGCAATTCTGGGTCACTCAAATCTGGCTTCTTAGAAACTCCTGCCATAAATCAGTTTACTCCTTGATGTCTATCTGAGCAGCAAAAACTTGCAGGACAAATGCCCTGCTTGACTTCATCGAGTTGAATCAATTGCCTTCGAGTAGACAAGTCTGTCTACCTCCGATAGCTGGTAGTATATCTCTATGGAGACAAGTTTGTCTACTTTGTTATGGTGATGTCCGAATCCAGCATCGCGCGTCAGCAAATCCTAGAAACAGCATCCCGGCTCTTTTACCAAAAGGGCACTCAAAATGTCGGCATCAATGAAGTGATTGCCGAATCGGGGGTTGCTAAGAGAACGCTGTATCGACACTTTCCGTCTAAGGATGACCTCATCCTCGAAGTAATGCAGCATCGAGCCAGTCAGTGGTTAAATTGGTTTGATGAAGCGGTCAGTAGCAAGGGAGGTACGGCAAAAGAGCGGTTGCTTGCAACCTTCGATGTCCTTCAGACCTGGTACGCAAATCCTGATTTTCGAGGCTGTCCGTTTATCAATGTGGTGCTAGAAATTGCGGATGCGGCTCACCCTGCCCACCAGGTTTCGATTCAACTGAGAGAATCCATTCGTACATACATTATGCAATTGGCATCTGAGGCTGGTGTGAAAGACCCCGTATCGTTTTCTCAGCAATATCTGCTTCTGATTGGAGGAGCTAGCCTCATGGCTACGATTGAGGCGAATCCAACTGGAGCGCAATACGCCAAGCAAACCTTATCTGTTTTGATGGATGCAGGTTAGCGATCGCTATTTTCGCAATATGAGTGGATTGTCCAGCAATGAATTGATCGAGGTAAGCAGGTGAGCCGAATTGTTGTGACAACATTGGGAACTTTGGGGGATCTGCACCCCATGATTGCGATTGCCCTCGAACTGCGACGACGCGGGCATGATGTGGTATTTGTCACGCATCAGGTCTATCAATCCAAACTGGAAGCGTTGAATTTTGAGTTTCATCCCATGCGCCCCGATTTTACCGCCATGAATGACCCACAGGAAATGGCACGGATGATGGATCTCAAAACAGGGCAGGAATACATGGTGCGTCAGTGGGCAACTCCCAGTTTGCGCGAAATGTATACTGACCTGCTCAACGTTGCCAAAGGAGCAGGCTTTATTTTCTCAGGGGAAGGCGTGATCGCAACACCACTGGTTGCAGAGAAATTGGGAATGCGTTGGGCCTCCAGTGCGATGGTTCCCATGTCGTTCTTTTCGGTCTATGATCCACCCGTTCTAGCCCCGTTTCCGGCTCTGGCAAGGCTCTACAAATTGGGACCAGTCGTAAACCGAGGCGTGCTCAATTTCGCCAAATGGGTAAGCAATTCCTGGGCAGATCCCATTCGTCAACTTCGGCAAGAATTGGGTTTATTGCCCATTCACACCAATCCCTTTTTAGAAGATAAGTTTTCTCCCTATCTCGTCGTTGCCCTGTTTTCTTCTATTTTTGGTCAGCCTCAACCCGATTGGGCAAAGAACACCGTCGTTGCAGGGTTCACCTTTTACAATGGCACTCAACCTGGGGCAGAACTTGCTCCAGAGTTACAGCAATTTTTGGACGACGGGGAACCCCCGATCGTTTTTACCCTGGGGTCAGCCGCAGTGATGAATGCGGGCAATTTCTACCAGGAAAGCCTTGATGCGGTGAAACAACTAAATCGCCGTGCAGTGCTATTGATGGGCAACAATTCCTCCTTAAAGAATTTGCCAGCCAATGTTCTAGCAGTAAACTACGTACCGTACTCTCAAATTTTTCCTCGCGCCTGTGCGATCGTGCATCAGGGTGGAATTGGATCGACCGCGCAGGCATTACGGGCAGGCAGTCCGACGCTGGTGATGCCTTACAGTCATGATCAACCCGATAATGCAGCACGACTCCAGCGATTAGGAACCTCCCGCACCATTTCTCGCAATCGCTATTCTGCATCACGAGTTGCAAAAGAATTAAGAGAGTTGCTGGAGAATTCCAGCTACGCAGCAAATGCAAAGGCGATCGCACAGATTGTACGAGCAGAGGATGGTGTGGGAACTGCTTGTGATGCCATTGAGAAACAACTTTAATCGATCTTAACTATCTAATCTTTTTGTTCACGTTTAACCGTGCGGCTATCTCCTTTGTCTGAGTCAAGAAGGTATCTAAAAGTGGTTTACCAAACTGCATTAATGGTTGTACAACCTCCTCACCCGCTGTTTCTGGCGTGCCTGCATTGAAGGGTGGTTCAGGTGTGTATTCCATCATCAGTTGAGTCATCTTTGCAACTTGCTCTCCGCACAGTAACCCCAATAAGATCAAGCCAAAATCAATTCCTGAGGTAACTCCTGCCCCTGTAACTCGATTGCGATCGATCACCGCTCGCTGCGGGACAACCTCAACGCCAAGCATTGCCAGTTGGTCTCGAAATGCCCAGTGACACGTAGCTTTATAGCTTTGCAGCAGCCCCGCCGCCGCTAAAATCAGTGAACCTGTACAGACACTCGTCACATACTGGGCGGTGATGCTTTGTTGTTTCAAAAAGTCCAATATTTCAGCATCTTGCATCACTTCGACTTGCCCAATGCCACCACCAGGAACACAAATCACGTCTAACGGTGGACACTCTGCCAGAGTCATCGTTGGTGTCAGGATTAAGCCTTCATTGCTAACTACAGGAGATAATGTTTTCCAGATGAGGTGAACCTGTGTATTGGGTGGAAATGCCAGAACTTGATAAGCACCCATCACATCCAGTTGAATGACTCCGGGATAGATTAAAAAGCCGATTTGTAACGGATTCATAGTTCCACAGTTGTCTGAGGTGTCTTCATTGTGAAACGATTGTAGGGAGAGTTTCTCAGATTCGATAGTCCTCAAGTGGGTACACTTTCAGTCCAACAATGGCACCTTCTCTGCACCCTTTGTTTCAAGCGATCGCCACCGCTTCCACCGAAGCAGCATTGCGCGATCGATTTATGGATGGCGTTAGTGACTATTTTGGGGTGCAGCGATGGGGAATTTACCTGCTAGATAATTCTCATCATCTAGCTAGTTTTGATGTGGTTGGGGTCTCTGACGCTTTTGTGGAGCGGTATGAACAAATTGGCAGAACCGTTGATCCGGTATTGCACTATGTTCTGGAGAATCACGCTCCAGCCCATGAGGAGTTAGTGTTGCCGACAGGGACGTGGAAACAGAGTGAACTCTATCAACGGTGTTGCGCTGAATACGACCATGAACACATCATGACAGGACCCATTGTGGGAAGTGGTCAGTTAATTGGTACGATTCACTTTGCTCGTGTGGGACGGACACCCGCCTTTAATCCTCATGAGTTGGCAAGCTTGGGAGCGGTCTGCTCCCATCTCTCCGCCTGTCTTGCTGGGCTGCGAAGACCAGCCTCACCCCCTCCAAAACTACTTTCCCAACGTCTTACACCGCGTGAGATTCAAATTGCCAGGCTGGTTGCCAAAGGACTAACCAATGCTGAGATTGGGGCAGAGCTTTGGATTACCCAGAATTCGGTGAAACAAGCGTTGAAGCGAATGTTTCGGAAGCTAGAGGTTTCTGCCCGTACAGAAATGGTCGCAAAATTGAGGGATATACTGCAAGAAATAAGTATTGTGGACGAAATACCCTTATGACACAGAGCTTTCGCCCCATTCCCGACAATCTAATCAACGGTGTGGTTGCGATTGCACCGAATATCTGGACGATCGAGGCAAAGGAGTGTGTCTGCTACCGTCCGCCGATGCAGCCTCGCTATCCCTATACTCACCGGGCAATTATCATTCGCCTCAACGACAATAGCCTGTTTGTCATCTCGCCGATTCATCTCACGCCCGATCTTCGTGCTGAAATGGATACCCTTGGAGCGGTGAAATACATCGTTTCCCCTAATCACCTGCACCATCTACACATGGGAGATTGGAACCAGGCATATCCCGATGCCAAACTCTATGCCTCACCTCGGCTACCTTCTAAGCGTAAAGACCTGACCTTCTACAAAACCTTGTCCACCGATACCCCTGAACCAGAATGGGCGGATCAGATTGATCAATGTGTTTTCGGAACTGGAAACGGCTGGTTTGATGAGATTGTTTTCTTTCACCGGGCATCGGGCACTGTCATTTTCACTGATTTGATCATGGACTTTAACCCAGCTACTTTTACGCCGATCGCCCAAGTCACAACCCGCTGGAACCAGATGTATCGCCATACTCCACTTGGAATCCAACTCGCCCATACTCTGAACCGTTCAATCTTGCAAAATGCCCTCCAGACCATTCGAGCCTGGGAGTCTGAACGGGCGATCGTGGCTCATAGTCCCTGGTTATGTGTGGAGGGCAAACAGCAGATCGTAGGCTTTTTAGATTCTGCCTTTGATTGGCTGGCTCCAAAGTCTGCCATTGTTGAATCTGTTATGACCGTAATACGCCTCTTGGCACTCTTTCTAATTGTTCTACCGATTCATGCACTCATTGTTCTAGTTGCCGACATCATTGCTCCAAAGCTGGTGAATTGGGGCAGAAGTAACTAGCAATTAAACAGGGCGTTCCCAGGGTTCGCCATACTGCCGATAGCCAACCTGCTTGAATGCTGAAATCATTCGCACATTCACGACAGCCGTATCACAAAATATTTGCCAAACTCCAATCTCTTGCAATATTCGCGTTCCTTGCATCAAAAGATCGTTGGCAAAACCTAACCCGCGATACTCTGGCACAACCCCTAAGTAGTAAAGGGTTCCTTCTTCTAAGGTTCCTTTGGCACACCCGTTAAACGTAACAGGAAGAACAACTCCAACAATATCTCCACTGTCATTAATTCCAAACTGCCACCAGTCATCTTGATACGAAAAGTCATCCCTGGCTGAATTCAAAAACGCTTCAACCGCTGCATAAAGATCATCCTCGGATGCTCTTCTTTGATCACTTGCATCTATCGATAATGCCATAATACGCGCAATAACTGGCACTAACGGATCATTATGTTTTGCTTTGACTGGCTCAAACGTCAGGCGCGATGGGACTTCAACCAACGGCTTTGGTTCTTCCCAGACAAAGGGTACTTTTAGAAAAGTTTGCTGACTCATCGCCAATCCAATTCACTGATTGTCCACGGTTGTTGTCTCCATCCTAATTTTCGTTTTGCTGAAGCAGTACTAACTTGAGGCATATGAATCTCAACAAGCTCAATGGTTTCCCGAACGAGTGCTTCAAGTTGGAGAACTGCAATAGAGGGGGTTTGATGAAATAACCCTTCAAGTCGATCGGCAAGATTTTCAGGAGCAACTTTCATTTGTTCGATAAACTTGCTCATGCGTTTAAACTGGAAAGTTGAATAATACAAACGGTTCAATCCGGACAATACACCGAGAAGATTTTGGGCTGATTCAATCAGGATTTGGTAGTACCAAAGCGTTGTATCTCGTCTAGCGAGCTTTTCTTGCATCCCCCAGACGGCAAAGAATTGCAAGTGCTTTTCAACCATCGTTTGTGCGAGTCCATCTGGGTAATTTGTCACTTTCACTTTCCACTGCCCAATGAGAGCATTGCCATATAGCGGAATGCCGACTGAGATTCCATACAGCATTTTCATGATTGGGGATGGAACATTAAACTCTTCCAAAACACTTGCCATTTCTTTTTCCCACAGAGCAATCGCGGTATGGGCAAATTGGCATTCAACGCCATTCACACAGAAAGTTTCACCAAAAGCACCATCCTGGCGATCGCCTAAAATCTCAACCAATTCTGCACCCGGATTCTGTTGACGTGCCAGATACAATTCTTCTTTAGAAGGTAACTCATCGTAATACAGCATCACATCGCAATCAGAATACTCATCACATAACCCTTCTGCTACTGAACCTGTAACCATGACCGCTTTTGTTTTTGGGTTTGCAATATATGCTTTGACATTGCGTTCGACTAATTCCAATAAATACTGAGTTCTATTTGCCATCTTTGTTTTGACTTGATTAATCTCCTTTCACAAAGAGTACAACGATTACTCGATCGGTGCATCTGGTAAACGACTCCACTCATTCCAGGAACCATCATAGTTGCGAATATTGGGATAGCCAAGTAAATACTTCAACACAAACCAGGTGTGAGCCGATCGCCCACCAATTGCACAGTAAGGGAAGATTTCTTTATCCGGTGTAATTCCTCTGCTTGTCAAGAGTTCCTGCAACTCACTCATGGATTTGAAGGTTCCATCTTCATTCAGTGTGAGGGTGTGTTCCAGGTGAATCGCTCCGGGAATATGTCCTGCTCGTTCTGTTCCTTCGGGCGGTTTCATCAAGAAGTACTCACCCTGATACTCCTGCAACGTGCGAACATCCAGACGCACCTGGTCAGGGCGATCAATCGCGGTTTTCACCTCATCCGCCAAGACCCGCAAATTCATGTCTAAAGGTTTTGCTCGGTATTCCACAGGTGCAAAAGTTGAAAACTTTGAGCTTACGGGACGACCTTCTGCCATCCATTTCTGATGTCCACCATTCAGCACTCGCACATCGGAATGTCCAAATAGCTTTAACAACCAAAATATCCAGGCTCCGGTTCCGGATAGCTGCCATAGGCAACAACGGTTGTTTCGTTGGTGATGCCCGATTGTGAGAGTAACTGTTCAATATGATTGGCACCCAGATTTTGGCGTAAGTCTGGCAGCAGTAGATCAGCCATAATATTCCAGAAAACGGCACCCGGAATGTGAGCGTCCTGGTAATGGTCTGGAGTCATCTCAACCTCGACAATTCGCACGCTGGGATCATTGAGGCGATCGCTCAGCCATTGCGTGTCTACAACAACCTGTAAATCAGTTTTAGAGGTCATAAATCTCTCCTAAATCGTTGTGTTGTTATCTTTTTTAGGAAAGGCAATGTGCCCTACCCGATGAACCAGAGTAGTTGAAGCAGAGAATAGGGAGAATCCCAGTAAAGGATGAAAAATAGCTAGAGAAATGGGTAGAGAGAGTTGTGTGTGAATCGTTAGAAATTGCAAGCCTAACAAAAGCGGTAGGCTAAGGGTTAGCATTCGGACTCTTTGAGGCATTGGAATCCAATACACCCAAACTAGAAGAACCAGAGATAAGCCACTGTAACCTCGCACCAGCCAGACATGAGTATTCCACCAGGCAGGGTTATCAAAATAAGCCAGCCCAACCGTTAACACCTGAGCTACCAGGCAGAGGTTAAACAGAACAGCAAGTGCATAAAAGCCTATAATCGCTGGTTTCAAGGAAGGCTGGGGGTTTTCTAGTATTTGATTGGCGATCGCATCGAGTGAAGGTGTAGAAGAAGCCATAGAGTTATTTGCTCATCGAGGTGAATCAGGCGGTTTGTTTGCAACAACCTGAAATTAAATTAAACTGACGATCGCCAAGCGAATAGACCTCGATCGAGTACACTTTGCTGTATTGGCTCCCTGACAAGCTGGACGGACATAATGGAAACTCCTTTGCAGCCATTGTTTCAAGCGATCGCGAAAACACAAGATGAGACTGAGTTAAGGGGAGCGATGATGGCAACACTTAGCACGTATTTTGCTGCCAATCGCTGGGGACTGATGTTTCTAGATCAGCTTCCTGCGGTGAATGAAAATACGCCGAAGATGTTGAGATTAGCACTTTCACTAGATCACAATCCTGTGTTGCGTTATCTCATACAGCGTCATACGGCTGTCCATGAGGAAATTATTCTCCCTCCTGGGGTCTGGCAAACGATTTGCCCTCGTGTTGATCATGGGCATGTTTTATTAGGTCCGATCATTAGCCAGGGGCAGTTAGTCGGCGGAGTTGCGTTTACCCGCCATCGCGATGCTTCCGCCTTTAATGCAGACGATTTGGCAGATTTGAGTGCGCTATGTCTCCATCTCTCGACACGGCTTGCAGAATTGCGTTCAAAATCTGTTTCTGAACTGACTGGCAGTACTGCAAACGCTTCTGTGGAGAATCGTCTGACTCCACGAGAGATGCAAATTGCCGAATTAGTTGCTCAAGGACTGACCAATGCTCAGATTGGCGCATCCCTGTGGATCACTGAACATACGGTGAAACAGGCATTGAAACGGATGTTTCGTAAACTAGAGATCTCATCACGTGCGGAACTGGTGGCACGAATTTCAAAATCCAGTAATAAACTTGCAGCGTCTTAAGTGTGCATTTATCTAGAAAGATTCGGTTCCACCACTTGCGGAAAACTTTTAAAGTTACGCCGCACCCAATCCATTCCAACTTCGTTGTTGAGTTTAATTTTTTGTGGTGTGTTGGGATAAATCTTGCCTAAAATATCAGCATCTTGATCGATCACCATCTTGCCAAATTTGAGATACGTTTTACCAAATATTTTGAATGCAGGATGTTTCGCTTGACCAAACAGCAGAATGTAAGTCCGAGTCAGGTTCTCGGCTTCAGGAACAAAGAAATGGCACTGTGTTGCCTTGCCTAATGGCATTTCACCATGAAAGATGATCAGAGAGGGAAAGTGGTTTTCCAAATGTGCTTTGATTGCCGTAGGCAGTAGAAATAAATCGGGTTTTCTCAGCTTTTCTACCAATGGGTAGGGTGCTGTAGGCATGTCATAAAATGCATGAGAATTCAGTCCATTGTCAATGAACTGATGGAAGTGAACCTCGGTGATGCGAAAGAGATCCCGGTGAGTACCGTTCTGATGGTTGTAGTCATGCATATTCAACAGCATGGTTAGCAGATCGGTTTCGACACTGCGATCGCCCGTATACCCCACAAACTCGTATTTCTCTGTAATTTCGTTCATGACAGCAGGAATGGGGATCTTGGGTTCGTGCCCACCATAAGACCAGATGAAGTCGCCCTGAATGATCAGTTCCAGAGGGTTCAATAGAGACAATGTTTTCTTGCCGGAACCGGGTAGAACCGTGCAGCCCGTAGCATTAAACGGCAACGCATGAAATGGACGGTAGTCCTATTCCTTAAAGGATGGAGAATAATCGTGCGCTAACGGAAGCCTTGCAACCAAACTTTGTCAGGTTTGAGGTATTTTTCTCTGTCCTTTACATAAAGGCACTACCAAATGGACAAACAACGGTGCTCGTACCATCATTCTGCACTTCACACCATCCTTCAGAGAGCATCGCTCCCATGTGAGGACAGGCATTGGGTAAGGCATGGATGTCTCCAGTTGCATCTTTCCACATCACATAGTCAGCGCCATACAGCGAAATCTTTCGGGGCTGATCGACCTTCAGCATCGACTTGTGCGCCAGCAACCAGGGCGCACCGGGGAGCATCGTTTGCATCGCGTCCTCCACTGATAAAATTGTGAGAAAACTGTCACGTTTTAATGTGTGATTTCAAAATATGACAGAACATTCACGTTCGTCAAGCCCCCCATCCTCTGTTAATTTGCGTCGTCAGCCGAAACAGCGACGGGGCAAGGAAAAAGTTGAGAAGATCCTGGATGCGGCGGCGGCTGTATTTGATGAGGTGGGCTACGAAGCGGCAACCACTCACATGATCGCTGCCAGAGCAGGAACAGCGATCGGGTCACTCTATCAGTTCTTCCCAGACAAAGCCGCGATTTTTAAGGCAATGGAGATCCGCCATTCAGAACGGGTGAAAGGGTTCTGGTCGCAAGTCGATATTCCAGCCCTGGTGCAACTTCCCCTGCGTCAGATGATTCATGTTCTCGTTGAGTCGGTTTCAAAACTGTTTGAGCAACCTGTTTCGCGGGTTGTGTTCGTCCAGTTCTATTTAGCACGTCAGATTTTTCAGTCGATTGACGAAAGTATGACTCAGGATGCGATCGCCTTTATGGCAAGCATTCTCAAACACCGCAATCCTTCTCTCCCAGAGGGGCTGCACGATTTACTGGCAGAAGTCTGTGTCCACAGTAGTAATGCCATTATCCTGGCAGCACTCCGCAATCCCGATCCGGAGCATCAGCAACGTTTAACACAGCAGATCGAGGATTTGATGGTGTCATATTTAGAGCCCCATATCGGTGATCGGCGGTCAGGTAATGTAATGAAAGTAATGATGTGCCCCCATTGCCAATCTGATCAGCTATCGAAAAATGGCTATCGTCGGGGGAAGCAGTGCTATCTCTGTAAGGCTTGCGGTAAGCAATTTGTGGCTCAATAGTCTGGTGGCGATCGAAAACCACCCATCACAGCGTCAATTTGTTGGGCGATTGCCAATAACTCCATTTCTTTCCATCGCTTACCGACAATCTGCATTCCAATGGGTAATCCATTGGTTGTTTGTCCAATCGGAATCACAACTGCCGGATGCCCACTCAGATTGAATGGCATTGTGTAAGCTCCATTCGCAACTCCATGCGGATAGGTTCGACCATCCACTTCTATCGCATTCCAGGCAGGACGATGAGTAAAGGCAGGAGTTGCTGCAACGGGAGTGAGCCAAACATCCCAGGATTCTAAAGCAGTATCCAGTTGAGCAATGAAGCGATCGCGCTCGGTCAATGCCTCAAAATATCCCTTCAAGCTTGGGTTCAACAGTTCAGGCAACACGCGGCTAAAATTACCCAATGATCGAAGTTTCTTATCTCCTTGGGTTGCTGTACGAACAATCAACTTGAGGCTGCGCTGGAAGTTGTAGCGATCGACGGGTTGAGCATAGCGGTTAATGTAAGCTGCCATTCTGGAGTAAAGATTGAGAATTGCAGACAAGTCAAAGCCTTCAGGTAACCATTGGTGAACTTGAACACCGGACTGCATCAACGTTTCAATCACCTGTTGCATTGCAGTGCGGATATCAGAAGCAACGGGGACTTCTTCCCACTGCTCAGTCCAGGCAATTTTGAGATCCTGTAATGATTTACCAGAGGGGGTGTCCAGGGGTATGGGAGGAACATCTGGACGACGAGGATCGGCGACCGCAAGCAGGGAAAAGCAAAGACGGAGATCTTCGAGCGATCGCGCAAAACACCCTACGGTCATCATTTGTCGAAGGCAGTAAGGCATTCCAGGAACTTCGGGAATCATGCCTGCGGTGGAAATGCGGCGATCGGTTGGCTTCAAGCCGTAAACACCACAGAAATGAGCAGGTTGACGCACGGAACCCGCAATATCATTGCCAATGTCTAATGGCGATAACCCTGCTGCCACTGCTGCTGCACTACCCCCTGAACTCCCTCCCGCTGTGTACTCCACATTCCAGGGATTATTCACTCGTGGAAACAACGAATTAGTGCTTTGATAATCTCCTGCCAGTTCTGCCATGTTGGTTTTGCCCAGGACGATCGCCCCTGCGGTTTTGAGTCGGGCAACGGCGGTTGCATCCTGCGGAGGAATGTAATCTTTGAGGGGAATGTAGCCTGCGGTGGTGCGAAGTCCAGCGGTTTCAAAAATGTCTTTGATGGTTACAGGAACGCCATGCAACGCACCCCAATTCTCACCTCTTGCCAGTGCTTCATCTGCTTGTTTGGCGCGAATACGAGCGTTTTCCTCATCAAGGGTGCAGATAGCGTTGAGTTTGGAGTTGTGTTGGGCAATTTGTTTCAGGAGAGCATCCAAGAGTTCGATCGCAGAGAGTTGGCGATCGCGAATCATCTGAGCCAGTTCAACCGCAGGTTTCCATACCAAATTGCTCATGTCCTTCCCTCACGTTGTCTTAACCAACTTAGGTAGCGTTCCAATTGGGCTAGTCGTCCTGCATCTGGGCGCTGTTGCTGCAAAATGACATACCAGATGACGCTGACAAAGGCTCGCGCCACAATGCAGTTCTCTAATACCTCAAAGTCGATCGCGTCACCATAGCCTTGCAGTGCGGCTTCTGCTTTTTCCCAATCTGTACCCAGCACATAGGGAGCAGCAACCAGGCAAGCCAAATCCCACTCAATGGGTCCGATGAAGGTGTCTTCCCAGTCTGTCCAGAGCACTCCCTGACTTGTATTAAGAACATTTCCCGAATGAGAATCACCGTGGAGCGGCTGCATTGGTAATTGACTGAGTTGCTGGTGCGATCGCTCTCCAACTTGCATCAGCAGATCTCGATCGGCAGGAGAAAGTTCTGCTGCAACAGTTTGAACCAGTAATTGTCTCGCTTCGGTGAGTAGAGCCAGTGTTGGTAGATCTCTTGAAAAGGTTTTCAATGACTGATGACAGGCTCGCAGGGTTTGCCCTGCCTGATAGGGATCAAAGGGCTGTTCTAAAATTTCTACAAACTTCCAAAAACCTAACACCAGTCCCAAATGCTGATGTAGCCCAGGATCAATGTCTGAACTGGGAGGAATAATCGGTGCATCTGTAGCTGCAAGATAGCGAGCAACCGCCATCTCACGAATAAACCAGTCATGACCCTGACGAACTGTTTCGGGGATGGTCGCAACCCTCGCCACAATATCAGTCGGGAACAGGTGGATGATGGCATTACTGCGGTGTTGCAATATGATCGCCCGTTCAAAGGTTAGTCCCAGTTCAGTTGCTACTTCACAAGCAGCACGGACGGCAAGGTGTGAGCGAGATTCAGCTTCCATAACCCTCGTCAAAAAAGTTCAGCCAATGAGTCTGAATCTGATGATAAGGTTAATCATACATGGATTTAGTTAATAGTGTTAACTAATTTTGATTGCTTCATCCAGCTTGCATCACTATGGGTCGTCCAACGAAGGAAAATTCGCTTACCAAACAGGATGTGATTGCAGCGGCGATCGCCTGTCTTGACCAGGAGGGAGAATCTGCACTGGGAGTCAATCGCGTAGCGCGAGAGCTAAACATCAAACCTCCCGCTATCTATAAACACTTAGATGGAAATGCAGGACTCCAACGGGCTGTTGCTCTAACCGTTTGGAGACAGTATTTAACCAAGTGTCAGCAGCAAACCAATGGCATTACAGATTCAAAAGAATTGTTTCATGTGAGTGCGAATGCAACTCGAAATTTTGCGCGATCGCATCCTGCGCGGTATCAAGTCATGATGCACTATCAAATGCGACCAACTGATCCAGAAGAAGCTGAGGTGATGCAAGACGCACTGAAATTCTTTCAAACTTCTTTGCATCTTCAAGGCTTGAACCATGATGCTTTAATTGATGTGATGCGAATGGTGAACGCAGCAATTTATGGTTTTATTATGCGAGAACAAGCTGAATTAATGACGATCGAGCGTTCCACAGACGAAAGCTATGAAGTGATGCTGGATGCGCTGTTGGTGGCGATCGCATATATTAAAAAGATGAGCCTATAGTTGTGGTAGAACAGCACTTTTCATGCTGGCAAACTGCTCAAAATTCCGGCGAACCCAATCCATACCAACTTCATTGTTCAATTTGATTCGTTGAGGCGTATTGGGATAGATCCGGCTGAGAATCCTGGCATCCTGCTCTACAACGACATCAATCAACTTCAGTAAATTTCTCTTGAGTAGATGAGCAATTGGAGAGTGTGCTTGCATATACATCAGCACAAATACACGCGATCGCCCTACCGTTTCAGGCAGATAAAAGTGGCATTCCTTCAAACTCAAAAGTTGATTATCGCCATGCATCACACCCATGAATGGGAAGTAGTTCTCTAAATGGGCCTCTAGAACCCTGGGTAATGCGAGTTGAGCCGGATTCTTGAAGATTTCACGCCAACTTGGTTGTTTCCTGGGTTGCGCCAGATAAGCGTGAGAATGTAAACCCTCATCAATGAACTGCTTGACCTGTACTTCCTCAATCTCAAATAGCTCTCGATGTGTACCATTTTGGTGATTGTAGTCGTGCATATTCAGCAGCAAACTTAGAATATCCGTCGGTATGCTGCGATCGCCTGTTACACCAATAAATTCATACTCAGATGCGATCGTGTTCATTAAATTTGGAATGGGGATCTTTGGTTCATACCCCCCATAGGTCCAGATCAAATCCCCCTGAATTACCAATTCAAGCGGCTCCAGCAAAGATTTCGTTTGTTTATTAGAACCTGGTAGTACCGTGCAACCCTTGTGATCGAACTCCAGGGCATGAAACGGACAGGCAATGGTACTGGTGCCATCAGGTTGAGTAACGCACCACCCCTCTGAAAGCATGGCTCCCATGTGAGGACAGGCGTTGGGGAGGGCAGTAACTGTGCCCTGGCAATCTTGCCAGAGGACATAATCTTGACCCAGCAAAGAAAACTTTCGCGGCTGATTCGGCTTCAGCACGGAACGATGCGCCAGCAGCCACGGAGAACCTTCTAACTGCTCCATAACTCTTAATCCTTAACTTACTAATTAATTAGTCAGTTTATCAAGAGCCTATCGACTCGTCAATTTGGCGATGCCTAGTCTCTGCTAAGATGGCTTTGAATCGGTAGCCATGAATTAGGGTTGTGAATCGTTCAGGAAAGCGAATCGCAAAAGCAGTGCGTCCAGTGCGGGATGCGGAGGCAACACAGCGGCAGATTTTGGATGCTGCTGAGCAGGAGTTTGCCCATCATGGATTGAAAGGCGCACGGATGAGCGCGATCGCTCAAGTGGCTCAGGTCACATCGGCAACCTTGCACTATTACTTTGAGAACAAAGAAAATCTCTACAAAGCCGTTCTCCAGCGTCCTGTAGACGAAGTTCAGGAAATCCTGGCACAACAAAATTTTGATGCGCTATCTCCCGAAGAAGCGTTAAAGCAAATTATTCGCATTGCGATCGCCAATGAAGCGGCAAATCCTCAACGACAAATGCTGTGGTTTCAGGAATCGAGCCAAAATCAGGGTGCATTTTTCAAAGAGTGCAACGTACTAACACTCCACGAATATCTATTGAAAGTTCTAGAGCGAGGCATGAAAGAGGGAGCTTTTCGTCCACTCAAGCCATTTTTAACCTTGACGTATATTTTGAGTGTTTGTCTTTTTTATTTTACGGTGCATGAGAACTGGAAGCATCTCACGCCAGATCTCGATCGCCTCAGTCCAGAAATGGTCGAAGAACACACCGAAGCAGCGATCGCCTTTATTCTGGCAGCTATTCAAAAAAGAAATTAGATCATTGAAGAACTAACTCCAGAGAGCGGCGTACGTAAGTTTCCCATGATTCAGGGGTTGGTTGGAAAATCATGGCATACAGCATAATGCCACTCATCGTATCGAAAACCAGATCTGGATCTAAATCAGGCTTCACTTCCTGTCTTGCCTTTGCTCGTTCCAGCACAACTGCAAACGCTTCTCGTCGTGGTTGTAAATACTTCGTCCAGTAGATTTGAGCAAATTCAGCGTTACTCGACGCACTGCTGATAATCATGGCAACCGTTTGTCGTCCTAATGGATTGAGCGAGATTTGAGCGGCATTTTGAATAAGAGCATCCATATCACCCCAAAGGCTTCCAGTATCCGGGATGACAATCTCTTCCCGGACATTCTCGATCGCATCCGCCACCAATTCTGCTTTGCTGCTGTAACGCCGATAAATAGTGGTTTTGCCAACCCCTGCACGGGATGCGATCGCCTCAATACTCATTGCTTCAAAACCAACTTCTGCCAGCAATTCCAGGGTTGCTTGCAGCATTGCCTGATGTGATTGGGCACTCCGGGGTCTTCCTGGCAATTTTTTACTAGGATTCGTCATAACTGCTATTATAATTTACGATACAGTATCGTATCGAAATAGGAGGGCAATTATGCAGCCTCGTTACACTGACAAAGGCAGTACTCAAACCTTGCGAGAAGGGCTTGCAGAGTATTACGCTCTCAACCCCCACATCACCGATCCGGCAACCCAACCCTCAGACTTTGCCAAAATTCTCCGTGCCCATGATGTGGGTCATGTTATCTACGGTTGTGATACGGGAATGTTTGATGAATTGAAAATCCTGCCTTTGTTTTGGTGGACGAGTGAATGTACGTTTCAAACCTATCTCAAGATGAAAAATTCCCCTGCCGTTGATGTGATGTACAAAGATATGATCAAAGAAAAGGGAACTTTTTGGCTGTATGGCTCAATTCTGAGAGTACTTCCTGGAGTGATTTTGGAATTAATCCCGATTTGGTTTCAGACTCGCAATCGCCAAAAGCTACTGCCATTTCTGGATTTTGAACCCTTGATGGAGCGATCGCTCCTTGATATTCGTCAGGAATATAATCTGATGTCATTATTGAAATAATTAAGTCATCTACCTTTGGATAGAAAAAGTAGTAGATGTTATTTGAGAAATAAATTTCGCTCTCTAAACGCTCATCAAGTTATACTCCTTGTAAAGCCTTTTGGGATAACGTTCTATGCCTAGAAGCGAAGCTAAGCACGCACGAGAGAAAACAGTTCGCTTCCTGGATGAGTTGCCACATCAACCGATTCTTTCCAGTAAATCAAAAGGCTGGAACGGCATTGTGACAGAGTATCGCCATCATTCTCCAGATGAAATTGCATCGCCGCCAATGGCGCAACATCTCATTACCCTCAACTGTGGTACGTCCTACCAACTCGTGCAGAAGTTGGATGGGCAGATCTATGAAGGACAGGTCATTAAAGGCGATATTATTCTCACGCCTGCTAACCGACCTAGCGAGTGGAGTTGGGATTCCGAGGTCGATTATTACACCTCTGTCTTGAACCTGCCCTTGTCACTAAAGTCGCTGTAGAAGCGATCGAAGTAGATGCTGTGCGGGTTGAAGTTGTGAATCGGTTTGCGGCAGCCGATCTACAAATTCAGCACATCGGTCAGTTGCTACTCTCTGAATTGCAAAATGATAAATTTGCGAACCGCCTCTATGCAGAATCCTTGGTGAATGCTCTTGCTGTGCATGTGCTCAGGGAACACAGCAACATTGAGAAAACGGTTCGGCAATATTCTGGTGGATTGTCTAAGCCGAAGTTACAGCAGGCGATCGCCCACATCCAGGCTCATTTCGATCAGGACCTCAGTTTGGATGAAATTGCGGCACAAGTAAATTTAAGTGCCTACCATTTTGCTCGTTTGTTTAAGCAATCAACTGGATTAGCACCGCATCAATTTCAGACTCACTACCGGGTTGAACGGGCAAAGGAATTGCTGCAAGCCGGAGAAATGGCGATTTCTGAGATTGCGACTGCTGTTGGTTTCTACGATCAGAGCCACCTGAGCCGTCATTTCAGGCGCATTGTTGGAGTCTCTCCTAAAGCCATGCAGCAAGAGAGCAAAAACGTCCTCTGGATTAGCAAAGACGTGCAAGACCGTACCGCCTGAGTCCTTCTACAGTGAGTGTACATTCCAGCAAAGGGACGGCACTCATGAAGGCGTTGTTTGCACCTCTAGCTTTAACGTTTAGTTTGTTTCTCGCCCCATATCCTGAGTCTCAGCCAGAGGCATCATTCACTGAGCGATTAACAAACTCATCCTCTCTAAACATGAGCCAATCTCTAGAAACTCCTTCAGGATCAGGGTTAGAGACCCTGCAAATTTACAATGTTGCGATCTCTGTTGCTAATCTCGATGAATCGATCGAGTGGTACGAAGACAAGTTAGGATTTCAACTTGAGAATAGACGGAATGTATCTACAGGAATTGAAATTGCTCTAATTGAGAAGAATGGTTTTTACATTGATTTGATTTATATCGTTGGTAGCGAGAATGTAGAGGGTAGCCCACAAGATCCCCCCGATCACCTCAAAGTGCAAGGCTTGAGAAATCTTGTTTTTTGGGTTGATGACCTGCAAGCGACCGACAGAGAGTTGAAATCAAACGGTGTTCAACTGATTTGGGAAAGCCGCTACATTCCTGAAGTTGGAACATCCGTCACTAATTTTCGAGATAACAACGGCAACTTGATTGCGATTTGGCAAAGATAAATGCACTTCGGTCGATTTGCAGTCGCTATTTGATCATGCTTCAAATCAGTCATAAGAGAAATTTTAATTATGCAAGCCAAGACTTTGAAGATCCTGGTTTCAGTGGCGATCGCCATAACTGGACTTACGACAGTGGGAGCACTTCTAACATCCGCAAGGCAACCCATTGAGACAGCCACCCAGCTTTGGATCGCTCAAGCAGATTCACAGACTACGGCATTACCAACTTTGTCTGCGACCAACGAAATTGAATTGGAAGTAGTGGCTGAATTACCGATTCGTCCCTCTGCGGTGGTCAAAACTCCCGATGGCAGAATCATTTGGACAGAGCATTTTGGCGCACCTAATCCGAATCGGGTACATGAATTACTACCGGATGGGACGTTTCGAGATTATCCCGCTGGGGCACAGTACGAATCTCATGCCTTACGGATTGACAGCCAGGGAGTACTGTGGATGCTGGATATGGGTGGGAATGGTAGGCTTCCCAAGTTAATTGGTTGGAACACCGCTACAGAGACTTTGGTGAAAGAAATTGAGATCCCAGCGCCTGCGAATGAACCCAATTCTTCCATGCAGGATTTTGTGATTGATGAATCCAGAAATCTGGTGATTATTGCAGATACGGCAGGGGGTTCAGAACCCTGGCAATTTAACCCGGCACTGGTCGTGGTTGACCTCAACACTGGAGAATCACGTCGGCTTCTAGCGGGGCATTCCAGTGTACAGGCTGAACCGATCGATGCCATTATCGAAGGTCAACCGTTGATGATTACTGTTAATCGGGAAACAGGCGAACAAATTCCTTCACGTTGGGGTGTCAACGGCATCGCGATCGACCCAACTTACGAATGGGTTTATTACAGCCCCATGAGCAGCACCAGCGTTTACCGCATCTCTACTCGTGATTTAACCGATACCAACCTCAGTGCAGAAGAACTCGGTCGTCGGGTGGAGCGATATGGCGACAAAAATATTGGTGATGGTTTAATGGTCGATACGGCAGGAAATGTCTACAACACTGATTTGCAATACAACGCGATTGGTGTCACGGATGCCCAAGGCAACTATCGCTTGATTCGCAAAGATGATGAATTATTGAACTTCACAGAAGGCTTTGAACCCGCCGCCGATGGCTATGTTTATGTAGCAACCAATCAAGCTCATAAGAGCATTTTCTTTCAACCCGTTGATAGTGGAGTTCCTCCCTACTATTTACTGCGCTTCAAGCCATTGGCACCTGCTCGTTGAAGTAAAGGAGCTATAACGACAACTCGATGGCATTTGTTCAAGAACCGAATCATTTAAACCAAAGTAATAGAGGTCAACGATGACACACTTCAACGACTACAAAGACAAGTACGAAAACTTGAAACTAGAACGAACTGATTCTGGTATTTTAACGGTGATGATGCACACCAATGGCGGTTCTCACATCCATACCGGGAAAGCCCATCGAGAGTTTGCAGAAGCCTTTGGGGAGATTGCCCGCGATCGCCAGAATGAAGTCGTCATCTTCACGGGGGCTGGTGAACAATGGATCAGTCACATCGATTTCTCAACGGTAGACGATATCACGAAGCCCCCAGGTTGGTATGCCATCCTCACAGAAGCACGTCAGTTACTTTACAATTTTCTCGATATTAGTGTTCCCGTCATTTCCGTTGTAAATGGTCCCGCACCAATTCATGGTGAGTATGCCTTAATGGGGGACATTATTCTGGCGGCTGAAGAGGCGTATTTTCAGGATAACCAGCATTTATCTGTGGGTGGGGGAGTCGTTCCAGCAGATGGTGTACAGATTCTCTATTCGGCTGCAATGGGGGATATTCGAGGGCACTATTTCCTCCTAACGATGCAGAAGGTGACAGCCACAGAAGCTTTGCAACTGGGCATGGTGAATGAAGTACATCCCCGCGACCAACTCTTGACAAGAGCCAACGAATTAGCCGAGCAACTGTTGCGTCTCGATCCCTATACCCGTCGCTACACTCGCCTCATGTTTACCCGTAAGCTTAAGCGCAGAGTTATTGATGAACTACCATTTGATATGGGGCTGGAGGGACTCTCGATTGTTTCAGCCGTACAACCCAAAGCATCCTAAATTTGATACGACTGTATTTGATTCAGTTTCTTCATCTTGAGCAAATCCATGATCAATGGAATCATCTCGTTGGCTGAACTGACCAAATTTGAAATTCAGCGACCTGATGCGTTGTGTAGTTTATGTTCAGGATAATGCTTGTAAAGCATAGACACGTTGATGCACAAGATACCGTTGTTGCTCTGCTGAAAACTGCTCAGGACAGATCACAACTCCAGTACCAATACCATCCACTAGAGCGATGAGCGCATTTGCTTCGAGAGTTAAATCTAAATCGGCTCGGATCAGCTTAGCTGCTTGCAAATCAGCTAACTCCTGATACAGGATTTGCCGGATGCGATTATAGCGTTTTTGATGCTGCTGAATTAGGCGATCGCGCCCGATTGAATAACCCAAAAATGCAATCCACACTTTCCAGTCATCCCTATCACTATCTGTTAGAGGTAGAGCCGCAGCAATCATTTGTTCTAATTGGTCAATTCCTTGTTGCCCCTTAGCACAAGCTCTCATGGATTCTAAAGTAGATTCAACTACCTGCTCTAAAGCAAACAAAATGAGTTCTTCCTTATCCCGGAAGTAGTGAGTGACAACTCCAGTGGAAGAACCCAGTTCTTGCGCGATCGCCCGCATACTGGTGCGATCTAATCCTTCTCGAACAATTACTCGCCATGCTGCTTGCGCTACTTCAAGGCGGCGATCGTCATACCCCATAGCATTCCTCAGTCCGCAGCGATACATCGCAACCATCTTGACTTACATCATAACAGTTGTTATGCTCTGAACGACATAACAACTGTTGTCATTTCTGCCTTTATGATTAGACTAAGCAAGCCCGATGACATAGCTGTGATACTGTCCATTGCTGAGGCGATCGGGTTTCAGTCAAGCGAACTGGGGGTGGTGCGTAAACTGCTAACTGATTATTTTACTGATGGTTGTGGTCGTGCTCTTTTGCAAAATAGCAACGCTGAACGGTTCTGGCTCACCAATGACGAAGATAACGATGGGGTAATCGGAGTGACTTACTGTGAACCCGAACGAATGACAAATCAAACCTGGAATCTGCAACTGATCGCAATTCACCCCAACCACCAGGGACAGGGACACGGTAGCAGGCTATTGCGCTATGTCGAAGAAACGTTGAAAGCGCATGGTGGACGAATGCTGCTAGTGGAAACGTTAGCGAGCTTTGACTTAGCGCAAGCATTCTACAAGAAGCATGGTTATGAGGAAGAGGCACGAATTCGTGACTTTTATGCACCCAGCGAGGACAAGGTTGTGTTCCGTAAAATGTTGACTGTGAACTAGCAGGTGACTTCAGCGATCGCTCCTTGAGTTAGCAGGAAGATTCTTCAACCGGGATTTTAGTAATTGTCATTTCAAATTTTTTGATCATTGCTACTGCATTCACAACTCCATCTTCAGTGCGGATTTTTTCGCCTAAGTCTGCTGCACGCTGTTGCATAGTGCGATCGCCCACCGCCGTTTGAATCGCTTGTGCTAATCGCTCTGCTGTAAACCCCAATGTAAGCTGGGAGTGCTCATCCTTAAATCTTTGGGAGTGGTTGATGTTGAAGCGGAGGCGATCGCATTCAAAGCATTAGAACCATTTCCAGAGGAATAGCTGTAGATTTACTCGCGACCCGGTTGCAGACGAGAAATTTGTGAAACAGCTGCGATCGTGATTGCCATTCCTATTCCCTGTACGAGAGTCAGACGCTCACCCAGAAATAGATAAGCACCACCAACACCAAACACAGGAATGAGCGAAAGAAATTGAGCCGCAATACTCACAGGCATTAACCGGATTGCACTTAGATACAACCAGAATGCCAACGCATACTGCACTATTCCTGATAGTGCTGCCAGGAGCCAAATTTGCATCGAAATCGTGGATGAAAATTGAAGCGCTGATCCAAACTTCCAGCTAAACAACACAATACAAATAAATCCGATCGTTTGCTGAAGGGCAGACAGAATCAGAGGGTCATGATCAGCTACAGCACGACGAGAAAGAAGCACATAAAATGCAGCGCAAAATGTTCCCAGCAGAATCCACAGGTTGCCCAGCAGTACCTGACTACCATTTGCCGTTTCCGAGCCAACCGTTAACATCACACCCATCATTGCCAGTACAGATAGCATCAGCAATCTCAGTGAGACCGATTCACGAAAAAGCAACCATGCCAAACCCAATATAAATACAGGCTCCGTTGCGCCAATTAGAGCGGCTTGGCTGGCGGAACTTAAGGATAGCCCAATCAAGCCGAAGCCATAGGATAGACCGGGTTCAAAAATACCTGGAGTGGCAAGCTTAATCCAGGTCATCCAGGAGTGTTGCTGCAATCGCGCAAAGTGCCCTTGCAACATTGCCAAAAGCCATAAAACGACGATGCTGGTAGAAAGTTGTACAGCCAGAACGGTGAGGGGCGGCACTGTCGCTAACACCCCTTTGCTCATGACGGTTCCAAAGCCCCAGCACCCGGCAGAAGCGGTAATAAGCAGCAGGGCGTGGGGATTTAGTTCCGTCCTCATTTTCGTCGGAATCATGGGTTATATCCTGGTAATTCACGAATATTTAACCATCAATAACCTTAACACTGGTTAGAATAGCATGAATTCTAACCAGCTAATCCGTCTTTGGTAGTAAGATAGTTGCATGAATGAACGACAGGACTGGATGCAGCTTAAGTTGGTGGGAGGTCAGCCGTGTTTGGATTTCGTGAACACGGTCGATCGCGATGGAGATCAGTACTCGCAGGAATGGTTGCGTGACCCAGTAGACTTAATTGGCTGGGCACAGTATGTTGGGCTTTTGTCGTCTGCCCAATCAGAAGCATTGCTGTCTCAAGTGGAGCAGCAACCAGAACCATCTATGAAATTTTTTAATCAAGCTCTCCAACTGAGAGAGGCTCTTTATCGCATATTTTCAGCCTTCGCTGCCAAGCGTTCTCAGACAGCAGATGATTTGCAATTATTGAACGTCCTACTGTCTGAAATGCAGCGGCATCTTCGCTTCGTGGCAGTCAATTCTAGCTTTACCTGGGAGTGGACAGAAACCAATCAACTTGAATTCATCCTGTGGCAAATTGTTCGCTCTACGGCGGATGTGCTCACTTCCCCGGATGGCGATCGCCTGCGTGAATGTGCAGGAGTGGGTTGCGGTTGGGTTTTTCTCGATTTCAGCCGTAATCGCAGTCGTCGCTGGTGTGATATGGAGGACTGCGGCAACCGTGCTAAAGCGAATCGCCACTATGACCGCAAACGTAAAACATAGCAGTTCTCGCTACTGCCCTATTCCGAATTTCGGGCAGAGGCATAAACACAATAACCTTCATGCAATAGCTTCAGCGTTGTTGCTTTGCCAATTCGACTGGAAGCCCCTGTGACTAAAACAGTTCTTTTCACGGTTTTAACTCCATCCATTGAGCGGTGTAAACCATGTCTCGCATAAACGCAGTCAGATCTAACACAAACGATGCGATGCAGAGAAATAGAACGGCACTACCAATTCCGATCGCAACTGGGCGGCGCAAGGTGAGCATGGCTGCGATCGCAATTCCACCCACAACCGTCCAAATTACTGCCAACCTTTGAAAATGCGGAACCCCTCTCTCGGCTCCATAGCGACCAATAATGGCTTGCCGAGCCGCGTTGAGGTTGGTCTGGGCAAATGCTAAATCAGCCTCTAGCTTTGCTGGAATGCCAACTCGGTAGCTGTAGGCTGCACCGATGAGACCACCGCCAATCACGGTTAGGACAATCGCAGCCGCTAGCCAGGCACGCCGATGTTTAGTCCATGGGTTGAACCGACCCCACCAGGCAACGATGGCAGCGATCGCTACAACAATCATGTAGACGAGTAAATCACGGCTCAAGGAACTGTAGAAATCGCGAATGAGTGAATCAGTGTTCATAATGTTTACCCAAACCCAATGGAACGCTGCATCAAACAATTCAATTAGTCCATCGTGCTGAAATCTCGAATCTTTGTAATCTTGCGATCTTTGGAACTGGATATCTGCCCCATTGGAAACATCCGAGACATCAGCGCATCCCAGGCGCGATCGGGTAACAGACGACGAACCAAAATGAAAATCTTGCCGCTCAATCCAACTTGGTAACGAGTCTGAGGACGACGCACAAGCACCGCCTGCACAATTACTTTCGCAACATCCTCTGGATTCAGAATGCCCCAGGCATTTCCCCCAAACATCTGCCGGATTTGGGCTTCAATATTCTGCTTGAATGCAGCATAGGGACTATCACTTCCCGTTTGCGGCATCAGCGCATAGAGTTTCTCAACAAAGGGCGTTCGCACTCCCGTTGGCTGCACCGAAACGACATCCACTCCAAACGGTTGCACCTCATAGCGCAACGCATCAGTAAATGATTCGACTGCATATTTACTGGCATGATAAGCACCATTTCCGGGGGTGGTGAAGTTTCCGCCCATCGAGCTAACGTTGATAATTCGTCCATAGCTTTGCGATCGCATTCCTGGCAGCACCAGTTGACACATTCGCAATAAGCCAAACACGTTGGTCTCAAACTGACGACGGATCTCCTCCATCGTCAACTCCTCCAGGGGACCAATCTGGTTATAGCCCGCATTGTTAACTAGCACGGAAACCGCACCATGCTTTACTTCAATCGATCGCACAGCAGCTAACATTGACGCTTCATCGGTAATGTCAAGTTGTAAAACATGACATCCTTTTGTCGCCAAATCGCTTAATGTTTGAGGATTTCGAGCGGTCGCATAGGTGATGAATCCAGCCGATTGGAGGGCGATCGCAGTCGCTTTTCCAATACCAGAGGATGCACCCGTAACTAATGCCACTCCATGTTTGACAACCATCATTGCGATATCTCCTTGTTGATTGAAGATTTACTTGCTTAAATTTAAGTAAGTAAATGGGCAAAAAAATTAGCGACGACGCATTCCATCTAGCAGGATGTCAATCATATCCTTTGCTAGAACTTGCTTCGGAATATTCTTGTACCGATGCATATCATGCGCTGTATCAATCAGGGAAAGGAACATGGTAGCCATCAGTTTGGCATCTACTAAACGAATTTCGCCTCGCTCATAAGCCTGTGTCAGAACTTGCTGAATGGGCTTTACGAGAGAAACATCTCCTAACTCCTGTAAAACTTGAGCGTGTTCTGGAGAGAGGGCTGGAAGATCCGATCGTGCCAATCGCGTCATATCGAGTGGAGGCTGTGCTAATAACCAGTCTGCCATCTTATTCAGTTGGCTAGATAGATTAGGTTCTGCTTGTGAAATGGCGCGATTTAAACCGTCATGGTGACGCATGAGACTGCGTTTGATCACCTCAACAAACAACTCCTCTTTACCCCCTGGAAAATGGTAGTAAAGGGCAGCCTGACGCACCTTAAAGGCATCTGCAATGTCGCGCAGAGTAACGGCTGTATAGCCGCGCTCACCAAACAGAGCTTCTGCTAATTGCAACAGTTGCTCCCGCGAATCTCCAGATTTTGCCTTGGCACTCACACTCTTTTGGCTCGAACAGAGGACTTACTTAACTTATAGTAAGTAATATAGCGAGAGTGGAAGAAGCCGTCAAGAGACTCCTGAAACTGCCCCTGAAACTGATTTACGAAAGAGCAGTCATGCTAAGCCCAAAATAAACACAGGCTCCGTTGCGCCAATTGAAGTGGATTGACTGGCAGAACTTAAGGACTCCATCACAGTTCGCCATGCAATGCTGTTTTGACTTGAGCATCCCAACCCAGGGGTTGCATCCAACCCGGATAAAGTGCGGGTGGAGCCGTAAGAGCATCGAGTTGCTGAATTTCTGTGGCTGTGAGGGTCAGGTCTACTGCTTTCAAATTGTCTTCAAGCTGATGCATTTTATTCGCTCCCACAATCACAGACGAAATGAAGGGTTTTGTGAGAATCCAGGCGATCGCCACCTGAGCGGGTGATGCACTGTGAGCTTGAGCAATTTGCTTGATTGCATCCACTACGTCATAGCCTTTTTCAACATCAATGGGCGGCAACTTAAACTGATTCAGTCTTCCTCCATCGGGTGTTGGATTTTCGCGGGTGTATTTGCCGCTTAAGAAACCACCCGCTAAAGGACTCCATACCAGCACTCCAATCCCTGCATCTTCCACAAAAGGAACGACTTCCTGTTCTAAATCGCGCCCCAGCAAGGAATAATACATTTGGGCTGCAATGAATGGCGCATAGTTGTAGTGCTTCTGGATACCCACCATTTTTGCCGCTTTCCAGGCAGGGAAATTGGAATAGCCGATGTAGCGAACCTTTCCCTGACGCACTAAATCATCTAAAGCGCGTAAGGTTTCTTCCGGGGGCGTAATGGGATCAGGGATGTGAAGCTGATAGAGGTCGATATAGTCGGTGTTTAACCGCTTGAGGCTGGCTTCTGCTGCCATCATAATGTGTCGATACGATGCGCCTGTATCGGTAATCGCGTTACCGGATCGAAAGCCTGATTTCGTGGCAATAATCACCTCATCCCTGTGACTCGTCAACGCTTTGCCAAGAATGACTTCCGACTGCCCATTGGTGTAAGCATCGGCGGTATCAAAGAGATTGATTCCAGCATCCATGACGCGCCCGACCATTTGATCGGCGATCGCCTGATCAATACTGTTCGTCACACCGGGTACTAATTGCCCTTCACCAAAGGTCATGGCTCCAAAGGAGAGCCGCGAAACCACTAAACCTGTCTTTCCAAGCGTTGTGTATTGCATGATGTCTCCTCGTTTGGCTGATTTGCCCAATCTATCGCCCTACAGCCCAACTTATCCCAGTCCACCCCCGTCTACGCTGAATTGTCCACCAGAGACGTAGGACGCATCCTCCGATGCCAACCAGAGTACCATTGCGGCAACTTCTTCAGGTTGCCCGACTCGTTTGCTGGGATAGGGCTGAATGAGTTGTTCTTCGGTCACTTGCCAATCCCGTTTGACGCGATCCAGCATAGCAGTGCTGATTGCTCCAGGTAATATGGCGTTGACTCGCAAGGCTCCATACTCCTGAGCGGCAGCTTTCGTCATGTGAATCACAGCGGCTTTACTCGCCCCGTATCCCACAATGTTGGGAAAGGCACGATAACCCCCAATGCTTGCCATATTGATAATGGCTCCTCCCCCTGCTGCCAGCATGTATGGAATTTCGTATTTCATCCCCAGAAACACGCCACGAGCATTGGTATTCATCAAGTCATCGAATTCGGCAATGGGGGTGTCCGCAATCGCATGAGGTGGATAATCAATTCCAGCATTATTAAAGGCAATATCTAGCCGACCATATTGGGCGACACAGGCATCCACAAAGGCTTTCACCTGCTCTGCTTGCCGCACATCCGCCTGCATATAAGTCGCTTCACCTCCCGCATTTTTAATTGCACGCTCAACGGTTTGCCCCAAATTTTCTCGCCGACCACAAAAGAAAACCTTTGCACCTTCCTGAGCAAATGCTCGTGCAGTGGCTTCTCCAATGCCAGACGTTGCCCCTGTAATCAGCACAACTTTATTCTGGAATTTGCCATTTGGATTGGCGATCGCAGGCTCAGAAGTTGAAGACGTTTGTGCAATGGTTTGAGATGGTGAGGCGATCGCCGTTGCCACCATTCCTGCGGCTCCCAGTGCGCCTGTGGTGAGGATGCGACGACGTGAGGGGTTAGACATGGAAATGACTCCTTTTTGTGGAATGACGGATTGAGAGTTCTGTCGGTTGAGTCGTAGGTTCTAACGTGCCAGATGACCGCCTGTGACATCCAGATCCATGCCTGTCAGGGAGGTTGCTTGATTCGATGCTAAAAACATGACGGCTTCTGCCATCTCGTGAGGTGTCATAATGCGTTTCGTCACAAACCCCTGTGCTGCCTGTTCATAGGTAATGTTTTGGAACGCAAAGGACTCACGCAATTGAGGCGTATCGACGGCTAATGGGGAAATGGAATTGATGCGAATGTTGTGGTCAGCATTTTCCTGTGCTGCCGCTTTAGTAAGTCCAATAATGCCGTGTTTGCTGGCGTTGTAGTGAGCGGTTGTCCGAAATCCTGCGTGTCCGGCGACGGATGCCATGTTAACGATGCTGCCGCCCCCGGTTCGTCGCATGTGCGGGATTTCGTACTTCATACCCAGAAACGTACCCGCTGTGTTTGTTGTGATGATATCCATGAAGTTATCGAATGGAATATCCTGCACTTCAGCCGGAGTCATGAAAATGCCCGCATTGTTAAATGCCACATTAATCTTGCCATACTGCTCTACGCAGGTATCTACGAATGCTTTGACATCACTTTCATGGCGAACATCAGCCCGTTGATACGTTGCTTTGCCCCCTGCTTCTCGAATGCTTTGAGCGACTTGTTCTCCCAACGCTTCTCGCCGACCACAGAAATGAACCGTGGCTCCCTCTGCTGCAAATGCCCGTGCGGTTGCCTCCCCAATCCCAGAAGTCGCTCCAGTAATCAGGACAACTTTACCTGCAAAGCGACCATTCGGATTGACACTGGCTTGAGGGTCAGGTGGAGTTTGGGTGTTGGCTTGAGCGTTGTGGGTAGCAACCACTGTGGCGAACCCAGGGGCGGCGATCGCTCCTGTGGTTAAAATTTGACGACGGCTAATGTCTGACATCCCCCAACAACCTCTTCACTAGTTGATAAGCATTTAAAAAATAGTGCAGCGGGCTTTTCTGAGTTTAGGAAAATATTGCTATCTTTCTGGCGTATCCTTTTGGCGTTACCCCAACTAGGCGCTTAAAGTACAAGCCAAAGTGACTCTGATCGTAAAAACCTGTCGTCTCAGCAACGGTTGCAATTGAGACTCCTTGAAGCAATAGTTTTTTTGCTTCAGCAATTCGCAGTTGCGTCTGGTAAACGTTGGGAGTGACTCCTAAGACTTTGCGAAAAACACGACAGAAATGAAAACGGCTGAGTCCAGCGATCGCAGCCAATGTCTCTAAAGAAACATCCTCAGCATAGTGGGCATGAAGATAATCACGAGTTCGCATCACCTCTGCAATGGCGGCCTTTGGGTGAGAAATAGATGGCGTTAGTGAAGCGTAATGACGAATCAGGTGACAAAGAAACATCCAAAGCGTGACATCCTGGTCTAATTCAGAATTCCTTTGATAAATGGTGGATTGCAAGGATAAAAATAAATGATTTAACGTTGTATCTGCAAGAAATGGGGTTGAAAAGAAAGGAAGACTAACCGACTTCTCAGCGATCTTATCTGCTACTGTTTGCAACCACTTTGGATGAATATGCATCATCTCAAATTGAGCTGATTCTGCAAGATAGGTGCGATCGCTCGGTGAGTGAGCTTCGCCCGAATGAATCATGCTCAAACTGCCCAGGGGAATCACATGGGTTGCGCCTCGATAGGAATATTCACCCTGACAGTTAAAACTCAAGCCAAACTGGTACTCTTCATGGCAATGTTTGGGTAAGGGTTCTACAGAACCGGATGTGTAACGATATCGCTCTAGCAAAATGCCGTCTGATTTCCAGGCTTGAACCGAAATTTCTGCCGCTTTAGTTTTCATAGAGGGCAATTATTCTCATGTGACACAGCATTATGATTGAGATGCAAATGCTTTCGGAGTCACACCAAAAGCGCGGCGAAATGCACTGGTAAAGTGCGCCTGATCAAAAAAGCCTACAGCTTGAGCAATTTCCATCAGTGAAAGTTGACGCATGAGCAATAGACGCTTCGCCCGCTCTAAGCGCAATCGCAGAACAAACTGGTGAGGCGAAACTCCTGTGGTGTTCTTAAACAGGCGAATGAAATGGAAAGGGGACATATTGACAGCGGATGCTAGTTGATCGAGGGTTAATCTGTCGCCTAATTGAGTCTGTGCCAAATCGATCGCCGCCCTTAGCTGTATTGCGGATAGCTTTCCTCTTGGAATAAAGGGTTTTCCAGCTTTTCCGCTGTAAGCCGTCAAAAGATGCAACGTCAAAGAGAGACAAAGAGACTCAGCGTAGAGCGGTTCACTTGGTGTGACCAGTTCAGCCGCAAGTACTCTGGCATGGCGATAGGCGATGTCATCTTGAAGGCAATGTTGCTCAACAAAGGTATCAATTGCAGCAGGGGTGCGATCGCTCAGAATAGTCGTGATGAATTTAGGGGAAATAGCGATTACGGCTACTTTCATCTCGTCTTGCCAAAAAGAGGCATTGGTTTCTCCATGCGATTGAAGGCAAATGCCAGTCGGTGGAAAGGTGTTTTCATACCTGCGCCCCCCTGTCTGCCAACCACAACGAACTGTTTGACCTAAATTGACTAATAGGTGATGCCCTTCAATGTCATGTTCAGCAACCTCTGTAGGTGGCAGGCGATGAACTTCAAAAACAAATTCTGAACACCATTTTGTCTGAGTGCTAAATGGAACAACGAAGTCATCAGATTTAACGAGCGATCGCTGCTCACTTCCTGTCTCAGTTAAGTTAGTGCTGGTTGGTAATGACATTCAAGATTTCCGCCGAGTGTGGTGATTTTAGCGATCGCTAAGCTAAAACTTATTATGCCAAAGTACCTCAGTTTTGCCAGAGCGGTTGCCTCACCGATTACCTTTTAGCTATGCTTCCATCAAAGGGTTGAGCGTCCCAAAAACTGGTGTTTAGCAAATCCCGTGAACCGAGAATAACGGTGATGCCTTTGTCAGCCAGTTGCCGCACTACTTCCAGCCCAATTCCACGGTTTGCGCCTGTAACAATGGCAATGCGTTCTGCGGGTGGCATGGGCGATCGCTCCATCTACAAGGGGGACAATAATCTCAAACAGTACGCTCTAAATGTTGCTCTCGGCGGTATAGGAAGAAGGGGAGAGAGCAGGAAAGCCCAACGCCGAAGGTCAATCCAATATACAGAATGATCCAGGTGCGTGAGGTGTTTAACCGCTTCAATTCAAACCAGACAAAGCAGAAGAAGGCGATCGCGGAAATCAACAAATCTGCTGTCAATCCTGCTGCAATGTTATTTGCGAATGCTTGTTGCAGGAACAATGAGGGAGACAGCAATGCAGAGGGATCTTGCAGAAGCCAAAACCAGGGTTCAATTGAGCCAGAAATAGTCAGGATCAGATACAAAACTTTGATACCGCTAAACGTGCGAGTCATTGGGAGGTTTGTTGCCTTCAACATGGTGTTTATCCTCAATCCGTGTGCTTTCATGATGGAACAGGGAGATAATCAAAGCAATTACCTGACAGGTAATCAAAGCTATCTTGTACGAGCCTGTTATGCAGCACACTCATGCCCCACCGACCCTCGACTCGTTTGGACTGCTCCTGAAACAATGGCGTAGTGAGCGAGGATTTAGCCAGCTAGATCTAGCTGTCACCAGTCAGGTGTCTCAACGCCATATTAGTTTTCTGGAGTCGGGACGAGCCAAGCCCAGTCGAGAAATGGTGTTGCAACTGGCAGAGGTGCTGGAGATTCCGTTAAGACAGCAAAACTTGATGCTGACTGCCGCAGGATTTGCACCCATTCATGCAGAGACTGATCTGTCGGCTCCTGAAATGGCTGCTATTCGCAAAGCCCTCGACTTCATGCTGCGACAACAGGAACCCTATCCAGCTATTGTGGTCGATCGCTACTGGAATCTGTTGCTGACCAACCCTGCTGCCAATCGACTGCTCAATGCTTTCGTTGCCCCAGAGGAACTACAAGCCCACTTTTTTCGCGCTGGAAAAGTCAACTTGATGCGAGCGATGTTTCATCCGCAAGGGTTCCGCCCCTTTGTTGTGAACTGGGACAATTTTTCGGTGCATTTACTACAACGCTTGCATCGAGAAGCGATCGCTGAGGGTGAAAGCGAGCAATCCAAAGCATTACTGAACGAATTAATGAGTTATCCCGGCATTGCTGAAGTTTGGCAGCCTTCCGCTCGAACAACTCAAAATACCATGCTGTTGACCGTTCATCTCAAACGAGGGGATTTAGAACTAGAGTTTTTCTCAACGATCGCCACCCTCGGCACACCTTACGACATTACCCTTCAAGAACTGAGGATTGAGTGTTTGTTTCCAGCCAATACCAGTGCAGAGCATCACTGGAAACAACTCCTTGAATCTTAAATTGAAATTTGATTTGATCTTGCTAATGTTGCGTTGGTGAGCCAGTTTCATTTCAGTCGTTTATTCAAGCGACCAATGGGAAAGCTCAGGTGGATACAAGCGCCTCCAAATCCTCGCTTAAGCAGGAAGTGTCAGATGCAACAGGGTTTTTAACACTGTTAAGTCAGATCACAAACTAGCCCTGTCAAGTGACACTTGACAATCAATCTTCTAGCGATGTAAAGTGATACTTGACAACAGATAGGCGATCGGATGGAAAATCGGCTGAAAGAGCTTCGACAATTACGCCAATGGTCACAATCCGACCTCGCCAGAGAACTGGGAGTCAGCCGTCAAGCGGTCAATGGGTTTGAATCGGGTAAGTTCGACCCCAGTTTAGATATGGCGTTCAAAATTGCCAGTTTGTTTCAGGTCGCGATCGAAGATGTTTTCATTTTTGAGGCAAAGAATTCAATGCAAATATTACTTGAGCGAGTCAAAAATTTCTTCGGTTTTGAGTTTGGGTTTGAACGGTTCACAGAACAGGCAATTCATGTCATCACCTTCGCTCGTAATGAAGCCCTGCGGTTGCACCAGTCAGCACAGAGCGCTACTTCGCAGGAACCGCAGGTTGAGCCAGAACATTTGCTAGCTGGATTATTGGCAGATCCAACAACAACGTCGGCTCAATTACTGCAAGCGAATGGTGCAACGCTGAGCGTCACAACGGATGAGCATAGTTTTGAGCCAGGGGAGAATCTCAAATTGAGTTCACAAAGCAAGTTTGTCCTGGAGCTTGCTTTACAGGTCGTTCGGCTTCAAGGCAAGAAGTCGATTGGCACAGAACATCTTTTGTGGGGTTTGATGCAGCTAGCTGACACCGATAAGACCATTCAGACCGATTTATTCCAGCGTTACGGAATCAATCTTGAGGCTTTAAACCATCAACTCATGGAAATCATTTGAAATGGGCATGAATAAGAGAAACTCACCCGCTTTAGATGGGGATCGGAGGACGGTGTTTGTTGTTGATGTTGTCGCCTGGATTTGTGTCAGGGATAGACAGGTTTTATGTGCCCGGACAGTGGGCAAGGATGCCTTTTATTTCCCCGGTGGAAAACTAGAAAAGGGTGAGTCTGACTGGGAAGCATTGCGCCGAGAGGTTCAAGAAGAACTCAATGTCAACCTGATTGCTGAGACCTTAACTGAGGTGATGGTCGTGCAGGAGGTTGCTCATGGCTATACAGAATTAACTCAAGTGACGATGCGCTGCTTTAGGGCAGACTATATGGGTGATATCATTGCTAGCTCTGAGATCGAAACGATCGCATGGTTAAGGTACAGAGATTTAGATCAATGTGCTCCAGCAACTCAACGGGTACTGGAGTATTTGTATCAGCAGCAGTGGATTGATTAGACATGGTTTCTGACAGAGTGGAAGAATACTTATTCTTCAAGTAGTCCATAAATCTTGATGGTTTGGTCTCCGTCATAACTCACGACCCACTCTCGGTCAGAACTGAGACAAATCACGTGAATCGATGACGAGTTTTCTGGCAATGTGCGGATCTCTTGATTAACCTCTAGATCCCAAAGGACAATCCCATTTGTCTCATTGCAATAAGCAAGTACTTTACCATCAGGAGTCATCGCTGTCGGAGAACATCCCGGAACAGGACGGTAGCCTGGAAATGAGTAAATGACTTGATCTGTACTGATACCATTTTAATTTGAAGCTGCATAGAATAGTGCTTCTAGAATAAAGTTGTACG